>Ga0114931_10001337_pt1 | contig 31503 bp, 29 predicted proteins | sample 2SBtaG_FD_89579 | JGI IMG/M metagenome (GOLD analysis project Ga0114931, IMG submission 89579) | Deep subsurface microbial communities from Kolumbo volcano to uncover new lineages of life (NeLLi) - 2SBTROV14_V59a metaG | ecosystem: Environmental > Aquatic > Marine > Volcanic | place: Kolumbo...
ACACCTCGAGCCCCGCTGCATTGGGCGAGTACAGCCGCGTCTCACCGAGCTTGTTCTCGAGGCACTTCGGCAACACACTCTCGACTTTCGACAGCGCGGATCCGGACGCGCGTGCGAGCTCGGCGTCGGCGTAGCTCTTGACGATGCGGGCCCCGAGCACGAGCGCTTCGATCTCGCTCTCGTCGAACATCAGCGGCGGCAGGTCGTAGCCCGATCGGAGCGCATAGCCCACGCCCGGCTCGCCGTCGATCGGCGTGCCGGACTGCACCAGGGCGCGGATGTCGCGATAGATGGTGCGCTCGGACACCTCCAGCTTTTCCGCCAGCGCGCCGGCCGTCATCACCTTGCGCTTGCGCAGGAGCTGGATGATCGAGAACAGGCGATCCGCGCGACGCACACGCCATCCTACGCCGGATGTCAGGATTGTGGCAGTATGTACTCTAGTTAGCTGTATTCATTATCTATTTTAACGCCGCACCGACCCCTGCCGGCCCGCTTTCTTGGCCCGTCGAAAAGCCCCGCCCTATCCCCGGAGACATGCCCAGAGCGACCCAGACGACCGCAACGCTGGTGGTGATCGAGTTCGGCGCAAGCTGGCCGGGCTGGTTCGAGCCGAACGCAAACGGCGACATGGCCGTGGTAGCGCAGCACTACCAGGGCGCGCCGGGCTCCCTCGTCATGCAGGTGGGCAACCGCGTCGCGCGCCTCGAGTCGCGCGGCTGGCGGCTCGACGCGATGGTGTTGGTCTCCAACGGCCGCACCGCTCCGGAAGACAGCGCGGCACGCGCCGTGCTGGCGCGCGGGCTGCTCGCCAACCTCAAGCGATCCGGCGGCGGCGAGCTCGTACTCACGCTCGACGACCACGCTCCGGGCCGCGCGCGCCACTCGCTCACGGCGCTGGCCGCCGGTCTCGACCAGGAAGCCGTGGGCACCAACGTGATCGTCGGCATGCGCCTCGGCAAGGCCGCACCCATGCTCGGGCTCTCCGCAGCCAACGCCAAGCTGGCGTCCTGAGCGCTCAGTTCGGCGGGGGAAACTGCGAGCCGAAGCGGCAAGCGTTGCCCTCGAGGAAGTCGAGCAGCTCTTCGAGGGGCGAGAGGTGGGCGGATTCCGCCTTCACGAAGCTGTCGGCCTCGAGCAGGGCGCGCGCCGCTTCCGCGAGCTCTGGATTGCCTGCCTCGGTCAGCGCGCTCTGCACCTGACGGATGCGCGCGACCGGCATGTGGATGCCGGCGGCGACCACGTCGGCGGGGATGGGACCGACGCGCGCGAGCACGTGCACGTTCTCCTCTCCCCAGCCCGCGCGCCACACGCCCGAGCCTTCGGTGTGGTGCATGAAAGTCGCGCCCACGTCCGCTTCGCCCGACAGCACGGCCTGGACGACGCCCTCGTGCGAACCGGTGAACGACTCCTTGGCGAAGGCGTCGGTCGGCTCGACGCCCTGCGCACGCAGCGAAGCGCGGATCACGAGATAGCCGGACGCGCTGTTGCGATCGACCCAGGCCGAGCGCACGCCGTGCAGATCCGCCGGGCGACGCAACGGAGTACCGGCGCGCGCGAACAGCGCGCTGTGGAACGAGGAAACGCCGCCGCGCATCGGCAACGCGATCGGCAGCGCGCGTCCGGCCGAGGCAGCGCGCAGCGCCAGCACCGGCGGAAGCCAGGCCACGTCCACCTGACGCGCGTTCATCGCGCCGAGCAGCGAGGGGTAGTCCGCCGCAGCGTGCGGCTCGACCTCGATGCCGAGCGCTCCCGACAGCGCGCTGCAGAAGCCCTGGAGCCGGGCTTCGAGATCGTTCGCCGTGTCGGCGCCCGAAGCCGTGGACGCCACGCCCACCCGCACCTTGTCGGACATGTCCTGGGTCACGTCTGGACCGTGACTCTGCACGACGCGGTGGTCAATGGCCCTTGTCGTCGCCGTGCAGGCGCCGGTCGAGCACGCGGTAGTGCCGCTCGGCGTCGCGATCGCTGCGGTCGAGCTTCCACGCGAGGCCGAAGGATCGACGCGCGGCCTTCTCGTCGCCGGCCATCAGGAAGAGCTGCGCGTGGACGTAGTGTGCGAAGGACATGGTCCGGTCCTGGCGCACCGCGCGTAGCGCCAGCTCGGCGAGCTCCGTCTTGAGCGCCTCCATCCGCTCTGGCTCGTCGAGCGAGCGGAACTCCGCCCAGGCGGCGTGCAGCTCGTATTCGATCGCTTCGGGATAGTGGTTGGCGGCCTTTTTGAAATCGACCAGCGCTTTCTGCCAGTGGCCTTCCCTGAGGTGCGTGCGCCCGCTCTGGAAGAGCTGCTCCGCACGCAACCGCGAATGCTTCACATCGGGCGGTACCGGGATGGAAACCGGGCCGGGCGGATCCGAAGTGGGAAGCGCCGGCGCCGGCACTGGCCCGGGCGCCGCCGGCGCTGGCCCGGGCGCCGCGGGCGCGCGCCCGGGTGCGCTGGGCGCCTGGGGCGCGGGGGCCGCTGCAGCGGGGGGAGCCGCCGAGGGCACGAAGATGGCCTGGGCGAGCGCCTCGGGCGGGCCGCTCGCCGAGGTGGATTGCGGCCGCGAGAGGGAGAGCGCGCGCCCGCCGGGAACGCGTACCAGAGAGCGTACCGTGTGCGCCTGCTGCTCCGCCTCGTCGCTCGAGTCGAAGGCGCCGATCGCGTCGACCAGCAAGAGCGCGCTCACCAGCTGTGCCGCCGCGGTGCTGTCGAGCTGCCCTGAACCTACCACCTGCGCCACGGTGCGCGACCCGTCGATGGCGTCCAGGAGGACGCGCTCTTCCGGCCCGAGCTTGAAGCGCGCCACGATCGCGTCCAGCGGCTCGGCGAGGGCGGCGAAGCGGGTCGCCGAGGCTGCCCACAGCGGCCGCACGCGCTGCTTGTCGAAGTATTCGCGGAGCCCCTCGAGCAGCAGCAGCTCGACCTGGCACGGGTAGCGCGCCACCTCGTCGAGGGCTTCGGCCACCGCCTTGAACTCGCACTCCGGCGCGGACCACTGCATGCAGCGCAGCACCTTCTGGCGGACCTGCTCGGCAAGCGCGTCGTTGACCTGCGCGAGGGTCAAGTAGCCCAGCGCAACGGCGACCTCCCCGAACCTCAGCTGCTCGCTGCCGAATACGGTCTCGGTCATGCGGTCGATGACCGCGGCGTACTGCTCGGCCGTGAGCGCGCCCTGCCGGACCAGAACCCGGCCGAGGGTCTCGCCGAGCGAGCCCTGCTCGGCGAAAACGGGGATCCCCTTCTGTACGTAGACTAAAGTACAGACACCCTCCGCCCGTACCTCGAGCACGCCGGTGCGCTGGAAGCGGTGAACCGCCAGCAGGCTGCGGATGAAGGCTGCGTCGTCGACGTCGGTGGCGTTCGAAGCTCGTGACACTTCCCTCACTCTAGACCGGACACCCGCCGGGTCGCCAGGGCGCCGACGCCAACGGGGCTGGCGCGTCGGCCAGCTCCGCTGTAGAGGAGCCGCTCCCGTGTCGTCCAGCACCCCTCCGATAGCGTGGGCCGAGAAGGCCTCGGCGGACCTCGAATGGTTCGATCTGCTCGCGCGCATTGCAGAGCGGGCTGCGGGGCACGCCGCAGCCCGGCGCCTCCGCGAGCTTTCGCCCGCCGTGGAGATCGAGGACGCCCGGCAGCGTTGCCAGGTGGTGGCGGACGCGCTCGAGCTCTCGCGGGCCGACGCGCCCCTGCCAGGGGCGGCGGTGGAGGAGATGGACCCTCTGCTTGCCCGGCTCCGCCGCGGAGCCGTCGCGGGCGCGCACGAGCTCGCTGCCCTGAGGACCGTACTCACGACCGCGACCTCTCTGAGGGCCTACGCCGCGCGACAGCGCGAACACCACCCGGCGCTGGCAGCCGCCATCGGGAGCGCGCCGGAGCTGGACCCACTGCTCGCGGAGCTCTCGCACGCGCTGGACGAGAGCGGCGCCGTCGCCGACCGCGCCTCGCCGGAGCTCGCCGCCGCCCGGCAGCGCGTCGCCTCGCTGCGCAGGGAGCTTTCCACGCGTATCGACCGGCTTATCTCCCGCTACTCGGAGGTGCTGCGCGACAACTACTACGCCGAGCGGGACGGTCGCTACGTGCTGCCGGTGCGCGCGGACGCGCATCGCCGCGTGCCGGGCATCGTGCTGGGCTCGAGCGCGTCGGGCGGAACGCTGTACGTCGAGCCGCAGGAGATCACGGAGCTCGGCAACCGGCTCGGCATCGCCGAAGCGGAGGCCGAGCGCGAGGAGGCGCGCGTGCTGGCACGACTGTGCGACGCCGCGGGCGCGCAGTCCGACGAGCTCACGCGCGCCTACGAAGCCTGCCTCGTCGCCGACCAGCTCTCGGCGATCGCACGCTGGGCCGAGGAGGTGGAGGGCATCGTGGTGGCGCCCGAAGCAGACGCCGGCATCGACCTCAGGGAAATGCGCCACCCGCTCTTGATCGGCGGCGGCCTGGGCGAGGTCGTGCCCAACGACATCCGGCTATCGCCGGGCTCGGGGCTGGTCATCTCCGGGCCCAACGCGGGCGGAAAGACCGTAGCGCTGAAGTGCCTGGGACTCGCGGCCTGGATGGCTCGCGCGGGGCTTCCGCTGCCCGCCGCGCCCGGCTCGCACGTGGGCTGGTTCGACAGCGTGCTGACCGATGTCGGCGACGATCAGTCGCTGGCGCTTTCGCTGTCGACGTTCAGCGCGCACATCGAGAAGCTCGCCCGGTTCGTCGAGCAAGCCGACCCGCGTACGCTGGTACTTCTCGACGAGGTCGCCGCGGGCACTGACCCGGAAGAGGGCTCGACTCTCGCCGTCGCCGTGCTCGAAAAGCTCGTGCAGCACGGCGCGACGGTGGCAGTGACCACGCACTACGAACGCCTGAAGGAGCTGCCGGTCGACGACGACCACTTCGTGAACGCCTCGGTGGGCTTCGATTTCGGGGCGATGGCGCCGACCTTCAAGCTGGAGATCGGCGTGCCCGGTGCTTCCAGCGCGCTGGCTGTGGCCGCGCGCCACGGAATGCCTCCGGACGTGATCAAGCGGGCCGAAGGGCTGTTGCCGGAGCACGCGCGCCGGCGCGAGGAGCTGGTCGCGGAGCTCGAGGCCAAGCAGCGGGCGCTGGAGCGGGCGCGCCGCGAGGCCGAGGCGGAAGCCCGACGCCAGAAGCAGCTGGGCACCGAAGTCGAGGCCGAGCTCGCGCGACAGCGCGAGCAGGACCGACGACGCGCGGAGCAGCAGGCCCGCGAGCTGACGGCGGAAGTGCAGCGGGCGCGGGGCGAGCTGCGTCAGGCGCGGGCGCGCCTCAAGCAGGCCGGGCTGGACAAGCAGCAGGTGCGCGAAGCCGAGCGGAGCGTGAGCAGAGCCGCCCAGCAGATCGCCATCGGCGGGCGTCTGGTCGAAGTGGCAGACGCGCCGCGACACAGCGCAAAGCCGGAACAACCGCTCGCTGTCGAGGAGCTGGTGGCGGGAGCGCGCGTGTACGTGTCGGGGATCGACGCGGTCGCCAACGTGCTCGCTCCGCCCGCGAAGGGCCAGGTACGCGTGGCGGCCGGTGCGCTCAAGCTGAGCGTCCCGGTCGCATCCCTCCGGCGAGCAGCCAAGCAAAAGCCCACAGCCCAGCGTCGAACGCCCAGCAAAGACGACCGCGGCGGCACGACCGTGATGCGCGGCGAGCATGTGCCGGTCCGTACCGGGGACAACACGCTGGACCTGAGGGGCCAGCGCGTGGACGAGGCGCTGGACCGCGTGGATGCGTTCGTGGATCGGCTGCTCGCGGAAGGCGAGCCGGCCGGCTTCGTGCTGCACGGCCACGGCACCGGCGCGCTGAAGAGCGCCGTACGCCGGCACCTCGGCGGGTCGCGCTACGTGGCCCGGTCGCGCGCCGCCGATGCCGAGGACGGCGGCGACGCGTTCACCGTCCTCTGGATCGCGGACTGATTGGAGCGCAACCGGATTTTTCCAGAGGCCTCAACCCAGGGGAATCACAGGACTTGGTCCCTGATTATGGCTACCATGCCCGCCTGGAGGGTGGGCGACTTCACCACGCGTACAATGGTGTGTTCCGATCCCCCGAGGTCGTAGAGGGTCCCCCGCCTTGATCGAGAGCGAGCAACAGCAGAAGGCCAGCGAGGAGCTGGAGGAGGAAATCCCGGAAGTCTCCGGGGCGACCGGGCAGTTGATTGACGACAAATACCGGCTCGAGCGGGTGATCGGGCGCGGGGCGATGGGGACGGTGTGGCAGGCGGTGCACCTGGGCCTGGAAGAGAACGTGGCCGTGAAGCTAGTGGCTCGCGCCTACTCTCAATCGCGAGAGGCCCGCCAGCGCTTCCGGGTGGAAGCCACGGCCGCGGCGCGGCTGCGTTCCCGCTTCGCGGTGCAGGTCTACGACACCGGCGAGACCGAGGACGGTATCCCCTACATGGCGATGGAGCAGCTCGAAGGCGAGACGCTCGAGAAACGCCTGCTCCGCGACGGCGCGTTGCCCCTGGTCGACACCGTCCGGATCACGAGCCAGGTGGCGCGCGGGCTGTCGCGCGCGCACGCGCTCGGCATCGTCCACCGGGACCTGAAACCCTCGAACATCTTCCTCGCGCGTTCACAGGACGACGAGTCGGGACAGATCGCCAAGGTGCTCGACTTCGGCATCGCCAAGATGATCGACGCCAACGAGAGCACGTCGACCACGCGCACCGGCACCGTGCTCGGCACGCCGCAGTTCATGAGCCCGGAGCAGGTGCGCGGGCTCAAGACGCTCGACCACCGGGCGGATCTGTACGCGCTAGGCGCCGTGACCTTCAACATGCTCACCGGGCATCTGGCATTCGAGGGCGAGGCCTTCGGCGATCTGCTGCTCGCCATCTGCACCGAACCGCTGCCGCGGATCCGGGATCTGCAGCCCGGGCTGCCCGCCGGCCTCGACTCGTGGTTCCAGCTCGCGTGCGCACGCGACCCGGACAACCGCTTCCAGAACGCGGACGAGCTGGCCGAGGCCCTGGCGATCGCGGCGGGCCTGGCCGATGGCAGCCTGCAGCAGTTCGTGGCCGGCGGGCGCACCCTGGCCCACGGAACGGTGCGCGACAGCATGGCTCCCCTGCCCCCGGGTGAAGAGGACGAGATGCCGACGCTGAAGCGTGGCGCCGAGGAGCCGATCGGCACGGTCGGCACGGTCGGCACCTCCGGCGTCCTGACGCTCGGTACGGCCGGTCGAGAGCGACGACCGCTGTGGCCGGTTGCCGTTGGCAGCGGCGTGGTCCTGATGCTGGGCGTGCTGGTGTTTCTGCTGGCCTTCTCGGGGCGCCACCCCGCCGAGGACAGCGATCAGGACACGGCCGCAGCACCAGCCGCCTCGGCCACCCTCGCGCCGCCGGCCCCCTCCGGGAGCGCTACGCCGGCTGTTTCAGTGGCTCCAGCGGCCTCGGCAGAGCCAGACGACGCCGGCGCGGAGAAAGCAGCCGGGAGCGGCGGCGACACCGGAGAAGACACTGCCTCCGGCAAGGCGGTAAGCTCGGGCAAGAAGAAGCACAAGGCCCGCAGGCCCCACAAGTTGCACGTGGTGGATCTCCCCTCCACGCCAGCCAAGCCGAAGAAGCCCGACCTGGGCTTTTAAGGCGGACCGGGGGCCAGCTCCGTCCCGATCGGTTCCAGGATCGGGGATTTCCGCCAGCTCCCTTGACCTCCACCCGACCCCACCAGCCCGGCCTGCGCGCCCCGCGCGGCCTCCTCCCGCCGCTCGCACTGCTGCTCGTGCTGGGTGCGGCGCGGCCCGCCACCGGCCAGTCCCGGCACAAGCCGTCCGCCGCCGACATCGCTGCAGCGCGCGATCTCGGCACCCAGGGCGTGCTGCTCGCGCAAGCCGGCAACTGCAGGGACGCGATCGAGAAGCTCAAACGGGCCGCAGCGCTGTTCGCTGCGCCGACGATCGTGGAGCAGCTCGGCGCATGCCAGGTCCAGGTCGGCAAGCTGGTAGCCGGCACCGAGAACCTCCAGCGCGTCGCGCGTGACGAGCTCACCGCGGACGCACCGAAACCCTTCCTCGAAGCACAGGCCCGCGCCCGGGAGCTCCTGAAGAGCACGTTGCCGCGCATCGCGCACCTGGTGATCATCCTCGATACGCCCGCGGGCGCGAAGCCCGTGGTCGAGGTCGACGGAGCCCACGTGCCTCCGGCGATGATCGGGGCGCCGCGGCCGACCGACCCGGGGGACCGCGAGGTGGTCGCGCGCGCGCCAGGCTACCAGGCGGCGCGGCGCAAGGTACACCTCGACGAGGGCGGAAGCGCCACGCTGAAATTGGAGCTGAAGCCCAACCCCAATGCGCCGACAGCCGAAGGCGGAGGCAGCGCGCCCTCGTCGACGAAGCGCACGGTCAGCTACGTGCTCTTCGGGGTGGGCGGGGCCGCCGTGGCCACAGGCTCCGTGCTCGGAATACTGGCCGCCACGAAGAAGAGCGATCTGGACAAGAAGTGTCCGGGCGCGCGCTGCAACGAGGCGTACGCGGGAGAGCTCCACACCGCGCGCTCGCTCGGAACCGGCTCCACCGTCGCCTTCGGCGTGGCCGCCGCGGCGGTCATCGCAGCAACCTACCTGTTCGTAACGTCCAGTTCGTCGAGCGAGCCGAGCCGGGACGAGCACGCGCGGCGCCCGCACGTCTGGGTTGGCCTCGGCGGGGCAGGCCTCGCGGGGAGCTTCTGATGCGACCGAGGGCATTTCTGTTGGTCGCGCTGGGGCTTTCCGTCGCTTCGGGCTGCAATGCGGTCCTCGGGCTCGACAACTTCCAGGTCACGCAGGGCACGGGAGGTGCTCAGGCAGGCAGCGCCGGCGCGGGCGGGGGAACGGCCGGCTCAGGTGGAACGGGGGGAAGTGGCGGCACTCCGGCGTGCGGTGACGCGCTCAACATGAACCAGAAGGTCGTCCAGACCTGCGTACTGCGCGCGAGCTGCTCCCCGTTCGTTCCGAACACCCGGATCTCCGACTGCATCACGCTGAACCTGCAGCAGGCGTTCATCGGCACGGCGTGCACCGCCAACGCGACGAACTGCAACGAAGTCGATCTGTGCCAGGGCTACGGAGTCACCAGCCAGGCGCAGTGCTCCGGGCAGACTGGCTGGCGTTGCGAGAACAACGTCGCGATCAACTGCACGCAGGGCTACTACATCAGCTGCAGCAAACTCGGCGGACAGTGCGAGATGTACGACTCGACCGGCAACTTCGTGCCGGATACCGCCGACTGCAAGGTGGTATCCTCGTGCACGTCCGGGCAATCCGGGTGCCAGGGCGACATCGCCTACAACTGCGTGAACGGCGTGGGCTACGGCATGGCCTGCTCGAATTTCGGGGCGCAGTGCGGCACGCAGAGCGGCCAGCCCGCCTGCTTCCTCGCCACCCAATCGTGCAGCGGCAAGCTGCCGCCGTGCAACAATGGCTCGGCGCAGGTCTGCATCAACGGGCGCAAACAGAGCTACGACTGCAGCTCGGTCGGCCTCGACTGCCAGAGCGATGCGAAGAACGGCCCGTTCTGCGTAGCTCCGGGCTGCACGCTCGCCACAGCGAACACGTGCGCCGAGTCGTGTACCGGTTCGACGGCGCATCTCTGCTACGGAGGCGTGCCCTTCGACGTGGATTGCACGAAGTACGGCTTCAGCACCTGCACCGGCCACGACGACAAGGCGCCGCCGCAGGGCATCGGCCACTACGTCGCGTGTTCGAACTGAGGCGACGCAACGACCCCTGTCCGATAGCCGGAACCGACAATCCGCGGGTAGAAAGCAGGCGGGGCATGGCCCACGTCCAGACACACGCGGCATTGTGCTCGTACGCAGGCGTTGCGACGACGTGGTGCGAACGTGCATCCGATTCGCGCCCTGTCGTACGCAAGCCTACGTCATCGACATGATGACGAACCCGACGACGGACAGCACCACCACGACGACCAGAAACGCGATCCACACCCAGGTCATCCAGGGCACGGGCGATTTCGGCGCCTCGGGGATGGGTCCGCCGGGGTCGGGCCGGTCCATTCTGACTGCTGCCGGCATCTCAACTTCTCCTTCGTCCGGAGGTAGATGCATCGAATGTGCCGGGCGCCCGGTGCGCGTGGGCATGACTCCCACCTCGCGGCGCGCGCCGCGGTGCTGTCGTTCATCGTCGTGTTCGGCATCAGCAAGGCGCTGACCCATTATCTGGCCGACCGCCTCTCGGTGTGAGCCAGGGCTTGACCTGGTCGACGACGCTTGGCGCTCCACAGGAATGTCCCTACGAGCCCGTTTCGAGGCCAGATTCCGCTCGCGTTCGCGCCAGTGGCCGCTACGCTGCGCCCCCGTGTCTCCCCCCTCCGACAAGCCGGAACCCCTGCCCGAGAAGGACGAGCCCGACGAACAACCGCCGTCCGACGAGCAAGAAGCGCAGTCCGACGAGACGGATGCGCCCGACGAAAAGAGCGCCCGCGGTGGCTCGGACAGGCCGGCTCCGCGCTCGAAACGGCCCTCCCGCCACCCGAAAGCCGACCGTGACGCCAAACGCGAGCCCGCCGGGAGCGAGGCCTCCGGTGGCTCGAAGGCGCTCTGGTACGTCGTCGGCGCGGTGGTGCTCGTGGTGGGCGGCTTCGGCTTGTTCCGTCTGCGCCAGCAGCGCCTCGCTCACGCCGAGCAGGCGCTGCACCAGGCGTGCAAGCACTCGGAGCGCACGGCCTGCCGCACGCTCTGCGATCGGATCCCGGCCGACATTCCCGCCTGCGTGCGCCTGGCCGACAAGCTGTCTTCCGGCGACGATTCCGCGGGCGACGACCGGGAGGCCGTGTCGCTGTATCGCAAGGCCTGCGAAGCGAAGAACTACGAGGGCTGTGCCAAGCTCGGCCGCGCCCAGTACAACGGCACCGGCATCCCGCGGGACATGCAGGCCGCCGCCGTCAACTTCGACAAGTCCTGCAAGCACGGTAGCCAGCTCGGCTGCGCCGGCTACGGGCACCTTTTGTTGGTCGGGCAGGCCGGTGTGAAAAAAGACCCGAAGCGCGGGGTGAAGCTCTTCAAGAACTCGTGCAAGGCGGGCGAGCAACGCGGCTGCGCTTCACTCGCCATCGCCTACCTGAACGGCGTTGGCGTGGAGAAGGATGCGGCGCGCGCCTACTCGCTGTTCAGCTCGAGCTGCAAGAAGGGCATCGATCGCGGCTGCCTGGGGCAGGGCGTGATGATGTTCGACGGGCAGGGCGGCGTGAAACACGACGCAGCCGCCGCGGTGAAGCTGTTCAAGAAGTCGTGCGAAGGCGACGCGAAGGACGCCTGCGTGTACCTGGCGGTGGCGCACCTCAGCGGCCGCGGGGCGAAGCGCGATCTGGCCGGGGCCGTGGCGCTGCTCAAACGTGCCTGCGACGATGCGCCACCGGCCGGCTGCGCCATGCTCGCCCAGCTGTACACCGCCGGGCAGGGTGTGCAGCCGGACCCGGCCAAGGCAGGGGCCTTGTTCCACCGCGCCTGCGACAACGGGCTGCCGGAAGGCTGTGTCGCGATCGGAAGCGCGATGATCGCCGGCCAGCTTGGCGAGAAGCGCGATCCGGCGCGGGGCGCCGAGCTGATCAAGAATGCCTGCGACAAGGGCAGCGCCGCGGGCTGCACGCAGCTGGCGATGCTGGAGATGCAGGGCGTGGGTCCGATCAAGAAGGATCCCGCCGCCGCGCTCCGCCGGGTCACGAAAGCATGCAAGAGCGGCAGCCCGCAGGGCTGCAGCATGCTGGGCACCCTGCAGATGCAGGGCGTCCAGGGCAAGCCGGATCCCGAGGCCGCGGCCCGCTCCTTCAAGCAGGCCTGCGACGGCGGCGACGGCGACGGCTGCGCGTTCTACGGCGCCCAGATGGCCGACGGCCAGGGCGTGAAGAAGGACATGACGAAAGGGCTGAAGCTGCTCGAATCCTCCTGCAAGCGGATGGGCTCGCTTCGGGGTTGCTCCATGTACGCGCGCGCGATGCTGCTCGGCGCCGGCGGAAAGGACAAGGAGAAGGAGGGCGTACAGCTCGCCGAGTCGCTCTGCGCCCAGGGCGGCGCGCAGTCATGCCTCATGGCGGGCATCGCCAACATCCAGGGCCGCGGCGTCAAACGCAACCTGGAGCGCGGCGCGAGCTTCATCGTGGGCGCGTGCCAGGCGGGCTTCCCCCCGGCGTGCGCGATGCAGAAGCACCTGCCGCCAGCCATCGTGAAGAAGGTGAAGAAAGACGCGGCCGCCGCGCTCGAGCGCATGAAGAAGGAAGCCGAAAAGGCCCGGGCCGGCGGCGCCAGGGCGCCGGTCAGTGCGGTCCCGTCACTGGGCGCCGGAGCAGGGCTCGGACTCGGACTGCCGGCGCCGAAGTAGCGCCTGGGCTCGCGCGCTCAGGGGCACCACCCCTGCGCGGACAGATCTTGACCCGGCGCGCAGGTGTCCTCGCCGCCGTGGGCGTAGTGGTCGGTCACCCATTGGGTGAGCGACGGCTCATCCAGGCACGTCGCCTTGTAGCTGACGCCCCACGCGATCGCCGCTACCGGCACGTCCAGATCGGGCGCCGGCACGATCACCACGCGGTGCTGGCCTGTCGCGCACATCGGGTCCTCGGGCAGCGCGGCGGCAATGTTCTCGAAGCCCGTGCGCACCTCGGAGCAGTTCGTGCAGCTATAGGCGAGCACCACGCCGCCGTGCTCCATCGAATGCACAAGGAAGCCCCACGGCACGGGCGCATCGTACTCCTTGTAGTCGGCCCACACCGCATAGTGCGCGCCCGTCATGGGCGGATTGTGCGGATAGGCGATGGTCGAGCAGACCGGGACGTGCGGCCCTTCGGTGTAGCTCGCCTCCTCCGTGGTCACCGTGCACTCGCTGGCCGGTGCGATGGGCGGCGACGACGGGTGCGTCACGACGACGTTCTTCACGCCGCCTGGGCCGCCGTCGATGACGCCCGAGCCGGAGCCCGCGTCGCTCGTGGTGTGCGGGCTTCCGGACAAGGACGACGAGCATCCCCAGAGCGGCGCCAGCAGGAGCAGCGACAGGCGCGCAAGCCGCACGCCTACTCCGCGGCTTCAGAAGCCTGCTTCATCAGCGGGAAGCCCAGCGCCTCGCGCTGCGCCATCCACGCCGCCGCCACGGCGCGCGCCAGCGTACGCACGCGCAGGATGTAGCGCTGGCGCTCCGTCACGCCGATCGCGCCACGCGCGTCGAGCACGTTGAAGGCGTGCGACGCCTTGGTGACCATGTCGTAGGCGGGCAGGACGAGCTTCTCCAGCGGCTCCTCGCCGCGCTCGAGCAACCGCTTGGCTTCCGCCTCGGAGTGCTCGAAGGCAGCGAAGTGCGCCTTCACGTCCGCCTCCTCGAAGTTGTACGTGCTCCACTCCCACTCGGCGCGCTTGAAGATCTCGCCGTACTTCACGTCGGCGTTGTAGTGGAGGTCGTAGACGTTATCGACGTCCTGCAGGTACATCGCGATGCGCTCGAGGCCGTAGGTGAGCTCGCCGCTCACTGGCTTGCAGTCGAAGCCGCCCACCTGCTGGAAGTAGGTAAACTGGCTGATCTCCAGCCCGTCGAGCCACACCTGCCAGCCCAGTCCCCAGGCGCCGAGCGTGGGGCTCTCCCAGTCGTCCTCGATGAAGCGCACGTCGTGGTGCAGCGGCTCGGTCCCCAGCGCCACCAGCGACTCCAGGTACTGGTCCTGGATGTCGTTGGGATTGGGCTTGAGGATCACCTGGAACTGGTGGAACTGCTGCAGGCGATTGGGGTTGTCGCCGTAGCGTCCGTCGGTCGGGCGCCGCGAAGGCTCCACGTAGGCGACGTTCCATGGCTCGGGCCCGAGTGAGCGCAGGAAGGTGGCGGGGTTGAACGTGCCGGCGCCGAGCTCGGAGTTGTACGGCTGCACTACGAGGCAGCCACGCTCGGCCCAGAATCGCTGCAGCGTCAGAATTAGATCCTGGAAATACATGGCGAGGGCGCGGAGCCTAGCACTGATCCGGGGCCCCCCGGCCAGGGGGAGGCGCGACGCGCCCGCGCGCGCCGGCCGCTCAGGGCGGATTGGCCGCGTCGACCAGGCGTTGCTCCAGCGCCGCGTAGTTGGCGGAGTCAGCCAGATCGTGCTCGGTCAGATTGTAGACCCCGACGCGATAGCCGTCCGCATCGAGCAGCACCACATCGCGATAGGTGACGTGCCACTTCGCCCAGACGTCCTCGCTCGGAGTGTCCTGAAGCCAGGGCAGCACCCGGCCGCTGGTCATGTCCGCGTTGCCCGACTCGAGCCCGACCGCGTCCACGCCCAGGATCTTCACATCGAGCGCAGTGGATGTCTGGTCGAGCTCCTTCTCCAGCTGGTCCAGGTAGCCGAACTGGCTACGGCAGTAGCCTCAGGTGGAGTGACCGAAGTACCACGCGGAAACCTGACCCTTGAAGTAGCCTGGCGACAGCGTCCGCTGGTAGGTGGCGGAGGCGGGGTTCACGTCGACCAGCTGGAACCCGGGCATCGGCTTCGGCGCGGAGTCCGGCTGGGTGCTCGCGCCGCACGCCGGCAGGAAGCACAGCAGCAGCGATCCGGAAAGCAGCGCAAGTACTCGCGCGAGCCGCATGCCCAAGCGTCGTCCATCCCTGCCTCGTGGGTCAAGTCGATCGCGCCCGGCGCACGCGCACGGCTTCATCGTACCAGAAGGCCCCGAGGCCAGGGGGACTCCATACCCGCTCCCCTTCCCCGCAGGATCGCGTAGGATCTCCCGGGCGCGCCACGTGGGGAGCAGGAGATCATGAACCGGATCGAGGACTATGCGCTGGTCGGAGACTGCCACTCCGTCGCTTTGGTCGGGCGCGATGGTTCCATCGACTGGTGCTGCTTTCCGCGCATGGATTCGCCGGCCGTGTTCGCGAAGATCCTCGACGCCGACCGAGGCGGTTCGTTCCAGATAGGAGCCCGCGGTGCTACCGGAACAGAGCGGGAGTACGTGACGGACACCAACGTGCTCGTGACCCGGCACGTGTCCGCCACGGGCGCACTCGAAGTCACCGACTGCATGCCCACCGGCCGCTTCGACGCGCAAGCTCCGGGCCGCGTGTCGTGCACGCACTCGATCCTGCGCCGCCTGCGCGAGGTCTCGGGACCCGTCGAAGCGGAGCTACTCCTCGATCCTCGCTTCGAGTACGGCGCGTTCACGCCGCGCTTCACGCTGACCTCGCCGCACACCGCAGAGATCGTCGGCGGGGCCGACGCCTTGTGGGTGGGAAGCTCCAGGCCGCTGTCGGTGAGCCGGGATGCGCTTCACACCACATGGAAGCTCGACGCCGGCGAGGAAGCGTGGATCGAGGTCGCCTGGTCCTCGTCGCACGCTGCCGAGCGCCCAGCCCATGCGCCGTCGTGCGACGAGCTTCGGCGCAAGCTCGAAGACACGATTTCCTTCTGGCGCGAATGGCTCGGCCAGTCGTGGTACGACGGTGAGCACGCGGCCGAAGTGCGCCGCTCGGCGCTAGCGCTCAAGGCGCTGACCTACGCGCCCACCGGCGCCGTCGTCGCCGCGCCGACCACGTCGCTGCCGGAAGAAATCGGCGGCGGGCGCAACTGGGACTACCGCTACACGTGGATCCGCGACGCCACGCTGACGCTCACCTCGTTGATGGTGCTCGGCTTCCGCGCAGAGGCCGAGCAGTTCAAGTCGTGGCTGGAACGCACCGGAGCGGGCAGGCCGGAGGATCTGCAGATCATGTATCGCATCCGTGGCGAGCGCTTCCTGCCGGAAGCGGAGCTCGGCCATCTCTCCGGGCACAGGAGCTCCGCGCCGGTGCGTATCGGCAACGGTGCTGCGAAGCAGCTGCAGCTCGACTCCTACGGGCAGATCCTCGAAGCGGCGCACCTGTTCTCGCGCGTCGGCGGCGACATCACGGCCACGAACTGGAGCTTCCTGTCGGGGCTGGTGGACATCGTCTGTGATCGCTGGCGCTTTCCGGACCACGGTATCTGGGAGATCCGCGACGAACCCCGGCATTTCGTGCATTCCAAGCTGAACTGCTGGTTAGCGCTGGACCGCGGCGTGAAGCTGGCTCACGCCAGGAATCTCCCCGCGCCGCTGGCGGAGTGGGAGGCGCAACGCGACGCGCTCTTCGACTACCTCGTCCGGCAGGGCGCACCGAACGGCTGGTTCTGCCAGGCAGCAGGTCACGAGGTGCCCGACGCATCGGTGCTGCTGGTTCCGGCGCTGGGCCTTCTGCCAACGACCCATCCGCTGGTCGAGCAGACGCTGCGTGTCGTGGAGCGCGATCTGGCCCGCGACGGGCTCGTCTACCGCTACCTGAGCCCGGACGGTCTGTCCGGCGGCGAGGGAGCGTTTCTTCTGTGCTCGTTCTGGCTGCTCGACTGCCTGACGCACTCCGGGCGACTCGACGAAGCCGACGCGCTTCTCGAGCGCTTGCTCGGCCTCGGCAACGACGTGGGCCTCTACGCGGAGGAGGTGGAGCCCCACACCGGCGAAGCGCGCGGCAACTTTCCACAGGCGTTCACGCACATGGCGCTCGTCGCCAGCGCGTCGCACCTGTCGGCCGCCAAGCGCGGCGAGGTACCGGTCGACAGCGCAGTCGACTACGCCGAGCTCGCTCTGGAGCGGCTGCTCGCCGCCTCCGGCAAGCGGCCGCTCAAGCCAGGTGCCTGAGCTTGTCCGGATTGCGGACCGAGTAGCGCGCCACGATTGTCATCGCTGCTGCAAAGGCGTCAACCAGCCTGCCCTCGGCGCCGTGATCGGGTTCGAATCGCGAGCGCTCCTTCCTGAGCTCGACGCCCCGCCAGCGCAGGACTGCGTCCTGCATCGCGTCCTAGGCCTCGGCAACCGATCCGGGCATGCGCTAGGCCGCGCCCACCGGGTAGCGCCGATGCTGCCCGAAGCTGGCGGCGTCGTCCTCCGGTGGAAGGCGGCGCCGTCGTGGCCGAACCGGTCACGCTCGTGCTGAACCGATAAGCAACGGCGCTCGACGCTGCGGCAAGCCCAGGTTAACGTGACCGCCATGCGGGGCTTCCTACTCGGGCTCGGGGTGATCGTGGTCGGATGCTCGCCGCGCGTGTTCGCAGGCACAGAGCCCTCCGCCGCGACGCATGGGCCGGCCGCACCGCCAGCTCCAGCGCCCACACCGACCATGGCGGCCAGCTCCACGCGCACACCAACGTGCGGCGCGCCGATCGCAACGGGGGATCGCGTGATCTGCAACTGGAAGGCGCACGGCGTGTACTACCCGGGGCGCGTCGACCAGGCCGACGGACAGGGCAGCGTGACCATCCGGTACGATGACGGCGATCGCGAAGAGACCGCTACCGCGCGCTGTCTGCACGAGCCAGCCGGCTCGCGCGCCGCCCCGCCGGCACCCGTCGCGACGGCCGATCCCGACGGTATCGCCGGCAGCTACCGCATCGTCCGGGCGGCCAATCCCGGCGGCAGCGCCTACGGGGGCAGCGTGGCGATCACCCGCGGCGGCGACGTGTACCGGTTCGGCTGGACCATTCCTGGCTCGCCTGGATACGTCGGCGTCGGCCTGCACGTGGGCAGCCTGCTGGGCGTTGGCTGGAGCACGGGCAGCGCGCCCGGCGTCGTCGTCTACAAGGTGAACGGCGGCAAGCTCGACGGCAAGTGGGCGACCGGCTCCGGCAATGGCGTGGGCACCGAGGTGCTCGAGGGTCCGCCGGACCTGTCCGGCAGCTACAAGATCACGACCGGCAAGAACCCCGACGGCAGCAGCTACGCCGGCAGCGTGAAGATCACGCACAAAGGCGACGTGTATCGGCTCGCCTGGTCGATCCCGGACACCAGCTATGCCGGCGTCGGCATCCTGAAGGATCACGTGCTCAGCGTCGGCTGGGGCCAGGGGGCGCCGCCCGGCGTGGTCGCCTACAGCGTGCAGGGCACCACGCTCGATGGCGTCTGGGCCAATCCGTCCGGTTCGGGCCTGGGCAAGGAACGGCTGGAGCGCAAGTAGCCCGCTGCCCGGGCGGGCGCTCACCGTCTTCATGCTGGTCGAGAAGGTCGGCCCGAGCCCCAGGCTCGTGACGCGCGGGTCGGCAACGGCGCTCATCGCAGCCGGAGCGTGGTTTCTGGTGCGCTAGTACCGCGTCAGCAGCGCCCCCTCCGCTTCGCCGAGCCTCCCCCTCGACCGCTCCGCGGTCGTCTAGCCCCTCGATTCAAGAGAATCGAGGTACTAGCCGTCAGTACCAGACCGCGCCGATCCCGATCGACGCGAGCCAGGGCAGGTCGCTCTTGATGCGGGGCAGGACGTAGGCGGAGACGCGGATCTGGGATTCCGCGAAGAGGCCGCGGCGCGCTTCAATCGAAGCCACGTCGAGATCCACTTCGAAGCCGGCGAAGTTGAACTTCCCTTCCCCGTCGAGCGACTGGATGTCGAGGCGGTAGGTCCAGGTGGGCGAGTAGACCAGGCCCAGCACGACGCCGCGCCAGATGGTCTGCGTGCGGAAGCCCCCGATGCCGAAATGCACACCGAGCTGCAGCGGCACGTTGGCGTAGAGCCAAGCGCGGTCCTGGCGCTTGAGACCGCGAGCGGCCACCTTGTTGTTGGAGATGTCGTAGGCATAGCCCGAGGGCGGCCGCACGTAGAGCACGCTGCCGTCAACGCCGGTGCCGAGCTGGAAGGCCGCGAAGCTGCCGCTCGACGTCGTGGGATCGGGCAGCGGCAGGTACAGCATGGACAGGCGCACGCCGGCGCCGCCGCCGATGCCGAGGGTGCTCGCCGTCCCGGTCTCGGTCTGCTTGGTGACGGGGTTCACGCTGGAATAGCCAGTGTCGGGGAGCATCGCGCCGGTGACGATGGCACGCGCCTCGTAGCTGGCAACGACGCCGCCGCGCTTTGCCCACGCCTCGCTCGGCTTCAGCGGCGGCGGTTCGTCGGCGCCCGGCGCGGGCGAGCTCGGCAGGATGACGCCGGGGCCGCCCGGCGTCGCCCCGGCGGCCCCGGCGCTCGAGGGCGCGGCCGCCGCGGAAGCCCCGCTCGGGGCGGGAGCCCCACCGGGCGCCGGAGCCGCGGCCGGCACAGCCTCCGCCTTCGCGCCCATCAGCGCGTCGAGCATCGCGCCCACGGCCTTGGCGACCTCGGGACGCGGATCGGCTGTCGGCGCGGTCACCACCTGGGACTTCGTACCCTGGGCGGCAACCAGCGTGACGCGCGCACCGGTCTGGTCGCCGCGCACCCACTCCGACGAGACGCGCACGACAAGCCCGACGCCGAGCTGATCGCGCAGCTTCCCGAGCGACGCGGGCGCCGTGCTGACGCGCGCCGCGTCCAGGGCGCCGGCATCCTGCGCTGCCCCCTTCACGTCGACCCCCGCTGCGGGCGAATAGCCGCGCTTGCGCACGGTCTCGAACACCGCCGCACGCATCTTCGCGTTGGCCGTGACGTCGTCGGCGATGTCCGCCACGACCACCACGCGGCGGTCGGCGCTCGGCGCCGCGGCGCCCGGTTCGGCCTGTCCCGGCTCGGCGTAGAGGAACCCGGCCCCGCCGGCAAGCAAGGCAAAAGCTATCGGAAGCGCGTAGCGCACGGCCGCATTGTGCCACCGCCAACCGACGGAAGTCATTTTCCCTGCAGAGCCGGGCTCACGACAGGGCGGTGGATTTTGCTAGGCTGGGAGGCATGCGGATCCTGGTGGTCGGTGCCGGAGCGGTCGGTGGCTATTTCGGCGCGAAGTTGGCGCTGGCGGGGCACGAGGTCACGTTCCTGGCCCGGCGCGCGCACGCGGCGGCAATCCGCGAGCACGGCGTCGTGGTGGAAACGCCTCACGGCAAGCTCGTCGGGCGGGGCGCGGTGATCGAGCACATCGACCAGGCGCGCGGGCTCGGCGCCGACGTGGCACTGGTCGCGGTGAAAGCATCCGGCCTCGACGCCGTCGCGGCCGGCACGGGCGCCGCGCTGGGCGAGCACGGCGTCGCCATCCCGCTCTTGAACGGGCTCGACTCCGAGGACGACCTCGGCAACGTGATCGGCCTCGAGCGGGTGGTCGGCGGCGTGGCGATGATGGCCGCGGGGCACGTCGCTCCGGGGCGGCTGTACCTCAGGGCCGGCGGCATGATGAGCATCGCGCCCATGGTGCGCGCGCAGGGAAAGCTGGTGGAGCGCCTGGCAGCGGAGCTCGGCAAGGCCTTCCCCTGCAACGTGGACAAGAACCTCGCGCACATGCTGTGGCAGAAGCTGCTCTGGAACGCGCCGTTCAACGCCATCTGCGCGCTGACGCGGCTGCCCGCTGGAGAGGTGCTGGCGCTTTCGGAGCTAGAAGAGCTCGCGACGCGCGCGATGCACGAGGTCGTCGAGGTCGCCAGGGCGGAAAACGTCCTGCTTGGCGAGTCGAGTATCGACGCGATGCTCAACGTGACGCGCGGCCTGTTCCAGGACACCGAACCTTCGATGCTGCAGGACGTGCGCGCACGGCGCCCGACCGAGGCGGATGCACTGCAGGGCGCCGTGGTCCGCCGCGGGCGCAGCCACGGCGTTCCGACGCCGGTGCATCAGGCTTTGCTCGCGCTTCTTCATGGGCTCCAGCAAAGCTACACGGAGCCGCCCCCGAGCTCCCGGGAGGGGGCGTGAGCCGGGCGTCCGACACAGCACGACCCCGTAATCGCCCCTCGGTTCCCCCGCTCGCCACGCTTTCGGTCGACGAGGAGGTGAAGCACTTCAAACAGCTTCAGCAGAAGCTGGTCCACCGCTGGCAGAGCCTGAACGACGTCGAAGGCGGGCCTCGCGACGTAGTGGTGATCCCGTCTCTGTCACTGGACGGCTTCCAGCTCGCGGCGATTCCGGGCATCAACCACTACGAGGAGCGCATGCTCTTCACGCTGGGTCTGCTCCGCAATCCGCGCGCACGACTGGTGTACGTGACCTCGCAGCCGCTCGATCCGGCGCTGGTCGACTACTACCTCGCGCTCATCGGCGGCATTCCCATGGCGCACGCGCGCGAGCGGCTGACACTGCTCTGCACGCGGGATTCCACGCCGCGCGGTTTGACCGCCAAGATCCTCGAACGCCCGCGACTGATCCAGCGGATCCGCGACGCTATCGACCCGGAGCGCGCGCACATGACGGTGTTCACCGTGAGCGAGCGCGAGCGGCGCCTGGCAGTCGCGCTCGGCATCCCGCTATACGGCGTGGACCCGAATCTGCTATCGCTCGGCACCAAGACCGGCTCGCGGCAGATCTTCCGTGAAGCCGGTATCCCGATGCCTCCTGGCGTGGAGGACATCCACACCGAGCGCGAGCTGGCTTCCGCTGTGGCGGATCTGTGGCAGGAGCACCCGAAGACCAAGCGCATGGTTGTCAAGCTGAACCAGGGTTTCAGCGGCGAGGGCAACGCCATCCTCTCGCTTGCGACGCAGCGGCTCAAGGCGGTGGCCCCGGGCAACGCTTCGCGGAAGTCGCGCGTGGACGCGGTGCTCGGAAGCTTCGAGCGCCTGAAGTTCATGGGGCCGAACGAGAGCTGGGGCCGCTTCAAGCGCGAGCTCGGCCACATCGGCGGCGTGGTCGAGCTGTACCTGGAAGGCCGCAAGAAGGAGAGCCCGAGCGCCCAGCTGCGCATCAACCCGCGTGGCGAGCTGGAAGCGATGAGCACGCACGACCAGATGCTGGGCGGCAGGAGCGGACAGATCTACCTCGGGTGTCGCTTCCCGGCGAGCGAAGCGTACCGCCAGGAAATCCAGAACGATGCGCTCGCGGTAGGCAGGCTGCTCGTCGAGCGCGGCTGTGTCGGCCGCGTGGGCGTCGACTTCATCACGGTGCAGGGCGAGCGCGGGCAGTGGAACCGCTACGCCATCGAGATCAACCTGCGCATGACGGGCACGACGCACCCGATCATGACGTTGAAGCTCCTGAACGACGGGCGGTACGATCCGGACAAGGGCCTGTACGTCACGCATCGCGGCGAGGCGCGCTACTACGTCTCGACCGACACGCTGATGGCGGAGCACTACCGCGGCCTGCTACCGGAGGACCTGCTCGACTTCGCGGCGGTGCACGACCTGCACTACCGACCCTGGAACGAGACGGGCGTGGTGTTCCACCTTCTGGGCGCGCTCAGCGAATTCGGCAAGCTCGGGCTCACGGCCATCGGGTCGACGCCGGAAGAAGCCGAACAGTTCTACGATCGGGCGCAACAGGTACTGGATCTGGAGACGCTGGGGCACACCAGCCCCGGATAATGCTAGACCTGGTCTTCTTTCCCGGGGGGGCAGAAGGAGCCAGCGTTGATTCGTCCCCACTCATCGATCCCCGCCGTCCACGAGCTCAGCGCGGATCCGTCGTTCCCGTCCCCGCGCATCGGCGTCATCGGCGCTCTGCACGGCAACGAGGTCGGCGGACTCCACGTGCTCGAGCAGCTCAAGCGCGAGGCGGAGACCTTCGCCGGACGGATGAGGAAGGGCACGCTGGTGCTCATCCACGGAAACCCGCAGGCGACGGCCGAGGGGCGGCGCTACACGGCGGGCGGCACCGACATCAACCGGCTCTTCAGCTACCAGTACGTCGACCACCTGGCACGCGAAGCCTGGACCTACGAGCATCACCGCGCGCTGGAGCTCCGGCCGCTCATGACCAGACTCGACGGCATGATCGATCTGCACTCGGCCACGCAGCCCACGGTGCCGTTCGCGATCTGCGACGGCACGCCCGACGGCATCGCCCTGGCGCGGCACACCGGAGCGCGCGTCACCTACGGCTGGGACGGCCCCGGGATGCTGATGGATCACGTGAGCATCGGCGCGCTCGTCAAGCGCGGGCGGCCAGCCCTCAGCGTGGAGTGCGGCCAGCACGAGGACCCAGCGACGACGGAGCACGCCTGGGAGGTGCTGACGCGCTTCATGGGTGCGCTCGGCGTCACGGATCATCGGATCGCCGACGAGCCCGGGCCGACGTACCGGTTGTTCGCGCGCGTGGTCAAGCCGACGCTCGGCTTCTCGCTGACGCAGAACTACCGGAGCTTCGACTCGCTCCCGCCCGGCGCGGAGCTCGGGCGCGGCGATGGCGTCAGCATCTTCGTCAACGAGCTCGCGTTCCTGCTCTTGCCGACGCCCAACGCCGAGCGCGGCGAGGACATCGTGTACCTGGCGCGGCAGATGAGCTGACGGCCTGCTAGTTCTGCGACGCCGGCAGCGTGATGCGGCGATTGTTGCAGGACGAGGACGCAGGCCACTCGGTGAACTGGATGGCAACGGTGGGGTAGGTCGTACTGGACCAGAAGCTCGACCAGGGGACGCTGGTAGCGCTGCAACCCTTGCCGTCGCTTCCGCACTCGCACGTGGCCGCGCCGGAGTGCACCTTCGAGACCTGGAAGTGCAGGTGGACGCCGGTGGACCAGCCGGTCGTGCCCGACGTCGCCAGGGCCTGCCCCTGCGTTACCGTCGCGCCGCACGCAATGCCCGACTTCAGGCTGTTGCCCTGGAGGTGCAGATACGTCGACTGCGTGCCGTCGCCGTGATCGATGACGATGAAGTTCGCGTCGTTGACGCACGAGCTCGAGCCGCAGCCGGTTGTGGAGTTGGTCTTCAGGTGGGTGATCGTGCCGCCGCGGGCCGCGACAACGGTGAAGCTCCCACCGTTGGCGAAATCCCAGGCCCAACCGTCCTTGCCGACGTGATCATTGCAGCACGAATCGTTGCAGTCCTGCGTGAGCTGCATACTCACTCCCGACATCCACGGCAGCTTGTAGCCGTTCGGCGAGGTCGCGGCCTTGCAGTGATCAGCGGTACCTTGCGATTCAACGACGCAACCGTTCTGGCAGTTGGTCTGGCTCGTGGGCGCCTGGTTCGCACCGGGACACTGGTAGAGCACGTTCGGGTCGGCATTCTTCATGTTGTCGCCGCCGCAGTACGCGCCGGACTGGGGCCCCTGGCAGATCGGGTTGAAGCCGCCGCTGCCGCCGGTGTTGCCGCTGCCGGCCGTGCCGCCGCTGCCCGAAGAGCCCGCGGAACCGCCCGTGCTCGAACCGCCAACGCCGCCCGAGCTCGAACCGCCCGTGCTCGAACCGCCCGTGCTCGAACCGCCGGCGCCGCCCGTGCTCGCACCACCGGACGGCCAGCCTGCGCTGCCATCCACACCCAATCCGCCGCTGCCGCCGCTGCCGCCGGGGCCCCCCGCCACGCCGCCGCGATCGGGCGAGCTCGAGCAGCTCGCCTGCACCATGCAGAGAAGAATCCAGATAATCCGGATCGAAGCCTTTTTCATGCGCGCCTTCACAATGACGGGGAACGGTCGTGGTGCGCAATCGGATCCTGCGATGTCGGGACAAACACGGCTGGATTCCCCCGGGGCCTCGGCTACGTCGGCTGCGCGCGCGGCTGCAGGTGCACTCGAGGCATGACCGCTCTTCAGTGCGCCCGCCTCCTGAGCGGGCTCTGTAACCTCGACGGCAGCCGGCGGCCCGGCGGGCGCCTGCCCGCCGGCTCCGGTTTCAATTTCACTTGCCTGAGCCCGTAACGTGACGGCCCCAACGCGAGACCGAAGCGCTTGAACGGCAACCGCCGTGAACACGGCGCCACGAACACACGCCGCCCCGGCGGGATGTTCGAATGCGTGTGGGAATCCACGAGGTGTGTCTTGCCGTGCAGGTAGGCGCTGATCCGGGGTGCGGTGGCGCCCGCGGCCAGGTGGAGGTCGCGGCTCGTGTCCAGCCCGCCTGCGTAGAAGTAGTACACGTAGGCCATCCGGCCGCCGTAGTGCACGCAGCCGGCAACCACGGCATGCTGACCGAGCAAGGTGAGCGCGTGGTCGACGGTCCTTTCGTACTTGACGTCCCGGGTATGGAGCTGCATCGGACGAAAGTTGTGGAGCGGCAGCAACACCAGGCACGCGGCAGCACCCCCGAAAGCCGCCCAGCCCTGCCAACCGGAAAGCGCCCGGAGCGCCGCTTCCACCCCGACGCCCACGAAGATCGACGTCACCAGCACCACGGGGATCATGTAGATGCCGATGTCCGGAATGTTGTAGCCGAGCACCCAGATGAACTCGCCGAGCAGAGCCAGCAAGAGTGCTGCGCGAACGAGCCGGGGACGGCATGCGCCTATCCCCCACGCAGCAAACACGGCGAGCAGACCCAGCTCGCCGACCAGCTGCCCGACGAAGCGCGGCGCACGGGAGAACAAGAGCTGCATGAACCCGAAATGGAACATCACGCGCCGATAGCGTTCGCCGCCGACGTAGTTCAAGAGCTCCTTGAAGTTGTGGATGCGGTATTCCAGGTAGAGCGAGCCGGCGTGCGTGCGCCACAGCGGATACACGTAGAGCGACGCTGCGGCGACGATCATGCCAAGAGTGGCAAGCACCGCTTTCGGTGACTTCAGGATGGCCGGCTCCGTCGCCAGCGTCAGCAGGGCGAACGCAGGCAACAACATGATGACCGTCAGATGATGGTCGAACGACGCGCAGTAGATGGCCGCGCTGGTCAAGAACCAGCGACGCTCGTGCGTCAGTGCGTACCGGATCAACGACCAGAGCAGCGCGGCGACGAACAGGCTGTTGAGCGCGTAGACCTCGGCGATGACCGACTGCGACCAGAACGTGCGACTGAAGCCCAGTGCCGCTGCACCGATCAGAGCGGCCGCGGGGCGAACACGCAACTGTCGCTGGGCGAGGTAGACGAACGCCAGCGCTAGAGTTGCGAACATCGCGGAGAGCAGGTTCATCCGATACGCCAGCGACCCCGGAAGCGGCAGATGCGTGTACGCCCACGACAGCATCAGGTACAGCGGGTAGCCCGTCGGGTGCGTGGTGCCGAGCAGATAGCCTACGAACTGCGCCTTGGTGATATCGCCGAAGGAGTCGATGCCCGGCAGAAGGGTCTTGACATAGAAGACCAGGAAGCCAGCGACCAGGACGCACACCGCGAGCGTGTCGACCCCGAAAAGAGCCCGCCGGAAGCGTCCCCCGGTACCTGACTTCAACATGACGTGCCCTGCCCCCCGCATAGCGGATCAACGAAGCGCGCACGAGCAGAAAAGGCCCGCGGCAGGCCCTGGTTCGGGTACGCTGGACGCCGCATGCACGACCTCCTCACCAGCCCCGCGTTCAACCTCTACGCCCTCGCCAGCACCGTCCTCGCCCTGCACCTCCTCGCACTCGCGTTGTGGACGGGCACGCTGCGCGCGCTGAAGAAGCAGTACGTGAATCCCGAAGATGCTGCGTTCAACAAGGCCGAGGCGGCTGGAGCGGATCACCCAGACGTGGCCCGCACCCGACGCGCACATGCCAACGCCCTCGAGAACGCACTGCCGTTCTTCGTCGTGGGCGCGCTGTACGCGCTGTCGGGCGCAACCCGGACCGGCGCGCTGGTGTACTTCAGCGTGTTCGTCGCAGCACGGCTGCTGCATTCGGTTTTCTACCTGTGGGGACGCCAGCCCTGGCGCACGCTCATGTTCGTCGTCGGTGTTCTCGACGTGATCGGCATGGCCGTCCAGGTGCTCGAGGCTGTTGCCTAGGCCGCCCCACTACTGCTGCAGTGCCTCGCTGTCGCTCACGCCCAGGCTCGCGTAGATCTGACGGGTCGCGTCGGATTTGTTCAACGTGTAGAAGTGGATGCCGGCGACGCCGTTGTCGAGCAGAGCGCGGCACTGCTCGGTCGCCCAGTGTACGCCGACGCGCTTGACCGCCTCCGGGTCCTCTCCGCAACGGGCGACCGCGCGCAGCAGCGCGGCGGGGAACCGCGCGCCTGCCGCGAGATCGGCCATGCGCTTCATGCCCTTCGTCGTCGTGATCGGCATGATGCCGGCAAGGATCGGCACCTCGATACCGGCCAGCTCGCAGCGCTCGCGGAAATCGTAGAAGTCGTGATTGTCGAAGAACATCTGCGTGCAGATGTAGTTCGCGCCCGCGTCGACCTTGGCCTTGAGATGATCCATCTCGACCAGGCGGTTCGGCGTCGCAGGGTGTCCTTCGGGGAAACCGGCCACTCCAATGCCGAAGCCGCGGGCGTCCGGGTGCACGCCGCCGGCGTTGAAGCGGCGGATGAACCGCACCAGATCCGCCGCGTAGCGGCACGCGTCTTTCGAGCGATCGTGGTCCGGCTTGTCGCGCGGCGGATCTCCGCCGAGCGCGAGGATGTTGCTCACGCCGGCCTTGGCGTAGCGCACCAGGAGCTGTTCCACCTCGGACTCGCTGTGGCAGACGCACGTCAGGTGCGGGACAGCCTCGATGCGGGTCGTGCTGCGGATGCGCAGGACGAGATCGTGGGTGAGCTCGCCGGTCGAGCCCCCGGCACCGTAGGTGACCGATACGAACGACGGCTTGAGAGCTTCCAGCTGCGTGATCGTCTGGTAGAGCACCTCCGCCGCAGCCGGCGTCCTGGGCGGGAAGAACTCGAACGAAAACGTCGGGGACTGCTGCGCGAAAATGTCGAGAATGTGCATGGGTACCGGAACTGAAACGGGGCCGGTGGGTCGACGAGCACCCGGCCCGCGCGCCCGATGTGACGAATCGGGCGCGTCCAGGCGCGCCTCGGCAACCGCCGCCGGAACCCCAGCGAGAGCGGCACGAGATAAGCACAAGCGGCGCTGCTTCGCACGTTTTCCTCCCGGACAACCAGGAGGATCGCGCCCTCCCGGCGAGAGGAGTGCTAACGTTGCCCCATGCCCGCCAGCGAACGCTTCGCCTCCAGCCCGCTGTTCGACTCGCTCGTCCGCCTGCGTGCGGCCTGGCCGGGTGGCGGGTGGAGCTGGGATGGGCGGCTGTCCTGCGTGTCCTCCTCGTTCAGCGTCGAGCTCATGGATGAAGCTCGTACCGCCGCGCAGCGCGCGCTCCCCAACGAGTGGTCCGCGCAGAGCATCGGAACCGCACCGGACATCGTCCGCGAGGTCGCCGACACATCCGGCGGAGTACGGGCAGAACAGCTCGTGCTGGCGACCGATCCCGCCGCGCGCGTGCTCGCGTTCGGGCTGTGGTGGCCGTGGGGCGACGACGTCACGATCTCGCTGCGCGTGGGATTGGCCGGTCGCATCTCCGAGGACGATCAGGAAAGCTTCCGCGATCTCTTCGGCGCGGCGCTCTAGCGAGCGACAGCCGCGCTTCTCTGGACGTGTTTCATCCGGACCCCGCGTTGGGCTATCATCTCCGGTCATGGAGCGTCGCATCGAGCACCGTTTCGAGGTCTGGCTGCCGGTCAAGGTGGACTCGCTGAAGGAGGGCATCGCGGTCACGCACAACGCGAGCCAGGGCGGCGTGCTGATGGTCGCCGCCAGCACGCTGGACCCGGGGTCGGAGGTGCGCATCACCCTGCGCACTCCGGACTCGCAGGAAGTCCGCGAGCTCGGCGGTCGCGTCGTGCGCGTCGAGGAGAACACGGACGATCCGCACGGGCTCTGGCCGCACCGCCTGGCTGTCGAGTTCGACCAGCCAGTACCGGAGCTCGAGTGGCTGCTGGCCGGCCTGAAGTCGCCGACCGGCTGAGTCAGATCGAGGCGCGCGAGCGCGGCATACCCACCTTGAGCAGCGCTGGCTGGACGAGGAGGGTCGAGAACAGACAGCTGAGCACGGTCACCGCGATGAGCTCGCCAAACTGCCGCACGCTCACGAACGAGCTCATCATCAACACGGAAAAGCCGAGGATGAGCGTCACGCAGGTGACGACGATGGCACGTCCGGTACCGCGCGCCGCTCTGAGCAGGGCCGCGTTGACACCGAGGCCACCCCGCGCCTCCTCGCGGAACCGCACGACGACGTGTATCGAACCATCCACGGCGAGCCCGATACTGATCGCGAAGATGATCACCGTAGCCGTGGACAGTGCGATGCCGCGCGCCGCCATGTAGGCCATGGTCCCGACGATCGGAATCACATTGGGAGGGATGCTGAGCAGGCCGAGGCGCAGGCTCTGGAACAGCAACGTGAGGATAACGAAGATGACTACGGTAGCGCCCATCAGGCTGTACAGGAGATCGGTCACGACGGCGTCGAGCGCACGCGATCCGGTGTAGGCCTCGCCGAGCAGCTGGTAGCGGATACCGCCTAGGGAACGGACGTGAGCGTCGAGCTCGTGCTCCAGCAGATCGATGTCGTGGTTGGTGCTGCGCGCACCGATGTCGGCAAAGCCGAGAGTGAGCCGCGCCCGCTTGCCGTCCTTGGACAGATAGGCCTGGAGCGGCTTGTCCTTGCCGGCGTTCGCAACCGCCTCCAGCGCGGCCACCTGGGCTTTCGTCCGGAAGGGCTGCTTCCAGGTCGCCGGGTCGTCAGTGAGGAGCGCTTGTACCGAGTGCAGGTAGTCGGCGTAGCTGGTGGTCGCGAGCACGCCCGGGCGCCTTCCGGCCCAGCGCGCGACCTTCTCGATTCCGGCGATGACCTTCGGGTCGTGGAAGCGATCGGGATTGTCGCTCTGCAGGAAGACCTCCAGCGGACGCACCCCCTGGAGCTCCCGCTGGAGCAGCACGGTGGTCTCGTAGACGTCGTCGCCCGGCGTGAACTGATCGAGCAGGTGGACGTCGATCACGAGACGGGTCGCCCCGAACAGGAAGAGCAGAAAGACCGCGCCGGCAGCGACCAGGACGGGCCACGGCCGCCTGAGGATGCGCGCCGTCACGCCCACTACCATCTTCTCCAACCATCCCGCACGGGTCGTCCTGTCGACCCTGGGCGGGCGTACCAGGGTGAGCGTGGACGGCAGCAGGGTTATCGTGACCACGTACGCGATCAGCACGCCGATGCCGGCGATCACACCGAAGTGCTGGAGCATCGGCGTGTCGGCGAACGCGAGCGAAGCGAAACCCACGCTGGTCGTGAGCGACGTCAAGAAGCAGGCCGCCGCCATGCTGTGCAGCGTGATCGTTCCCGATTCGATCCGGTCCTGGTTTTTCGCGTGTTCGTCCCGGTAGCGCGCAACGAGATGGATGGAGTCGCTGATGCCGATGATGATGAGGAGCGTCGGCAGGATGTTGTTCAGGATGTTCATCGGCTGATGAACCCATCCCATGCCGCCGAGCAACATCAGCGTCGTGAGCCCTACCGCCGACAGGGGCAGGATGACGCCCGGCCACCAGCGGAACGACAAGAACAGGATCACCACGCACACCGCGAGCGTCGCAGGTATCAAGACCTTCTGATCGTGCTGGATCTTGTGCACGATGCTCTGCTGCAGATACGGCAGCCCCCCGAGGCGCACGTGGACGGTGTCCGGCCGCGGCATGGCATGGATCAGCTGCTCCACGCGGCCCACCGCAGCGCGCTGGGCGGCGAAGTCGGTGAGCGCCGGCGCGAGGGAGAGCGCGATCACGGTCAACATGTGATCCCTGCTCAGGAGCTTGCGCGTGACGAGCCGCGAGTGCGAAAGCGTGTCACGGACTGCGTGAAGCTCCCGGTCGCCGACCTCGTCGCCCTGGACCAGCGGAGCAGAAACCAGGCCCTCGTCGTCGACCCGCGCCGACAGCGACATCAAGCCACGCGGAAAGTGCTTCGTATCACCGTCGACGATGGGCTCGACCGTCGCTGCACCAAGATCCGGTCGGCCCTCGATACCGCCCATCGGCGCCTCGTCGGGCTTCTTCGCGTCGGGCTTCTTCGCGTCGGGCTTCTTCGCGTCGGGCCCCGGACTCTCGCCGAGCAGTTCCTTCTCGAGCTCGCTGTCGACGGGCAGCTGCTCCTCGGCCTTGATTCCGCTCTTGTGGGGCAGCGCCGTCACCGTGATGCTGTCGACGCGCGACACCGGCGCGAGCTTCTCGAGCCGGTGCGACAGGCGTGCGTTGTAGGCGAGCGGCCCCCGCGCCAGAACGTCCGGCGCCTGCACCAACACCAGCAGCGTCGCCGCGCGGTCGCCAAAGGACCGCTTGAACTGCTGCGTGATGACCTGCTGGTTCTGCCAGTTGGCCACCATCCCCTCCGGGGACGGGTCCGAGGTCAGGTGGCGGAGCCCCAGTCCGAGGCCGACAGCCGAGAGAGCGAGCGCGATCAGGACCAGCGCGCGGTGGCGGATGACCAGCTCGCTCAGTGCTCGCAGAAGCCGGTCCAGCATCCTGCGCGCCGACGCTAGTCGGTGGCGGCTGGGCGGGCAAGAAGCGATCGGAAGCCACAAAGGGCGGCGGCATGGGCGCGCCTCCGTCGACGATCAGAGCGGGCCGTAGCTGCATGCGATGTAGGTGTACCCGCTGGCAGGATCCGTGAACCGGATCTGGTCGGCGTCGGGGAGGGTGACCTGCTCGACGCTGCCGTCCAGCCAGAGCCGCGTCTTCATCGCGCGCTGGAGCGTGTTGCAGACGCAGGGATCCTCACCGATCGCGGGTGGGCTGATTGTCCGGCCGATGGCGGGCCTGTATGCTCCGCGAGGTGTACCGCCTTACTCCTCTCGCTTCGCGCCTTTCGTTCCGGGCTAGCCTGGCCGTCGCACTCGTCGCGCCGGTCGCTGCCGCGCAGACAGCGCCGGCCCCGTCCACATCTGGAACTGCGCCGGCACCCGCGCCGCCCGCGCCGGCACCCGCGCCGCCCGCGACCTATAGCGCACCGCCGCCCGCACCCCATGGGTGTTAGCAGGTTTCTTTTCCATCTTCCAAGTTCTGGGCGACACGCTGGGGATGGCAAATACCAAGACCAGCAACGATACGTGGACCGACAACCGGCAGTGGAACAAGCTGCTCA
>Ga0114931_10001338_pt1 | contig 31498 bp, 25 predicted proteins | sample 2SBtaG_FD_89579 | JGI IMG/M metagenome (GOLD analysis project Ga0114931, IMG submission 89579) | Deep subsurface microbial communities from Kolumbo volcano to uncover new lineages of life (NeLLi) - 2SBTROV14_V59a metaG | ecosystem: Environmental > Aquatic > Marine > Volcanic | place: Kolumbo...
GGCATCGCCGGGCGCGAGGCCGTGGATGCGTCGAGCTACGATCGGATCCGAGCCGACGTGCTGGGCCGGGTGCGTGGCACGGTGCAGGCCGACATCCTGAAGGAGGATCAGGCCCAGAACACCAGCATCTTCTCCACGGAATTCGCGCTCGCGATGATGGGGGACATCCAGGAGTACTTCATCGGGAATCGGGTGCGAAACTTCTACTCGGTCTCGATCTCGGGCTATCACATGGCCGAGGCGGGGGCCAACCCGATCACCCAGCTGGCCTTCACGCTGGCGAACGGATTCACCTACGCCGAGTACTACCTGGCCCGAGGGATGGAGATCGATGCTTTCGCCCCGAACTTCTCGTTCTTCTTCAGCAATGGGCTCGACGCCGAGTACGGCGTGATCGGCCGGGTGGCGCGGCGCATCTGGGCGGTGGCCATGAAGGAGCGCTACGGCGCGAGCGAGCGCAGCCAGAAGCTCAAGTATCACGTCCAGACCTCGGGCCGCTCCCTCCACGCCCAGGAGATGGCCTTCAACGACATCCGGACCACGCTGCAGGCCCTGACGGCGCTCCAGGACCGCTGCAACAGCCTGCACACCAACGCCTACGACGAGGCCGTGACCACGCCCACCGAGGAATCGGTGCGGCGCGCCCTGGCGATCCAGATGATCATCAACCAGGAGCTCGGGCTGACGGGCAACGAGAACCCGCTCCAGGGGAGCTACGTGATCGAGGAGCTGACGGATCTCGTGGAAGAGGCCGTGCTCCGGGAGTTCGAGCGACTCTCGGACCGCGGCGGCGTGCTCGGCGCCATGGAGACGCTCTACCAGCGAGGCAAGATCCAGGAGGAGAGCCTCCACTACGAATCGTTGAAGCACTCGGGCGAGCTCCCGATCGTGGGCGTCAACACGTTCGAGAACCCGACCTCCGAGAGCGAGGCCCGCCCGCGCGAGCTGATGCGCTCGAGCGAAGCGGAGAAGGACCGCCAGCTCGCACGGCTCCGCGCCTTCCACGCGCGGCACGCGGAGCGTGCCCCCGCGGCTCTCCGACGTCTCCAGGAGACGGCACTGGCCGGTGAGAACGTGTTCGAGGCCTTGATGAGGTGCGTGGAGGTCGCGAGCCTCGGCCAGATCAGCGAGGCGCTCTTCGAAGTCGGCGGCCAGTACCGTCGAGCAATGTGAGCTATAAGGGGACGTTGGTTGAGTAGTTGAGTTGTTGCGGGCGAGAGGGTCCTCCGAACCTTGCATTCCCGTCCGCAACAACTCAACTACTCAACCAACGTCCCCGGGACCTGGGAGCGGCGATGAAGGACGAGAAGGCGGATCTGGCGGGGTGGGCGAAGCTGGCCGCGAAGGACCTGCGCGGCGGCAGCCTCGATTCGCTCGTGTGGGAATCGCCGGAAGGGCTACCGGTGAAGCCCCTCTACACGGCCGAGGATCTCGAGGAGCTCGAGTTCACGAACACGATTCCCGGTCTCCCGCCCTTCCTGCGCGGACCGCGCGCCACGATGTATGCGAACCGACCGTGGACGATCCGCCAGTACGCCGGCTTCTCCACGGCCGAGGAGTCGAACGCCTTCTATCGACGCAATCTTGCCGCCGGCCAGCAGGGCCTGTCCGTGGCGTTCGATCTGGCCACCCACCGGGGCTACGACTCGGATCATCCGCGCGTCGAGGGCGACGTCGGCAAGGCCGGCGTGGCCATCGACTCCGTCGAGGACATGAAGATCCTGTTCGACGGAATCCCGCTCGATCAGGTGACCGTCTCCATGACCATGAACGGCGCCGTCCTCCCGGTGCTTGCGAGCTTCATCGTGGCCGGCGAGGAGCAGGGCGTCCCCACCGAGATGCTCGCCGGGACGATCCAGAACGACATCCTCAAGGAGTTCATGGTTCGGAACACGTACATCTATCCACCGGGGCCGAGCATGCGCGCGGTGGCCTACATCATCGAGTACACCGCGCATCACATGCCGAAGTTCAATTCGATCTCCATCAGCGGCTATCACATGCAGGAGGCGGGAGCGACGACGACGCTCGAGCTGGCCTTCACGCTGGCCGACGGGCTCGAGTACGTGCGTGCGGCGCTCTCGAAGGGTTTGGACGTAGACGCTTTCGCCGGTCGACTCTCGTTCTTCTGGGCGATCGGCATGAACTTCTACTTCGAGATCGCCAAGATGCGTGCGGCCCGGTGGCTCTGGGCGGAGCTCATGTCGCAGTTCGCGCCGAAGAACCCGCGCTCTTCGATGCTGCGAACGCACTGCCAGACCTCGGGCGCGAGCCTCACCGAGCAGGATCCCCTGAACAACGTGATCCGCACGACGGTCGAGGCGATGGCCGCGGTCTTCGGCGGAACCCAGTCGCTCCATACCAACGCCTACGACGAAGCGCTCGGGTTGCCCACGGACCAGACCGCGCGGGTTGCCCGGAATACGCAGCTGATCCTCCAGGAAGAGTCGGGAATCCCCCATGTCGTGGACCCCTGGGGTGGCTCCTATTTCATGGAGTCGTTGACCCACGCCGTGGCGGCCGAGGCGCGACGGATCCTTGCGGAGGTCGATGCGCTCGGCGGGATGACGCGGGCGATCGAGGCGGGCATGCCGAAGCTGCGCATCGAAGAGTGCGCGGCGCGGCGTCAGGCCCGCGTCGACCGTGGCGACGACGTGATCGTGGGCGTGAACAAGTATCCGCCGGTCGAGGCGACCGAGGTCCAGGTTCTCGACATCGACAATCATGCGGTGCGGGCTGCGCAGATCGAGCGATTGGAGAGGGTGCGAGCCAGCCGCGATGCGGCCAGCTGCGAGCGGGCGCTCGCGGCGATCACGCGTTGCGCCGAGACGGGCGAGGGCAATCTGCTCGCCCAGTGCGTGGATGCCGCTCGGGTCCGGGCCACCGTGGGCGAGATTTCGGAAGCCATGGAGAAGGTCTTCGGCCGGCATCGCGCGGAGATCCGCTCCGTCTCGGGGGTGTATGGCGCCGTGTACGAGGGAGACGAGGAGTTCGATTCGGTCCGTGCGGAGGTGGATGCCTTCGCGGAAGAGGAAGGTCGACGGCCGCGCATCCTGATGGTGAAGCTCGGCCAGGATGGCCACGACCGCGGCATGAAGGTGATCGCCAGCGCCTTCGCCGATCTCGGCTTCGACGTCGACATCGGGCCACTCTTCCAAGTGCCCGACGAGGCGGCGCAGCAGGCGGTGGATGCGGACGTCCATGCCGTGGGCGTCTCGACGCAGGTAGCGGGCCACAAGACGCTCGTTCCTCAGCTGGCCGAGGCGTTGGCGCGGCACGGCGCGGGCGAGATCGCGATCGTCGTGGGCGGCGTGATCCCGCCGAAGGACTACGACTTCCTGCGCGAGAACGGTGCAGCGGCGATCTTCGGGCCGGGGACCCCGGTGCCCAAGGCCGCCCGCGAGGTGCTGCAGGCGATCCGGGCCCGGCGTAGCGGGTGAGCCAGGGGCGGAGCGCCCGATGAGCGCCGACGCAACCGAGGTCCGATGCTTTGCCGATGGCGTTCGGGCCGGCGACCGCAAGGCCGTTGCCCGCACCATCACGCTCCTCGAAAGCAAACGCCGCGATCACGCCGAGCTCGGGCAAGCCATCCTGGAGGCGCTTCTGCCCGAGACGGGCGGGTCGATCCGTCTCGGCATCACCGGGACTCCCGGCGTCGGCAAGAGCACCTTCATCGAGAGCCTCGGTCTGCGCCTGATCGACGCCGGAAGACGCGTCGCGGTCCTCGCGGTGGATCCCTCGAGCCAGATCTCCGGGGGCAGCATCCTGGGCGACAAGACCCGGATGGAACGGCTGGCCCAGCGTGAGGAGGCCTTCATCCGGCCCTCGCCCTCGGGGGGAGAGCTCGGCGGCGTCGCGCACCGGACGCGCGAGGCATTGCTCGTCTGCGAGGCGGCCGGTCACGACGTGGTGATCGTGGAGACGGTGGGCATCGGACAATCCGAGGCCGTCGTGGCCTCCATGGTGGACTTCTTCACCGTGCTGCTCCAGCCCGGCGCAGGCGACGAACTGCAAGGCCTGAAGAAGGGCGTCCTCGAGATCGCCGACGTGCTGCTCGTGAACAAGGCCGACGGGTCTCAGGCTCGGCTGGCGGAGCGCACGCGCGCCGAGCACGAATCGGCGGTCCAGCTCTTCCGGGCGCAGGGCGCCTGGCGGGCTCGCGTGTTGAAGGCGAGCGCGCGCAGCGGCGAAGGCGTCGAGGCTTTCTGGGAGACGGTGCTCGATCACCGGCGCCAGGCCACCGCGAACGGAGCGCTCGAGGCCCGCCGCCACCAGCAGGACCGCGCCTGGATGTGGAGCCTCGTGAAGGAGGGGCTCGACCGCAGCTTTCGCGAGCACCCCGAAGTGCGGGCTCGAATCGCCTCCCTGGAGGCCGAGGTCGAGCGCCGCACGGTCGCACCCGCCCGCGCGGCGCGGCTCTTGTTGGAGCTGTTTCACAAGGGATGACGGGGGCTTGCCGTGGGAGCGAATTTTGACATCGGAATCAACCGCTGATACCGTCCGGGCATCGAAGCTTGCATCGGGGTCCGCGACGGGGGAGGCCGGCCGACGGAACCGCACACGGGCGGTCCGTACGGGAGGATGAAGCGGATGGCGGACATCAAGAGCCTGCAGCAGGGCGCCGAGCGCAGGCGTGGCCAGAGCACCGGCGGCACGGTGGCCTCCATCGAAGACGCCCTCGTCGATCTCCGCGAAGGCAGGATGGTGATCCTCGTCGACGACGAGGACCGGGAGAACGAAGGCGACCTCTGCATGCCTGCGGAGACCGTCACGCCCGACGCGATCAACTTCATGGCGAAGCACGGCCGCGGACTCATCTGCCTGCCGTTGACCGAGCAGCGCCTACGCGAGCTGCGGCTCGACATGATGGTTCCCGAGGCCGAGAACACGACGCCCTTCCACACGGCCTTCACCGTTTCGATCGAAGCGCGCGAGGGCGTGACGACGGGGATCTCCGCGGCGGACCGGGCCACCACGGTCCGGACCGCCATCGCCGACGACACCAAGCCCTACGACATCGTGCGGCCCGGTCACGTCTTCCCGCTCCGCGCACGCGCGGGTGGGGTCCTGCGCCGTGCGGGCCAGACCGAGGGCTCCGTCGATCTGGCCCGCCTCGCGGGCTTCAAGCCGGCCGCCGTGATCTGTGAGATCATGAACGACGACGGCACCATGGCGCGTATGCCGGACCTCGTCGGGTTCGGTCGCGAGCATGGGCTGAAGATCATCACGATCGCGGACCTGATCCAGTACCGGCTGCGCAACGAGAAGCTGGTGCGTTGCGCGTCCCGGGCCCGCATTCCCACGGCCGTCGGAGGCGAGTTCGATGCACTCGTCTACGAGAACGACATCGATCACGTGGATCACGTGGCCCTGGTGAAGGGCGAGATCGATCCTGAGGAGCCGATCCTCGTGCGCGTCCACAGCGAGTGCCTGACCGGTGACGCCTTCGGGTCGCGTCGCTGCGATTGCGGCGAACAGCTCGAGGCGACCATGCGGATGATCGACGAGGCCGGCAGGGGAGTGATCCTCTACATGCGCCAGGAAGGCCGGGGCATCGGATTGAAGAACAAGATTGCCGCCTACGCGCTCCAGGACAACGACGGGCTCGACACCGTCGAAGCGAACGAGAAGCTCGGCTTCCCCCCCGACATGCGCGACTACGGTGTCGGCGCCCAGATCCTTTCCGATCTGGGTGTGCGCAAGATGCGCCTGATCACGAACAACCCGGGCAAGCGCGCCGGGATCGAAGGGTATGGCCTGCAGATCGTCGACCGCGTTCCCATCGAGGTCGAGCCGAACGATCGCAACCTCGAGTATCTCCGCGCCAAGAAAGAGAAGCTCGGTCACGTCCTGCACCTGATGGGCTAGGAGCCTCCATGTTCGAATCGGTCGATGACGTCACAACGCAGCTCAACGCCCAGGACTACATCTGCGGCAAGAACATCGCGACGGTGGTGTACCTCGCGGAGCAGCTCAAGAAGCCGGTCCTGGTGGAAGGGCCGGCCGGAGTCGGCAAGACGGAGCTCGCCAAGGTCGTGGCGCAGGCCGCCGGGCGCGGCCTGATCCGCCTCCAGTGCTACGAAGGCCTGGACGAGGCCAAGGCGCTCTACGAGTGGGAGTACTCCAAGCAGCTGCTCTACACGCAGATCCTGAAGGAGAAGTTTTCCGAGACCATGGCCGGATCGACGACCCTGAAGGATGTCGCCGGACGGGTGGCGCAGGAGGATTCGGTCTTCTTCTCGGACCAGTTCATCGTGCCTCGGCCGCTGATGCAGGCCATCACGAGCGAGGAGCCGGTCTTGCTGCTGATCGACGAGGTGGACAAGTCGGACCCCGAGTTCGAGGCCTTCCTGCTCGAGGTGCTCTCGGATTTCCAGGTGTCCGTGCCCGAGATCGGGACCTTCGAGGCCAAGAGACCCCGCTCGTGTTCCTGACTTCGAACGACGCGCGCGAGATGAGCGACGCCTTGAAGCGACGCTGCCTGCATCTCTACATCGACTTCCCCGACGAGGATCTGGAGCGGCGCATCCTCGAGAAGAAGGTGCCGGGCGTGGCCGACCGGCTGGCCGACGAGCTGGTCGGGGTGATGCACCGCATCCGCAAGCTCGATCTGAAGAAGACGCCTTCCATCTCGGAAACCCTCGACTGGGCGCGTGCGCTGCTGGTGTTGAACGCCACGGAGCTCGACGAGGAGCTGGTCAAGGACACCCTGTCCATCATCCTCAAGTACGAAGGCGACATCCGCAAGGCCGAGAGCGAGCTGGGACGCCTGATCGTCCGCAAGGCCGAGGAGCAACAGGCGCAGGAGGCGGCCCAGAAGCCCGTCCCCGCGCCCGCCGACAAGGCCAAGAAGGGCGTCCTCCACTAGCGCCCGGGTCGGGCCCGCCTTGCGGAGGCCAGCGAGTCGCCGATGCAGAAGAAGATCGTCGAGTTCGGGAACCTGCTGCGAAAGAGCGGCGTGCGCGTCTCCGTGGCGGAGTCGATCGACGCTTTCGATGCCCTCGATCGGCTGCCGTTCGACGAGCGCGAGATCTTCAAGGACGCTCTGCGGGCGTCCATGGTGAAGAAGAGCGACGACATCGCGACCTTCGATCAGCTCTTCGATCTCTACTGGTAGGGCTTCTATGACGAGCTCCGCTCGAGCTTCGAGCAGGCCGCCGGCGGACTGCCCGAGGGCATGGATCTGGAGTCGCTGATGGAGCGGCTTCAGGAGCTGATGAGCCAGATGGCGCCGGAGGACATCGACCTGGGCGAACTCGCCAAGGCGCTGCTTACGCTGGATCTCGACCAGCTCGAGCAGATGATCCGCGAGGCGGCCGAGGGCGCGCGCGCCAGCCGCATCGAGAACATGCTGCAGGTGGGGTTCTTCACGCGTCGCGTCATGGAGCAGATGAACGCCGAAGGCGCGATGGGGCAGCTCGAGGCGTTGGCGCAGCGTCTGCGCGAGGCCGGCATGGGCGAGGAGGAGGTGAGCGCGCTGCTCGAGCATCTCGGACGGGTCCAAGAGGCCTTGCGTCGCTCCGTCCGGAACTTCACCGAGCGCGAGCTCCAGAAGCAGAACCTCGACTACATGGAGAAATTCCGGCGGGAGAGCCTGCTGGAGAAGAGCTTCTACAACCTCACCGAAGACGAGATCCGGCGGATGCGCGAGGTGGTGAACCGCCTCGCGCAGCGAATCAAGAACATCCTCTCGATCCGGCGCCGGCGGCTCAAGAAGGGCAAGCTCGATCTCCACTACACGCTGCGCAAGAACATGAACCACGGCGGCGTGCCCTTCGACGTGGTCTACAAGCAGCGCAAGAAGGACCGCCCGAAGCTCGTCATCCTGTGCGACGTATCGAGCTCCGTGGCCAACGTCTCGCGCTTCATGCTCCAGTTCGTCTACAGCCTGCAGGAGGCCTTCACGAAGATTCGCGCCTTCGTGTTCGTGGCAGAGCTCGGCGAGGTGACCCAGGTCTTCCAGGACAAGGAGATCAACGAGGCACTCGACTCCGCGCTGGACGGCGGAGGCGTGATCAACGTCTATACGCGCTCGAACTTCGGCTTCGCCTTCCACACGTTCTGGCGCGACTTCCTCTCGGCGGTCGACAACAAGACCACGGTCCTGATCCTGGGCGACGCCCGAAACAACTACAACGACCCGAAGGCCTGGTGCGTACGCGAGATCCACAGCAAGGCCAAGAACGTGGTCTGGCTGAACCCCGAGAGCCCCGGTGCCTGGGGCTTCGGCGATTCGGTGATGGACCGATACCTGCCCTACACCGACGTCGCCGAGGAGGTCCGCAACCTCCGCCAGCTCTCCAAGATCGTAGACACCCTCGTCCTCTGAACGCGAGAAGGCGGGGACGTTGGTTGACTTGTTGAGTTGTTGGGCGGCCCCCGGGGAGTCGCCCAACAACTCAACAAGTCAACCAATGTCCCTGACGCAGAAGCCCCGCCGGGGTCGGCGGGGCTTCGCGAAGGTTTGGAGGGCGGTGGACGGATTATGGGGGGTGAGAGGTTGGACATTTCAATTCGAAATGTCTAATCCACCGGCCCTCCGCGAGTCATTATGCAGGGGCGAGAACGGTTGTCAAACAGGTTTTTTCCAAGGCGAGTTTCCTAAGTGATTCCAGCCAGATGAGCCGGATCTTGCGGGCCACGGCGGGGTCGGGCGCAGCCCCGGGTGGCGATTGACGCCGCAGCGAGCGCTCCGTTACCGTCGCCGGGGCGAGGCCGTCCGAGCGCCCCGCGGGAGCCGCTCTTGTCCCAGCCGCGCCGATTCTGGATCCGCAGCTTCGGCTGCCAGATGAACGTCCACGATTCGGAGAAGCTCGAGAACCTCCTCCATCACGCGGGCTACGAGGCGGCGGCCGATGCCGACGCGGCCGACCTGCTGATCATCAACACCTGTTCGATCCGGGGAAAGGCCGAGCACAAGCTCTACAGCGACCTCGGCACCCTCCGCGCCTGGAGATCGGCCTCGCGGGGCCGGGTGATCGGCGTCGGCGGCTGCGTCGCCCAGCAGCAGGGACACCGCATCCTCGAGCGCTTCGAGCAGGTCGACTTCGTGTTCGGCACCCACAATTTGCGGCGGGTCCCCGCCCTGGCAGACGCAGCGCTTTCGGGCCGGCGGGCAGCTCGGATCGATGCATCGGCCTCCCTCGATCGCTTCGATCTGCCCGAGCGGCACCCCGCCTTCGCGAGCGCCACGCCGGGCCGCGCCTACCTCACGGTGATGGAAGGCTGCGACATGTTCTGCAGCTTCTGCATCGTCCCGACGACTCGCGGCCGCGAGATCAGCCGGCCGGCCGCGGGGATCCTCGACGAGGCGAGGCGGCTCGCGGAAGGCGGCGTGCACGAGGTCACCCTGCTCGGCCAGACCGTGAATGCCTACGGGCGGCACGACGTTCGGCGTGGAACGGCGCGCGGGAAGGGCACGATGCCGTTCGCGGAGCTGCTGGCCCATCTCGACGCAATTCCCGGCCTCGAACGGATCCGCTACACGAGTCCCCATCCGATCTTTTTCGACGACGAGCTCGTGCGCGCCCACCGAGAGCTCCCGAGCCTCTGCCCACACGTCCATCTCCCGCTGCAGAGCGGCTCGGATCGCATCCTGACGGCCATGCGCCGCCGCTACACCGCGAGCGAGTACCGCGCAATCGTCGCGGCCCTGCGCACGGCTCGCCCGGACCTCGCGATCACCAGCGACGTGATAGTGGCCTTCCCGGGCGAGACCGAGGCCGACTTCCAGGCCACCCTGGCCGTGGTCGAAGACGTGAGCCTCGTCGACAGCTTCAGCTTCAAGTACTCGCCGCGGCCGGGCACGCGGGCCGCCGAACGGGCCGGGCGCGTGCCCGAGCCCGAGGCCCAAGCGCGGCTCGAGCGGGTCCAGGCCCTCCAGGCCCGGCTGCGCTTCGCTGGCCACCGGGCCCGTCTTGGCGACGTGACCGAGATCCTCGTCGAGGGCCCGAGCCGGCGAGGGGGCCGCCAGCTGCGAGGCCGCGACCCCCAGCATCGCCTGGTCAATCTGGCGGACGGAGCCGGCCTCCGGCCCGGTGACCTCGCCCGGGTGCGGATCGTCGAGGCCACCCCGCACTCGCTGATCGGCGAGGCCCTCGGGTCCGGCGCTTCGCAGGCCCCGCGCGGAGGGTCTCACGATGGGGTGAAGACCGGACCCGGTCCTGCCGATGAGATGCGCAGGGCCGAGCCGTCCAGGGGCCAGCCCATGGGTGTCACCGGATAGCCCGGGCGGGCCCCGGCGGACCGCAGGGGGGGAGTGTGCCGAGCGGTCGGATTCTGGCAGTCGACGATCAGCCGTACTTCCGGAGCTTCATCGAGGACCTCCTCCGGGAGGATGGCTACGAGGTGCGCACGGTCGCATCGGCGGCCGAGGCGTACCACGCGCTCGAGCACGAGGTGTTCGACGCGGTCCTGACCGATGCCGTGCTGTCCGACGTCGGCGGACCCGACTTCGTCCGCGCCCTGCGCGACCGCCATGCCGGCGTCGCCACGATCGTGCTGGCGAGCGTCGGCGACGTCAAGATGGCCGTTGACTGCATGAAGGAAGGCGCGGCCGACTACCTGCTGAAGCTGATCGAGCAAGGTGCCCTGCGGCACACGCTCGAGAACCTGTTCGCGCGCCGACGCCTCGAAGCCGAGCACCACCGCCTCATGCAGGAGAATCTCGACTACATGGGCGAGCTCTCGCTCTACGAGCGGGCCATGGGGCTCTTCTCCACGCTCTCGCTCGAGCCCCTGGCGGAACGCATCGTCGACGGACTCTGTCTGGAGACCGGCGCCCAGGGTGCGGTGCTCTGGATCGCCCAGGCCGAAGATGCGCCGTCCCTGCGCCTGGTGGCCGCCAAGGGCCTCGTCCGCATGGTCGATGAACCCGAGGAGATCCACGTCCGCCGTTTTCCCCACGAGCTCGAGGGCCTGACCGAAGGCTTCGTGGGCAGCCGCGTCGTGGCCTCGGAGCACGAGCTCGCCGGCCACTCCGTGCCGGCGGGTGGTCTCTACGTGCCCTTCGTGCGCGGCGGACGGCTCGTCGCCCTGGCCCGGCTGACCGACAAGCTCGAGCGTCAGGCCTTCGAGGATTCCGACCGCGCCGCCGTCGAGAAGTTCGTCGAGCTGGCCGGTCTGGGGCTCGCCAATGCCCTGCGCTTCCGCTCCCTCGAGCGGCGCTCCTTCAAGGACCCGACGACCAAGGCCTACACGCTGGCGTATTTCGAGGATCTGGTCCGCAACGAGATCCACAAGGCGAGTCGCTTCGGTCGCCACTTTTCGCTGCTGAAGATCGACCTGGGAAACCTCGACCCGATCCGGCGCCAGCTGTCCGACCCGGAGCTCGGCCACTGGCTCGAGTCCGTGGTGTTCCACGTGGCGCGCGCCTTGCGCTCCACCGATCTCGTGGCCGCCGAGAGCGACTCCCGTTACCGCGTGCTGCTGCCCGAGACCGACGCCCTGGGCGCGGCCGTGCTGAAGCGCCGGATCCGTGAGATGTGGGATCGCGAGCATGCCCTGCGCCCCGAAGGTTGCGAGACGCGCCCCGAGGTGACCCTGGCCGCAGCCACCTTCCCGGCCGACGGGGATCAGCTGGAAGCCCTGGTCCGTGTCCTGGACGGCCGGCTGGACGAGGCGCGTGCCAGCGTCGTTCGCGAGCTCGCGGCGGAGCCCGGCTCCTTCGCGCTCACGGCCGAGAGCTTGCTGCGCGTGGGCGCACCCGGCCGCCCGGCGACCCCCGAGCAGGCCGCTCGCTTCGTGCTCGACGAGGTGGCGCGCCGCCCCGGCGACCGCGGGCTGCTGTTCCTGGCGCCCGGCCACTCGGTCGCCGGCCCCGTCCGGGAGGGCCTCGAGCGACTCCGAGGGCTCGAGCTCGGAACCCAGGTCGTGATGTTCTGCGAACGCGGCACGGACCCGCCGCCGGGCGTGCCGGTCCGCGCGGTCGCGGCCCGCGAGAGCGGCTTCGAACATCCCTTCGTGATCTACTATGGCGAGGGTCCGGCCTATGCCCTGCTGGGCGGAGGCGACGCCACGGGCTCGCTCTACCACACCGGGGATCGGGCACTCGTCGAACACCTGGCCTTCGAGCTGCAGCGCGACCTCGACCTCGCGCTCTCGGCCTAGGAGCCCTCGTGAGCCGCACCGTCCTGATCGCCGACAACCACCGAGAGCGTGGCCGCGCCCTCGCCGATGCCTGCCGCGCCCACGGCCTCGAGCCCCGCACGGTGGGACACGGCAGCCGCGCGCTCGAGGTCGCCCTCCAGGAGCCGCCGGCGGTGCTGGTGGCGCCCTTCGATCTGCCGATGATCGACGCCGGCAAACTGGCCTCGATCCTGCGCTCGAACCCGAAGACCCAGCAGGTTCGCTTCGTCTTCCTGGACGATCTCGAAGGTCAGGCCCGTACCAGCGACTTCCTCGACGAGGTCGTCTCCTTGCCCCTGGATCCGACCGAGCTGGCAGGCCGGATCGAGGCCATCGTCAACCGTCAGGCTCGGATCGACGACGTGAGCCAGCAGTCGAGCGACCAGACCGGCGTCACCGGCGAGCTCAGCCAGATCTCGCTTCCCGATCTGATCCAGCTCTTCTCGGTGAACCGGAAGAGCGGCGTGATCGAGCTTTCTCGCCACGGCGCCGACGACGCCGAGGAGCACGGCACGATCACCCTGGCCGAGGGCGAGGTGTTCCAGGCCTCGGCCGGCGTGGTGGAGGGCGAGAAGGCACTGTTCCGCCTGCTCGCCTGGAGCGAAGGCAGCTTCGCCTTCAGCCACGGCGGCGGCGAGGTCGCGCGGCAGATCCAGACGCCGACACGCAGCCTGATCCTCGAGGGCATGCGTCAGGTGGACGAACTCGCGCGCATGGCGGGAGAGCTCCCGGATTCTGGGGCCCACGTGGCCCTGCGGCTGAAGACGGCCGAGCTGCCGAACACGATCCATCCGCTGACCCAGGAGGTGCTGCTCCTTCTCGAGATCTACTCGACGGTTCGGGACGTGGTGGACCGCTGCTCCTACCCCGACTACCAGGTGCTGCGCACGCTCCAGACCCTGGCGGGCCGGGGGATGATCGAGATCCGGAGGGGCGCCAGCCCGCAGGAGGCGCTCGCGGAGGCGGAGCGCTTGTTCTCGGCCGCTCAGGCCCACCGCCTACGCGAGTGGCTCGGCCGACTCTCCGCCGAGAGCACGGGCAGCCGTGCGAAGCTGTTGATCGTCTCGGCCGAGGAGGGAGCGACCCACGATTTCGTGCGCCTGCTCCGCGGTCTTCCCGGGGTGCGCCTCGAGGGGGCCTTCGCGGGCGGTAGCTTCTCGAGCGAAGACCTGGCGCCGATCGGCCGTCTGCCGGTGGACGGCGAGACGGCGCTCGAGCTGCTGCACGTTCCAGCAGATCCCCGCTATGCGCCGCTCTGGCCGATCGCCGCCCACGGTGCGATCGGGACCGTGTTCCTCATGGCCGGCGCGATCGGTCCGGCGGCGCAGCGGGTGCGCGCCATGGCCGAGACGCTCCGGACGCTGCCCCGCTCGCGCATGTTCCACGTCATCCTGGTCCGGAAGGGGGAGCGCTCCCTGGCCGACGACCTGCGTGAGAACACGCGGCTGTTCGACGAGGTACCGCTCTTCCTGCTGCCCCTCGAGCGCGACAAGGAGCCCGTCGCGCTCCTGCGCGGCCTGTTCTCGCGCGTGCTTCCCTGACCGGCCTTCGGGCTCTACCGTCCGGTCGCAGCCCGGCGCACCCGGCTCCCGGACGCTTCGGGCGGCGCGAGGGACCGTGCGCAAGCTCGCGAAACGACGTCTCGCAACCATCGGCTGGGCCTCGGGCCTGGCGCTCGCCGTCGGCTCCTGCGCGGCCTCGCCCGCCTCGGCGCATCCTCTGGCGCCGGCCCTCTACGAGCTTCGAGAGACGTCCGGGGGCGAGCTCGTCGTCCGTTTCAAGCGCCCGCGCCCCCCGGTGGCGACCGCCGCGCCCGAGGTGAGGCTGCCCGAGGGCTGTCGCATCCTCCAACGCAGCGTCGGCCCGGGAGAGGCCGGCAGCCGCATCGAACGCTGGCGCCTGCGCTGCGAGCCGCCGGGGCTAGCGGGCCGCTGGCTCGAGGCGACCCACCTGGCCGAGAGCGCCACGGACGTGGTGGTCCGGGTCGAGAGGGCCGACGGAACCGTGATCCGCGGCCTGCTGCGCCCCGAGAGTCCGCGCTTTCGGATTCCCGAGCGCGAGTCGCCGCTCCGGGTCGTGGTCGGCTATGGCCGGCTCGGCTTCGAGCACATCGGCTCGGGGATCGACCACCTGCTGTTCGTCCTGGGTCTCGTGTTCCTGGCGGGGGCGACGCGCCGTCTGCTGGTGACGGTGACGGCGTTCACGCTGGGGCACAGCCTGACCCTGGCCCTGGCGAGCCTCGGCCTCGTGCAGGTCGCGCCGGGCCCGGTGGAGATTGGGATCGCCGCGAGCCTCCTCTACCTGGCGGCGGAGTTGGCGCGGCCCGGGCTGGGCCGCGAGGGCGTCTCGGTTCCGCTGGCCGCGGCCTTCGGGCTGCTCCACGGGCTGGGCTTTGCCGGCGCCCTGCGCCAGTCCGGTCTGCCGCCGGGCGCGGTTCCACTGGCGTTGTTCGGCTTCAACGTCGGGATCGAGGTCGGGCAGCTCGTCTTCGTCGGGCTGCTCCTGGTCCTGGCCGGTTCGCTTCGGGCCGCGCTCGGCGGGGCCCGAACCCGGACGCTGGCGAGGCCGGCCACGCTGGTCTCGGCCTATGCCCTCGGCACCACGGCTGCGTACCTGATCTTCGAGCGCGTAGCCGCGCTGGGTTGATCGCCGGCGCGGCGGTCTGGCGGCCCGAAGGGGCGGCTCGGCTTGCGCTCGCCGGGTCGGCGCCGTAACCTTTGGCGCCAACCGATGCCTCCGTCGGTTGGGGGTCACACCAAATCATGGATGCCAATCCGGGAAGCAGGTTCAGCGAAGGGCTGACCTTCGACGACGTGGTTCTGGTGCCCGGTCCGTCGGACGTCCTGCCGCGCGACGTCGATCTGCGGACCCAGCTCACCGCGGAGATCGAGCTCTCGACACCGCTCCTCTCGGCGGCGATGGACACCGTCACCGAGCACGAGGCCGCGATCTGCATGGCCCAGAACGGCGGCCTCGGCGTCCTCCACAAGAGCCTCGAGGTCCACGCCCAGGCGGGCGAGGTCGACCGCGTCAAGCGCTCCGAGTCGGGGATGATCTCGGACCCGATCACCATGGCGCCCGAGCAGCGCATCCACGAGGCGCTCGAGGTGATGCGCCGCTACAAGATCTCGGGCCTGCCGGTGGTCCGCGACGGCAAGGCCGTCGGGATCCTGACGAACCGCGATCTGCGGTTCGTGAAGGACACGAGCCAGCCGATCTCCGAGGTGATGACCTCCGAGGCCCTGGTGACGGTTCCGCCGGGCACGACCCTCGACCGGGCCAAGCACCTGCTTCACCAGCACCGCATCGAGAAGCTGCTGGTGGTGGACGGCCAGGGCGACCTGCGCGGCCTGATCACCATCAAGGACATCGAGAAGAGCGAGCGCTTTCCGAACGCCGCCAAGGATTCCATGGGCCGGCTGCGCTGTGGGGCGGCCGTCGGCGTCGGGCCGGATCTCGAGGAGCGCACCGCCGCCCTGGTGGCCGCCGGCGCCGACGTGGTGGTCGTCGACAGCGCCCACGGCCACTCGGCCGGTGTCCTCGAGGCGGTGCGGCGCCTGCGTTCGGCCTTCCCAGACCAGCCGCTGGTGGGCGGCAACGTGGCGACCGGGGAGGGCACGGAGGCCCTGATCAAGGCCGGTGTCTCGGCGGTGAAGGTCGGGATCGGTCCGGGCTCGATTTGCACGACCCGGGCGGTTTCGGGCGTCGGCGTGCCCCAGCTCACGGCGGTCCTCTCGAGCGTGGCCGTGGCGCGCCGCGCCGGGATCCCCGTCATCTCCGACGGCGGCATCAAATACTCGGGCGACGTCGTGAAGGCACTCGCGGCGGGGGCCTCGAGCGTGATGATCGGCTCGCTCTTCGCGGGAACCGACGAGGCGCCCGGAGAGGTGGTGCTCTACCAGGGCCGTTCCTACAAGACCTATCGCGGCATGGGCTCGCTCGGCGCCATGCGCGACGGCTCGGGCGACCGCTACTTCCAGTCCGACGTCGACGAGGCCAGCAAGCTCGTACCCGAGGGCATCGAAGGGCGTATCCCGTACCGGGGCTCGCTGACGAACAGCATCTACCAGTTGGTGGGCGGCGTGCGCAGCGGCATGGGCTACGTGGGCGCGGCGAACCTCGGCGAACTGCGCAGCAAGGCGAAGTTCCTGCGGATCTCGCCGGCGGGCCTTCACGAGGGTCACGTGCACGACGTGATCATCACCAAGGAAGCGCCGAACTATCGGCTCGAGTAGCCGGGATCGAGAGCCGTCGTTGAACGCGCCCCCCCATCGCCGGATCCTGATCCTGGATTTCGGCTCGCAGTACACGCAGCTGATCGCTCGGCGCATCCGCGAGCAGAAGGTCTACTGCGAGATCCATCCGCATCACGTGGGGAGCGACTTCGTCCGTGGCTGGGACCCGGCTGGGATCGTCCTGTCGGGCGGGCCTTCGAGCGTCCTCGACGCGGATTCGCCGACCGTCGAGCAAGCGATCCTCGATCTCGACGTCCCGATCCTGGGCATCTGCTACGGGCTCCAGCTGCTGGTGCAGAAGCTCGGCGGCCTCGTCGAGCGGGCCGAGGAGCGCGAATACGGCCGGGCCGTCCTGAAGGTCGAGCGTGCCGAGCGGCTGTTCGCCGATCTGCCGGGAAGCCTCGAGCGAACGGTCTGGATGAGCCACGGAGATCGCGTGCTGCGCCTGCCGGCCGGCTTCGAGGTGCTGGCGACCAGCGAGAGCTCGCCCTTTGCGGCCATCGCCCACCGCGAGAGGCCCATCTTCGGCATCCAGTTCCACCCCGAGGTGGCCCACACGGAGGGCGGTGGCCTCATCCTCGCGAACTTCGTGCAGCGGATCGCGGGTTGCCACGGTGACTGGACCATGGAGGCCTTCGTGGACGAGGCCACCGAGCGCATTCGCGGGCAGGTCGGCGAGGCTCGGGCCGTGGCGGGCCAGTCGGGCGGCGTCGACTCCACCGTGGCGTCGGCGCTCGTGCACCGGGCGATCGGCGACCAGTTGGCCTGCATCTTCGTCGACCACGGGCTGCTCCGGGAGGGCGAGCGCGAGGAGGTCGAGCACGCGTTCCGCGACGCACTCGGAATCCCGCTGCTGACGGTCGACGCCTCGGAGCGCTTCCTGCGGGCTCTGGCCGGCGTGGAAGACCCGGAGAAGAAGCGCCGGATCATCGGCCACCTGTTCATCGAGGTCTTCGAGGAGGAGGCGAAACGCCTCGGCGCGGTGGAGTTCCTCGTCCAGGGAACGCTCTATCCCGACGTGATCGAGAGCGTCTCGGTTCGCGGGCCGTCGGCGACCATCAAGAGCCACCACAACGTGGGCGGGCTGCCCGAGCGGATGGCGCTCGGCCTGGTGGAGCCCTTGCGCGAGCTCTTCAAGGACGAGGTTCGCGCGGCGGGCCGTGCCCTGGGTCTGCCGGAGGCCGTGATCGGTCGCCACCCGTTCCCGGGGCCGGGCCTGGCGATCCGCATCCTCGGCGAGGTCACACGCGAACGCCTCGATCAGCTGCGTCGGGCCGACGCGATCCTGATCGAGGAGATCCGCCGGGCCGGCCTGTACGACGAGATCTGGCAGGCCTTTGCGGTGTTCCTGCCCCTGCAGAGCGTGGGCGTCATGGGCGACGAGCGGACCTACGAGAACGCCATTGCCCTGCGCTGCGTCGATTCCGTCGATGGCATGACCGCCGACTGGGCGCGCATGCCCCACGAGCTGATGGCCAGCATCTCGAGCCGAATCACCAACGAGGTGAAGGGGGTGAACCGCGTCGTGTACGACGTTTCGTCGAAGCCGCCGGCCACCATCGAGTGGGAGTAGGCGCTCGTGAGCCACGCGCCGTTCGTCCACCTCCACCTACACACCCAGTACTCACTGCTCGACGGAGCCATCAAGCACGCGCCGCTGTTCGCGCGCGCCCGGGATCTGGCGATGCCGGCCGTCGGCATGACCGACCACGGGAACCTGTTCGGTGCCGTCGAGTTCTACGAAGCCGCGGTGGCGGCACGGGTGAAGCCAATCATCGGCTGCGAGGTGTACCTGGCGTCGGGCTCGCGTTTCGAGAAGGAGAAGCGCGAGCGGGACGAGAGCGGATTCGATGCCATCAACCACCTGCTGCTGCTGGCCATGAACGAGACGGGCTACCGCAATCTCGTGTATCTGGTCTCGAAAGCCTATCTGGAAGGCTTCTACTACAAGCCACGGATCGATCTCGATCTCCTGCGCCAGCGCCACGAAGGCCTGATCGCCACGTCCGGCTGCCTCTCCTCGATGATCTCGCGCGCCATCACCGGCGGGCAGCGCGACCGGGCCTGGACCCTCTGTCAGGACTTCGCGGAGATCTTCGAGGGCCGCTTCTACCTCGAGATGCAGCGCCACGGGATCGATCTCCAGGATCAGGTCAACGCGGAGGTCGTGAAGATGGCCTCGGACTTCGGCCTGCCTCTGCTCGCCACCAACGATGCGCACTATCTGGAAGAGGACGATCACGGGCCCCACGAGGCGCTCCTCTGCATCGGCACGGGCACGAATCTCGACGATCCGAAGCGCTTCCGCTTCGACGGCCACGGGTTCCACGTGAAGAGCGCCGAGGACATGCGAGCGCTCTTCCACGATCACCCCTCGGCCGTTTCGAACACGCTGGAGGTGGCCGAGCGTTGCAACGTCGAGCTCGACCTCGGGACCTACCACCTGCCCGAGTTCCAGGTGCCGGCCGGGACGACGCGCGAAAGGGTGTTGGCCCAGCAGGCGTGGGCGGGGCTGCGCCGGCGGTTGCGGCTGGATCCCGAGGAGCCCTTCGGCCCGCCCCACGCCCCCTACGTGGAACGCATGGAGCACGAGCTCCAGGTCATCCAGAAGATGGGCTTCCCGGGCTATTTCCTGATCGTCGCCGATTTAATCGACTACGCGCGACGGCACGAGGTGCCGGTCGGCCCCGGGCGCGGCTCGTCGGCCGGGAGCCTGGTGGCCTACGCCCTGGGCATCACCGGCATCGACCCCATCGAGTACGACATCATCTTCGAGCGCTTCCTGAACCCGGAACGCATCTCGATGCCCGACATCGACGTCGATTTCTGCATGCGTGGGCGGGACCGGGTGATCCGCTACGTCGCAGAGAAGTACAACCGGGGAGGGGACGACGACGGCAAGCACGTCGCCCAGATCATCACCTTCGGAAAGCTGCAGGCGCGCGCGGCGATCCGAGATTGCGGGCGCGCCCTGGCCATGGCCTATGGCGAGGTCGACCGGATCGCGAAGCTGGTGCCCGAGACGCTCGGGATCACCCTCGAGCAGGCGCTCCAGCAGTCGCCGGAGCTGCGCGCTCGGGTCGAGGCCGACGGCCAGGTGCGTCGCCTGATCGAGACGGCCATGCGCCTCGAAGGCCTCACGCGCCATGCATCCACCCATGCGGCTGGCGTCGTAATCGGGAACCGACCGCTGATCGAGACCGTTCCCCTCTACCGCGACCCGCGCTCGGGAGATTGCGTCACCCAGTTCGACATGCGCTGCGTCGAGAAGGTGGGGCTCGTCAAGTTCGACTTCCTGGGACTGAAGACCCTGACCTTGATCGCCGACACGGAGAAGCTCGTCGGCGAGCGCACGGAGTCCGAGTTCCGGGTCGAGGACCAGCCCCTCGACGACCCGGCGACCTACGAGCTGTTGTGCAAGGGCGACACCCAGGGGGTGTTCCAGGTGGAGTCGGCCGGGATGACCGAGCTGACCGTCAAGCTGAAGCCCCAGAGCTTCAGCGACCTGATCCCGATCGTCGCGCTCTACCGCCCGGGGCCGCTCGGCTCGGGCATGGTGGACGATTTCGTGTCGCGCCGACACGGCTTGACCAAGGTCGAGTACCTGCTGCCCGAGCTCGAAGAGATCACGGCCGAGACCTACGGCGTGATCGTCTACCAGGATCAGGTGCTGCAGATCGCGAACCGCGTGGCGGGCTACAGCCTGGGCGAGGCCGACCTGCTGCGGCGCGCCATGGGCAAGAAGAAACCCGAGGAGATGGAGAAACAGCGCGAGCGCTTCCTGTCGGGCGCCCGGGAGCGGGGCATCGACGAGAAGAGGGCCGAGCAGGTCTTTGCGCTGATGGCGGAGTTCGCCGGCTACGGCTTTGCGAAGTCGCACTCCGCCGCGTACGCGCTGCTGACGCACCAGACGGCCTACCTGAAGGCGAACCATCGCGAGGAGTACCTGGCAGCTCTGCTCTCGATCGAGGCCGGCAACCACGATCGGCTGTCGCGCTTCATTGCCCACACCCGCGAGAACGGGATCGAGGTGCTGCCGCCGGACGTGAACGAGTCCGGTCGCGACTTCACGGTGGTGGCCGAGGGCATCCGCTTCGGCCTGGCCGGCGTGAAGAACGTCGGTGCCGGCGCCATCGAAGCGATTCTCGAGGCCCGCACGGCCGAGGGGCGCTTCCCGAGCTTCTTCGAGTTCTGCTCGCGCATCGACGGCAAGCGAGTGAATCGGCGGGTCGTCGAAAGCCTGGTGAAGTGCGGTGCCTTCGACTCGATCCACGAAAATCGCGCTGCGGTCTGGGCCGGCCTCGACCGGGCGCTCGAGTCCGGCGCCGCCGCGCAGCGCGACCGGGAGATCGGCCAGGCGAGCCTGTTCTCGGTGGACGGCGCGGAGGTCGCGGAGCCAGAGCTTCCGAAGGCCGCCGCCTGGGCCGACCGGGAGCGCCTGGCCTACGAGAAGGAGGCCCTCGGTTTCTACGTGACGGGCCATCCCCTCGAGCCGCACCTGCCCGCCTTGCGCCGGTTCGCCGACACCACGAGCACCACCACCCAGGGCAAGGAGGGGCTCGAGGTCCGCGTGGGCGGCCTCGTGACCTCGTTGCGCGAGACGCGCACACGCCGCGGCGACCGCATGGCGTTCGCGGCGCTCGAGGATCTCGAAGGGAGCTTCGACCTGGTGGTGTTCGCCGAGCCCTTCGCCCGCCTCCAGGCCCTGCTGAAGCACGGCCTGGAGGCGGCTGAAGGCCAGATTCCCGAGCCGGTCCTGGTGACGGGCACCCTCGAGGCCGGCGATACTCCGAAGATCCTGGTGCGCGACGCCATCGAGCTGGCCTCGGCCGAGGAGCGCCTCTGCACGGAGCTGCATCTGCGCGTGATGGCCGGCGAGCTCTCCAGGGACCGTCTCGAGGCGTTGAAGCACGTGTTGACCGCGAACAAGGGAGACTGCACGGTGGTGCTGCACATGACGATCCCCGGCGAGAGCGAGACGTTGCTGGCGCTGCCCGAGGCTCGGGCCGTCCGCCCGAGCGACGAGCTGATGGAGCAGGTGGACGGCCTGTTCGGACGGCCCGTCACGGAGCTCGCGGTTTGAGCCCGGAGGCCGGTGGGGCGGGGGCGCCGTCGCGCGCCGCCTGGCGCGTCGCCGCCGAGGTCGTGGTTCGGACCGCCACGCTCGCCGGCCTGGCGGCGCTGCTGGCATCGGGAGCGGCTTCCGGCGAGGAACGGACGATCGTGGCGCTCGGCGTGAACGGATTCACGCCGCCGAAGAGCCTGACGGCCGAGCGCCAGGCCGCCGTCACCGAGGGCATCCGCGCGGCCGTCTACCGCGTCGTGGCGGAGTCGCTGCCGGCGCTCGATGCCGAGTCCGCCGCGACGGTCGGCAGAGGCTGTTCCGGACTCGCGCGCGGGACTACGTGACGCGTTTCCGCGTGCTCGAGGATCGAGGCGTCGGGGAGAAGAGGCTGTCGACCAACCGCAAGGCCACCCACGAGTACGTCGTGCGGGTCGAGGCCTCCGTGGACGCCCGCCAGGTGAGGCAGCGGCTGCAGAGGGCGGGACTGCTGCCCGCGGGCGACGGGGCCTTGCGCCGGATCGAGCTCACACTCGTCGATCTCCCGTCCTATGCGGCCCTCCAGGCGATCCGGACGGCCCTGGTCGATCAGCTCCAGGCCCAGGCCGCGACGCCGATCGAGTTCACGTCGGGCCGGGCCGTGCTCGCGGTCACCACCCGAGGCGACGGACGGAGCCTGCTGGAGCATCTGGTCGCCGTCGGGCTCGGACCCTGGCGCCTGGAGCCCCGGGAGGCCGGTGCGGATCGGGCCACGGCCGCGGTGCGGGCGCGATGATCTCCCGGGCGGCGCCTCCCCGAGGGGGGTCCCGTTTGACACGGGACGTCGAAAAGGCTAGTTAGCGCCGGATGTTACCGGTCGCGAAGGCACGTAGCTCAGTGGGAGAGCACCACCTTGACACGGTGGGGGTCGGCGGTTCAATCCCGCCCGTGCCTACCAGTGCATCCGCTCACCCGCCCGTTGTCTCGATGGATCGCTAGCGGCGTTCCGTTCGCCCGCCCCCGGCTCGGCACCCGCCGAGCCGGGGACGCGATCGGCCCCGTACGGGCCGAGCTGCGGGCGAGGGGAAGCGTGCAGGGTGAGGTGGCGAGAGCCTCACGAGAAGGTGCCCGGGGGCGGCCTTCTCGCGTCAGAAATCGTCCCCGGGGAGGAAGCACGCATCGCCATTCCGACGCGAGACAAGCGGGACACGACCCGGATCAACGACCGTATCCGAGCCCGGGAGATCCGTGTGATCGATGCCGAAGGTGAGCCTGTCGGTGTCATGACGCCCGAAGATGCCCTGACCCGTGCACAGGAAGTCGGGCTCGATCTCGTCGAGGTTGCGCCCAACTCCCAGCCGCCGGTCTGCCGGATCATGGACTACGGGCGTTACAAGTACGAGCAGAAGAAGAAGGCGAACAAGGGCAAGGCCAAGAGCCACTCTGCCTCGTTGAAGGAGGTGAAGGTCCGGCCGAGGACCGACGAGCATGACCTCGGATTCAAGCTGCGCAACGCCCGGAAGTTCTTGATGGAGGGCGACAAGCTCAAGGTGACGCTGATGTTCCGGGGCCGCGAGATGGTGCATCGCCATCTCGGGTACGAGCAGCTGGACGTGGTGAAGGAGCGGTTGGCGGACATCGCCAAGGTGGAGAACCCGCCGCGCATGGAGGGGCGTTTCCTCTCGATGATCCTCGTGCCCGACCGAGAAGCGATCAAGGAGGTCGTCAAGCGGGAGGCTGCCGAGGCCGTGCAGGAGCCGGAGGAATCCGGGGAGTAGACCATGCCGAAGATGAAGACCCACCGCGGTGCCGCGAAGCGTTTCAAGCGCACCGGCACCGGGAAGATCTCGCGGATGAGGAAGGGCAAGCAGCACATCCTCACCAAGAAGACGACCAAGCGGAAGCGAAACCTCCGCAAGCGCACGCTCGTCGCGAGCGCAGACGAAAAGCGCTTGAACCAGCTGCTCCCCAACTAGATCCCGGGAGCGAAGGAACCGTCATGGCTCGAGTCAAGCGAGGTGCCCAGGCGCGGCACCGCAAGAGGAAGATCTTCAAGCGCGCGAAGGGCTACGTGGGCGGACGGGGCAACCTGCTCGTCACGGCCCGCGAAGCGGTCGAGAAGGCGGCCAAGTACGCCTACCGCGACCGCAAGCAGCGCAAACGCGAGTTTCGCCGCCTGTGGATCACGCGCATCAACGCCGCGACCCGGGAGCATGGCCTGTCCTACAGCCGCTTCCTGGACGGCCTGTCCAAGGCCCGGGTCGAGATCGACCGCAAGGAGCTGGCCGAGATCGCCGTGCGCGACCCGCAGGCCTTCGCCAAACTCGTCGAGGTCTCGAAGGCCGCCGCGGCCTAGCCATGGACCTCGACGCGCTCGTCCAAGAGGCGCTGCGCGAGGTCGCAGAGGCCGCCGACCCGAACGCCCTGGTCCAGGTGCGCGCGCGCCTGCTCGGGAAGAGCGGCGGGCTGACGACCGAGCTGCGCGGCCTCGGCCGGCTTCCGGCCGAGCAGCGTGCCGCGCGAGGGCAGGCCCTGAACGCCGCCAAGCAGGCCATCGAGGCAGCGGTCGCCGAGCGGCGCGACGCGCTGCGCGCCGGCGCCCAGGCGGCCCAGCTCTCGGGCAAGCGTCTCGACGTGACCTTGCCCGCCCGTGGCCCCGCCCCGGGCCATCTCCATCCGCTCACGCTCGTCGAGCGGGAGCTGGTGGAGATCTTCTCCGGCTTCGGCTTCGAGTGGGTGGACGGCCCGGAGGTCGAAACGGAGCACTACAACTTCGAGAGTCTGAACATTCCGCGCGATCACCCCGCGCGGGACATGCAGGACACCTTCTATCTGGCCGACGGGATCGTCCTGCGCACCCACACCTCGCCCGTCCAGGTCCGCACCTTGGAGCGCCGCGAGCCGCCGCTGCGCGTCGTCACCACCGGCCGTGTCTACCGCCATGACGCCGACTCGACCCACAGCCCCATGTTCCACCAGATGGAGGCCTTCCTGGTCGACGACCGCACGACCTTCGCCGATCTGAAGGGGGTCCTGTTCGAGACGGCCCGGCGGCTGTTCGGGCGCGACGTCGAGCTGCGTTTTCGCCGGAGCTTCTTTCCCTTCACCGAGCCCTCGGGCGAGGTGGACATCCGCGGCGAGCGGGGCTGGATGGAGATCCTCGGCTGCGGGATGATCCACCCGAACGTCCTGCGCGCCGCGGGGCACGACCCGGAGCAGTGGCAGGGATTCGCGCTCGGTGCTGGGATCGATCGGATCGCGATGCTGAAGTACGGGATCGAGTCGATCCGCGTCCTCTTCGAGAACGATCAGCGCGTTCTGGACGCGTTCTAGGTGAGGGTACCCTACGAGTGGCTTCGGGAGCTGGTGCCGGTCCCCGACGGGCCCGAGCCGCTGGCCGAGCGGCTCTCGCTCTGCGCCCTGGAAGTCTCGGCGATCGAACGTCCCCTGGCCGGCGTCGTCGTGGCGCGCATCCTGGAGGCGAGGCCGCACCCGAACGCGGATCGTCTGACGCTCTGCAAAGTCGACGACGGAGGCGACACTCCGCGTGCCATCGTCTGCGGTGCCACCAACATGAAGGTGGGAGACCTCGTGGCCCTCGCCAGGCCCGGCACCACGCTTCCCGCCGGCCTCACCATCAAGAAGAGCAGGATCCGCGGTGAGCCGAGCGAGGGCATGTTGTGCGCGGCCGACGAGCTCGGCCTGGGCGACGATTCCGCCGGCATCCTGATCCTCGCTCCGGACGCGACGCCGGGCGAACCGGCCGCGAGCGCGCTCGGCCTCGGCAGCGCGATCTTCGAGGTCGATCTGCTGCCGGACCGGGGCGACTGCGCGAGTATATTCGGTCTCGCCCGCGAGCTGGGATCGCTCTACGACCTCGAGGTGACGCCGCCGGATTGCCGGGTCGAGGAGGGTGGCGAGCCGATCGACACGGACGTGGCGGTGGAGGTACGCGATTCGGAGCGCTGCCTGCGCTACATGGCGCGTCGGGTGCGCGCCGTGAAGCTCGGGCCGTCGCCGGACTGGCTGGCACGGCGCCTGCTCTCGGTGGGTGCGCGCCCGATCAACAACGTCGTGGACGTGACCAACTTGATCCTCCACGAGCTGGGTCAGCCGCTCCATGCCTTCGACGCGGCCACGATTCCGGACGGGCGGCTCGTCGTGCGCCGGGCGGAGGCCGGGGAGCGGCTGCGGCTGCTCGACGGCGCAGAGCTCGAGCTCGGCGAGGACGACCTGGTGATCTCCGACGAGAAACGGCCGATTGCCCTGGCCGGCGTGATGGGTGGTGCGGACACGGCCGTCGGTGCCGTCACGACGGACGTGCTGATCGAGGCGGCCTGCTTCGAACCGGGCAGCGTGCGCCGATCTGGCCGGCGCCACGGGCTGCGGACCGACTCCTCCTACCGCTTCGAGCGGGGCGTGGATCCGGCGGGGGTCTCGCGTGCGCTCGACCGCGCGGCGGCTCTGCTGTGCACGATCGCCGGCGGGCGGGTCGACGTGGGTGCCATCGACGTGCAGCGGCCGATCGATCGGCCGCCCGTGACCCTCCAGCCGGCGCGCGTGGCGAGCTTTCTCGGGCTCGGCCTCCAGGCGTCGGAGCTGCGGGCGCGCCTCGAGCGTGTCGGCCTGCGGGTCGACGACGCGCGCGAGCCGTGGCTCTGCCATCCGCCGAGCTGGCGCTGGGACCTCCGGGAGGAGGCGGACCTGCTCGAAGAGGTCGTCCGTCTGGGAGGCTACGCGGCCCTGCCCGAGACGCTTCCCATCGGGCCCTCGATTCCTCTCCGGCGCTCTGTGGCGCGGGCGAGCCGCCAGGGCGTTCGCGAGGCTCTGTGCGCCGAGGGCTACAGCGAGTGCGTGAACGTCGCCTTCCACGGGTTTGCCGACCTCGAGCGGCTGAGGCTCGGCGAGGACGACCCGCGCCGCAGCGAGGCCGTGCCCCTCGCCAACCCGATCGGCGAGGATCTCGCCCTGCTCCGCAGCTCGCTGTGGCCGGGCCTGCTGCGCGGAGCGGCCCGGAACCTGCGTCACGGAGTCGATGGGCTCGCGCAGTTCGAGATCGGGCGGAGCTTCACGGGCCGGCTCTCCCGGGGGCTTCCGGAGGAGCGCCGTTGGCTCGCGGCGATCGCGGTTCCGTCCGAGGCGCCCCGTTACTGGCGCGCGGGCGAGGGCCCGGATGCCGCCGAGGCGTTCTTCTTCGACGTGAAGCACTCCGTGCTGGCCGCCGGCCGCGCGGCCGGCGGGACGCTGCGGGTCGAGCCGGGCGAGGTCGGCGGCTACCTCCACCCGGGGGCCAGTGGGGTCGTCCAGGCCGGCGAGACGCTCGTGGGTGAGATGGGGCAACTTCACCCCGAGGTAGCCCAGGCCTTCGAGCTGCCGCCCACTTCGGTGATCTTCGCGCTCGATCTGGACTCCCTGGGGGGGCTCGGAGACCGGGCGCCGGCCTACCGGCCCGCGCCCAAGTTCCCGTCCGTGCAGAGGGATCTTGCGCTTCTGGTCCCCGAGGATGTATCTGCTGAAGGGGTGGAGGCCGAGATCCGTCGCTCGGCGGGGCCTCGGCTCGTGGGGGTGGCGCTCTTCGATCGCTACGCCGGGAAGGGGATCCCAGCGGGCCGGAAGAGCATGGCCTTCCGGCTCACGCTCCGGGCGGCAGATCGGACGCTGCAGGAGAAGGAGATCAACAAGATCACCGACAAGGTGGTCACCGCGCTCTCGCGATCGCTCGGTGCCGAGCGTCGTTAGGCAAGGGGGGACGGGGACATGACGAAGGCGGATATCGTCGAGTGCATCTACGAGCGCGTGGGCTTCTCCAAGAAGGAGTCCGCGGACCTCGTCGAGAGCGTCTTCGACATCATCAAGGAGACCCTGGCCGACGGCGAAAAGGTGAAGATCTCGGGCTTCGGAAACTTTGTCGTGCGCGAGAAGAACGCGCGCAAGGGGCGGAATCCCCAGACGGGAGAGGAGATCCGGCTGGCGGCACGGCGAGTCCTCACCTTCAAGCCGAGCCTGGTCCTGAAGAACGTCCTGAACGACGACTTCGAGGGCGGCGGCGTGGCCGAGGCCTCCGCGGCCGGCCACTAGGGATGGCGGCCCGTCGCAAGAAGAGCGCGCCGAGCTCGCGCAAGACCTCACCCCGAGCCCGTGGCGCGCGATCCGAACCCGTGGCAGCGGCGCACGAGAGGAGCGTGGCCGATGCGCGCCGCGAGCTCGAAGGCAACGAGAAGCTCTACTATCGCATTGGCGAGGTGAGCGAGCTCACCGACGTGAAGCCCTACGTCCTGCGCTACTGGGAATCCGAGTTCAAGTGGATGGCTCCAGGGAAGTCGCGCTCGAATCAGCGCCTGTATCGCAAGCAGGACATCCAGACGATCCTGCTGATCAAGAAGCTGCTCTACGAGCAGCGGTTCACCATCGCGGGCGCGAAGAAGCGCCTGAAGGAGCTCGGCACCGGTGCCGAACGTGCCGCCGAGCTGGCGATGCCGCCGCCCATGGACCCCAACGACTGGGCCGGCAACCTGCGCGAGATCCGTGCCGAGCTCGAAGCCATCCGCGCCACCCTCTGACGACCCCTGACGAAGGGGACGGTTCCATTCCCTGACGAAACCCGTTCGTTGGGGGTCACTGCCTCGCACGGAGACGGTTTCGTCAGGGAATGGAACCGTCCCCTTCGTCAGGCGAGGGCGGTGGAGAGGCCCATGACCACGAGGTAGAGCAGCAGGTAGGCGCTGCCGTAGGTGCCGATGGCGCGCCCCGTGGTGAAGTCGAGCGCCTGCCGGACCGCGACGATTCCCGCCACCAGAACCCACGTCTCGAGCGCCGTGTTGAACAGGATGCGCGGAATCTCGCTGTCGCCCAGCGCGAGCTCGGCCTGGATCGAGGGGAGGCCGAAGCCCACGATCCGCACGATTCCGGGCGTGAAGGCGAAGCCCACCGTGCGCAGGACCTCGGCAAAGTCGGTCTCGGTCTCGGGGCCGCGGAAGAAGGTCGCACCCACGGTGTAGGTGAAGAAGGACCCGCCGAGCCAGAGGACCAGGGGCTCCAGGATCTCGAGGGCGACGGGCAGCAGAGCCACGTCGGTCGGGATCCCGCGGTGGATGGCGTGGAGCCACCAGGAGCCGAGCCCGCCGGTCGCGGCCACGAGCAGGACCACCAGTGCCGCCTGGCGCAGCGAGGTCGGGTCCGCCTCGACCTCCTCGTAGGTGTCGGCATCGAGGAGGGACGCATTCCACAGCCGGGCGAGGAACGACTGGCTCAACGCGTCACGGTCCAGCGGGTCAAGGCTGCTCCCCCGTTCCTGGGCTACCGAACAGCGAACCGAGCAGGCGGCTCAGGGCGCCGCGCAGGCCGGTCTGCTGGCGAGCCAGGTCGATGGCCCGGATGACCGCCTCGGTCGAATCGCACCGCGTCTCCGCGCCGTGCTCATCCTTGCAACGGAGGCCGAGGGCAGGGGTATTGGCGTTGATGTCGACGGCTGCCTCGCGGAGTGCAGCGCGGTAGCGCGCGTCGGCTCCGCTATCGGCGTAGGCATCGGCGAGCAGCTGGTTCCAGTGTTCCAGACGCGCGAGATGCGCGGCGTCGGGATGCTCTGCAGCCGCCTGCGCATGGGCCAGCATGAAATAGCCGTAGGACAACGAGGACAGCGCGTCTACCTGGCCGTCGCGGACCGCCGCCTCGACCTGCCGGGCCGCCGCGTCGTCGAGCTTCCCCTCCTCGACGCCGAGGAAGAACCCACGATAGGTCTGCTGGGCCTCGGCCAGGCACTTGGGGACCTCGCCGGGCTCGGGCAGCGGGCAATAGGCGCCGGGTTGGCCCGGATCGCGCGCGGCGGCCCCGAGGGCGAGAGCGACGATCGCCAGACCGAGCCGAAGGGCGGGCCCTCGCGAGTTCACGAGCCATCCGCGCAGGGGAGGTCGAGCGACATGCCGCAGGCGAGTCCCAGCCAGACGGGGCCCTGGCGGCGAAAGCAGCGCGCGCCGGAATCGCCCTCGAGCAGGACCTCCACCGAGTCGAGCTGAAGGCGGTCGTCGAGCTCGCCGACGCCGCGTACGTTCGGGATCGGCTCCTGGCGTTTGCGCAGATAGACCCCGGTCACCTGCTCGCTGGCCAGCGGAGGGCTCGTCGGGTCGTTCAGCTCGGGGCTGGCGACGTTCGTCTGGCCATCGTTCGGAGCGCCGAAGACGTAGCGCTCCTCGGCCCCGCGGCGCAGGCTCTTGCCGCGCGCCAGGCGCAAGCGAAACTCCCGGCCCGTGGGGCCGCGTAGACCCAGGAAGACGGGATCGTCGGTGGCGGCCAGCCGGTCGCTCCCGACCTGGATGCGGACGACGATTCGTTGGATGCTGTCGGCCAAAGCCTCTCCCTCGGTCCGATCGACCGCACGAGCATGCGGCCCGATGGGCGCTGGAAGGGTAGAGGGCGCCAGGAGGCGCGGTCAAGGCGCCCGGTTTTCGCAGCCGCGCCGGCCCCGGGTGCGCGGGGCCGCAACGGAGCCGCTACCCAAGGCGAGCATCGTCCGGAGACGGCCAGTAAGATTGGCTCTGCTCGGAGCGCGGGATGCTAGGGCCGAGCGGGCCCGGGCGAGGGCCGATTGCCGCACCGTCGTTCTGCCATGCGATCCCGGGGGACCGAGACGAACGTGACGACGGCGGCCGGCAGCGATCCTTTCGAGAGCACCGCGAACCCCGCGCGCTATCTGCCGCGGCGGGCCTGCGAAGAGGCACTCGAGGCCATCGAGCTCGCCCTCGTCCAAGGGCAAGGGCCCGTTGCTCTCACGGGCCCCGCGGGTCTCGGCAAGACGCTGCTGATCCAGGTGCTCGGCCAGCGGCTGGCCGGCCGCTATCACGTGGTGCGGCTTCCCTATCCGGCGCTCTCGGGGCCGGACCTGTGCCGTTGGGTGCTCGACAGCCTGGGCGAGCCAGCGCCTCCGGACGCCGACCCCGAGGGCACGCTGCTCGACTGTGCCTTCCGCGACGCGGCCGGCGGGCGTGAGCTCCTGCTGCTCGTGGACGATGCCAGTGCGCTCCCGCCCGGTACGGCGCGGAGCCTGGCGACCCTCGTGTCCGCTTCGGGGGGTGCAATCCGAGCGGTGCTGGCGGCGGTGGACGATGCGCGGCTCGGGGCTGCCCTGGCCGCCCTCGGCGCGGGTGTGCGGGAGGTGCGCTTCGAGGTGCCCATGGACGCCCAGGAGACCGCGGCCTACGTCCGGGCGCGGCTCGTCCGGAGCGAGGATCCCGAGGGCCGGACCGATCGCTTCGATGCCGAGCTCCTCGGGCGAATCTACGGGGCGACGGGCGGTGTCGCCCGCCGGGTCCACGATCTCGGTTCGCTGGTCTGGCGCAGCGATGCTTCGACGGATCTAGCGGCGCGAATCGATGCCTGGGTCCGCGAAGACCAGGATCGCGGCGCCGACCCGCAGCTGGAGGCGCTAGAGATCGATTCCGCGGCCGCGCTCACGATCGACGACGCGGCTGCGCCGGAGGCGATCGCGAGCGAGCCGGCACTCGAGGCGGTTGCCGATCCCTCGGGGAAGGGCGTCCCGGGCGAGGCGGAACGCCTGAGCCCGCCCCCAGCGTCGGACGCCCGCTTCCGGCCGGCACCGCCGCCGGGGCCGGGCACCGGGGGCGTCTGGGGAGTCGTCGCGATTCTGGCCCTGCTGGCCGTTGCAATGCCCTACCTCCTGCCGAGGCTCGATGCCTGGGTGGGAGCCGAGCTGCCCGGGGCCGCGCGGCCGCCCGAGCAGGCCCGAGACGCCGTGAGCCCCGGACCAGCCGTCGCGCCGCCTCGGCCCGCGCTGGAGGCGGCCACCGCGTCGGAGGTCGCGCCCGCGCTGGAGGCGGCCACCCCGTCGGAGGTCGCGCCCGCGCTGGAGGCGGCCACCGCGTCGGAGGTCGCGCCCGCGCTGGAGGCGGCCACCGCGTCGGAGGTTGCGCCCGCGCTGGAGGCGGCCACCCCGTCGGAGGTTGCGCCCGCGCTGGAGGCGGCCACCGCGTCGGAGGTCGCGCCCGCGCTGGAGGCGGCCACCCCCGTGGCGAGCCCAGCGGCGGACCCCGCGGACGCAGCCCTGGGAGCGGGCGCGGCGCGGGAACCCGGCCGCGACGCTCCC
>Ga0114931_10001339_pt1 | contig 31489 bp, 31 predicted proteins | sample 2SBtaG_FD_89579 | JGI IMG/M metagenome (GOLD analysis project Ga0114931, IMG submission 89579) | Deep subsurface microbial communities from Kolumbo volcano to uncover new lineages of life (NeLLi) - 2SBTROV14_V59a metaG | ecosystem: Environmental > Aquatic > Marine > Volcanic | place: Kolumbo...
CCCCCCCCGGGAGGTATTCGCCTCCCGGCGGGGGGCGTGTTAGAAACTGGGTGATGGTGGATGCCTCTCCCACGGTAGAGGTCCCTGGAGTGCGCCTGGCCGCGCCAGAGGTCACAGACCCGACCTCTGCGATGACGCCGCGCTTCAACCTCCCGGTGCGCGGATTCGCGCGCCGCTACTTCCGCCACTTCGATCTCGAGGATGCCAGCGTGGCGAAGCTGCGCGGCCTGGAAGAGCAGGGCGCCGTGGTCTACGTGATGCGCTATGCGAGCCGCCTCGATTACTTCCTCTTCAACACACTCTTCGCCCGCGAGGGGCTGCGGCTCTCGGCGTTCGCAAACGGCATCTCCTTCTACTACTACCGTCCGGTGCTGGAGGCACTGAAGGGTTTCTTCCGGCGCCGGAGCAAGCTCGGGCGGGCACGGCGCCTGGAGGATCGCCGGCACGCCAGGGCCAAGGCCCGTGAGGTCGTGTCTGCGGGGCAGTCGATGTTCCTTTTCCTGCGCACGACCCGTCTGCGCAACATTCTGGGTGGACACAAGACCGCCGTGCGCCAGGGGCAGCGTGAGCTCGACCTGCTGCGGGAGGTGGTGCGCACCCTGGAGGACGAGGGGCGGCCGGTGCACCTGGTTCCGCTGGCGCTCTTTTGGCGCAAGGGGCCGCGCACCGGTCGACGTTTCCTGAACCTGGCCTACGGCAGCGCCACTTGGCCCAGTGACCTCGCCAAGGTGAGCTCCTTCCTGGTGACCTACCGGGACCTCTCGATCAAAGTGGGAGAGCCGATCGATCTGGCGGCCTTTGCGGCGAGGCGTCGTGAGGAGGATGAACGCGCCATCGCGCGCAAGGTACGGCGTGCCATTCTCCTCTTCCTGTACCGCGAGGAGCGCGCTGTCGAAGGCCCGACCCTTCGCTCTCGCTGGCGGGTGCAGGAAAGCGTTCTCGAGAGCAGGGGCGTGCTGCGAGCCGTGGGCGAGCTGGCCAAGCGGCGGAAGAGCTCTCCCGAGGCGGCGCGGGCGCAGGCGGAGAAGATCTTCCGCGAGATCGCCGCCAACATGAACTCCACCTTCCTCGCTGCGCTCAACTTCCTGGTCAGCTGGCTCTTCCGCAAGCTCTTCGTCTCCATCGAGACCCAGGGCCTCGAGAAGGTGGCCGCCTACGCCCGCCGTCAGCCCGTGGTGCTGGTGCCGAGTCATCGCTCGTATTTCGACTTTCTCATCCTATCCGTGCTCTTCTACAACAACTATCTGGTGCCGCCGCATATCGCCGCCCGGGACAACATGGCCTTTGGGCCCTTCGGGTTCCTCTTCCGGCGCGCCGGTGCCTTCTTCATGCGCCGCTCCTTCGACGACAAGCTCTACAAGGCGGTCTTCAGCAGCTATGTGCAATACCTGGTCCGAGAGGGATTCACCCAGGAGTTCTTCATCGAAGGTGCGCGTTCCCGCACGGGCAAGAGTCTTGCACCGCGCATGGGCATGCTCTCCTGGAACGTCCAGGGCTTCATCGAGAGTGGGCGGCGCGACCTCTACTTCGTGCCGGTGGGAATCACCTACGAGCGCCTGGTAGAAGAGGGATCCATGCTCGAAGAGCTGGGTGGGGCCGAGAAGAAGAGCGAGAGCATGCTGGGCCTGGTGCGCGCCCGGAAGCTGCTAAGCCGCAAGTTCGGCAGCGTCTTCGTGAATTTCGGCGAGCCCATTTCCCTGGCGCGGGCCTTGGACGGTCGCCGCGAGCTCTTCCTGGGGGATGAGAACCCCGAGCGCCTGGCGGGCAAGCGCGCCTTCACCGAGGCCCTCGGCAACGAGATCGTCGAGCGCATCAACTGGGCGATGGTCGCCAATTCCACGTCGGTGGCCGCCTGTGCGCTACTGGGAGAGGCTCGCCGCGGAATGTTTCGCGACGAGCTGACGGAGCGCATGCGCGAGGTGGTGGCCGTACTGAGGCTGCAGGACGTGCGCCTTACCCCGGCGCTGGCGGCGGACGAGGGGGAGTTCCAGGAGGCCATCGCCTTCCTGCTGCGCGCCGGACTGATCAAGTCCCAGGAAGACCCGCGCGGTGAGATCCTCTACTACGAGGAGGCTGCGGGGCGAGCCTTGGACGTCTATCGCAATGTGCTCTTCCACTTCATGGTGGCACCCAGCCTGATGGCCCGACGGATCCTGGAGGGCGGGAACATCGCGGCGCTGCGAGAAGACGTCACCTTCTGGCTGGATCTTCTCTACCAGGAGTGCTTCGTCCCGCGCACGCTGGTCTGCGCCACCCATCTCGAAGCCTTCATCGACTACTTCGAACGCATGGGGGCCCTGGAATCCTGCGAAGGAGACCTGCGCGCCACCGAGAAGGGTCGCGGCTACCTGCTCTTCCTGGCGGAGCAGACCCGGGGCTTGCTGGAGGCCTACTATGCGGCCTTCTCCAGCTTCCTCACGTTGGAGGGGCCGCGTACTCAAAAAGCCCTCGAGAAGCAGGTGCAGGAGCAATTCCAGCGCGCCTACCTGCTGGGCGAGATCCAGCGGCTCGAGAGCTGGAACGCCGTTACCTTCCGCAATGCGCTCGCGCTGATGACCCGGCGTGGAATCCTCGAGCGCAGCACCGGGGAGAAGGAAGGCCTCTATGGGCCAGGCCCGGCCTTCGACGAGTTGGCCGGGCTGCGCGAGCGGCTGGCGGCTGCCGTCGGCGCCCGCTAGCCGGCTGGCGGCGTAGGGGGGAGGCCGTTAGCCTCCGGCGCCCATGTCCGACACCCCTGCTCTCCTGCCCGATTTTGCCAAGCGCGGAGGCCTCGTGACGGCCATTGCGCAGGACCACCAGACCGGCGAGATCCTGATGCTGGCCTACATGAACGAGGAGGCCTTTCGCAAGACCCTCGAGCTCGGGGAGGTGGTCTACTGGAGCACCTCGCGCGGCGAGCTGTGGCACAAGGGCGAGAGCAGTGGCAACACGCAAACCCTGAAGGAACTCTACGTGGACTGCGACGGCGATGCCGTCCTCGTGAAAGTGGAGCAGAAGGGTGGCGCCGCATGCCATACGGGCAAGCGCAGCTGCTTCTTCAACAAGCGCGTAGAAGGCGGCTGGCGGGACGTGGGTGTCCAGGTATTTGATCCGAAAGAGGTCTACGACAAGTGAGCCCTGCGCAGAGAAGGAAGGGGGGCCCGCTGCGCCTGGGTCTGCCCAAGGGAAGCCTTCAGGACACCACGGCGAAGCTCTTTGCCCTCGCGGGCTACAACATCCGCTTCCCCTCCCGCTCCTACTACCCCGAGATCGATGACCCCGAGATCGAGTGCATCCTGATCCGGGCCCAGGAAATGGCTCGCTATGTGGAGCAGGGCGTGCTCGACGCCGGCATCACCGGCGTCGACTGGGTGCGCGAGAATGGCGCGAAGGTGAAGGAGCTAGCAGACTTGGTAGCCCCCTGGCCCAACTATCGCACCGTGCGTTGGCTGCTGGCGGTCAAGGAGGGCTCCCCCTTCAAGACCGTCCACGACCTCGAAGGCAAGCGCATCGCTACCGAGGCGGTGGGTGTTACTCGGCGCTACCTGAAGAAACATGGCGTGAAGGCCGTGTTGGAGTTTTCCTATGGCGCAACCGAGGTGAAGCCCCCCGTCCTGGCCGACGCCATCGTCGATGTCTCGGAGACAGGCTCCAGCATCCGAGCGAACCAGCTGCGGGTGCTGGACACGGTGCTGGAGAGCACACCGCGCTTCGTGGCCAACAAGGAGTCCTACCAGGACACGTGGAAGCGCAAGAAGCTGGAGCGCATCCTCTTGATGCTGCGTGGGGCCATTGCTGCCGCGGGTCGCGTGGGCTTGATGATGAACGTGCGGCGCAAGGACCTGGACCGCGTGCTGCGGATGCTGCCCGCCCTTGGGACACCTACGATTTCGGCCCTGGCCGACGATCGCTGGGTGGCACTCAATACCATCGTAGAGGAGGCAGTGGTGCGAGACCTGCTCCCCGAGCTGGTTGAGGCGGGGGTTCAGGGGATCGTCGAGTATCCCCTGAACAAGATCGTCGGCTAGCTGCGCCGTGACGCTCGCGCGTCGGCTCGGGCGCCTCGCGTTGATCCCGCCCCAGCATTTTCGTACGGCGTGGTGGGGTTTCATCGGCCATCGTTTCCGTCGACGAGCCGGTGACGGCCCGCTCGTTGTGGTCCAGGCCGTGATCCAGGATGCGGACCGGGTGCTGCTGAGCGTACGCCGGGATCTGCGGGGCTGGGAGCTGCCCGGAGGCAATCTCGAGCTGGGGGAGAGCGAGGAGCAAGCGCTGCTGCGCAAGGTCCAGGAGGAGACCGGTCTCCGGGTCGAGATTCTCGGTCTGGTGGGAGAGTACCAGCGTACCGGCTTCCTTCCGCACCGCGCCCGCGTGTTTCGTTGCCGCCCTCTCTCAGGCAGACTCCGCCCTAGCCTCGAGACTCCCAGGCTGCGTTGGTGGGATCCGGCCGACCTGCCCGACACGCTCTTTCCCTGGTATCGCGTCCCGCTCGCGGATGCGCTGGCCGGGCTGCCCGAGCCTGTGCGCCGTCAGGAGCACCAGGGACTGGCCGCGATCTGGGCCGGATTCCGCATCGACCTGCGCATGCGCGCGAGCGGAGACCGGGCAGGGTAGCGCGGGGACGTTCTTTGCGAACTTGCGTTGTTGAGGGCTGGTCCCCAGCCCTCAACAACGCAAGTTCGCAAAGAACGTCCCCGTTGCCCGGAGGCGAAAGATCTGGATGTTGCGCTGGGTGCGCTGCTCGTAGACTTCGAGCTGGGGGATTGCACGCTTGATCTCGGGCCAGAGCGCGGCCTTTTCGGCGTCGTCGAGGGGTCGCGCCCGGGCCGGGAAGCGCCTGCCTCGCAGCTGCACCTCGACTTCGGGATTTGCCTCGAGGTTGTAGCGCCATGCCGGATGCTTCCGTTGCCCCATGGCGCTTGCCACTACCAGATGATCCCCGTCATGTTCGATGCAGGCCAGGTGGACCGAGCGCCGTCGGCCGCTGCGGCGTCCTGTCGTGGTGAGGGTGAGCATGGGCTGGCTGGGTACGCCCATTGAAAAGAAGCGGCCATTGCTGGCGCGGAAAAGCCAGGGGTCGATGTGAGAGGCGACGTGGCGGATCCACCAGGTCGTGATGGGATGGGTCGTGAGCCGGAGCAGGGCGCGCTCGTCCATGCTTCGGTATCCCTCAGTCGAAGACGATGACCTGGCGTGCGGCCTCTCCCTTGCGCAGCCGGTCGAAGGCCTCGTTCACCTCTTCAAGGGCGATGCGCGAGGAGATCATCGCATCCAGCTCGAGGCGGCCGTCGAGGTAGAAATCCACGTAACGGGGCATGTCGAAGCGGAAGCGGTTCGAGCCCATGTAGGAGCCGGTGATCTTCTTCTCCTGGAGCGTGAGGTCGGCTGGCGAGATCTGTGCCAGCTCAGTCACCGGCACCACGCCGACCAGCACGCTGGTGCCCCCGCGGCCCGTCATGGCGACGGCCTGCTGCACAGTGGCCACCAGCCCGATGCACTCGAAGACGAAGTCCGCACCGCCCCCGGTCAGCTCCTGCACCTCCGCCACAGGATTGCCCTGGCTGGCGTCTACGCACTCGTTGGCTCCGAGCTTGCGGGCGAGGTCGAACTTCCAGGGCTGCGCATCGACGGCGATGATGCGGCCGGCGCCACCGATGCGAGCGCCCTGTAGTGCGGAGAGCCCGACACCCCCACAGCCGATGATCACGACGCTGGCGCCCGCTGGGATTCGCACCGTATTCAGGACGGCGCCGAGGCCCGTCGTGACACCGCAGCCAATCAGCGCTGCGCGGTCGAGGGGCATGTCGTCACGGATCTTCACCAACGAGCGCTCGGGGCAGAGCATCTCCTCGGCAAAGGAGGAGAGATTGGCGAACTGGGGTATGGGCGCGCCGTCGGCAGCGCGCAGCCGCGGCGGCGATCCTTCGGGGCGGCCCGCGTACTGCGTCGGGCAGAGGTAGGGCCGGCCCTCGGTGCAGAAGCGGCAGACGCCGCACCAGCCCGTCGTGCAGCCGATCACGTGATCGCCCGGAGCGAAGTCCACCACCCCCGGGCCCGTGGCCTCGACGATGCCCGCGGGCTCGTGGCCCAGAATACAGGGCGGCGGCATCGGCAGGCCGCCTTCAATCACGGTGAGGTCGCTGTGGCAGATCCCGGAGGCTGCGGTCTTGACCCGCACCTCCCCGGGTCCGGGCGCATCGATCTGCACCTCCTCGATCTCGAGGGGGGCGTGGTTCGCTCGCATCACGGCTGCCTTCACGGCGTCTCTCCCTGGGTCGGTGTTGTTGCCCCGGCCAGCGTCAGGATCTGGTAAGCCTCGAGGTCCGGGTGGGCGGTGCGCTTGCGGAACTCACTCATGGAATAGGGCCACTGGGTGACGATGCGACCACTGGGAGTGCGATAGTAGCCGTTGCAATCGGCCTGCCAGACGGCCACCCGGCTGATCGCCTGCTGGATCTCTTCGTTGTAGCGCTCCATGGGCTCGGGGCGTACATCGATCCACGCCAGACCCTCGTCGGCGATGCGCGCGATCTGCTGCACGGCGTAGTCCACCTGGCCTTCGATCATCTCGAGGATCGAGCCATTATTGGTATTTGGCCCGTAGATCATGAAGAGGTTCGGAAAGCCCGCCGTGCAGATGCCAAGGTAGGCGCGCGCCCCGTCGCTCCACGCCTCGTCGATCGGCTGGCCTCCTCGGCCGCGCACGTCGATGGCCGAGAGGTACTTCGTGGCGGAGAAGCCCGTCGCGCAGATCAGGGTATCGAGTTGGCGCTCCGTGCCGTCTCTCGTGACGATTCCGTTAGGCGTGACGCGCGCGATGGGCTCGGTGACCAGCTCGAGGTTTGGCCGGTTGAATGCGGCATAGTAGTTGTTGGAGAGGAGCGGGCGCTTGCATCCGAAGGGGTGCTGGGGCCGCAGCTGGCGCCGCAGCTCCGGGTCTTTCACCACCTCGATCGCGGCGAGGCCGGCGGCTTCGAGCTTGGCCAGGGCGTCCGGATCCGAGAAGGTCATTCCGCCATCAACCTGCTGGTAGATCTCCTGGCGCACCGAGAGGGCCGCCTGGGGGTCGCCGCGGAAGGCCTCGAGCTGTTCGCTGGTGAAGGGCTCGTCAGCCTTGGGCATCACCCAGTTGGCGCTGCGCTGAAAGAGGTGAACCTGCTCAGCCTGCTTCACGATCTCGGGAACGGCTTGCACGGCGCTCGCCGCGCTGCCGATCACGCCGATCCGCTCGCCCGAGAGGTCGTGGTCCCAGTCCCAGCGCGCGGTGTGGAAGCGGGTGCCCTGGAAGGAATCCAGCCCTTCGATCTCGGGCCAGGCGAACTCGTTGAACATGCCCAGCGCGCTCACGACGACATCCGCCTCGAGTCTCTCGCCACCTTCGAGGGCGAGTGTCCAGCGTGCGCCGTCTTCGTTCCAGCGGGCCCCCTGGACACCGTTTCCGAAGCGGCAATGCGGAAGCAATCCGTACTTCTCGGCACAGTGCTCCATGTAGGCGAGGATTTCGGGCTGCGGAGCGTAGGGCCGCGACCAGTCGCGCTTGATCTCGAAGGAGAAGGAGTAAAGGTGCGAGGGGATGTCGCAGGCGCAGCCCGGGTAGCGGTTGTAGAACCAGGTGCCCCCCACCCCCGCTGCTTTCTCGAGGAGCACGTAGTCCTCGAAGCCGGCCCGCTGGAGCTGGATGGCGGCGCACAGGCCGCCCGGGCCGGCACCGATGATTGCGATCCGCAGCCCGCGGCGGCGGCGCTTGCCTGCACTCATGGTCGTGCCTCTCCACAAAGGGTCCGCAGCGCAAAGCGGGTCGTCGCTGCAGGCGCTGTCGAGTTGATAAAGCAAGGTTGACAGGATTGTCAAATGAACTTGATCAAGTGGAGCGCCCGGGTCTATCCTGCGGGCATGCCCGCCAAGCCCACGTCGAGCTGGAGCCGGACCTGGCCCCGCTATCGCGACAACCTGGCACGCCACCTGAGCGGCATCTCGCGCGATCTGGAGGCGCGGGTGCGGCGCTGCCTCGATCACGACCTCGGCTACCACGGCCTGCGTCCGAGCTTCGGCCCCTTCTTCTCCCTCATCTGGAAAGAGGGCCGGCCGATCACCGCCATTGCAGGCGAGCTGGCCATCAGCAAGCAGGCCTGTAGCCAGCTGGCGACGCTCGCTGAGGGCGCCGGCTATCTCGAGCGCCAGCCGAACCCCGAGGACCAACGGTCCAGGCTCCTGGTGCTCACGCCCCGTGGCCACGACCTGGTCGAGGAGGCGGTACGCATCATCCTGGAGACAGAATCGGAGTACGCGGCGCGGCTGGGTGCTGGCGCCTACAGACGCTTCAGCGAGGCCCTGGCGGTGCTCTACCAGGGCCTGGGCCTCCCTTCCCCCGCCGACTCCGCGCGGATCGCCCGCGCCAGCCGCTCCGTGGGGGTGCTCCCGCTTCTCTCCCTGCGCATCCAGCGCGAGCTCGTGGAGGGAGCGGCTCGCCGGGGCCACGAAGGGCTCAAGCTCTCCTACGGCGAGGTGCTGCCCCTCGTCGGGGCCGGCGGTCGACGCATCCATGAGGTCGCGCGTCTTCTGGGGGTGAGTCGGCAAGCCATCAGCGCGCTCGCCCAGGAGCTCGAGGGTCAGGGCTATCTACGCCGCGAGGCCGCGCTGCGCGACCGCCGTGGGGTGAACCTCCGCCTGACAACGCGTGGCGCCGGACTGATCCGGGATCTCGTCGCGGCCCTCGATGGTGTCGAGGATGCCTTCCGCGGCATCCTGGGTGCCAGGCGCTTCGGAAATCTGCAGCGGGGCGCGAGGGAGCTCGACCAGGCGCTGGACGCGCCGGGGAGCGCGGTGCGGCGTGCTGCGCGCGGAGCCGGCGCCGACCGTCTGGTGGGTCCCGGCACCCGGGAGATCCAGCAGCTGGCGACGCGGCTGCGGCGCCAGCTCGGAAGTCGGGACGCAGCGCGTCTGGCCGCGCTGCTGGAGCCTACTGGTGCAGGGGGGCCAGCGTGAGGAGCGACCCTTGCGAGGGCCCAGGGGAGCATTCAGGAGAGGAGGAGGGGAGAGATGGGCCGTCTGAGAGGCAAGGTGGCGCTGATCAGCGGCGGCGCGCGCGGGATGGGCCGGGCCGAGGCCCAGCTCTTTGCGGCGGAAGGCGCACAAGTCGCGGTGTGCGACATCCAGGATGCCGAGGGCAAGGCGCTCGCGGAGGAGCTCGGGGGGCACGCCCTCTACCAGCATCTCGACGTGACGCAGGAAGGGGCGTGGAGCGAGGCGGTCACCGCGACGGTCCGAGCATTCGGCAAGCTCGACGTGTTGGTCAACAACGCGAGCGTTGCCGAGTACATGCCCTTGGCCCAGATGACCCTCGAGAGCTACCGGCGCGTGACCGAGGTGAACCAGACCGGGGTCTTCCTGGGCATGAAGGCCGTCATCGAGCCGATGACCGCCGCCGGCGGTGGGTCGATCCTGAACATCTCCTCCATCGATGGGATGATCGGGATGCCCAACCTCACTTCCTACGTCGCGAGCAAGTGGGCCGTGCGCGGCATGACCCGGGTCGCTGCCATGGAGCTGGCCCCCGTTGGAATTCGTGTCAATTCGATCCATCCGGGCTTCGTCCTCACACAAATGGGAGTGCCCGAGGGTGCCAACGCCTCCGAGGTCCACGGCCTGATCGAGACCTACGCCGGGCGCATGGCGCCACTCGGCCGCGCCGGCCGGCCCGAGGAGATCGCGCGCCTCGCGCTCTTCCTGGCGTCCGACGAGAGCGCCTATTCGACGGGCTCGGAGTTCGTGGCCGACGGCGGCATGATCGCCGGCTACGTGCCGCCCGGAGCAGGGCCGGGCTCGGACGGCCAGACGAGCTGAACGGTTTGCGTGGCCTCCCCGCCGCGCCAGGAGTCGTCCCCATGACTGAGCAGATTTTCGATCGGGTCCGCGCCATCGACACGGACACCCACATCACCGAGCCTGCCGACGTGTGGACATCCCGCGTTTCCACCACGCGTTGGGCCGCCGCCGTCCCCCACGTCCGGCAGGTGGCGGGCCGCGACGTCTGGTTCATTCGCGACCGGCCGGTCGGGAGCCCGGGTTTCACCACCATGGCGGGCTTCGACGGCTCCGTGCCGGACAGCCCCCACGGTTACGACGATATTCCGAAGAGCGCCTTCGACGCGGGCGAACGCCTGAAGCACATGGATGCGGAGGGTATTCATGCGCAGGTGCTCTACCCCAACGTCGGGGGCTTCGGCTCTGGGGGCTTCCTGGCGCTGAAGGAGCCCCAGCTGATGCTCGAGTGCGTACGCGCCTACAACGACTTCCTCGTCGAGTGGTGCAGTGCCGACCCCACGCGCCTCGTTCCCGTCGCCGCCATGCCCTTCTGGGATGTTGGCGAATGCGTGAAGGAGGTGGAGCGAGCAGTCGTGCTGGGCCACAAGGCGGTGCTCGCGTGCTCTCAGCCGGACTTCTGGGGCGAGCCCTCCGTTGCGGACAAGCACTGGGATCCCTTCTGGGCCGCAGTGGAGGAGGCGGGTGTTCCGGTGAGCTTCCACATCGGCTCCGGGGATGTCTCGGGCCTCTTCCAGGACCCGGTTGGCATCGGCCTGCGCGCGAATTTTGCCAGGCTTTCGTCGATGATCTTCATGCAGAACGTCACCTGCATCGCGGATCTGCTCTTTGGGGGCGTGTGCCATCGCTTCCCGGGCCTGAACTTCGTTTCGGTGGAGAGCGGGGTGGGCTGGCTGCATCCCTATCTGGAGGCGGCCGACTGGCAGTTCGTCAACAGCGAGACCCGCAAGGAGCACCCGGAGTACGACCTGCTGCCCAGCGAGTACTTCAAGAGGCAGATCTACGGTTGCTTTTGGTTCGAGTGCGACGGCCTACGCGCTGCCCTCGAGCAGCTACCTGGAAACCTCATGTGGGAGACTGATTTCCCGCATCCCACCTGCCAGCACCCGGGCCTTTCGGGTGGCCTCACCGAACATCCGGCCGACTACGTCCAACGCGTCTTTGCGGATGTGCCGCAGGCGACCACGCGCAAGGTGCTTCAGGAGACGGCGGCACGGTTGTACGGAATCGAGGCATGATCGACGTTCCTGACGTCAGCGATCCCGATACGTTTGCGCAAGGCTTTCCGCACGCGCTCTTTGCAGAGCTGCGCCGCACCTCGCCAGTGCACTGGCATGCAGGGGACTATGAAGGTGGGCCGGGCTACTGGATCGTCAGTCGTTACGCGACGATCCAGGCGATCTCGCGCCAGCCCATGCTCTTCAGCTCGGCCAGGGGCACCAGCGTGGAGGATCGCGGCGACATCTTTGTCTCGATGATCGGGATGGACCCTCCAGACCACCGCCGCTACCGCTCGTTGGTTTCTGCGGGCTTCACCCCGCGGCAGATCGCCGCCCAGGAGCCGCACCATCGCGAGATCGTGCAGGCCATCTTGGACGGCGTGCTCGACCGCGGCTGCTGCGACTTCGTGGTGGACGTCGCGGCCGAGCTGCCGCTGCGGGTGATCGCCGAGCTGCTCGGCGTCCCGCAAAGTGCCTGCCACGACATCTTCCTGTGGAGCAACCGAATGATCGGGAGCCAGGACCCCGAGTACGCGGTGAGCATGGAAGAGGTCGCGAGCGCAGCCCAGGAGATGTTCAGCTTTGCGAACGGCCTTGCCGAGGATCGCATGGCGCAACCGCAGGACGACCTGATGAGCGCCATTCTGCATGGGGAGGTGGCCGGGAGCCGGCTGGGCAACGTCGAATTCGACTCCTTCTTTCTGCTCCTGGCGGTCGCGGGCAACGAGACGACCCGCAACCTGATCTCCCACGGGCTGCTGCTGCTGCTGGAGCATCCGGATGCCCTCGCCCGGCTGCGCGAGCAGCCGCAGCTTCTGCCGCTCGCCATCGAGGAGATGCTGCGCTTTCGGTCGCCGGTCTACTACATGCGCCGTACGGCGACGCAGGAGACGGAGCTCGAAGGCCAATCGATTCACAAGGGCGACAAGCTCCTGCTCTACTATCCAAGCGCGAACCGCGATGCGGAATTCTTCGAGCAGCCGGACGTCTTCGACATCGAGCGCCGGGACAATCACCACCTGGCCTTCGGAATTGGTGAGCACTTCTGTATCGGCACGCACCTGGCGCGCCTCGAGACGCGCGTCATGTTCGAAGGCATCCTGGAGCGGATGCACGACCTCGAGCTGGCCGGCCCCGTCACTACCTTGCGCTCGAACCTCATCGACGGCGTCAAACACATCCCGCTGAAATTCAGCGCACGCGCAGGCTGAGCTCAGTACCTTTCTCGTCAGCGCTGCGCGACGAAGTCCTCGACTTCGGCGTCGCTCTCGAGCGCCACCCGCGCACGCAGCGAAAGGGAGGGCTGCCCGATCTGCGCGGCCTTTACCAGAGATCCGTACCAGCTGCTGTGTGCAGGATCACCATCCGGAGCGGATCGTGTCTGCTGGGTCGGGCCTGCGCCGAGCAGGGGCCTGGCGCGACCGAAGCGATCCCGTGGCCCAGCGTCGGTGTTTCCTCGCCACGAGTGACGCGAGTTCGTGTACTCTACCCGGGTCTGTTCTCCAAGGAGGGTTTTGGATGCTTCGAAATACATTCGTCTTCATGCTTGCAATCGCGTCCCTCGTGGCGCTGGCCTGCGGCAGCGCAAATGACTCTGGTTCTACTTCGAATGCCGCCGCCCAGAGTGGAAGCACCGCCAATACCCCGCCGGTCTCCGCTCAGGCCCCGGGGGGCGATACAGCGGTGCTCCCGAGTGTGACGAGTTGCCTCAGCCTTGTACGGGCCGGGAGCTACGCCGAGGCCATCTCGCCCTGTGTCGAGGCCGTGAAGAATGCCCCGGACAACGCGGAGGTTGCCGCGGCTCTCGCCCAGGCGAGGAGTGCTGTCTCGGCCAATGCAGCGAAGGCCCAGGCTGCGGCGGGGGAGGCGGCGGCCGGCATCCAGGCGGGTGCCGAGGACAAAGCCACCAGCGAGGCCCAGGGACTGTTGAACAAGGCGGCCGGTGGCGGCAGCCCGAAGGATCTCGGCAACTAGCGCGGGCGCGGCTCTGGGCGCCGCCAGAAGCAGCGCTTCTGGCGGCGGTTCAGAACTGCTCCTTGTAGGGTCGGAGGTCCAGCTCCAAGGTCCAGGCACTGCGTGGCTGGGTGTGGAGGCGCCAATAGGCGTCTGCGATGTCGTCCACCTGGAGCATGCCGTCCTCGCCCAGGCGCTCCTTCAGCTGGGGGAAGCGGGCGTTCACCTGCTCGCCGTCGATCACACCGTCGATCACCACGTGGGCCACGTGCAGGCCCTTCGCACCGAACTCCCGGGCCATGCCGTGGGCGACGGCGCGCTCTGCGGCCTTGGCCGACGCGAAGGCGGTAAAGGGGGGCCGGGCGCGGAGGGAGGCGGTGGCGCCGGTGAAGATCAGCGTGCCCCCGCCGGCCGGCAGCATGCGGCGCGCGGCCTCGCGGCCGCACAGGAAGCCCCCGAAGGCGCACAGGCGCCATAGCCCTTCAAAGAAGTCGTCCGACATCTCGAGCAGGGGCGAGAAGCGGTTGTTGCCGGCGTTGTAGACCACGAGGCCCGGGGCCGCGCCCAACGCCTCGGCTGCGTCGAAGACCCGCGCGATGTCCGGAGCCTTCGTCGCATCCGCGGCTACCGCGATGGCCTCCCCGCCGGCCGAGCGGACCTGCTTGGCCAGGGCTTGGATGCGCTCCTCGCTGCGAGCGGCGAGGACCACGGGCAGCCCCTCCTTGGCGAAACGCCTCACCAGGGCGGCGCCGACGCCCTGGCTGGCGCCCACACCGATGACAACGGCAGGTCGCGTCAATGCGGCTCTCCTTCTAAGGGGTCCGGGCAGCCTGGCTCACAACCATAACCCAGAACGAAGGCCGCCCTCCCGAGAACGCCAATTGCCGGGAGGGCGGTCGCATCCACACGCGCAAACGCGAGATGGGTCCAAGCTTGTGACTAGGCGCCGGTCTCCCGCAGCCCGCTCTGCTCGAGTTCCTTGCCGAGCTGCTGGACCTTGCGCTGGAACTCGTCGAAGGGGTCGTCGAAGGAGAGGATGATCTCGGTGGTGCGCGGGATCTCGTCGCCGTTGAGCAGCCCACGATAGCGGTTCAGGTTGGCGAGAATCGCCTCGGCCACCTTGAGGGCGCGCTTCTCCGTCTTGATCAGCGGCGATTGCAGCGTGTAGACGTTGTTGCGCCCCCACAGGCTCTCGTCGCGGACGATCGCGATCTCGCGGTACACGCTGTTGATCGGATCGAAGTTGTACTCGACCCGGACCTCCTTGAAGATGTCCGAGTTCCCCGTGTAGAAGCCGCGCTCCTTCTCCACCTTCCCGAGCTGTCGGCAGCGGGGGCAGTAGAAGGTGTCACCGTGGTTCAAGAGGAAGACGCCCTTCGCGTAGTCCTCGCAGTCGGTGTTCTCGCAGTATCCGACGCCGCGCTTCATGCTGGCCATGTGTCTGGATTCGCCTCCGGCCCGTGCAAGCCGCGGTTCCATCACCGTGGATCTCCCGGACCCGACTTGGGATTCTGGGAGTCCCGATGACTCCTGCGCTCTCCTAGAGGCAAGCCCCGTGCCATGCGGCGATGGGGGGAGCACCGCGGCGTGAATTCAAGTAGCTCGATACGCTAGTTGCCGTTCTCCTGCGCCTCCCCGGGTTGCACCCAAGGAAAGCGGCTGGTGCCGATTCGCCCAAAAGGGGAAAACAATTCCCCATGGCTCCGCTGACGACCGAGCGCTCCGCAACTCCCTTCACCCCGAGTACAAGAACCCCCATTCAAGGGGAGCAATCCTACCGGGCGAAGGCTGGCCAGAACCGGGAAGAGCAGGGAAAAGACGAATCACATCGACAGCTTAGGAGCCTCTATGCTTATACTGCGCCAGGCGGTCACCTGTCAACCAGGATTTGAATCCAGCTTGTCGTCCACCACTGCGTTCAAGAGCTTCCTCCGCTCGTGGGCAAGCCACCCCAGATACCCGCTCACCCCGCCGAGCACCACGACGTAGGCGGCGACTACGTATCCCACGAGGTTGCCTCTCCCCTTGCATCCGCCGCCTCCGCCTCCCGGCGGGCCAAAGCCTCCCGGAGGTCCGCCACCTCCATACGCCGGAACAGCAGCGCAAAGTACGCCACGATCACGGTCACGGCCGCCATCGCAAACGGTGCCGCCATCCCCGCTCCCAGGCTTCCCCGCTGCAGGTTCTCGGGATGGATCGAGCGGCCTCCCGCCATGTCAATGGCAAAGTAGTTGAGGGGGATGATCGCCGCCCCCGCAATCCCATAGACCGAGGCAAAGCGGGCGGTGCGTTCGCTGCCCTCCGTGAAGCTGCGCAGCAGGAGGTACGCGATATAGATCAGGTAGAGCAGGAGAGTGAGGGTGAGCCGCAGGTCCCAGGACCACCAGCGGCCCCAGGTGGCCTTGGCCCAGATTGGCCCCGTGAGCAGCATGAGGGTACAGAACAGCACGCCCACCTCTGCGGAGGAGAGCGCCAGACGATCCCAGCGCGGGTCTCCTTGCCACAGGTAGAGAGCGCCGGCGGCGGCGGTGACGAAGAAGCCCAGATAGGCGGCGAAGGCGCAGGGAGGGTGGACGTAGAGGATCTTCTGGACGACGCCCTGGACGCTGTCCAGGGGTGCATTCCAGACCAGGACGGCCCATACGAGGGTGCAAGCCGCCAGGGCGAGGCCGGTGGCGCGGTGCCAGCCCGGATGGGCCGGAGCGGTTGCGGGATTTCTGGCAGTCACTCGTCGAGCACGCTCTCGAAGCCGAGGAACGAGACTATCAGATAGACCACGTCGGACACCACGAGTAGCCGCAAGGGGCCAGCCGGGAGGTTGCCGTCCTCCAGCAGGGCTGCCGTGGCGTGCACCGCGCCCAGGAGCACCGGCACCATCAAGGGCAGCATCAGGATCGGAAGCAGCACCTCGCGGTAGCTGGTGCGGACGGCCATGGCCGAGAACAGTGTGCCGATGCTGCACAGGCCGAGGCCCCCGAGGGCAGCGACCAGACCGTAGGGCAGCGCGATCGGGCGCAGATCGACGTCGAAAGCCAGGGCAAAGACGGCACTGGCCAGCACCTGCACCACGCCCAGCAGCAGGAAGCTGGCCGTGGCCTTGCCAAGGAAGATCCAGCCCCGGTCCGCGGGCGCCAGGGCGAGGCCGGAGAGCGCCTCGTTCTCCAGCTCCAGGGCGAAGGCTCGCCCCAGGCCCAGTACCGCCGCAAATACGATGGTCACCCAGAGGAGGCCCGACAGGTGGGTGCGGGCCGCTGCCACGGGGCCCGGCGGTGCGGCCAGGTAGAGCGTCACCACCACCAGCACGGCAAACACGGCCATGGCCACCACGCGGTCCCGGCTGCGCCACTCCGTGAGCAGGTCCTTCCAGAGCACGGCGGCAAAGACCCTCACGCGGAGGCTCCTTCGAGGCGCGAGACCGCGCTGCGGTAGGCTTCGCTCAGGGCCTCAGGAGAGGCGGTGGCAGCAGCGGCGAGGGCGCAGGCGTGTCCCCGTGCCAGCACCAGGGCCCGGTCCGCAAGCGCGGCCGCGCGGCTGAGGTCGTGGCTGACCAGGAGCAGGGTTCGGCCCGCCTCGCGAAGGCCGAGGAGCCGCCGGCCGAGCAGCTCGGCTCCGCGCGGATCGAGCCCCGTGAAGGGTTCGTCGAGGAGCAGCAGGCTCGGATCGTGCATCAGTGCCCTGGCGATGGAGAGGCGCTGCGCCATGCCCCGCGAGAAGGTGCCGGCTCGGCGCGCGCCGGCTCCAGCGAGACCCAGCTCCGGCAGCAGGCGGTCCGCTCGCACGCCCCCGTCCCGAAGCCCGTAGAGCCGGCCCGCTAGCAGCAGGTTCTCCCGGGCAGTCAGGGTTGGATAGAGAAACGTCGCATGGCCGATCAGGCCTACCTCGCGTCGCCGCGCGACGCGATCGTTCCCCGCACTCCCTACGTAGAGTTCGCCGCCACTGGGCCGCAGCAGACCCGCCAGCAGTCGCAGCAGAGTGGACTTGCCGGCGCCGTTGGGGCCCAGGACCGCCAGGGCGGCACCGCGAGGCACCTCGATGTCCAGGGGACGCAGGGCCGTGAGCGCCCCGAAGCGGCGGCACAGACCCCGCGCGACAATGGCCGGGGAGCCGGCCTCGCTCACCCGCTGGCCTCGGCTGAAGGGCTCTCCTCCTGGGGGGCGCCACAGTGCGGGCAGAAGCGGTGGCTGGCCTCCATCGCCTCGCCGCAGCCCTGGCAGTGGAGCCCAGCGGGTGTGGGCGAAGTGGCGGACGAGGCCTCCCGCTGTTCCTCCCTCAGCAGGGCCATGGCGCGGGCGCGCAGCTGCCCGCGCAGCGCGATGTGGTCGGAGTCCGAGAGCTTGCCGGTCTCGTGGTCGTGGTCGAGATCCCGGATCGCGGCGTAGAGAGATTCTCGCTCGCGCCGGGTCTCGGGCTCCTGCTCCGCCGACGCCAGCGCCACGCCGCTGCGCCGCAAGGGCGCCACCAGCAGGAGGATGATCGCGATGGCGGCGACCCCGCTGGCGCCTCGCACGACGGTCGGCGACGGCGTGCTGGGTGCTGCGCGGACCCCGATTTGCAGGCGGACGGGCTCGCCGGCCGCTACTTCGAAGGCCTCCAGGTGCATGTAGGTCTGGTCCTGCGTGGCGACCGGGCGTCGGCGGTGCAGACGCTCGGAGTGGGGCACCAGGCGACCGGTGTCGGCCAGGAAGACCGAGAGCAAGGGCACCGGGCTGCGGAAGCTCCGCTCCAAGCGCGCGGGGAGCGATTCGATCGGCAGCCGGTAGGCCATCTCCACGTGCAGCTCTCCTGGCGTGGCGGTGCCCACCGCGGCCAGCCCGCCGGCCTTGGCTGGGATCAGCCGGACCCCGGAGCCGTCGCTGCCAAAGCGCAGGTCCGTGGCCTTGGCGGGCAGCGCCACCTGTAGGAGCGGGGCCTTCGCGGTTCCCAGGATCGGTGAGTCGCCTTTTACCTGGAGCGTGTGCGTCTCCGTGACGTGGAGGGCGGCGTCGTCCATCTGCACGACCAGTCTCACTTCCTCGAGGGCGACGGCGCTGGGATCCAGCCGGGCGGCCGGCAGGTGCAGGCTGGCCCGCAGCGCAGCGCCTGGACGCACCTGCGTCTGCACCAGAACGTGCTGACTTCGCCCCATCTCCTTGCGGGGCTTCAGCTCCTTCCAACCCTTTGCGGTCCACGTTCCGAGGCCTTCCGGAAGGAGCACCGTCACCTGCGCGGCACCCGAGGGCAGGAGCGGACGCCAGTGGACCTCCTCGGGGTCCTGCCCTGCGGCGAGGGTGTAGGAGTAGGTGAGCTCCTGGCTGCCCGGGTAGACCGGTCCCCAGTAGCGAAGGCGCGCGCCGTGGCGCTCCAGGCCCTCTGGCACCACGCCCAGCGGCATGTTGAAGCTCGTCGCACCTTTCGGCAGCTCCGCCCGCACCGCCGGGGCGCCGTGGCGCTCGCCTGCGCGCACGTAGAAGGTGGCTTCGCCGTCATTGCGCAGGTGCAGGGTCTCGGCCACGCGAAGCGCGCCGCCGGCCCCGCCGCGTGAGAGCTGGAGGCTCACCTCGGCGACATGGATCGGGTGGGGGTCCTTCGTGAGATCACTGACGTGTACGTCCTGGCTGAGATCAATCCCGCCGTCGCCAAAGCGCACCCGGCCGCCGGGGAAGGGCACGCCCTGGTAGCGCGCGCCCAGCAACCAGCCGATGGCAGGGTCCGTAGAGATCCCCGCGAAGTGGTAGTGCCCATCCGCGTCGCTTCGTGCGCGGCGCAGCCCCGGCCCCTGCTCGGAAAGCGCATAGAGCACCACTTCGATGCCCGGCAGGGGCACTCCGCCGGTGCGCAGCACGCGGCCCGAGAGTGAGCCCGGACCCGAGGGAACGTCAGGAGGCTGTTGCGGCGCGGCCGGGGCCTGCCTGGCGCTCTTGTCACTCGGCGCCTGCGGCCCCCGCTGTGCCGCGGCCGGGCCGGCCAAGAGAAGGATGCTCACGAGGGCGGCGAGGCCCGCCCAGAGTGTGCGCTTCACCGATCGTCCTCGCGACGCCTCTCAGGGTGGGGCCACATGATGAAGAGCGTACCCAGCACGAAGGTAAAGCCCCCAATCCAGATCCAGTTCACCAGGGGATTGAGGTGCACTTTGAGCGTGGCGGAGCCGTCGGGCTCGATGGCTGCGAGGGTGACGTAGAGGTCCTCCCGGAGGGTGGACCAGATTGCAGGGATGGAGGCGGGTTGCTGCTCGAGCCAGTACATCCGCCTCTCCGGCACCATGGTGGCCAGGGGTCGGTCTCCCCGGTAGAGCGCGATGCGCGCCTCCGCGCCACCGAAGTGCTGGGCGGGGATGGCACGCGCCGTGCGGTACTCGAGCCGGTAGCCGTCCATACGGACGGAGTCTCCCGGCTTCACGTTCTCGAGGCGCTCCTGGTTGAAGGCTCCCCCGGCGATACCGATCAGGATGAATACGACGCCCAGGTGCACCACGTAGCCGCCGTAGCGGCGCTGATTCTTGCGCATCAGGGTCCAGAAGGCCTGGGCCACGTTCTCGCGTCCGCCCCGCGTCCGGGAGCGGATCGCGCGCCAGTATTGCTGGCCGATGGTGGTGGCGACGAAGAGCGCGAGCGCCCAGGTGGTCAACGGGAAGAAACCCAGCTCTCCACCGAAGCGCAGCCAGACCACGGCGGCCGTAGCCAGACCCACGGTGCCGGGCCAGAGGAACTGCTTGCGCAGATTGGCGAGGGAGGCGCGCCGCCACGCCACCAGGGGCCCCACGCCCGTCAGGAAGAGCAGGATCAGCGCCAGGGGGCCGGCGAGGCGGTTGAACCATGCAGGTCCGATCAGGATCTCCTCGCCGCCCAGCCACTCGCTGATCTTCGGAAAGAGCGTGCCCCAGAAGACCACCGCCAGCAGGGCCATGAAGATCCAGTTGTTGACGATGAAGCCCGCCTCGCGGGAGATGACGGACTCGAGCCTGTCGTGGCTGCGCAGCTTCGGCAGGCGCCAGAGGAGCGCGCTGTAGAAGCCGACGACGGTGAGGCCGACGTAGGAGAGAAAGAGGATCCCGAAGATCTCCGTCTGGGCGAAGGCGTGCACGGAGCGCACCAGGCCGCTGCGCGTGAGCATGGTGCCGAGCAGGCACAGAGAATAGGTGAGCCCGATCAGCACCAGGTTCCACACCTTCAGCATGTCCCGCTTCTCCTGCACCATCACGGAGTGCAGGTAGGCAGTGCCCGCGAGCCAGGGCATGAACGAGGCGTTCTCCACCGGGTCCCAGGCCCAATAGCCGCCCCAACCCAGCACTTCATAGGCCCAGCGTCCGCCCAGCATGATGCCGATGGAGAGAAAGAACCATGCGACGAGGGTCCAGCGCCGGGTGATGCGCATCCAGGCCGTGCCGAGCTCGCCGCTGAGCAGCGCCGCCAGGCCAAAGGAGAAGGGCACTGCAAAGCCCGTGAGCCCGGTGTAGAGCATCAACGGATGGATCATCATGGCCGGGTGCTGGAGCAGAGGATTCAGACCGGCGCCATCGGAGAGCACATGATTGGGCGGCAGCTTGTCGAAGGGGTTGCTGACGAAGTTCAGGAGCACGAGGAAGAAGACGCCGTTGACGAGCAGGATGCTGCATACGAAGGGCAACAGGTTGCGGCTGCGTCGGTTTACGAGTACGGCGGCAGCGCTGTACGCGGAGAGCATCCAGAGCCACAGCAGCAGGGAGCCCGCCTGCCCCCCCCACAAGGCGGCGAGGCGATACGGAGTGGGCATGCTGCGCGCGACGTGGTCGGCGACATAGACCAGCTGGAAGTCGAAGCTCCAGAAGGCGTAGAAGAGGCTGCCGATGGCCGTCGAGGCCAGCACAAAGTGGATGAGCACGGCCCGGCGTGCGACGGCGCTCCACTCCTTGCGGCGGGTGACTCCGCCGATGGCCCCGGCGACTGCGCCGGCAACGGCGACCAGCAGGGCGATACGCAGGGCGTAGAAACCGAGCTCAGACAACAGGGATCTCCTCTCGACGCGTCAGCTGGAGGCGGCGCCTTTCACCATGGACTGCGCCGCTTCGGCACCCTTCGCCTGCGCTTGGAACTTGGACGGGCACTTGGCCAGCAGGTTGTCCGCCTCGAAGGTGTTGCCATTCTCGGAGAGGTGCCCCTCCACCACGATTTCGGCGCCGCCCTTGAATAGATCCGGGGTCTCCAAGCCGGCGTAGACCACCGGAAGGCTGCGCTTGGAGAGGCTTCCCCCCGCCGCATGGGGAGGCTTGTTCTGGACCCGGAAGCGGACGCGCAGGGCCGCGACGTCGCGCTCGATGGTGCCCGGTACCACGTAGCCATGGACGCGCGCCGCTCGGTCAGGCTTGGCGGCGGAGAGGAATTCATCGAGGGTATGGTAGTAGACGAAGGAGCCCTCTTGCGCCGTGGTCCAGCTGTACCACCCGAGCAGACCCACGACGAGAAACGCGCCCAAGGCGATCTGGATTCCCTTCGACATGCGACGGTAGGCTAGGCATTCGACCGCTCCGCGTCAATTCCAGTGCCCTATAAAAGCCTGGAATATTAAGGAGTTGTGAGAGTTCTCCCCGTCTCCGGGGGCTTCCGTTGCGTTGACGCCTGGGCCACCGCGGGCTACCCGCCCGGCATGCGCATCTCGGCTCGCATCCGCAGCATCGAGCCCTTCCTGGCCATGGAGGTGATGGAGCGCGCCTTCGCCATGGAGCGCGCGGGTACCTCGGTGATCCACCTGGAGATCGGCGAGCCCGACTTCCCGGCGCCGCCCGAGGCGCTGCGCGCCTGCCAGGAGGCGCTGGCCGCCGGCGCCACGCACTACACCGACAGCCGCGGGCTGTTCGAGCTTCGCCAGGCCATCGCGCGTGACAAGAGCATGCGGACGGGCGTGACGGTGGACCCGGAGCGTATCCTCGTTGCCAGCGGCACCTCCCCGGCGATGCTGCTGGTCTTCCAGCTGCTCCTCGAGCCCGGCGACGAAGTGATCGTCCCCGCGCCCCACTATCCCTGTTACCCGAACTTCGTGCGTGTCTGCGGCGCGACGCCGGTGTCTGTCCCCTGCGACCCGGCGCGGGGCTACGCCGTGGACGTCGCCGCAGTGCGTGCTGCGTGCACGCCGCACACCCGGGCCCTGGTGCTGGGCTCCCCGGCCAACCCCACTGGCGCCGTGCAGAGCCGCGAAACGCTCACGGCCCTGGCCGAGCTCGGCCTGCCGATCGTCTCGGACGAGATCTACGACGGCCTCGTCTACGACGGTGCCCGGGCGGTTTCAGCCCTCGAGCTCACCGACGCCGGGCTGGATGTCTTCGTGCTGGATGGCTTCTCCAAGCGCTATGCGATGACGGGCTTCCGCCTGGGCTACGTGATCGCCCCGGAGGCGGCCCTGCGGCCCCTCCAGACCCTGCAGCAGAACCTCTTCATCTCCGCCAGCGAGTTCGTGCAGCGCGCGGGCATCGCCGCCTTGTAGCACGGTGCCGGCACCGTGCGCGCCATGCAGGAAGCCTACCGGCGGCGCCGCCGAATCCTTGTGGACGGCCTGCGCGCCCTTGGTCTGGGTGTCCCCGTGGAGCCTCGAGGCGCTTTCTACGTGTTGGCCGATGCGCGCGCCTTCGGCAAGGACTCGCGCGCGCTCGCCTTCCACCTGCTGGAGCACGCGCGCGTGGCCGTGACCCCGGGCATCGACTTTGGTTCAGCCGCCGAGGGCTGGCTGCGCTTCTGCTACGCCGCCTCGGAAGAAGACCTGCACACGGCCCTCGAACGTCTCGCCCCGGTGCTCCACTGCGTCCCCGAATCCGGCTAGAACTCGTCGAGCAGGAAGGGGGTCGGCCCGGCGAAGATGGCGCCGAGGGCCTCGCGCTGCTCGAGGGAGCCTCCTGTCAGGAGCCCCGCGAGGGTGAGCTGCGCGGGGGTTGCATAGCCCGTGTAGAGCGACGCGAGGCCGTTGATCTCGAGGCTGGGCCCGGGAGCCGCGTCGCTCCGCTTCACGAGCCGGCCCTCGCCCTTTGCCACCTCGAGCATCCAGCTGCCGTCGTTCTCCGGCCGCAGCGGGTCGCGCAGGACGAGTGGCACGGCGAGGTCGAGGCCGCGCGCATAGCCGCGCGCGGCGATCGCCGCGGGCGCGTCCACGACCCGCGTCATCCAGCGCATCTCGGCCAGGATCCGGAAGCGCAGCTCCGGAAGCACCAGGAACGCCGGGTCGTCACTGCCGCTGCGCACCACGATCTGCTCCACCTGATTGCTCCAGGAGCCGAGCAGGCCCCACAGCGCCTGGAGCGCCTCGCGGCTCGTCCCCACGAGCTCGTCCACGGCGAGCTGGAAGTCCCCGCCCAGCGCGCTGTAGGCGCCGTCCAGCTGCCGGTAGACGAGATACCCCTCGATCTCTCCCGAGGCGCCCTCGAAGACGAAGCGGGTCCGATCCTTCCAGCGCTGCGCCAGGAAGTCCCAGCGCTGGCCGTTGCGGTCGAGGCAGCCCGAAGCCGGCTGCGCCAATCGCAGGTAACAGGCGCGAAGCGCCGCCCGGTCCCGCTCCTCATAGGGTCGAACGCGCCCGTTGGCCACGCGGGGCAGGGCGCGCAGGGTCGTGGGCATGAGGGTCCGCACCGCGAAGCTGCCGCCGAGCTCCCAGCCAAGCGAGCGATACAGTGCCGTTGCTGCCGGCCATAGACAGGAGATCGCTTCGCCGCGCCGGGCCATGGCCTGGATGCAAGCCACGAGGACCTGCTTCCCGATGCCTTGGCCCCGCCACTCGGGCGCCACAGCCACCGAGGCGACCCCCCCCATCGGCACCGAGCGGCCTCCAAAGAACTGGGCCAGCTCCAGCACCCCACTCATCGCGATGAGGCGCCCCCCATCGAAGGCGCCGATCGTGCGAGCCGGGTCGACGAAGCGTAGGAAGACCTCGCGCGTCTCACTTCCAGAGTGGAAGGCCTCCGCGTCCAGCTCGAAGGCGCGCGGAAGCTCCGCTGCATGCAGGGCTCGGATTTCCATCCCGGCAGCGTAGCCGCCTCAGCGGGGAGAGGCGGGGATGCGGCCAGGTCGTCGACCCCAAGGGGTCAAGGCACTCCGCTGCGCCTCCTCCTCGAAGGTCGAAGCTCCGCCACGCGCTACCCGCGCCGGGATGCGCAGGTCGAGGTGCTGGCAGCTGCAAGCGCTTCCACGGCATGCGACTCAACGGCGTCTTGGAATCGCGCGTCCCCGAACCAGCCACGAGGTGGCGAAGAGGAGGACGGTGAGCAGCGCGATACTGCCGCCAGCGGCCAGGTCCAGGTACCAGGCCAGGGCGAGGCCGCCGAGGCCGCTGGCGACGGCAAAGGAGGTAGAGAGGGCGAGCTGGCCGCGCCAGTTTGCGGTCCACAGGGCGGCCGTCGCGGCTGGGACCACCAGCAGGGCCTCGACCAGCAGGACACCGACCAGGCGCACGCCGATCATCACGGTGGCGGCGAGCATCAGCAGCAGGCCCGCTTCGAGCCACGCGACGGGGTGGCCGTAGGCGCGGGCGAGCTCGTCGTCGAAGGCCACCAGCAGCAGGCGCCGGAAGAGCACGGCCAGGGCCAAGAGGACGGCGGCGCCGAGGGAGCCGAGAGCCGTCAGCTCCCCGGCGGAGATCGCCAGCACGTCGCCGAAGAGGTAGCCGAAGAGGTCCTGCTGGGCGCCGCGCTGCAGGCTGAAGAGCACCACGCCAAGGGCCATGGCGCCCGAGAAGAAGACGCCGATCAGGGCGTCCTGGTGGAGCCGGCCGTGGCGGCCCAGGGTGGCGATGCCGAGGGCGACCGCCACGGCGAAGACGCCGCCGCACCAGAGCGGCGGCCAACCCAGCAGGAGCCCCACAGCCACGCCTCCCAGCGCGGCGTGAGAGAGGCCGATGCCGACGAAGGCGAGGCGCCGCAACACCACGAAGAAGCCCAGGGCGCCGCACACGGCACCGATGCCGATGGCGGCGGCCAGCGCCCGCTGCATGAAGGCGTACTCGAGCACGGCGCGCCGCTACTGCCCCGGTCCGAAGCGCCCGTGGTGGTCGATTTCGCCACGCAGGAAGTCGAACTCACAGGCGTAAGCCTCGCGCAGGGCATGGCTGTGCACGACTTCTTCGGGGTTGCCGTGGATGTGCATGCGCCGGTTGATGCAGATCAGCTGGCTGGCCTCGCCGGCCACGGCCACCAGGTCGTGGGAGACGGCGAGGACGGCCAGGCCCAGCTCCTGCTGGAGGCGTCGCAGCAGGGCGTAGAACTCCTGCTCGGCGGGCAGGTCGAGGCCTACCGTGGGCTCGTCCAGGACGAGCAGCTGGGTGCTGGCGCAGAGCGCCTGGGCCAGGATGACGCGGCGCTACTGGCCCCCGGAGAGCTGGCCCACCGCTCGCTCGGCGAGGGAAGCGATGCCCACCTGCTCGAGGCTGGAGAACGCGGCGGTACGATCGTCTCCCGGAATGTGGAGATGGCCGAGGCGCACCACGTCGAGGACGGTGGCCGGGAAGTTTGCCGGGATGGCGTTGCGCTGGGGTACGTAGCCGACGCCACCCTGCGCCGCCTGCCCGGGAGCGCGACCCAGCACGCGGATGCTTCCGCGCTCCACGGGCAGGACCCCGAGGATGGCCTTCAGCAGGGTCGTCTTGCCGGCGCCGTTCGGGCCGCAGATGCCGGCGAACGCTCCGGGCGGCACCGCGAAGGAGATGTCCTCCAGGACGGGGTGGCCATCGCGCGTGATCCAGACGCCCGCGAGGACCAGGGCAGCCGGCCCTTCTGCCGCTGTGCTCGTCATGGCCCGTCTCCCAGTGCGCGCAGGAACGCGCGGGCGTTGTAGCGCAAAAGGGCCGGGTAGGTAGCGCGCCGGGGGTCGCGCGGATCGCCCAGGGGGTCCACCTGGACGATCCGCGCGCCGAACTCCGCGGCCAGGGTGCGGGCCAGGCGCGCGTCCTGCTGGGGCGCCACGAGGAGGGCGTGGACGCCCGCGGCGCGGGCGCGCTGCAGCAGTGCGGCCAGGCTGCGCGGGCCGAGTTCCTCGCCCGCCGATCCCTCGACGGAGCCGATCTCCCGCAGGTCGTAGCGGAGGGCGAAGGGCTCCCAGGCGGCGTGGAAAGCGACAAAGGTGCGGGAAGGGGCAGCGGCCAGGCTGTGGCGGATCTCGGCATCGAGGACGCCCAGCCGGCGCTGGAAGCTGGAGAGGGCCAGGGCGTAGGCCGCCCGGCCTGCGGGATCGGCGGTCGCCATGGCGGCGGAGAGGGCTGGCGCGACGGCATCGCGCACGAAGAGGGGGTCGAGCCAGGCGTGGGCCGCGCTCCCCGGCAGGGTCGCCAGGTTCAAGACGCGGGCCTCGGAGCCGGGGAGCAGGCGCGCGCACCACGCATCCACGCCGTGGCCGGCGCGCAGCAGGAGGGCGGCCCGGGCCACACGGCGGCGGTCCGAGGGGCGGGCGGAGAAGGCATGGGGGCTCGCGCCCGGCGGTACCAGCGCATGCACCTGCACGCGCCCGGCGCCCAGCTCCTCTGTGATCGAAGCGAGGGGCTGGATGCTCGCGACCACCTGCAACGGCTCTGCATGCACGGCGCGCGGCCATGGGGCCAGCGAGAGGAGGTAGACCGGAAAGGCCAGAAACGCCGGCAGGGCTCGCATCAGCAGACCCGGACCGACTCCTCGAAGTCCTCGGGCTCGATCTGGATGGTGGCGTGGTGGATGGAGAAGCGCTGGCGCAGCACCCCCTGCAGCTCGCTCAGCACCGCGTGGCCCGCGGCGCTCTCCTGGCAGGCGATGTGGCAGGATAGCGAGACCAGGCCGCTGGTGATGGTCCAGACGTGCAGATCGTGCACCGAGGCCACCCCCGGCGTCTCCTGCATGGCCCCCTCGATCTCTGCCACGTCGAGATGCGGAGGCGCGGCTTCGAGGAGCACGTCTACGGTCTCGCGCAGCAGGGTGAAAGCGCTGTGGAGGATTAGCAGCGCGATCAGGGCCGAGGCGATCGGGTCCGCCAGCCGCCAGCCAAACAGCCAGATGCAGGCACCGGCGGCCATGGCGCCCACGCTGCCCAGCGCATCGCTCGCCACGTGCAGACAGGCGCCGCGCAGGTTCAGGCTGCCGTTGCGCTCCGCGTGCAGGATGAGGAGTCCGGCCAGGTTCACCAGCAGGCCGCCCGTGGCGATCGCCAGCATTGGCAGGCCCAGGATCGCGGGCGGGTGGCTCGCGCGCTTGATGGCTTCCAGGGCGATGAAGATCGCCACCACCCCCAGCGCCACGCCGTTGGCCAGGGCCGCCAGGATCTCGATGCGGTGATAGCCGTAGGTGCGCGCGGCGGGGGCCGGACGCGAGGCGAGCCACAGGGCGAAGAGCGAGAGCCCGAGCGCCCCCGCGTCCGAGAGCATGTGACCGGCGTCGGCGAGCAAGGCCAGGGAGCCCGTCCACAGGCCGCCCACGACTTCGGCCACCAGGTAGCTCGCCGACAGGCAAAGGGTCAGCGCGAGGCGCTGGCGCTGTCTCGTGCGGTCGAGCCCGCCCGCGCCGTGGTCGTGGCGGGGGTCATGGGAGTGGGCGTGATCTGCAGGATGGGACAAGGCATCTCCCTGGGCTCGGGGGATGATCGGTGTCCCCGAAGGCTTTGGCTACCCGCGGCGACCGAAGAGCCAGCCCAGGCCGACAAAGGTGCACAGCATGGCCACCGTGGCGTGGGCCGGAGGCATATCCAGGCCGTTGGCCAGGACGAAGGCCGGCACGGCCGCAGCCACGGCCAGCAAAGGCGCCCGCCATAGCACGGGCCCCATCTCCCGGCTCAGGCTGCGGGCCGCCAGGCCTGGCAGCACCAGGCAGCCGAAGCTGTAGAGCATGCCCGAGACGCGCATGGCCAGACCCACGCACAGGCCCAGCCAGACGGCGACGGCAATGCCTACGGCGCGCCTGCGGATGCCGATGGCCGAGGCCATCTCCGGGTCCATGGCCAGCAGCAGCAGCGGGCGGTGCCAGAGCAGCAGCGCCACGACAGTGGCGAGGCCCGCGGCACCGAGGATCCAGGCGTCGCTCGCGCTTGCCCCCAGCAGGGTGGAGAACATCAGGCGATGCACCTCTTCGAGGCCGTGGGGGCTCCCCGAGAGCAGCAGCACGGGCACACTCCCCGCCAGTAGGAAGACCCAGGCCGTGGCGGCCTCTGGGCTCTCTCCCCCCTCGGGCTGGCGCCGCATGCCCACCAGCGCGGTGGCAATGGCTGCCGCCACGGCCAGCGTCGACGGGAACAGCTCCCCGTGCATCTCCAGACCGCCGCCGTCCCCTCCGAGGTATCCGACCCAGAGGGCCACAGCAATGCCGAGGGCGGAGGCCTGGGAAACCGCCACGCCCAGGAAGACCTGGTCGCGGGCCACCACCCAGACGCCCACGGTGGCCAGCAACGCCGCGATCAGCCAGCCCGCGACATAGGTATCGCGAAACAGGTCCCAGGAGGCGAGGAAGTCGAGGATCACGGCGCCACCAGCTCGATGCCGGCAAAGGCGCCGGAGCGGCGGACGGCCTTCAGCACCTCGTCTCGTCGGCCGCAACGGACGCGCCCGGCGTGGAAGAAGGCCACATGGGTAGCGCGGTGGGTGGCGATGTCGAGGCGGTGTGTCACCACCACTTCCGTCAGGCCCTGCTCGGCGTGCAGGGCGTCCAGGGTCTCGAGGAGCGCGTCCTGGGTCACGACGTCCAGGCCCTCCGTGGGCTCGTCGAGTACCAGCAGGGCGGGACGCCGCACCAACGCGCGCGCCAGTAGCGCACGCTGGCGCTGGCCGCCGGAGAGGGACCAGTACGAGGCCCCCGTATGCTCCGCGAGGTCCACGCGCGTGAGCGCCTCGTGCAGCCGTTCGGCCTCCTCGCTGCGCGGCGTTCCCGTGCCCACCAGCCCCAGGCGCACGAACTCGCGCACCGTCGTCGGCATGGAGCGGTTGATGTCGCTGCGCTGGGGCACGTAGCCCAGGCGGGCGCGCCCACCGAAGGCCGGTCCCAGCTCGAAGGAGCCTGCGAAGGGGACCAGCACGCCCAGCAGCGCGTGCAGCAGGGTGGACTTCCCGGCGCCGTTGGGTCCGATCAGGAACCAGCGCTCGCCCGGCTGCACGGTCCAGTCCACCCCACGCAGCACGGTGTGCTCCGCGTAGCCGAGGGCGAGGCCGCGCGCGCGCAGCACGAAGCCACTCATCGCGAGGCGATCGCCTCCGCCACCTGACGCACGTTGTAGTCGACCATGGCCAGATAGCTGTCGGTTCCCGGACGCGATCCCACCTGGTGGGCGATGGGCACGACCGTGATCCCCGTCTTCTCCGCCACACTCCGCGCAAAGCGTGGGTCGAAGTAGGGGCTGGCGAGGAGGATGGGAATCTTCTCGGCCTTGGTCTTGTCGATGACTCCCTTCAGGTGCGCCGTGGTCGGCGCGATTCCCGGCCGCGGCTCGAGCTCCGCCACCAGCAGCAGGCCGAAGCGGCGGGCGAAGTAGGGATACAGGCGGTGGTCCTGGACCGCCTTGACGTGCCGCCCGGGCGGCAGCATGCCAAGCCACCCGCCGATTTTCAGGGTCGGCTTGGAGCCCGCGAGGAGCTCGGCAAGGCGATCCTGCTCGATGGCGGTCATCAGCGGCGAGGCACCGAAGCGAGCGGCTACATCCGCACCCACCAGGCGGCCCAGCAGCTCATCCGAGAAGTGCTGCAGGTTCTTGTCGAAGGTCTCTGCCTGCTCGGGCCGCAGCTGGCTCAGGCGGTCGCGAATCAACGCGGCGACGCGCAGGCCATTCAATGGGTCGGTCAGGTAGTGAGGGTTGCCCAGGGGATGCAGGTCGCCCATCGACCGGTTCGTACCCGCCATCGGGACCTCCAGGGGCGCGATGGCGGCGGACGCATCCAAAAAGCCCGGTCCTCCACGACGGATCTCGGGGTTGCGCGCGCTGCGCAGGAGCACGGGTGCCCAGCCGATCTCGAGGTCCATGCCGGTTTCGATGAAGAGGTCGGCCCGGTGGAGCTTGGAGACAAAGCTCGGGCGGGCCTGGATGAAGTGGGGATCCTGGGGGCCTCGCACCATCGCCTGGACCTTGACCTGGTCGCCCCCCACCTGGCGGGCGAGGTCGGCGAGGTCGGGCAGGGTGGTCACCACGCGCAGGGCGCCGGCAGCAACGGGCTCCGCCACGAGCAGCAGCGCGAGCATCAGCAGTCGGAAGCGTGTCGTCATGCCGGATCTCCTAGTAATTGTGCGCGGGATGGCTGCCGAGGAGGAACTCCAGCCCCATCCAGAGGGTGTGGTTCGAAGACTGCTGGGTGAACTGCGCATGGTCCCAGTTGTACTGGATGCGCACGCGGGCGAAATGCGTGGCTTGCCAGATGAGCAGCGGCGAGAGCCGCCAGCGCGTGTCGCGAAAGGCGTCGCTGTTGCGGGCCAGGAGTGCGGCGTTTCCGTTGTTGCCCGTGCCGTACTCCGCGCGGAGTCCTGCGGACCAGTTGCGCTTGAAGCCCCAGAGCGCCTGGGCGTAGCCGCCCCAGTCGTAGAGGTTGCCCGAGGCCGCGTTTACCATGTTCGCGGGCGAGCAAGTAGGGACGACGCCAAGCGCATTCTGCTGGACACAGCCTGTGAAGGCATCTGCGTGGTAGCGGCGGTAGAGAGCCTCGCCCTGTAGCGTCACGTAAGGGTAGCCCTGCTCTTGAGAGAGGGGCTGCCATTTGAAGACGAAGTCCCCGCCGAAGATCTGCGTGTTGCCATTCTTCCCGGTCGCGTTGGGCCCATAGAGCGCGGAGGCGCCCACCTCGCCGCTCCAGGTATCCGAGATGTCGAAGCCGTCCTTCAAGCGGGCCAGGTAGACGAAGTCCCCGAGGCCGTGGGTCCCCCGGCTATTGAAGGGTCGGCCGCCGATGGCCCGGTCCTGGAAGGCCCCACTGCTGGAGTTGAAGCTGGTCATGGTCTCGCCCTGGGCGTTCTGTATGCCCAGGATGAGCTCGGAGGCCCCGGGCAGGGGTGTGAGCCAGGACAGCTCTGCTCCCGACCCGCGCATGCCATCGGTGCCGAAAAAGCGCGAGAGGACGAAGGGCTGGTCCTGCCAGGACCACTGGTGGGCGTGGCGATGGTTGGCCCGGCCGAAATCCGTGAAGAACTGGCCCGCCTTCAGCTGCAGGCCATAGCGCTCCAGGCTGAAGGGCAGCATACGCGAGGTGGCGTAGGCCTCTTCCACCTCGAACTGCGACTCGCCGTTCGTGTCGAGGAAGTAGGTGAGGTTGACCTGCCCGTCGAAGTAGGGGTCGACCGCGCCCCCGATGGCGAGCTCGGCGGCCTGGAGGTTGAAGCCGCGGCGGCGCGGATCGTGGTCGCCCTGCTGGAGGCTCAAGAGCTCGCCGTCATTCGCCGTGGAGCCGCCTACACCGGTCAGCACGTCCAGCGACATGTCCATCAGCTTGAGACGAGTTCCCAGGGGCCCGGTGCCGCTGGAGTAGAGCGCCTGTCCCAACGGGTTCTCCACCGGCGGCAGGTCCCGCGTGCGCGCATGGGCCGCGGCGGCTTCGTCCCGGGCGCTCTCCACCTCGTCCCGCAGGCTGTGGAGCTCCTTGGCCATGTGCTGGTTCTGCTGGAC
>Ga0114931_10001340_pt1 | contig 31485 bp, 26 predicted proteins | sample 2SBtaG_FD_89579 | JGI IMG/M metagenome (GOLD analysis project Ga0114931, IMG submission 89579) | Deep subsurface microbial communities from Kolumbo volcano to uncover new lineages of life (NeLLi) - 2SBTROV14_V59a metaG | ecosystem: Environmental > Aquatic > Marine > Volcanic | place: Kolumbo...
AGTAAGCCGCAAGGGTGTCTCGGGTGACCGAGAATCTGAAGCCCCGATAAAAAGCATCGGGATCTACGAGAAGCGGGACGACAAGAGTCTGTACGGACCCTTCGGCTACGCTCAGGGTAAACCAAGCAGAAACTGCATAAGAGGCATAGCTTTGTGGGTGAGCAACCACATCTTTGCAAAGCCCGTAGCCAACAAACTTTGCTATGGTGATGCAGCCCCGCTAAAAAAAGCGGGATTTACAACCGGGATAGACTCAAGGATAAACGACTGACCCGGGGAGATCTGTCAGTGTTGCGCCAGCCCCGTGGGATACTTTTATCCAACGGGGCCAGCCGTTTACGACTAAAATAGCCCGATACAGGGATTAATAGTCCATGACAAAAGTAAGCCGAAGCCATAGTAGCCCAAGTCGGGATGAAGGGCTGAACATGAACCCGTTCCGGATTGATTTGGGATGAACAGGGACGAATGGTAGACTCCAGGTTCTGCTCAAGCCCAATTTGAGAAAGAACAAAGTTAAAACACACGTGACTCAAAGTTCATGAACCGCCGCCTACGAGACCCCTGCGGGCGGTGGTGTTGCCTGTCTGCCTTGGGCGAAGAGGCGCACACTGGTCTAACTGCCGGAGCCGCCTATTCGATTAGGGCCGCTGTTCGTCAGCCAAAGAATCGTTCATACTCGTCATGACTCCCAACCCAGAACCATGTGATCGTATCTTGGTCGAGAACACCCAGAGCACGGTACCCAAGTGTAACCCTCACTGACCAGATATTCTCGCCATGGTTAATGCACTTGAAACGTAAAGATGGATGAAAGGGGTTCTCGGCCCACAGTCGATACGCCTTTTTCGCTTTGCCTCTGATTTCACGGTCGAGTTTATGATACCGTTCCCAGAATGATGGTACAGTGGCGGATTTCATAGCTTCCCGATATCCAATGGAGTTGCCCTGCCCTCTGCAATTTCCTTGCGTACCCGCTGGGCTGCCGAGACAAGATTGGTTTGGGTTCGGGAGAATGACTCATTCCACAGCGCTTCATCCCTGAGGTCTTCGATGTATTCGCGTAAATGCTCAACCACCTGATCCTGGGCTTGCTCCGGTATTGTCTCAAGCATTTTGATGATTGTCATCGTCGCTTCTGAGGCCATAGGTTTCCTCCTTTCTGTTTTAAGGTATGTTTGTCATCATACGAGATTTTATTGGGCCATAAAGATTCCGCATAACCGGCTGGCAATGAAGCGCAGCGGAATTGCCGTCCGGTGCAACCGCTTGTGTGTGCCCGGCATGTCGTGTGTATATTAAGTTAGTTATAATATATACTGATTATCCAGAGGGTGCAAGTCCTTTATGGGCGAGTTGGCGAAGCCCATGAGTAAGCCGCAAGGGTGTCTCGGGTGACCGGAAGTCTGAAGGCCGCAGGTGCCGCCGGCTTTTAGGCGTGAAGCGGGACGACAAGAGTCTGTACGGACGAACAGAAACTGCACAAGAGGCACGGAAACAGGAAAACGATAAAAAACTAAAGGAGCGGATGCACTTTGTAACCCCGTTACCCTGTTTCCGGTTTATCAGTAAATCAATACTCTTATAATCAGAATATTATTTAGCTCAAGAACGCCGGTACGAGAAAGAGTGCGATGGCAATGGCAACACCGCCTTCTACGAGTGCTGCGCCCCAGTTTTGATCGCGGCTGATTTCTTCATCCAGCAGCGAGCCTGGAAGAATGAGTTTATCCACGAGATAGCGGCTGACGACCAGGAAAAACAAGCTCATAACAAACCAGACGATAAAGCCGGGAATTGAATCATATTTGATGATAAAGCCGGAAAGCAAAATTGCAATGGCGGTTAAGCTGGCACCGAAAGCAACACCGGCAGAAACATTGTCCCGTTCGATCTCGGCATACAAATCAAAGCGGCTGATGAGTTGGTAAATCCAGCCAAAAATGATAAAGCCAAGCTGTCCCAGTACAAAGTACAGGAGCGTGCTCGCCAGTCCAACCCAAAAACTTACATCTTCGCCAAAAAGTGCTGCGCGGATGATTAAAGCGGAGCCGACATAACTGCCCCATTCTACTGCGCCGGTACCCACATTTCGGTCTTGCACGAGTTCCTTGACGTTATTGAATTTTCCAAGCAAAAGATGATCGTTGACGATTCGTGCGATATTGAGCAAAATGATGCCGATCAAACTCCAGACAACAGTGTTGAACAAGTCGTTATACAGGTCCTGTCGTGAGGCGATGACAGCCTCGGTTCCCGGTTCGGTAGCGATGACACCAAGAAGCACGATGCCAATTCCGAACATATAGCCGGAAAAAGAAACGGCAACGGCTTTGTTGTCAACCTCGGTGAGCTGCCGGTTCAATTTGAACGGGGTAAATAAATCATAGAGAAGCTTGGCCAGCACCAGGATAACCAGAAATGTAAACAAATAGGCCGGCCCGTCCAGTTGCCACAATTATGCAAAGGCTCCATATTAACAAAGCTTGAAATCAGTTCGTTCATTGTTTGTTCTCCAATTTAATAATCTGAAAGACAAAGTGAGTAAAATTTCCACCATTTAACTTTATTTTCCACCGGAAAAGCCGCCGCTTCTGCGAAATGAGCTGCGACGAACCGACCGTGCCCTTGAAGTTGTTCTGCGGCCAAAGCCACCGCTTTTAACTTGTTTCGATGGATTTCTCGCCTGAAACTGTTTTTGTGAGGCGGTCGGATTTTTCAATGGGGCGCGAATGCTTTTAGCTGCCTTTCCTGAATTCGGTGATTTCACCGATGAACTGATCGCCGGAGAAGATGCACGTCTAAATGTCGAACTTTGTGTCGCCGTGCTCATTCTGCTTTTGTAGGTGCTATGGGGCATTGTCCTGTAGGGAGAATATGCCGGAGGATAATGACCATAGCTCCAGGGTGAGGCATACATGGTGTGCGGTCGGAATAAGTAGCCGAGGATTAATAAATCCATCAGGCCAAAGCTGGAGCGTTGATAATAATTACGGCCGTAAATTTGCTCGTTGCCGTGAATTTGCATTTCCGCCTGTGAATCAGAGGTTTTTTCAATCTCTATGGTAGCAATCTCCTGGGTTTCACCCGGCGACGGCTGGGTCGTCAATGAAAATCCTCTGACTTTATCGTTGCCATACTCTGTAACCGAAATATAATCGGCTTTACCATCTTCGTTTAAATCGAGATTGTTAACACCGGTACCGGGAGAGTTTAACATCTTTTCCAGAGATTCTGCATCCTTTGCCTTTTTGACCAGTTCGCCGACGGCTTTCAAATCCAATCCTTCGGCGCTGGATGTAGCAGTTTGCACATTGACATTGTATCGTGCAACTTTTGTCTCCCGCTTGTTGCACAATGACATGATGACGATGAGAAAGAAAAAGATAGCCAGGTATTTAAATATTTTTTCGTTCACAATTTTCCTCCTTTTTCAAGTAACCATCATTCTCTTTGCCAGGCTTTTAAATAATATGCAAATGCCCGGTTATTGTCGATGGTATTTACATCTGAATTTAATGATTTTAATTGATTTTTACCAAATATTAAAGAAGCGTGAATGAGTTCCGGCGTCAAGTAATTTGTGGGGACGTTCAAAGTATCCATTGTACGCAGCTTTTGTGCGATAGTTTCCGGGGTATACCGTTCGGCTCGTCCGCCAATCCACCAACCCCATTCGCCAAAAGTCGGAACATTATCGTGATAGGGAACAACCGCCAGTCCAGCGCTCTTTATTGTTCGCCCGATACAAAGAAAGACTTCTTTGGCGTGGATTGGTGAAGTCGATTGCTGTACTACAATGCCATAAGCGGACAGTTTCTTTTTAACATGCCGATAAAAATTTGCGGAATAAAGTTTTGATAAATCAAACGAGTTGGGATCCGGAAAATCAATAATAATAATATCATAAACTCCCGAGATTTGCTCAACAAATTTTGCCGCGTCGATATTGATAACATTTATTTCCACATCATCATGGAAAGAATGGCGGTGAAAATCATTTTGATTTTCAATTTGTAACATTTCTTTTCCTGCGGGAATCAGGGCATTGTTATGAATAATTGTCAGTCGACTGTTCTGCAAACTGTTTTTGTTTAATTTCTGAAAATATGGGTTCTTTGCGGCAAGGATCGTCATTTGCGGATCAATGTCGCATAATGTTACCGATTGCACATCCTTGTATTTTAAAACTTCGCGCAATGCCAGGCCGTCGCCGCCGCCTAAAATGAGGATGCGTTTGTGAACAGGGGAGAGGGCAAAAGCCGGATGCACAAGATTTTCGTGGTAGATCGACTCATCAAAACTGTTGAACTGCAAATGGCCGTTAATGTAGCAGGAAATATCGCCGGCTCGGGATTGGGTGAGAACGATATGCTGGTACTTTGTTGTTTCGGATAAAAGGATGCGGTCGCGGTAGAGAAATTGCTCGGAATAAGTTGTCCAGCTTTTTGCAGAAAAAAATCCCATGCCGAGGAGAAAAAAGACGACGAAAATGGACACTGCGATTTTTCGCTTCTGCCGCACCAGCCCTTTAAAGAAAATAAATGTCATGAGTGCGATTGATATATTTGCTAAACCAAGAACAAACGCGGATTGCATGATTGTAAAATATTTTGGCAGTAAAAAAATCCATACCAAAGAACCGACCAGGGAACCGATATAATCCATTTTTAAAACCGCACCCAGGTTCAGCCGAAGTTCGCTGATAAAAGTTTCGTTTATGCGCGTGATGAGCGGAATTTCAAATCCGATAATTAAACCGATGGCTGTAACAAAAAAGTATTGTACGAGGACGTAATGACCTGGAATTTTCGCAAAAGTATAAAGCAAGGCGATGGGGCCAAAGGCACCCAGCAGTCCGATAAGAATTTCAAAGTAAATGAATTTATCAACAAGATCGCGGTTTTGAAAGTATTTTTGCAAATCGGAGCCCACGCCCATGAAAAACATCATTACCCCGATGATGATTGCCCATTGCCGGACTGAATTGCCGAGAATATCGGACGCCACCTTGCTCAAAGTATATTCATAAGCAAGCCCACATGCACCCATGACAAACATGGAAACATACAGGACGAGACTCTCCTTGGATGAGATTTTGCGGAGCGAGAAAGGAAATTGGTGCGAAAAAATATTCATAGAAATTTCTTAAACACCCTGAAATTTTGTTACTTTATCTCTAAACGATTGCGGAATCCGCTTCAGCTTTTTGGAAGAGTAATCGAACCCGGCCAGGACTGTATAACCCGTTGCAATGCTTTTTTCATCCCCGATTCTTGTGATTTCATAATTAACTCTGAATCTTGCGCGGGTGATATCGTCAACATGAACTTTAATTAATAGTTCATCTCCCAGAAAAGCTTCACCGGTGTATTTTATGTATGCCTCGGTTTGGGTCAGCGCGATGTTGTCGCCGATATTTCCTTCGGTTATGCCGAGTTCGCGAAAATATCGAATTCGGGCTTCATGAAAATAAAGAAGCGTTTTATCATTGGCGAGATGTCCGCCGTAATTCATGTCGCCTATACGCACCGTGAGCTTTGTCTGAAAATATTGCATTTTTACCGTTTAATTATTAAGCAATGGTATTGAAGCTGCAATTTAATTCAGAGAAATTGTAAAATCAAGTACTCATTTTCTACACATGATGAACGATATTATTCGCTTGTGTTTTAATATTTTCGTCCGGATTTTCAGTCAGAATTTTTCTTATTTTTGCCAGCAATGTATTAAAATGATATGGCTTTTGAAGAAATCCAAGGACACCCTGATCCAGCAGACCCTGCATTTTATCGTTAAAGTTGTACCCGCTTGTTAAAAGGACTCTGACATTTTGCTTCATCTGTTTCAAATGCGCGAAAGTTTTTTCGCCGCCCATTTTGGGCATCACCATGTCGAGAATGACCAGGTCTATCTCCTCCCAATGTTTTCGAAAAAAATCTACTGCCTGCGGGCCATTTTCCGCCAAAAAAACTTTATAGCCAAATTTTTGCAATATATCTGTCGCTAGTGCACGAACGCTGCTGTCATCATCAATAACAAGAATGACCTCTTCTCCGGCAACGTCCATTTCGTATTCGTGCTGTGTCTCTTTTTCGGGCTTGTCACTGGCTGGCAGATAGATACGAAATTCAGTGCCCTTTCCGATTTTGCTGTTCACTTTGATAAAGCCGTCCATCTTTTTTATTATGCCATAAACGGTTGACAGTCCAAGTCCGCTGTTCCTGCCGTTAGCTTTTGTCGTATAAAACGGCTCAAATGCTTTTTTCATCGTTTCATGATCCATGCCGATACCGGTATCTTTTATCGATAATACAACATATTTCGTCGAGTTTTTCGCTCCGATGGAATCAAATTCTTTTTCAATTTCCTCTGTCGTTGTTTGAATGGTTAATGAGCCTCCATCCGGCATGGCATCTTTTGCATTGAGACAAATATTCATAATTACTTGAACGAGTCCACCGCTGTCAGCTTCAACGGTTGGGAGGTCGTCATCGGTCATGGTCGTAATCTCAATTGAGCTGTCCATGGAACTTTGGACGATAGAAATAGCCTCAGCGACGAGACTATTTAAGTTAAGGGGAACGCTTTCATAACTCATATCGCGGGCAAAGGTGAGCAACTGGCCTGTTAATTCGGAAGCCCGCGTCGCACTTTTTTCAATGGCGTCGAGGTATTTATAAAACGGATGTTCATCCGGCAAACTTGTCTTCATAAACGATGCATAGCCGAGAATTGATCCCAACATGTTGTTAAAGTCATGTGCAATGCCACCGGCCATAGTTCCAATAGATTCCATCTTTTGTGCGTGGTGCAATTGCTGTTCAACTCTGATATGATCCGTAATGTCAAAGAGGCGCCCCCGGATTTCCTTTAATTCACCGTTGACAAAATGCCCCACGAGCTTTTCGATGACAAAAAGGGTTTTGCCACTGCGAGTTTTCCAGACGGACTTGTAAGACTCGCTGGTTCGCTTTTTTTGAAGGATTCGCATCTGCCATTGAAAGCTTTTTTTGCTGGGATAAAAGTCGTATATTTTTTGATGCTTGATTTCTTCCTCAGTTGCAAACCCTAAAAGACGAACAAATACAGAATTGCAATAATGAATAGATCCATCAACGGAAGCAACAAAATCGCCTGTAATACTCTCTTCCTGGTACTTTTTGTATTTTTCCTGCAATGTAAGGAATTTGCTTTCCTTCCATAAGACATCTGTGACATCGTTCAGAATGAGTAGCATTCCCTCTATTTTGCCACGATCATCAAACAGTGGCAGCGCTGTCATTTCCAGGTACTTTTTATGGCCTTTGCGGTCAAGCAGATGAGTCAGGTGTTTATGCGTTGCATTCTTGGTGTGATAGAGTACATATTCAAACGGATTTTGGATCAGCCTGCTTGTAGCTGCATCGTAAATTTGAAATTGGCTTGCAAAATCCTGCCCAATGGATTTTTTTGCTAAATCAGGGAGAAATTCCTGTGCTACAGAGTTCAAATAGGCAATTTTTCCATCACCATCCAGTTTAATCACGGCTTCACAAAGATTTCTTATCGCAGTAGACAGCCATTTTTCGCTTGTGTCTTTTTTGTGCTTTTGATGGCGAATATAGTCTATGGTTTTCTGCAGAGAAACAGAGTCCACAGGTTTTTGCAAGCAAGTAGTAAGGCTGACATTTTTGCCGCAGATGGGATCATCTTGTTCAGCATGAGGTTGCAGTAACGCGACAGGTATCCTGTAATCATTCTGAATGCGGAGAGCCGCTTCAAGACCAAATGAAATTTCTTTTACCTGCGCGTCAAGAATTACAAGATCGGGACGCTCTTTTTTTATTTTTCGGTAAGCTTTTTTCCCCGAGGAAATGCATACTTTACAGCCCAGTTTGTTGAGCATGTCTTTAATCTTAATTGCTTCGGGTTCATCATCTTCCACAACGACAATATGAATTGTCTCCACTCTTCCGTCTCCTTTGCAATTTTCGGATTAGAATAAGATATTTTAGTTCAGGCGCTCAATCCGGGATGTCCTTTCAAAAGGTCGCATTTAATTGATTTTTAAATCAGTGCCATTCTATATCATTTATGGATATTGGTTTAATTACCACTTTTTTGATAAATCCCGCCACATCGGGATGAATTTCAAGACTGCAAAAATCACCGATGCTATTATTCTTTCTGGAATGCTTAAAAAGATTTACGATTCAGAGTTGCATGATTTTGAATGTTCTACTTCGCTTGGCAAAAGTGGCCGGATGTTCTAGAGTGCCTATACCTGCAGATAACAGTATCTGCAGAAGGGAATTTTCCCAAAGCGTAAATGCAAAGTGGACTCCTGTAAATTAGATTTTGGCCTGTTTAAAATAATAAACAATATTCAAACTCTGTTATATCAATAAATTACAGGCAAAACGGATCGATGTGTTCAATTTCATGAACAACGTTTTGTCAGTTTTCGCGCGGGCGCTACATTCTTTCCTATGGCAAGTCTTTAAATGACAGTGTATTATCTGTGTTTGCGACCGGCATATATTGTATGGCATGGAATTCGCTTAAGCAAAGTGTGAATGCCTAATCTTCCCCATATATAATTAATGAAACTGGATCGCAAAAGAAAATGTGCGATCTGAAATTTAACCGGAAAATCAGCAGAATATGATTCAGAATACTCCTTTTATGAAAAATTCAAGAGCGCAGCATAATGCCTATGCGCTGGCGTTGCGCTCGGCAGGCAAGTACTGGAGGCGGAAAAGTGCGGAGTTATTTATGAGTTCTTCCATAGTAATAGCAAGTGATGACCCTGAAGTTACAAATGTCATTGTTAGCATCTTGGGGAAGAAAGATTATTTCATGCTTATCACGAATTCAAAATTACAAGCTTTATGGAAAGTGCTAAATCAGGACTTGAGGTGTCTGATTTTTGATTTTGAACTCGAAAGTGATTCGAATATTATTTTTATAAATATTATAAAGTCCATTCGGCCAAGGTTACCGATTATCGTTTTATCATCAGATAATTCTCCTGAAATGATAAAACAGTTAACTGAAGCAGGCATTTTCTATTATGTGCTAAAACCGATCATTAAAGATGAGATGGAGCAGCTCATTGATGCTATTGACGGGCTGGTCCAAAACTGATCAGGATGAAAGTTGGGAACAGTGGTGGAACAACATTTCATAGGCTGGCGTGTTGGGTTTTCAAAGAATTTGTGTATTGAGCGAATAGGTTGCTGTAAGTGACATGGCGGAGCTGTATCCGCGTTTTATTTGATTTATTAAGGAGTTAGATATGATGCTTCAAGATCTTCATCAAAAGACACTAAATGTCGATGACCTGGTGGTTAAATGGAATCGGGCTATAGAGAAAAGCCATTCCTCCTCCAGCGGGACATCGGTCAAAAGGTTTTTAAAAAAGCATTTTGTCGACCCAATTCTTGTCTTCTTTGTTTCAACGTTCATCCTGGTGTTGCCACAATCATTTGTTCGTTTTATGAAGAAAAGTAATCTGGGTCGTTCTGTGCAAAGCTTTATCATGCGCTTGTTTGATGTTTCGGTGGCATTAATCGGGCTTGTTTTCGCCATTCCTGTTTTTCTCATTGTTCCCATTCTTATCAAGCGCGATTCTTCCGGGCCTGTTATTTATAAACAGCTAAGGACAGGCGTTGATCGAAGGCGAAAGGAAAGAAGGGCGGCAAGTTTGGGTAGTGGAAGCGAACGACGCCGGCATGAACGACGGAAAATAGATTTGCATGGCAAGCCTTTTTACATTTACAAGTTTCGCACAATGGGTGTGAAAGCTGAATTAGAGACCGGTGCTGTTTGGGCAAAGCAGGATGATCCGCGGGTTACTTCAATCGGTAAATGGCTGCGGAAATACCATGTCGATGAAATTCCACAGCTTTTTAATGTGCTAAAAGGTGATATGACCATGGTGGGACCGCGCCCGGAGCGCCCGGAAATCATTGGTGATTTGCTCGAACAAATTCCTGAATATAGAATGCGGCTTATGGTGCGGCCCGGTGTAACAGGCCCTGCGCAAATTTTCCTTGGTTATGACAGTTGCATGGAAGATATAAGGCGCAAAATACAGTTCGATGTATCGTACATTGCGAATCGGAATCTGCGATTGCTCGTTTTGATTCTGGCACTTACGGTTATAAAAATTCTTTCAAATATGATCGTAATTCAAGCTGACTTTTTTAACCTAAACATCACACTTCATAAGGACTATACAAGTGAAAAAATTAAGATTGCTCATCACGTTTAATGCATTATTGCTTTTCTTGTGCTTTTTCCTTGGTATGACGCGTTCAACCTTTGGTCAAGGGAGTAAAGCTCTTGCCAGGAATTTATTGACAGTCAAATCAAATCCACAGGGGGCTGTAGTAGAACTGATTGGAGAATACGAATTTGTCGGAAGAACGCCGTTCGTTTTACCTTATCCTCTCTTTGGTAAATATCGAGTAAAGGCGAGCAAATCCGGCTTTGAAGTCATCAACACTGAAATGAGTTTGTCCGGCGACGTTGGCTACACTCTTGATTTACATCTTTTACCGAAAACAAGACTCAAGGCATTTTCTCGTTCGATCGTTTTTCCCGGCTGGGGACAATACTATTCCGGGCGTAAATTCACAGGCTCTCTTTTTCTTGGAGCTACAGCAAGTGCGCTTGTCGTTTTTGCAAAGAATGAACAACGTTACAGGAATGCACAAACGGACTATAAAAATGCAGCTTCTCTCTATAACCTGCCCGGTGCTTCATTTGAAGAGCGATCACAGGCATACTTGCAGGTTCAAAACGCTTTGAAAAAGCTTGATGACCGGGAAAATGCAAGGAATATCAGTCTTTATGTTGCGGGCGGCATCTGGTTGCTTAACATTTTGGAAAGTGTTTTGTTCTTTCCCGACAATGCAAAAAAAATAGACGTATTTCAAAAGATGTCTTTAAATGTCATGCCTGATAAATCAGGTTTGCGGTTGGGTATGCAATATCATGTCAATTGAAAGTTGGAAAAATGATTGTACAAAAGTCTATAAAAGTTTTGTTTTTACTCTTCATCATAATCGGCGTAATGGGTTTTGCGTGCGATACTTATACTCCTGCCCCCCTGCAGCAGGATCAAGCGGATATCCCGGACTCGCCGACCCATCTGTCCGCCCAATTGGGCGAGGACTCGATTATTTTATCCTGGCGTTTTGATGGCGGAACACAAATAAAAGAGTTCCGGGTTTACCGCAATGAGGCGGGAGCGGGCAGCGGTTTTCTGCGGCTGGGTCAAACAGATTCAACACGCTATATTGATAGTACCGTAACAGATGGGCAGCAGTATTTTTACCGGGTTGCGGCAGTCAATCAGCAGGGTTTTGAAGGCGAACATTCGCGCACAATCAATGTTGTTCCGTCTGTCTATAGTATCATTTTACAGGCGGGAGTACAGACCACAAACCAGCAGAAAATTAGCATAAGCATTGCGGGGCCACAGGACAGCAAGTTCATGATGCTTTCCAATGATTCTCTTTTTGAGAATGCTAACTGGGAACCTTTTGCCACGTCTCGTGAATGGCAACTGTCGCCCGGTGATGGGCTGAAGACCGTTTTTGCAAAATTTCGCACAGGCAATGATCTTGAAACAGCCCAACCGGTATCTGCAAAAATAATCCTGGACACCATAGCGACCATTGAATACATCAGTGATAACAGCAATGGGCGGGCGCTTCAATCGGGCGACACGCTTCACATTCGCTTAAAATCAGGTGAACTCAATGGATCAGCTACGGCTTCAATATTTGATCCTTCTTATAATGTGCCCGGACGTGGGGAAGAAAATCTCCGCTTATATGATGATGGTTCGCACGGCGATTCCGTGGCTGATGATGGCATTTACGAAACAGACTATTTTATCGGGCATGGCATTGAAGTTGAGAATGCATTTCTATTTGGATATTTTACCGACGCGGTTGGAAATGTTGCCGAGCGTGCAGTAGCTCAAAACCAACTTACGGTTAACCAGGCACCCAGGTCGGTTGTTCTTCAGGAGCCGACACTGCTGGACGCAGATATTCCTTCAATTGTTTTGAGATGGTCTGCAAATTCTGATGTTGATTTCTCGTCTTATCAGATTCTGCGATCAAAATCCTATCTGGTGTCTTTGTCTTCCTTTTTGGTTCAGGAAATAAAAGATGCGAGGATGACTTCTTTTATTGATGAGGGGCTGGAACCTGCGACGCAATATTATTATCGGGTCTATGTTTTCGATGCATCAGGAAACAGCACTGCAAGCAACATCGTTTCGGCGACGACTTTGGACAATATAGCACCCAAGCCTGTTGTCCTTTCACAGCCTTCTGCTGATTCTGTTGGGTTATTGCTTACATGGTCGCCGAGTTCTGAAAAAGATTTTGCCAACTACCGATTATATCGTTCTACATCTTTGCCGGTTGATACGAGTTTTGCACCGATTCATATTTTTAATGATTCCAACATAACTGAATACCAGGATTCAAGTGTTTCACTAAATATTGATTATTATTATCAGATTTTCGTTTTTGATAAATATGGCCTGAGCGCAGGCAGCAATGAAGTTAAAGGCAGAAAAAATCCCTGAGCCACTGGTTCTTAATATCGAGTAACTATAACAATTAAGGTATAAAATAAAATGCTAGGAAAATATTTCAGAAAAATCATTGTTTATTTGAGTTTTCTCGTGCTTGCTGGCAGCTTGTCAGGTCCAGGTGTCAATGCTCAGGACCAGAAATCAGAATATATTATCGGGCCGGGAGACCTGCTTGCAGTTAATTTCTGGCAAAAACCTGAATTTAATGCCGAGGTTCGTGTCTCTGCATCGGGAAAAATTGAATTGCCGTTAATCGGCACATTGCAGGCTGCCGGTTTTACTGCCCAAAAACTTCGGAGCGTTATTGAAGGCCGAATTTCCTTGTTAGATGTTAAAATTACCCAGGTTGCTGTTCAGGTTAAAGAATTTGGCAGTAAGAGTGTTTATGTAACCGGTGCGGTAGTTAAGCCGGGCAAAGTGAATTTTGAAGTTATTCCGAATGTCTGGCAGATTATTTTGGAAGCCGGCGGACCATTACCTACAGCGAACCTCGACGATATTGCCATTGTTAGAGGGTCGGGCAGCAAGGCCGGAACTATAATTCATGTGAATTTGGCGGAAGCACTTGGAAAAGGTGATATTTCAAATCTGCCATCAATTTACCCCATGGATACAATTCATATTGGAGGTACTGATGCTGAAAGTCCTGGGATGGCGCTTCCCTCTCCGCTTGAACAACGGGATTTAGTTTATGTTTTTGGTCAGGTCGCAACACCGGGTTCTTTCAATGTGCAGAAAAATATGAATCTGTTGGACGCACTTGTCCTGGCAGGCGGTCCTACGGAAAATGCGGATTTGAAAAAAGTCAAACTCATTTTTCGTGGACATCGTCAGGCCGAATTAGCTATCGTGAATATGGAGAAATATCTGAATGGTGCGGTTCCCGTGCCGCTTATTCTGCATCCCGGCGATGCAGTCTACGTTCCGAAAAAGGGTAAATATCTTCCATCAGCCGGGGATTTGATTCAGACATTATTATATCTCACTGCAACTTATGTTGTTTACAGACTTTAACTCAATGCAGGATTGATTATGAACACCCAAAACAACAACCGCAACTCTGCAATGCAGCAAGCATTAGTACTTATGAACTCAAAGCCTCAGATTGATCTGAAAAAATATCTGCTTTTACTGTGGAGAAGAAAATGGATTGTTATTCTGACGACTTTGTTGATTACAACAGGAAGTATTGTTTACGCATTATTAAAAATTCGTCCTATTTATCAGGTGTCCGCAACTGTAGCCATTGAGTCAAGTCGTCCCTTTTCCCGGTCGATTAAAGCAATGACTTCGGGCTTTGAAACCTATTTGGATCGAAATCGCCTGTCAAGAGAAATATTCAGCGTTGAAAACTTGTCCCAACTTGCTGCTCGCATGGATTTAACAAAAGTTAACAGCGTGTCGGAAGCGGTTGGATCTTATAAAAAAAGCGCACCCTGGCTTACGGATGAGGAAGCAAGGAAACGTGCATCGCTCGTGTATTTGCGAAAAAAATTGAATGTGAAGGTAAGCGGGCGCGGGGACCAGTTTCAGGTCTCTGTCAAGGATGCTTCTCCGACTGTCGCGTATCATCTCGTAAGAAATATGACGCAAATATTTGTGAACGAATCAAAGAAAAATGATTTGCGTGGGATACAGGGCGTTAAGGAATTTAGTGATGAACAGCTTGTGCTTTATAAAAGAAAAATGGACGAGTCCGAGCGACGGCTGAGAGAGTTTCACGAAAAGCTTGCCACCCAAAAAGTGGATGATGCTGGCGTAAGCACGGGCACAATTTTGAAACTGAAAGAGATAAAAAGCTCCACGTTATCTGCTATCGCACAAAGAGAACAAAAGTTAGTCGGGCTGAAGCAGCGCCTTCCGAAAGAATCACTACAATTGTTCCAGTCACAAGGGGGAGAGATGGCTAGAATAGAGTCACGGATTGATCTCGAGTTGTTAGAGTTCAAAAAGCAAATCCAGGCTGACGGGTGGCAAATTACAGCAGAGATGCAATCGAACAATGATTTGAATGTCCTGAGACAACAAAGTCATCATAATCTGGCAACAGCAATAGATAAAGCATTTCCGGAGTTTGATGATACAGAAAGGAATGCTTTGCTGGAGTACGAACTCGGAAAGCTTGACCTGTATATTCTTCGTGGCAGGGTTAAAGTGTTAAGTCAATTAATAGATAATTATATTCAATCCATCAAAGAGGTGCCTTCTGTAAATTTGCAATTAAAAAAACTGGAAGATGAATATGAGCAAAATCGTCGTACATACAATCTTTTTCTGGACCAGTTGAGAGGATCGCAGATTGAAGAGGCCATTCGTAACAATGATGCTAATGTCAAATACCAGATCATTCAACCTGCGGAAATGCCGATTTATGCAGTTGGCGGAAGCAAAAGGAACTTTGTGATTGCGGCTTTTATGTTAAGTCTTGTGCTTGGCCTTGGCATCGTGGTTGTGCTCGAGTTTTTAGACCAGTCCATCCGTTCTGAGGATGAGGCTGAATTTTATCTTAATTTGCCCGTTTGTGGAACGATACCAAAGATGAATATAAAATTTGAAGATCAGTATGCTGCAATTTTGAATGAAAACGGTATTGCAAAAACACCTGTCACAAAAAATATTAAAGTCGCCGATATCAAAAAGTTGGACAAACAAAGTAAATTTTCCGGCGTTCCTGATATATTTAGTTACTAACACGTAAAGTATTAAATATTGATATGAAAAATATGCAAAAGAAATTTGAGGAGACGCCCGAGGCAACAGAACTGCGACGTCTTTATCATCGGATCAGAACCGAGTATATCAAATATCGGAAAAAACTTTTTATGGTAACAAGTGCAAATGTAAGTGAAGGCAAAAGTACCATTTCGTCTTCCCTGGCAATTACAAGTGCGCAATATCGTGAAACAAAAACGCTTTTAATTGATTGTGATTTACGTCGACCCACCATACACAAGCTCTTCAAGCTTCCTTTGGAGGATGGACTTGCAGATTATCTCAGTAATAAGACAGAATTGGATAAGATCCTAAAAGATACGGCTTTTCCCAGTTTGAAAGTCATTACCGCGGGTGCTTCCGATCAAAGCCCGTCCAAGCTGATTTCGTCATTTCAGCTTTACGATTTGTTTGATTTGTTCCGATCATATTTTGAAATAATAATTATAGATGCTCCACCGGTGATTCCTACGAGTGATGCTCTGTTTCTCGGCAATGGTGTAGATGCAATTCTTATGGTCTTGAAAGCCGGCGAGACGAAAAGAAGTGTTGTAAAGCGTGCTATCAATTCACTCGCTGATAATAAAGACAAAATACTTGGCACTGTAATAAATAATATGAGAAATGTCATGCCGTACTCTTATGACTATAGCTACTATAATTATAAAAAAGAAAAGCATGATGAATAGATGGCTTTACAATGAACGGATGTAGAATTAAATTATATTGGGGTCTGAAATGTTAAATGCAATGACAATAGATGTGGAAGACTGGTTTCATGTTTCCAGATTCCGAAAGAAAATTCAGGTAAGCGAATGGCCTGCATTGGAATCTCGCGTTGAACAAAACGTGAGTCGTATTCTAAAGCTTTTGGAAGAGTATGATGTGAAAGCCACCTTTTTTGTTTTGGCCTGGGTTGCCCAACAATATCCGGGAATCGTGCACGCCATTCAGGATTATGGCCATGAAATTGGAACACATGGCTATGGTCATCAGCTTATTTATGAGCAGACACAGGAAGAGTTTGATGAGGATTTACAAAAATCCGTCGAAATACTTGGGGATGTTTCCGGGGAGAAAATAAGCCTCTACCGCGCACCTTCATTTTCGATCAATCTTAAATCTCTGTGGGCATTTAAGATTCTTAAAAAATCCGGCATTGATGTTGATTCCAGCTTTTTCCCTGTAAAACATGATCTTTACGGCGGCATACAATCGCCTTCGGATTTTTTTCGCGTCCCGGTTAATGGAAGCGGCACCCTGGTCGAATGCCCTCTGGCTACAGTTTCCATAGGAAATAAAAACTTTCCCATTGCCGGAGGCGGGTATTTGCGAATGTTTCCGCTTTGGTTAATTGAACGGGGAATACGCGCGATCAATGAAAGTGGACGACCTGCTGTTATCTATTTTCATCCATGGGAACTTGACGAATTACAGCCGCGCGTCAATGCAGGTGCGGTTGACAAGTTCCTTCATTACAATAATATCGACCAAACTGAAAAGAAACTGCACTCACTTTTGCAAAAATTTGAATTTTCTACATTGACCGATGTCATTGCTTCGACTGTCGTTACGAAGACCTGGCCTCGATGGTAGTTTTTACTTGTGGTAAGAAATGATGAATACAAGATTATATACAACCAAAGATCGGGGAAAATGGGATCAGTTTGTTGATTCCCGGGAAAACGGCACTATTTTTCACAAATCTCAGTGGAAAAGAATTGTTGAAGAAACTTTTCATTATAAAAGCTGCTACTTTCTTTCGGAAGAAGGGGGAGAAGTAAAAGCGGTGCTGCCCCTTTTTCACATCAAATCTCGTTTTGCCGGCAATGGTCTCATTTCGTCACCGTTTGCTGTCTATGGCGGCGTGCTTGCTGAAAATAAAAAAGCGGAAAAAGCCATCCTTGCCGCAGCTTACCAATATAGTCGAAAAGTAAACGCAGAATATTTGGAACTTCGTCAACCCGATGCCATGGATGACGAGCAATTACGAACACGCGATTCATTGTATTGTACTTTTAAAAAACCATTGTTTCCCGCTGTTGATGAAAATTTTGCAAAACTTCCCAAAGAAGCGAGGCGTATGGTGCGGCGTGGAATTAAAAACAGACTGACGGCAACGTTTGCTCTTGACAGAATAGATGAATTTTACAATATCTATGCGGCCTCTGTAAGACATCTGGGAACGCCGGTTTTTCCAAAGTCTTTATTTATAAAGTGTATCGAAGAATTTCGCGACCATGTGGATTTATTGCTTATTTCCCAAAACGGCAAGCCGATTGCCGGTGTGCTCTCTTTTTATTACAAAGACACGGTACTGCCCTATTATGGCGGGTCGTTGCCGGAAGCACGGGCCGCTTCTCCAAATAATTTTATGTACTGGTCTCTGATGGAAAGAGCATGTGAAAGAGGCATCAAATGTTTTGACTTTGGCAGAAGTAAAACGGGTACCGGTGCCGCAAAATTTAAACAGCACATGGGATTCGAACCCACAGCCTTGCCTTATCAATATTATATGAAAAACGGAAACGACTTGCCCGACAATAACCCGATGAATCCGAAATATAAATTTGCCATTGCTTTATGGAAACGGTTGCCCCTTGGTTTAACGAAATGGATGGGCCCCGGCATTGTGAAACATTTCCCATGAGGATAGTTCTTGCGAGTTCTTTTTTTAGCACATAGAATACCTTTTCCTCCCGACAAAGGGGATAAAATCAGATCATACAATGTTCTTAAATATCTGGCCGAACGCCATCAGGTCACGTTGCTTTGTCCGATAGAGCAAAAAGGTGATTTGAAGTATGTCGGTAAACTTGACTCCATTTTGCATAGGACAATTTTCGCTTACCTGAACCCCGTGCAAAGAAAGCTCGGCATGTTAAAAAATCTGTTCACAGGGAAACCATTGTCCGTAGCTAATTTCTGGTCGGCTTCTTTGAAAAGGAAACTCGACGAATTGATTAGTGCAGAGAAATTTGATGCGATTTACGTTTTCTCTTCCACGATGGCAGAATATGTCTGGGACGTGGATGTTCCGGCAAAAATCATTGACTTTTGCGATCTTGATTCAGCAAAGTTTTTACAATTTTCTGAAAATGTCGGATTTTATTCAAGATGGCTTTACAAAATGGAAGCTGCCAGACTTTTGACTTATGAGCAAAGGGCAGCAGCCAGCTTTGATCACATTCTATTTATCAGCCCGGCGGAAAAAGAGTTATTTGAGAGCAACGGGTTTTCGCACAAGCTGTTGGTTATGAGTAACGGGGTGGATTTGGAGCAGTACTTTGGTGAAGACTTGCCGGTAAGGAACAGTCCTGCAAACCATTCCGTCCCCCACATCGCGTTCACCGGAATGATGAATTATCTGCCAAATGTTGACGCGGTTTTATGGTTCAGTAAAAATGTTCTTCCGTTATTGCAAAAGGAAAAGCCGGGTCTCATATTTTACATTCTTGGCAAAAATCCCGTAGCAAAAGTGCGCGCTTTGCATAATCCGGATGAGGGAATTATTGTTACCGGATACGTTAAAGATATGAAAGCAAGCCTTGTCGGAGCAGACGTGTTTGTCGCGCCCATGAGAATTGCGCGCGGTATGCAGACAAAGATTTTAGAGGCTATGGCATGTGGTACACCGGTGGTGTCAAGTTTTGCATCTGCCCGGGGAATCGACACAGAAAATGGTGTGGAATTATTGACCGCGGATTCCCCGTACGAGTATGCAAAACAAATAATTACTATTTTGGACGATTTAAAAGTTGCTTCTCGTTTGCGAAACAATGCATTTGAATTCCTGAAAAAAAAGTTCAATTGGGAAACCAATTTGCATATTCTTGATGAGATGATGCAGGGCGAACAAGCTTTTACACAGTAAACAAAATCGTACGATTGCAATTGAATCAGATAAAAAGTGGAGGATTTTGAATTGAAGGTAGCAATCCTTGCGGGTGGCGTTGGAACCCGTCTCGTAGAGGAAACTGAAATCAAACCCAAGCCTATGGTGGAAATCGGCGGACGGCCAATACTCTGGCATATTATGCAGCACTATTCTCAATACGGATATAAAAATTTTGTCATTGCACTGGGATACAAGGGGGAAGTGATAAAAAAATATATGGTCGATTACTGCTCGTTGAACAGCAATTTGATTGTAAATCTGGCCAACGGCGAGGTGAAAAAACAATTACAGCACGGTGAAGACTGGATGGTTGAATTGATTGATACCGGCATTTCAACGCTAACGGGCGGGAGAATTAAGCGGCTTCAACCTTACCTGGGAAACAAAACTTTTATGCTGACTTGGGGAGACGGTGTGTCGAATGTTGATTTGGATGCTCTGCTGAAATTTCATCGCTCCCATGGAAAACTGGCCACGCTTACCGCAGTTCATCCGCCGGCCCGGTTTGGGCACCTGGACTTTAGCAATGGCCAGGTAGCGGAATTTACGGAAAAGCCTCAAACCCGAGAAGGATGGATTAATGGGGCTTTTTTTGTTTTGGAACCCGGAGTTTTTGATTATATCGAAGGCGACGATACGCAATGGGAGCGGGAGCCGCTGGAAAACCTCGCCAAAGATGGCCAACTCATGGCTTATCGCCATACCGATTTTTGGCAGTGCATGGATACATTGCGAGATAAACGACTTTTACAAAAATTATGGGAAGATGGAACAGCACCCTGGAAAACATGGAGCGAAAAATGAAAGTATTGGTGACAGGACATAAAGGTTATATCGGCACGATTATGGTGCCTATGCTGCTGGATGCCGGATTTGATGTAACAGGTCTGGATAGTGATTTGTACCAAAGCAGTACGTTTGGAGAAGACATCGAAAGCGTACCTAAAATTGTGGAGATTCCTGAAATAAAACAGGATATTCGTGATGTTAACGTACGTGATCTTGTCGGGTTTGAAACGATCATCCATCTTGCGGGGCTTTCCAATGACCCCTTGGGGAATTTGAATCCTGATTTGACCTTTGAAATTAATCACAGCGCTTCCGTCCGTCTGGCGCAATTGGCAAAAGAAGCGGGCGTCGAGAGATTTATTTTTTCATCCTCATGTAGCAACTACGGCGCTGGTGGGGATGATATGATTGATGAAAACGGTGCATTCAATCCGGTAACACCTTACGGACAGTCCAAAGTGCGCGTGGAGCAGGATGTCTCACAACTTGCGGATGACGATTTTAGTCCCACTTTTTTGCGCAATGCAACGGCATTTGGCGTTTCTCCGCGTCTTCGTTTTGACCTGGTTTTAAATAATCTCGTGGCCTGGGCATGTACAACCGGGCGGATTTTCATTAAAAGTGACGGAACACCGTGGCGGCCGATTGTGCACATTGCGGATATTTCCCGTGCATTCATTGCAGTTCTTAACGCACCGAAGGAAAAAGTTCACAATGAAGCGTTTAATGTGGGTCGGAATGAAGATAATTACCGCATTCGCGATATTGCCAATATCGTCAGTGATGTTGTTCCCAATTGTGAAATTGAATATGCCAAAGATGCCGGGCCGGATAAACGCAATTATCGTGTTGATAGCAGCAAGATTAAGCGCGTTTTGCCGGACTTTCAACCGCAATGGACGGCCCGCAAGGGAGCGGAAGAATTGTATCACGCTTTCCGCAATGCCGGATTAACTCCTGATGATTTTGAAGGGCCAAAATTTAAGCGTATTGATCATATTAAGGGACTCATCCATTCGCAAAAACTGGACGAATCATTGCGCTGGACGGTTCCGTAGTTGACCGAACTTGAAGAACTTTTATAAGGAATTCCTGAATGTATGAATTAATTACAAATTGTCGTTCCTGCGGTCACCCTCATCTTGAAACAATATTGGACTTGGGGACGACCACACTGGCGGATGCTTTATTATGGGAAAAACAACTTGACCAGCCGGAAATTAGCGCGCCGCTGCAAGTTGCTTTTTGCCCCAACTGTACTCTGGTTCAGATAACGGCAACTGTTCCACCGGAAATTCTCTTTTGCCGCGATTATCCCTATTATTCATCTGTCTCGCCGGCCTTGCTCAGGCATTTTGGGGATAGTGCGCAAGCCATTATCACTGACCGAAAACTTGATGAAAACAGTCTCGTCGTCGAAGCAGCCAGCAATGATGGATATATGCTCAAAACTTTCATGGAGCAGGGAATCCCTGTTTTGGGAATTGATCCTGCAGAGGGGCCGGCGCAAAAAGCAAATGATGCGGGCGTTGAAACATTAAATACATTTTTTACAAAAGACCTGGCGCTCGAATTAAAAGAGCAGGGCAAGCAGGCGGATGTTTTTTTGGCAAACAATGTGCTGGCGCACGTCCCGGATTTGAACGGCTTTGTCGAAGGAATTAAAATATTATTGAAAGACAATGGGGTGGCTGTTATCGAAGCTCCATACTTGATTGATCTCATTGAAAAGCGTGAATTTGACACCATATATCATCAACATTTATGCTATTTTTCGGTAACCGCTCTTGACAAACTTTTTCGACGGCATTCACTTTTCTTAAATCATGTGCAGCGAACGGACATTCATGGTGGATCATTAAGAATTTTTATCGAGCCTGAAGAAAATATCCGGCCATCCGTAAAGAATCTGCTTGAAAAGGAGCGTCAAAGAGGTGTTGCCGATTTATCTTTTTATCGCGAGTTTGCAAATCAGGTTAATCAAATAAAAAGTTCTCTTACTGAAATTCTTGATGATCTCAAGAGCAGCGGCAAGCGGATCGTCGGTTATGGCGCTGCCGCCAAGGCAACGACTCTGATGAGTTTTTGTGAAATTGACAAAAAATATCTCGACTATGTTGTGGATTTGAATCCACACAAACATGGAAGATATATGGGTGGGAATCAACTTGCGATTTTCCCACCACAAAAGTTATTAGAGGATATGCCGGACTATGTTTTGATTTTGGCGTGGAACTTTGCTAAAGAAATTATGAAACAACAAAGTGAATATGCAGAGCGCGGCGGGCGGTTTATTGTTCCAATACCATCGCCGCAAATTATTTCAAGTCGGGAACCCGAACTCGTATTGCATTCATTATAATTCAGACTCGTGAGTAATTCGTAAAAAGTTGAAAAAAAATAACATTTTTGGTCTTTTGCGAATTACTCATTGATCAGATTGTTTAACTGATAATAAAATACGGATTTTCAATGACGTGCCCAAGTTGCGGACAGCATAATATTAAAACTTTTTATAAAGTTGAAAACGCACCGATACATAGTGTTTTAGTTCTCAAAAGCTATGATCAGGCTGTTAATTTTCCCAAGCGGGATATCGAACTTGGCTTTTGCCGGGATTGCGGGTTTATTTTAACACTGTTTTTGATTCCTCGGTTCTGGCCTATTCCGAGGAATGCGAAGAGACACAAGGCTATTCGAATACCTTTAATGCGTTCCACCGTAAATTGGCGGCAGATTTGGTTGAGCGACATGATTTACATGAAAAGAATATCATTGAAATCGGCTGTGGCAAAGGCGAATTTTTAAATTTGCTGTGTGATTTGGGAAACAATCACGGTGTGGGATTCGATCCTGCGTACGTTCCTGGTCGGCTGGAGAATATGAACAGCAATGTTTCGTTCATCCAGGATTACTATTCTGAAAAATACTCGGATTATAAAGCGGATTTTATCTGCTGTAAGATGACTCTGGAGCACATTCCCAATGTGTTCGAATTTATCAGCCTCGTTCGCCGTTCTATCGGCGATCAGCTTGACACAACGGTGATGTTCCAGGTTCCGGATGCACGACGCGTATTGCAGGATCTTGCTTTTTGGGATATTTACTATGAACATTGCTCTTATTTTTCGGCCGGCTCCCTGGCGAAATTATTTGCAAATGCCGGTTTTGAAGTGCTGCGGCTGGTAAATGTCTATGACAATCAGTATTTGATTATTGAGGCAAAGCCTGCTCGCGAAAGCGCGTCTGCCAATCAAAATGTCACGTATGAAAACGTCGATGACCTTGCAAAAGATGTAGCTCATTTTGAAAAAAGCAGTCCGTTAGTAATTCATGAATGGCTGAAAAAAATCCAGGACTTGCACAATAAAGGTGAAAAAATTATTATCTGGGGCGGCGGATCAAAAGGAGTTGCTTTTTTAGTTACATTAAAGCTTTTAAATGAAATTGGCCGCGTTGTCGATATCAATCCACACAAAGACGGCACGTTTATGGCGGGTTCGGGTCATCTCGTTGTTACACCGGATAAGCTTTTGGATTACAAACCCGATGCCGTTGTCATAATGAATCCTGTTTATGAAGAAGAAATTCGCAGCGAACTTTTATCTCTGGGGCTGCATCCCACTTTGCTTCCTCTGGCGGGTCAATAGAAAGTGATGCCGATGAATTCCACCCATATATGTCCTGTTTGCAATTCAAAGGAAATTGATATTTTTTTTACTTTGAATAATGTCCCCGTATTTTGCAATATCCTTTATGACAGTAAAGAAAAAGCGATTTAAGCCCAAAAAGGTGATATCGGTTTGGGCTTTTGCAACACATGTGGCCACATTTACAACTATGCGTTTGATCCTTCTCTGCTGCACTACTCGCAAAAATACGAGAATTCGCTTCATTTTTCACCCCGATTTCAGGAATATTCCCGGAGGCTTGTCCAGTCTTTGTATCAAAAATATGATTTAAATGGTAAAACCATTATCGACATTGGCTGCGGCAAGGGGGATTTTCTCAGGCAAATTTGCAGCATCGGCAATAATCGCGGCTTTGGCTTTGATCCCAGTTTTGAGCCGCAGAGACATAACGAGGCCTCTGATGTGAATTTAACATTTATACAGGATTTGTACGGTGAAAAATATTCCGATTATGTGGCCGATTTAATTTGCTGCCGCCATGTATTGGAGCACATCGAGTCGCCAAATGTATTCATCAAAACGGTTGCCGATTCAAGTAAAGCGAATGGATCTTTGCTGTTTTTTGAGGTGCCGAACGCTCTTTTCACAATTGAAGACCTGGCGATCTGGGATCTCATTTATGAACACTGCTCGTACTTTACAGCAAATTCGCTCGCTTATTTATTTGAGATCAATGGGTATAAAATTGAAAATATTCAAACAACATTTGATGATCAATTTTTAACGATTGAAGCCGTCTATTCCGGGAATGGTAAAAAGCGTCCCTCAAAGAGAACGGACTCATCCCGGGTGCTGAAGGGAAAAATCGCTGAATTCTCAAAAAGTTATGCTGAAAAGTTTTCAAAGTGGCGCCGGGTTTTGCTTAACAGGAAAACAGAGAATCGCCGTGGTGTTGTGTGGGGCGCCGGCTCAAAAGGCGTATCTTTTTTAAATCTGCTTAATGATGTTTGTGATATCGAATATGCGGTGGACATTAATCCGAACAAGACAGGAAAATATATTGCCGGATCGGGACAGCAAGTTATGCAGCCCGAATTTCTTGCCGATTACCGGCCGGAATATGTGATTATTATGAACCCCATCTATGTCGATGAAATAAAAAACCAACTTTTGGAACTCGGCGTGGATGCAGAAATTTATGTTGACGACAAAAACCTTGACAGTTTGCAGTTAGAAGACTCGTGATAAACCAGATCAAACAACTCGGAAAAGATTCCTTTATTTATGGAATGGGAGACGGCTTAAAAAGGGCGATAGGATTTTTGCTCCTGCCGGTATATACAAGGTTTCTTTCCCCAGGTGACTATGGGCAGTTGGAATTGTTAATGGTCATGTCAACAATGATATTGATCGTAACCAGCCAGGGAATGAGTACGGCATTTTTCAGGTTTTATGGCTTTTCAGATAATGATACCCGGCGTTCAGAACTCATCAACACGTCATTTTACTATCTTTTGTTTTCAGCGCTTATATCTTGTGCGCTGTTTTTTGTTTTTGCAAATCAATTTGCCATACTTTTATCCGAACAAAATACGACTTTTACCCTTTTTGTAAAAATAATTGCATTAACTGCTTTCTTTCAGATTTCTTCAATTGTTCCTTTTCAGATTTACCGTGCCAAATTGCAGACCATAAAATACGTCACCGTCTCGATTGTCGGCTTTCTCATCCAGGTCACACTAAATATATTTTTTGTTGCTTCGCTGAAAATGGGTGTAAAAGGTGTTCTCCTTGGAAATGCGACAAGTGCGTCTTTTGTCTTTATGCTCAATTTATTTCTTACGAGAAACACTTTGACATTTAATTTCTCCTTTTCCGCACTCAAGGATATGTTGAAATTCGGAATGCCTTTAATCTTTGTCGGTATCTTTAACTGGGTTTTACAAGTGTCCGATCGAATTTTGTTGCAAAAGCTGGCGACAACCGACCAGGTTGGCTTGTATTCTTTGGGATTCCGCTTTGCCGGTATTTTGACAATCCTTGCTATTGCTCCTTTTTCTATGGCTTGGGGTGCTTATTGTTTCCAGATTGCGACGACGGACAAGGCGAAAGAGACCTTTAAAGTGATTGCAACATACTGGTTTTTTGCCCTTAGTTTTTTAGGGCTTGGTGTTTTGTTGTTTTCGCCACCAGTTATAAAACTGATGGCAGCAGAGCCGTTCTGGACGGCAAGTCAAGTTGTGCTTCCCCTCGTTTTTATGACCGTTGTGTCCGGCATGTATACCATATTTGATTTGGGGATAAACATTGCAAAAAAAACACATTATATGACTTTTATTGTTGGCCTTGGCGCTGCCTTGAATGTTATTCTCAATATTTTATTAATCCCAAAATACGGCATGATGGGCGCTGCTTTTGCGTCTTTCTTTTCATTTCTTTTGATTATGTTAATTACATATAATTTGAGCCAAAAGCTTTATTTTATCCCTTTTGAAAAAATCAGATTTTACAAAATTAGTTTTGTCTTCGTTTTTATTTCATTCGTTTCTTATCTTGTCAATTTGTCGAATGTTTATTATGACTTTCTTGTTCGAATAGCTTTGTTCCTTGCTTTTCCGCTTGGAATTTACTTTATCGGATTTTTTAACTCTTCGGAAAAAGACGCCATAAAATTTGTTAGAAAAAACCTGAGTGAGAAACGGGGATGGCGAAGCAAATTTCAATACGGTTTTAGCTTGATGCAAACGCCAAAATAGCAAAACATGAAAATCGCAATTATAAATCAACCCTGGAATCCTTTTCCGCCGGAAAACGCATCGTCAATCGCAATCTGGAATCATGAGGTCGCCCAACGACTGGTGCAATATTCAGATGTTCATGTTTATGCGGGAAAAGATAAAATTGATACAAGTAAAGTGTCGGTTCAGGGCATAAAAATTCACGGCATATCAACGCTTTGGGATCGCAAGTTGTATCACTTTTTCAACTTTCTTAATCGAGGCTTTAACAAGGTTTTGCCATTTTTTGCGTGCAGGTTGTACTATGGAAAATATATTACAAGAATTGCACATGATCTGCAAAAACAACACTGCGACATTGTTCATATTCCAAACTTTTCGCAGTTTGTTCCCATTATTCGAAAATATAATCCGGATATTAAAATTGTCCTGCACATGCATTGTGAGTGGCTTACCCAGTTGGATGCCCGGGTGATTCGGAACAGATTGCGCCAGGTTGACTTGATTGTCGGGTGCAGCGAATACATATCTTCGAAAATACGGAATCGGTTCCCTGAATACGCAGAAAAGTGTGTTACGGTTTATAATGGTGTTACAATTGAAGAAGCGGGAAAAATATTTGATAAAGGCGGGATTGCAAAAAACGGCTCTGTTCAACTTTTGTTTGTCGGCAGACTGACACCGGAGAAAGGTGTGCACGTGCTCATTGATGCATGTAAAATTCTCAGCAAGAGAATAAAAAACCTGTACTGTAATATTGTCGGCCCGGAAGCTGTAACTCCCAAAGAATTCATCGTCGGCCTGAATCATGATAATGGAATTTCTGATCTCGACAGCTTTTACTCAAAAAGTTATCTTTCAATCCTGAAAGAACGTGTTGCTGCACATAAGCTGGACGGGATTGAATTTACCGGGCTGGTGCCGCATCAGCGAATCCGATCGTATTATGAAGAAGCGGATATTCTCGTTAATCCTTCTTTCAGCGAATCATTCGGTATGAGTTTGGTTGAAGCAATGGCGGGCTCCATTCCCGTTGTCGCTACCAAGGTTGGCGGAATGACTGAAATAGTAGATGATGAAATAACCGGCAAGACTGTGAAGCCTGGTGACGCAAACGAGCTTGCGGATGCGATTTACGCCATTGCATCGGATAAAAAGAAAGCACTGAAAATGGGAAAAGCCGGGCGGGAAAAAGCTGTTGGGCGTTTTTCATGGGATGTGATTTCCAGGAAACTTTATGATCATTACGAAAAGGTTTTAGGTGCACATGGCTAGCTCCATTTCGAAAACTTTGCTTTTACATTTTTCTCAATTTTTATTGAAGAAAAGAGCCCGTGCCTGTAATCATTTGGATTTGCAAAAATCCGCCATTGTTTTTGCGCCACATGAGGATGACGAAACCCTGGGATGCGGTGGGACAATTTTAAAAAAAGTGCAGGCTGGTGCGAATGTTCAGCTTGTTTTTATGACCGACGGCCGTAATTCACACCGGCATTTGATGTCCGCCAACGAATTGATCGCAAAGCGTAAGCATGAAGCGATTGCCGCAGCCCGGATGCTTGGCATCGAAGAATCGAATATTCATTTTTTAGGTTTTGAAGATTCAAAACTGCAATCTCTGTTTAAAGCTGCGATATCCGAAACTGTGGACATCTTGAAATCCGCTCAGCCGGACGAAGTTTATTTACCTTACGTTCATGAAACGCCGGCAGATCACATAGCGACACGCAAGATCGTTTTGGAGAGTTTGTCTCAAACCGGCCTGAAACCTGATATCTTTGAATATCCGATTTGGTTTTGGAATCACTGGCCGTGGACGCATCCTCAAATGGACAGCCGTCGGGAAATCCTGTCAATAATCAAAAGCAGCTTTTTTGCCGAATGGCATCTGCACAAAGATCTTGGATGTTCGGTTGATATTTCACAACTGGTTTCCATCAAACGTAAGGCATTAGAGAAATACGAATCGCAGATGACGCGTCTTGTTCCCGATAAACGCTGGCTGACTTTGGCGGATGTCGCCAATGGCGAATTTTTGCAATGCTTTTTTAATGAACGCGAATATTTTTATCACTACAAAATCGGATAAAAGGTTTAAGGCAGGTGTTGCTGTCGTTCCTTTTAATCCTTTGTGCATTAGGAGAGAGTCAATTTGGACAGTAAAAAGAAAAGTTTTGCTACGAATTTATCACGGAGACATTTTTTAAGAACGACAGCACTTGGTACGGCCGCTGTTCTGAGCGGGTGCAGCAGTGTGCAGTTGAATGGTCCCCTGGTGCAGATTAATCATCTGCCCGAAAAATATTCACGCCGTTACGGTTCATTTACAGCTAATGTGTGTGGCATTTTATCAAAACATGCCAAAAACGTAAAATATAAGCTCAATAATGGCGAGTGGAAACCGGTCAGGCAAAAAGCCCCTCGCGTATCGCCGCCAAATTTTACATTGGAAATGAAGGCTGAGGACTTGATCGCCGGAAAAAATCACCTGGAAATATCTGCCAGTGCCGCAGGGCATGATGGGGAAGTTACAAGGAGAGAATTTGACTATGATCCTGGTTCAATTCGTTTGCCCGTTACCAGGGATTGGTCGCAGGGAGACCTGGATGTGCAGGATGGATATTGGGAGGTCGTTGAAAGAAATGGTATGCACCGTGTTCGCCTGAAAAAAGGCTACGAAGATTATGATCGAATTGTAGTTGTTGCCGGTGCATTTCCACAGGGGCGCCGCGTCGAAACGGATTTGATTTTTCGCAAGAATGCAGGGAATCCCTTTGGCTTCGGCATCTTGCCGCTTTGGGGAGGACGACCGGATGACGAAGGAGTCACGCCAAGTCGTGGCTGGGATTTTAGCTGTGCCTGGTTCTATTCGTATTATAATGCTGTCGGAATGGAGTTTTCTTATAAAAATGGCGCTGCAAAAGAAGCATTCGTTTCTACATATAAAAGCTATCCCATCAAGCCTGATGCACGCTATTTTATTGTTGTTGAATCCTGGCCCGAATTTGATGAATCGGGAAAACGCAAATTATGGCGGCAACGGATGAAATGGCGCAAAGAAAGCGAAAACGAAAAAAGCGAATGGATCGAGTTAACGGATATTGAAGGAGCGCCGCTTCCCTCAGAGGAGTATGCCGTCGCTCTCGTTTGTCATCGGAGCAGTGTAGAGTTCGGGCCTGTAAAGGTAACGGCTATTGACGGGCCTGACGATGCCTAAAAAGTGGGAATTGTAAAAATGGTGTCAATAATAAAAAATGTTTCCTCCGTTTTTATTTTTGTTTTTTTAATATTATCTTTGTCATGCAATATTGGAAAAAATGCAAAGGTTCTTTCGTCCATTTCATTCAATTATAAAATCATTGACGCGAATCCTCCGTCCGGCCAAGGATGCTGCCTGGATGTTCTTTCCATTGGTGATATTGATGGAGATGGTAAACCGGATGTAATGGTTGGTTCCGAAAGTGCAAGTGGAATTGTCTGGTATCATTATCCTTCATGGAAAAAATACCATGTCGCCGACGGCGATTTTACCACGGATGGAGAGATCGTTGATTTAGACGGTGATAAAGACGGTGATATTGTCATCAGTTGTATTTCGCGAGACCAAATTGAGTGGTATGAAAATACCGGAGAACCTTTTGTCGGTCAATCCTGGATTCGCCATGTCATCGGGAAAAAATTTAGCCACGACCTTGCTGTGGGCGACATCGATAATGACGGCAAAACGGATGTTGCTGTTTTTAAAAAGGGTTCTGATCGACAACTTGCCTGGTTTAAAGCTCCCGTGGAGAAAAATGATAACTGGACTCGTGTTATTGTCGGAACGCCGATGGGAGAAGGACTCGACCTGGGTGACATTGACGGCGACGGTGATCTTGACATTGCCGGAGGGCGGAATTGGTACGAAAATGTCAAGGGCGATGGTTCAATCTGGAATGAACACGTAATTACAGGCAATTGGGGCCTTGATTGTCGCGATATCATTGCAGATATAAATGGTGATGGGAAATCCGATATTGTGCTTAGCCATTCCGAAGGAAAGGGGAGAGTCTCATGGTTCGAAAATCCATCCTGGAAAGAACATCCCATTGAAGCGGCAGAAATGGAAGGCGTGCACAGTCTTGAGGTTGGCGATTTTAATTTCGATGGTCAACCTGATGTTTTTTGCGGTCAAATGCATACCTCCACAGCGCGACAGGTTGTTGTGTATGAAAACCTTGGAGCGGGGCTATCATGGAAAAAGCTAATCCTTGCAAATACGGGTACTCACAATGCCCGCATTGGGGATATTGGCGCTGACGGTGATCTGGATATTGTTGGAAAGAATTACGATGGTCCGAAAAAGGTTGAACTGTGGGAAAATGTTACTCCCAAACATATCTCGTTGTCGAAGAATAAATGGACTCGCATCCGCATCGACAACAAGAGGAAGCAAAGAGCTTTTGGGTTGGCCATGGGAGATGTAACCGGCGATGGATTTCAGGATATTGTGTCCGGGGAATATTTCTATCGAAATCCGGGGGGAGATATGACGAAACGCTGGAAAAGAGTGACTCTTCCTGAAAAGGTGGACGCCATGTTGATTTTAAAAGTTGATGATGATGAATTTATCGATGTGGTCGCGCAGCGTTTGCCGGACATTTTCTGGTTGGAACCGCAGGATCGTTTGGGCAGCAAATGGAAGGCGCTCAAAGTAGCAGAGATGCCGGCCACGAGCCATGGAAATGGTCAGGGATACGTACTGGCCCAAATTGTGCCCGGCGGCAAACCGGAGATTCTTTTTTCCGGTGGCAAACAGGATCGGGAAATTTATTACTTTGAAATTCCACCGCATCCTGAAAAGGGAGATTGGCCACGAACTCTTATCACAAATGAATCCACTGATGAGGGGATTGGAACCGGTGATATTGATGGCGATGGCGATATTGATATTGCCGCAGGGGATATGTATACCGGAGGGAAAAAAGTGGCTTGGTGGGAAAACCCCGGAGATGGGGCTGGCAAATGGATAAAGCATGATGTCGGTACAATCGAGGGCACATTTCCTGATCGCTTTTATCTCGCCGATATAAATGGAGATCATCGTCTCGATATGGTCGTCAGCGAAGAAAA
>Ga0114931_10001341_pt1 | contig 31466 bp, 23 predicted proteins | sample 2SBtaG_FD_89579 | JGI IMG/M metagenome (GOLD analysis project Ga0114931, IMG submission 89579) | Deep subsurface microbial communities from Kolumbo volcano to uncover new lineages of life (NeLLi) - 2SBTROV14_V59a metaG | ecosystem: Environmental > Aquatic > Marine > Volcanic | place: Kolumbo...
TAGGAGTTCCTGTCATCAAGGCCTCCATCGGGACTTCCACCCGACAAGTCACATCCCAGGTTACTTTCGCTCACCGGTTCAAAGCGTCAGGTCATGACGCTTCGCGTCATGCCTGACGCACGCATAAAAAAACCCCGGTATTTCCAGGGTTTGCGGCTACGCGCGATGGCGTGCAAAAAACGCAAAACTGCCCGGATAGGATTCGAACCTAGACTAACTGATCCAGAGTCAGTCGTGCTGCCGTTACACTACCAGGCAAACAACAGGGCACCTTCCGCATTGCTCACGGAGCCCGTGCAGAACGTTAAGGTCACCCTCTTCAATAGGCTAGGAGGCCCCACTTGGGTCGTCAAGGTCGAAACTCGCGCACTCGTCCTTTCCGGCTTCAGGGCGTTTCCACCGATTTTCCGCAAAGCGGCTCCACTGCCCGGACGGCGTGCGCTTTTTCACACCGGGCGGTTCACTGGACCAAGAGACCTCGAGAGAAGGCCTCGCTCAGGAAGGCTTAATTCAAGTGCTGTTGGCGTAACTCGGAGAGCACGCTTAACACCGGCTGTGGGCGGTTTGCCTCGTCAAACAGCCCGGCGTGGGGCAGCCCGGGCAAGGTGTCGGTTAGCTGGCTCCAAAAGACGCCGTGCACCGTCGGGCGGGCCAGCAGCAGCCCCACGAGCCGCTGTGCCCACCGCGCCTGGCGTTTCGGGCTCCACCCGTCCGGCAAAATCCGCACGTGCTGCTGGTTCCGCGGATCGACCGTATCGCGGCTTGGACAACAGAGCGAAATGTAAAGCGGCAAGCCGAAACAGGACCAGACGTCGATCAGCCGGTTCCATTGCAGCAGGTGCCGCTCAATCGTTCCGCCGGGCGCATAGCCCACCTCGATCTGCAAAGCGAGTCCGTTTAGCCGCAGTCCGGAACGGACCAGTGCGTCGGCAACTTGCAACGGCGAAAAGCCCAAGTCGTGGGGCGGTAAATCCTCGGCCCACGGTTGGTGCAAACCAAGAATTCGCGACGACTGCGGATCGATACGATCCGTGACTTCGATGGCACGCACGGCCAGATGGAGCCTTTCTTCCTCGGACAAAGACATCACGTTACCGCGGTTCATCCACGCAGCGCAGAGCCAATGATGCACTTGTCCCTGGTAACGCGTCACCACGGTTTCGATATAGTCCGTGGCGATCGCCAACAGGTTGTCGAAGTCTCCTTCCCACAGACAAAGCCAATCGGGCAGGCCATCCGAGGCAAGCCGCAGCAGCGGTCCACCGAAAACCTGCATGCCCTGCCGGGCGGCCCACGCGAGCTGTCGGTCGTAGTTTTCCCAGCAGTAGGTGCCTTCGCTGGCCTCGCATTCGTGCCAGTTGAACGCCACGACGGCGGAGTTCAAGGCCGGGGCCACGGCGGCAAGCACGTCATGATCCGCGGGAATTTCGCCCAGATGCACACCGAGAGCGGTGGGCAATCGCGGCAGCCTTCGATGCCGGACCGCAAACGATTGACGCGTATAGGCTGCCACCAGCCAATCGGCGGCCCGCAGGGCAACCACGATGGCGCGATCGGCATATTGGCTAGCCTCGTCGGGATGCTGCTGACGGCTAGCCGCTTCGGCCAATAAGACGATGGCCTCATGCACGCGTTCGCGTATCTTGCCGGAGACCGCCAGGCCGAGCCCTTGCCATTCGGCCAGTTGTTGGCGCAGCCGGTTGACCGTACCGCGAGCCAATTCGAGCGGCAGCAAATAGGACAGCTCGCGTTGCATGAGCGTCCCGGTCGACAGCACCAAGCTACCCCGCCGCTCGACATGCCAGGAAATATGAAAGTTGCCCGAGTCGTCGTCGTACAGCTCAACGAGCAAGACGCCGTCAACAAGCCGGTTACGGCTTCGCCAGGGCACGAGATCCGGCCCCGCGAAATAGCCCTGTCGCGCGGTTTCCTCATCGAGGCGGCCAGGTGGATGGACCAGAAAGCGGATCAGGCCCATAGCGATTCCACCTCGGCACGACTAAATGACGCCGCCCGTCGCGACGGCTCCCGTGTTCACGTTCGATCGCGAAAGCCCGCCGCGCGGCAAGCGCGGCCGCGGCATCTTACAGAAAATATTACTTACCGCCGCAACCGCTGCCCGCTCATGGCGAGTCTAATCGAGCCGTTGACGGTGTTCAAGCTCGTCGCGACATGCCCCGACCGCGTGAGCATGATGGCAGGGGTGGCGATCACTAGGCGGTTCGGGAGCGTCGCTATAATCTTCTTGGTTCGGGCCGTTGGGTGCGAACCGCTCGATGGCCTGCTATACTCGGCCGGCAATCGCCGGTTCACTTGGCAGCCGTCGAAACCGAAGACAGACACCCTCCAAAGAGGCTTCGTTGAATGAACGGATCGATCGTCATGCAGACGTCGCTCGCCAATTTGCCCGTGCGGCGTGGTAAGGTTCGAGACATCTATGATCTGGGCGAGACCCTGCTGATCGTCAGCACCGACCGGATCAGCGCGTTCGACTGGGTTCTGCCGACCGGCATTCCGGACAAAGGTCGCGTGCTCACGCAATTAAGCGCTTTCTGGTTCGGCCATCTCGATGTCCCACATCACATGCTGGCTACCAACATCGAAGCCGTCGAGCTGCCCGCCGATGTGGATCGTAAGACGCTGGAAGGCCGGTCGATGCTCGTTCGCAAGGCCGAAGTGGTGCCGATCGAATGTGTCGTGCGTGGCTATCTGGCCGGATCGGGATGGAAAGAATATCAGCAGCGGGCTACGGTCTGCGAGATTCCACTGCCCAGCGGTTTGGTCCAAGGTTCTCAGCTTCCCGAGCCGATTTTCACGCCGGCGACGAAAGAAGAAGACGGCGCCCACGACATCAACATCTCATTCGAGGAAATGGCTCGCCGCGTGGGTCAAGAGACCGCCGAGGAGTTGCGTCAGCGTTCGATCTCGCTGTACCGCGAAGCGGCCGAGCACGCTCGTCAGCGAGGAATCATTCTGGCGGACACGAAGTTTGAATGGGGGCGCGTCGACGGCGAGCTGATTCTTGTCGACGAGGTGTTCACTCCCGACAGCTCGCGGTTCTGGCCGGCCGACCAATACGAACCGGGCCATGCACAAATGTCGTTTGACAAGCAGTTCGTTCGCGACTGGCTCGAAAGCACCGATTGGGACAAGAACAGCACCCCGCCCGAATTGCCCGCGGAGATCGTTGCCAAGACGCGGGAAAAATATATCGAGGCCTACGAGCGGCTGAGCGAAAAGCCCTTCCCCTGGCGATAGATCGCCCGCCGCGTCGGAGGCGCAATTTCGCGGCTCAAGCCTGCCGCGGCAGGCAGCCCGCGAGGCGGCTGAAACGCCGCCAGTAGCACGCTTTCACGGCCAATCTTCAATAATCCGCCGATGACGGGGCCGATGATGGGGTGGTTTAATCCACCTATCGGTGGTCGCCGCGGACGGATAAAATTGCCGCTTTCGGTGATGCTTTTCCGCACCTGGTCCACCCTCCTCAGCCCTGAATTTCGACCCTTCAATCGAGCATGCTCCGCTATCTGACCTCTGGCGAGTCTCATGGAAAGGCGCTGTTGGCCATCGTCGACGGCTTTCCCTCGGGCGTCGAATTGGAAACCGATTCGATCGACGTGGAACTACGCCGACGCCAGGGAGGTTACGGTCGCGGCGGACGCCAACGCATCGAGACCGATCATATCGAAATCCTAACCGGCATCTGGAAAAACCGTACTCTGGGAAGCCCGGTCACGCTTCAGGTGGCGAACAAGGATTACAAACTGGAGCGTTTGGGCGATCTCGAACGACCTCGACCCGGCCACGGCGATTTAACCGGCGCGGTCAAATATCTGGGTTCGATTCGTGGCATTCTGGAACGGGCCAGTGCCCGCGAAACGGCGGTTCGCGTGGCCGCCGGCGCGCTAGCCAAGCAACTGCTGCGTGAGTTTGGCATCACCGCTTTCGGCTACGTAGTCGAGCTGGGCGGAATCCGCGCCGATCCGCGCCCGGGCACACTGGACGAACAGCTCGCCCTGCGTGATGCCAGCGAGGTGTATATCCTGGATCCGGAGCGGGAGAACGAGATCAAGGCGTTGATCGACCTTGCCGGCAAAGAGGGCGACACGCTGGGCGGCGTGATCGAGGTCCGCGTCGAAGGCGTGCCGTTCGGGCTCGGATCGCATGCCCAGTGGGATCTCAAGCTCGACGGCCGTCTGGCTCAGGCGGTGATGTCCGTCCAGGCCATCAAGGGCGTGGAAATCGGCCTTGGCTTCGAAGCGGCCCGGCGGCGCGGTTCCGAGGTTCATGATGCCATCCATTTCGACGCAGACCTGCGCAGCTCGTCATCGTTGGGGTTCGCGCGGCCCACGAATCATGCCTGTGGGCTCGAAGCCGGCATGACAAACGGCCAGCCGATCGTCGTCAGAGCCGCCAAGAAGCCGATCAGCACGTTGCGTAAACCGCTTGCTTCCATCAATCTGAAAACGAAAGAACCGGAAGAGGCCAGCTATGAGCGCAGCGATGTTTGCGCGGTGCCGGCGGCCAGCGTGATTGTTGAAAACGTCGTGGCGTTCGAGGTAGCCGCCGCGTTGGTCGATAAGTTCGGGGGCGATAGCCTCGCTGAAATGCAGGCCCGCTACGTCCAGTTTCTCGAAATGGCCCGGCAGCGCTGAAAACCGGACTGGCCGAAGGCCACGGTTTTCCCGCTCGACGCGACGGAGGGATACGTCGCCATGCGAATCAGGATGTTTCCACTTCACGAAACGACGCGGCGGATGCTCTGCCGCGTTGCGTTCGTGGTGTTATGTCTTGCCCCCACCGCGGCAACGGCCACTTGGACCATCGCGCGGAACCTACCGTCGCGTGTCTCGGCCGTTGAGCGACAGCTTCAATCCAAATTAGGCCTTGATGTGCGCGTGGGCGCGATGTCCCACCCACGACCCGGTATGACCGTGCTCGACCACGTTGAGTTGCGCGATCCTGAAACCTCGCAAACATTGGGGCACTTTGACAAGGTCGAGGTGATCCTGCGCGATGGCACGCTGCTGTTGCGCACGAGCGGAAGCGAGGTCTCGGCGGAGCTTTTCCGACCGGCCTGGCGTTGGACCGATCGAACGTTGCGAAAGGTCAGTGCTTCGAGCCGCCGCCCGGTCCGCTGGTTTGCAGCCCAACTCGTGTTGCGCCACGACGACGCCACGCTGACTCTGACCGACGTTCACGGTGGCACGACCTTTACCCCGACCGCCTCGCAGGCCTATGTCCGCTTCCTGCCAGCGGCCGCTGGCGAAGAAGAGCCGGTCACGTTGCGCGTGATCCGCAATCGCGAGCACCAACGCCCCACCACGTATCTCGAATGGCAAGCCAGCCGGACCGACTTTCCCTGCCAGATGTTCCGGCCGCTCGTTGATGCGACCGAGTGGCTTGGCCCGCACGCCCAGTTTCGCGGCTACGTCTGGGCAACCCGGTTGCCCGATGGCTGGGATGCCGAACTGACCGGGCAACTAAGCCAGATCGACCTGCACCATGCCGTGACTCGACATTTTCCGCATCAGCTCAGCGGTACGGCCACGCTTCGTTTAGAGCGGGCCATCGTCCGCTCGGGCCGATTGGTCGAAGTGTCCGGTTCATTCCAGGCCGATGGCGGAATGGTCAGCCGCTCGTTGCTCGAGTCGGCCTCTCGCTCGCTGAGAATGGGTTGGGGGGTGCCCGACAACGCTCAAGGCGTGTTACCCTACGACCAGATCGCCATGGGCTTCAGCCTCGACCAAGGTGGCGTGGAGTTGACCGGAAACTGCTCGCAAGCGCCCGGCGCGATTGTCCTCGGGCAGCGTCACATTCTGCTCCAACAGCCCCACGGTCGGCAGCCGGTCGCCGCGCTGATCCGGACCTTGGTTCCTCATCGCGAAGTGCAGGTGCCCGCCAGTCGCGAAGCCCAATGGCTCGTCGCCCGGCTCCCCCTGGCCCGCGTCATCGCCCCCTTCAACACCGCCGCGCCACCCTCGAGTGAGGAGGAAAAGTGATCGTGGTGTCTGCGCAGAATCGCGAGACCGGGAACGAAAAAACGATTGGCCTATCGCCGATGCGTTGCCGAGACGGGAGAAGACCAACTCAGCGAGCCAAGCGGACTCTCACGCCACATGGACATTGGCCATTCGGCATTCAACAGGTTCAAAAACGCTGGCCCAGTACCGTTTCTCGTAATATCGCCGGTCCGGTCGGCTACGGGGCGACTTCCTCGTGAGATTCGGCTTGCGGGGCGGGGATGTGTTCGGAGTCGCCGCGATCTTTGGGCCCCTCTACCGGTACGAGTCGCACGTGGGTTTCATAGTAGAAGCGAGCCGCCGCTCCGGCCAGGAATAGCCAGTTGAGCGCCACTACGGTGTAAACGTAACCTTGGCCGCCCTCGCCGAATCCGTACGAGTGCTTGCCTTGACCGAGGACGAAGTTCACGCCGTACCACGACATGGCAATCGCCGAGGCGCCGAGCACGGTTCCGGCGGTGAGGCCGAAATGTCCGATCAATCCGGCGTAGCGGGCGTGCAGCAACGCCAGATACACCAGGCACGAGATCAGCGCCCAAACCTCCTTGGGATCCCAGCCCCAGAAGCGTCCCCACGCGACGTCGGCCCAAAGGCCACCTAGGATCGTGCCGGCGGCCAACAGCAGCACGGCAACTTGCATCGCTTTATAAATATAGCCAGACAAGGCAACGCAAGGTTCCGGTTCGCGATGACCGGCCAACGTGCGGTCGCGGTCCTTCGATGAGACGTCGGCCGCTTCACGACCGCTGGAAAGCGAAACCGCGCCCAGTGGCTGACGATATCGACCGAACAGGTAATACGTCAGCGCGATCAGCCCCAGCCCCCATGCCAACGCTCCGGCACCATAGCTGGAAACGATGGTCAGAACGTGAATCATGAGCCAGAAATTGTCGCGCAGCACCGGCATCAACGGGCTGAAGCTCTCGTCCAACACCGGGGCGTACCAAGCCACGAAGGAGCCGGAAAAGGCAACCAGCGCGGCCGCGAAACCGAACGGCCAACGATCGCGAACTTCGGCCATGCGTTTGCCGACCGGCTCGCCGCCGGAATACAACGTCCAAGGAATCGTGATCAGGCTGGTCACTGCGGTGAGTATGACCCGGGGTAGATACCACACCGTGGGCAACAAAATCGCCAGACCCACGGCCCACGTCAGTATGTCGTTGAAATCGGGAAAACGCTGACCGACATCGATGACGGGCAACAGGTTGATGACCTTCCTGCCGCCAGCGGCGTAGTCGGCGATCGACAAGGCGTAAAGCACCAGCGCCCCCAACCCAACACGCGGAACAAGCAGCAGCAAGTTACCCCACAGCCAACCTTTGGGTGAGAGAAGTCTTTGCTGCGATTCCGTCGGCCGCAGCGCTTCCCAGATGCCGGGCAGGGCGGTCAGCCGCCAGGCGTTTTTCATGCCGCTCCAGGTCAAAGGCAACAACAGGAACCACATTCCCAGCACGGTGACCACGAACGGTACATAGATGACCGTTTCATACATATTGGTCACCGGCGCCCAACCGGAAACGGTGATTCGCAGTGCAAAGCCATAGGCGGTCACCCCCATGCCTAGTGCCAACACCCCCACGCCCAGCCAAAACATGAAACGGCGGATGCGGCCAAAGCTGAGCGAGAAGAATATCAGCGAGGCCAGATTGATCATCCAGGCGTGCATGAACGGATCGGTTTGGTTGTAGAGCACCTCGTACTCGGTGAACGAGGCGGGCGGATACGCCGTGTAAGCGATGACCTGCTCGTCGCGATGTTCGATGGCAAGCTGTTGCCGAAGCGGCTCAATCGCCATAGCCAGCGACCGTAGCGCGCCGGAGAATTGCTGCATCGATTTGGCAAAATCGTGCGGACGGTTTGCGGCATCCGCATAGGTTGCCTTGGCCCGGGCAAAGGCTTTCCTCACGGCAGCGACTTGCTTGGCAGGATAGCCGGGCAGGCTTCCCGGAGGAGACATCAGCAGGGTCTCGAGATCGAGCCACGGCTGTGACGTATCGCTGGGAACGCGGTCCCGCTCCAGCGCGTCGCGATTCAGCGCCGGCACAACGCATAGCGGTTCGCCGGATTGGTAAATCGCCTGCCGTACCGCTTTGGCCTGCGCCGCCAAGCGGTCGGTACCTTCGGCAAGCTGCTTCATCGAAGCCAGCAAGGCCTTGAGTCGATCGGCATCCAAGTCGGGCGGTTCGTCCTGCATCCGCTGGTGATAGCGTGAAAATTCGTGGGCGATCCCCTTGACCGAGGCCTCGAAATCACGCGTGGCCTTGTCCGCTTCGGATCGCTCAATTCGCACGCGCTCGAACAGTTCACCGAGCTTTTTCATCGCCGCATCAGCTCGGCCAATCATAGCCGGCAGGCCCGAAGCGTCGCCCATCTTGCGAAAGACGTTGAGCTGATCAGCCATGCCAAACCAGGTGGTTGCCGCGACGCGGAGCGCCTGCTGAAATTTGGCGCGCGCGGCCATGTCGAGTTGCGAGCTGAGCGTCAGTTGCCGATAGAGCGTATAGGCCCGCCATAGCTCGTCGATTTTTTTATCGACGCCAGAGAGTTTGAACGTTTCGCCTTTTTGCCTCGCCTCGCGTTGGAGCGTTTTAAGTTGTTCCAGCCGCTCGTTGAGCCCGTCGGCGTCTTCGACCTGCCGCGGCGAGACGTAACGCAGGTGTTTTCCTTCGACATTCGTGGCGCTTAGGCCAAGATATTTAGTCCGCAGTTCGTCATGCTCGGCAATCAAGAACGGAACTTCGTTCCACTTCTCCGGTTCGACGAGCCAGCTAAAGAGCAACTCCGCCGCCTCGAAACGGCGCGGTCTGTCGCCGGGAAACAGGCTCCGCGCCGGAGCGTAGATCGGGTGCGAGATCGTTTTCTCCAACCACGCCTGCTTTTGCTCGGCGGACGCCGCCGGATCGCCGTCGTAGGGCAACGACTGCTTGAGGCTTAACGTGGGGTTCATGCGATCGCAGATGATCTCCACCGCCCCGCGGGCGAAGGTGTCCATCGGCATGATCCGTCCGTCGTGATACACCGGGATGCGCCGCCAAGCGCTCCAGTCAAGCTGCGGTGGCTTTTCAGCCGCGCTGATCGACACCGTGGTGATCCATAAGGCCGGAAGAATGAGCCAAAGCTTTGATCGAAACACTTGCATCGTCAATTCCTCACGGTCTGTAATGGAACATGGTCGCGTCCGATGAAATCAGACCGCGAACTTTCATGTCGAGTTCGTCGAACGTCTCACTGACCGCTTAATCGCAGGCTTTGAGTTGTCGTGATCGCCACGGTTCTTATTTTAACCACTGACGAGCTGTGCCTCGGCAGCCGATGTCTTCTTGGCTGTCTGCTTCCGGGTCGCTGACGTCTTCCTGGCGGGCTTGAAGAAGTAGGCCCGCATGTAAAACATCACGGCAATGCCGCCCACAATCAGCGCGCAGCCGATGTATTTGATTCCGCGACCGGGATCATAATTGACCGTAAGAATCGTGATATACGCCTGATCCCGATTGAGTGGTTGATCGGCCTGTCGCTGGATGCGCTCGAAGATGCCGTCTCCGCGCTTAAAAGGTCCGCGAAAGGCCTCTTGGAACAGTCGGTACGATCTTCCACGGCGGGGGTCGGTGAAGTCGACCGGGGCGTTCATGGAGATTTTTACGTGACGACGCAGGGCATGGTTGTCCTTTGTATCGAGAAAATCGACCACGCTGCCGTAATGGGCCGCCTGACTGGTTCCGGGGTCGAGAAATCGCTCGAAACCGCCCTCTTCAAGGTGGATGCGAAAACCGATCTCGACCACGTCGAGCGGCATGCTCAGACCAACCACGCGATCCTTGCCCACTACGAGCCGGTGCTCCAATGGTGAAGGTCGGCTGCCGATCAAATCCGGCGGCGTGCCGAGCACCCAGAACTCCTCGCTTGCCTCGTCGACCGTCAGCCGAACTTTGGCCGCACGAAACGAATCGACCGGCGTGGCGTCTTTGCTGAACGCGACGGGAAGCACCTCGGCACCGGGAGTCTTGCGGCGCAGAAGATCGACCACCCGCATTTTCAGTTGGCCGATCGGCATCTTAAAGGCGTTCACCGCCGTGCCGTCGGCCGGCAAGTCTCGGGCAAAGACCAACTTCCGGCGGTTCCAGTAGCGATAATAAAGCTTTCCGTCGTAACCCAGGATCACGTCGATGCGTGATCCGCCGCGACGGAGCATCAGGTCTTCGGTCTTTTGGTTCGCGGTGCTGATCCAGTACGCGCCGTAAACATCGTGGACATAGTCCTGCTTGTTCAGTTCCGGCAAACCGGCCATCAAGACCATCTGCTGCGGAGAACCGTCTTTGGCTGTGATCTCAATTTCAACCCCCGGCCGGTTGGCGGGTGGCTGATCGGGGAACTGGAATTGATCGACGATTTTCGCAGTCAATCCGGTGTCGCCCAGCGGAAAGGCCCCTTGGGCCAACTTCTCATCAACGCGAATCTCGAAACGGCGGCCGCCGGCGTGCAGAATGATGGCCCCTTTTTCGCCAAGATCGCCTCGGGGGGCCTCGTCAAGAAAGGCCGCCGTCTGTGGCTTGGTGCCCGCCAGCCAGAACGAGATTTGTCCACCACCGACGCGCTCACTACGCCCCAGACCATAACGATAGCCACCGCCGCGCGGGTCGCGCGCAGGACGAACGCTCAGTTCGGTAGGAACCCAGCGCGGTTCCCCCCCCGCGGCGCCCTGACCGGGCATCAGCGGCATGCTCAGCTCAAGGCGGACAAAGGGAGCATCGATCACCTTGGAGTTCGAGTAATAATCAAGCACTTCGAGTCGCACCCCGTCGTGGTCGAAAACCACCCCTTGATCGCGCCGCGCGAGACGCCAGGGAATAAACCTTCGCCGGGCATAGTCGCTCGAGTTGAAAGGGCCGCCACGAAACGGGATCGAGATGACTTCCACCTCGCCGTCAGGCTTGACGCCGGCGGGTGAGCCGTCGTGAGGCGCCGCCTCGCCGCGCGAGCCGGAAGTGCGGTGATGAATGCTTAGCTCGAAGTGCTGCTTGTCTTCATAGGCAACCGACGAATCGCCCGATTCGGGGATCAGCATTTGGGCGTCAATGCCATACTCGCGCGAAAGCCAACAACCGAACAACAGGGTCAACAGCCCGATATGCGTGATGACGAACCCAGTCTGGTATCGCTTCCACGGAAAACGAATCGATGCAGCGCAGAAGATACACACGGCCAGCAACATCTGCAAACCCGCGAACCACCACGTCCCATAGATGCCGAAATGCACGGCCTGCAGCCCGTTGGCACTTTCGACGAACGTGGCCCATGCCAAAACACCGGCCAACGAAAAGATCAGGAAAACGGCGAGCTTCAGCGAGGCGCAAAACTCATAGATTCCCAGCACCAGACGAACGAGCAGGGGCTGGCCGGGGGAGCGTAACTTGGGGCGAGCCATAAACCTGTTGCCGAATGAATGACAGGCAAAATGCCATGGGGTGGGGATGTGCCCAGCGGCCACGCAAACCATCGCTAACCGAGCGGCACGAGCCTTTCACGTTTGATTATACCTGTCCGGTCGCCAAAAAGGTACAGTCCACGCGCGACCGAAACGAGCCGAAGACTCGCCGCGGGCAGAGGGGGGGAGGAAAGACAACGCCCGCCCGAGCGGCACGCTTTTTCAACCTGCGATCACCCCATGCGGCCGATGTCCACGCGGCTTGGCCGATCGAAGAGGCCGGCGATCGAAACCGCACGGAAACGGTAGGTCATTTGCCCACTCGTTGAGGCGCGACACTCAATAAAGATTGGGGATCGTCTCGACCCACCCCACCAAGGGGGTTTCGGGCCCCGCGACGAATAGCTCCACACGTCGGTTGGCCTGACGATCCGATGGCGACTTGTTCGGCCGCACCGGCTGCTGATCGGCAAACCCGCTGACCGCCATCCGGGCTTCCGCGATGCCGTCGGATTGCAGGAACCGCCGCACGGCGTCTGCCCGGGCAAGGCTCAGCTCCCAGTTGTCGGCGAATCGCTCGCGAGTCGTTTTTTTAGCGACTTGGCGATCATCGGCGTGGCCCGAGATGACGATGTGCAGATCTCGCGTTTCAGGTCGATTCATCAACGCGGCAAACTCGTCGAGCAGATGCTTGGCCTCGGGTCGCAGCGTGGCCCTACCCGTCTCGAACAAGACGTCACGGTCGAACTTACTGATGCCCATTTGTGGGTCGACATGCAAGCTCGGGTGTCCGTCGGACAGTTCGATGAGCCGCTGGCGTAGTTCGGCCGGGATCGGATGTCCACCGGGAACGGCGTTGGCGATATGGTCTTGGATCGCCTCGCGTTCGTGACGGAAGTTCGACAGGCGGCGTTTGTCCAGGCCGAGCTGTTTTTCGAATTTAGCGAGATCCTTCTCGGTCAGGGCCAACTCCTGCTCGACCTGGTGGCTGTGTGTTTTAAGGTTCTCGATTTCGGCCAATTGGGCGCGGCTTTTTTCGGCCAGCGCGCGGCTTTGCGACTCGCAAGAAGCAAGCTTACTCTGAGGTACCCACTGGCAGCCGACAGCCATGAGCGACCACACGCCCAGGCCCAGCGCGGCGAACCCCCGGTGGCGGGTAAGCGACATGATCCGACTCCTTTCGAATCCAAGCCGTATGCGAAAAATTCGATTCTGCCGGCTCCCAAGTGTGCGGAGTGGAGTTGTCTTTGATCTCCCTCGCGGCAGAGTCGTGATTATCCCCCGAAGAGCCCCAAGACGGTGTCCATCAAGGCGCTGTCCATCGAATAAGAACTGCCCCAGGCCCACATGTTGCGCATCAGGTCGAACATCATCATGCCGGAGATGGCGAGCAGCGTGACGCAGATGCCGAGGCTTAGAACGCTCAAGCCGGTGAATTGGGCCTCGCGTGATCCGGCGGACAAGACGGTCGCCGGCGCGGAGGTCGCGGCAACGGCCGCTTCTTTCATGGCTCCCGACTCCGCGACCGGTTCCTCTTCGAGCAAGCCGCCTTCTTCACCGCCCAAGAGGTCGGCTTCGCCGAAGTCCGACTCACTGTCCAATGCAATCACTTGCGAGCCGCTGTCGTCGGACTCTTCCTCGGCTTTGGATTCGTCGATCGGCGTCAGCAAAAAATCATCACCCGAGCCGACTTCCTGCAATTCTTCCGAGTCGCCATCGTCCTCAAGCGAGATTAAATCGTCGCCGGCGAGTTCAAATTCCTCGTCTTCTTGAGTCGCTGAAACCTCGAGCGATGGTTCGTCCATTTCAATGTCCAGCGGCGATTCGAGCGAGATGCCGCTGTCCGAAGGAGAACCGAGCGAAATGCCACTCTCCGAGGGCCGCCGCGTGATGTCGCTGCTTCCCGGACCGGTTTCCAGAACCAGTTCGTCAGAGAGTGCCGAGACGCTGTCATCCTCCACGGCGGATGCCTCGTCGCCGAACTCGAAGTCGTCGTCGACCAGGGAAAGCTCGTCGTCCAGCGAAAGATCGAGCGCATCGGATCCAAGCGAAAGCTCGCTGCCGGCGTCCGTGGGAGATTGAGTCTCTTCGGTACCAACGCCGATGTCGGTCGCTTCATCGGCCAGACCTTCTAACTTAAGGCCAGAACGAATCTCGGTCGGTGCGTCGGGTTCGACGTTGTCCGGAGTCTCACCGACGGCCTCATCGCTGACCACCAGCGCGACATCACTTCCCTTGCCTGACCCGGAAGCCGGCACAAGCCGCACGTCGCTACCGCCGAGCACGTCGCCGCCCTGGCGATCTTCTTCTGTAACAATTCGCACGTCGCTTTCGTCCGGCGAAGGCTTGCCCGAGGGGCCGATAATCGTACTGGACGTCCCGGGATCGGATTCGCCAAGCTCCCGTTCGCTCAACAGAACGATGTCGGCGCTGTCGCTGTCATCTTCCAAATCGATCGGCAGGTCGAGCAATTCGCCGGAGTCGCTGCTGACTTGTTCATCGTTTGGCTGCGACGGTGCGGTCGCGCGTTGTTGGGCCACCCGCTGGACCTCGTCTTCCTTGAATTTCCAAGTGCCACCATCACGGTAGCCGTGGATCTCCTGCTGCTCTCGCAGTTGGGACAACTCATCTTCGCTGATGCCAAGCATCTTCGCGGTTTCATCAAACTTAAGAAATTTGGCCATGGCGGCCCCCCTTCTTGGCGACCTTGAACGCAAGGTCGAACGGATCACCTTTCGCGGCGCGAAGACTTGCGGTGGCCACACGGCAACACCGCCGCATACGGAACGTCATGGTGGGTTGACCATGGCCCGAATCTCGCGTGGCAAGGGATCACTGCCATTGAACTGTTCCATTTTGAGATCCCAGGAGAAATCCCGGACACTCATCAGATCGATACGGCCGGTCTGATTGTCGATATGATAAACGCTCATCACCCGCCGTTCGGTGTCGATCACCGTAACCTGTTGAAAACGTGTGTCGGCCGGACTGCTTAGCGCGATCAGACCATGGTCGGATCCACCAAGGCGCGCCACAGCACCCTCGACCGACCCTGAAGGGTTGCTCGCGGCCCAGCCGAGGACCGTACTAAGCAGAACTCCTCCGGCCACGAGCCCGAAGACCGTGCGTTTCATAAGTTTCCTTCGAAGAGGCTTACGAAGACAGCGTCTGCGGGGACCCTTTCAGTCCATTCTAAAAGCCCCGCATGCCGATTCAAGAATTTACCCTGCAACTTCCTGGTATCCCGCCGGCCGCGTAAAGGTCACAAGCTTTTTCTTCCTTACCTTCACCACGCCCCGCTCATTCGCGGCGTTTTGTCGGCACAAGCATGCCCTTGGCGGTCGCCGCCCGGGACAACCAACCCATGATACGGCAACACTTTAGCCGCGCAATCCGAGCGGTCCGCAATGACGCAAAGTCAGCGAATCCGGCCCGGGCCGCAAGCGGCGTTGAGCCTCAACTAGGGTCTCTGAGATGTCGGTAGAAGAAGTCGAAGAGCGGCGGGAGTGTAGTCAGACGCTTCCCCGCCGACAAGAGCAGCTTTGTGCCGTGCGAATGTGCGAACGTGCGGGTGCACCTTGAACGGGCCGAACTAGGGGTCCGTCGGGAAGCCTCTGTGTCTCTCGATCAAAAGGCTTGTCCGGCTCACCGTGAGCTAGACGACCGGGCGATCACGATCTCTACAACTGCGGCGGAAGGCAACCGAAGATCGTCGTCGCGGAGGGACGAGCAATACGCATGGCCGGGGATGCCTTGCTTCACGCGGGAAGATCGGTCGGCCGGCAAGGCCCTTTTTTTAAGGTTGGCTCGACCTCGCTCATGGTTTCTTTAGAATGACGGTCTCGCCGTGGCGGCGGCACGGCAATCTAGCGACGATGGTCGCGACGTCCATGAGGCGGGCAAGCCGCCACACGCGTGGCCCGTGGATCTTTGCGTCACACATACGCCTTATTTCGCGCACTCAACGCGGTGTCTCTATCCATGGATCTTGATTCCTTGCATTCGCCGATCGGCCTGCTCTTTAGCGGCGGGCTCGACAGCGCGATTCTGCTAGCTCGCCTGCTCGAGCAAGGCCACGTCGTGCAGCCATTTTACGTCGAGAGCGGGCTTCGTTGGCAGCGGGATGAGTATGCGGCGGGTTTGCGTTATCTCGGCGAACTGGCCCAACCGCGTTTGCGTGACTTGGTCACGTTGAATTTACCGCTCGACGATTTGTACGGCCGGCATTGGAGCACGACGGGCGATTGGGTTCCGGATGCCGAGAGCCGGGAAGAGGCCGTGTTTCTGCCCGGTCGCAACGCGCTGTTGGCGATCAAACCCGCGCTTTGGTGTCAAATGCACGGCCTCGAAACGTTGGCCATCGCCCCGCTGCGCGACAACCCGTTTCCCGATGCCTCGGCAAAGTTTTTTCACCAGTTTTCATCAGCGCTCAGTCTCGGGGTTGCCGCTACGGTCAAGCTCGTCAGTCCGTTGGCACACCTGGACAAGCGACAGGTCATGCAACTCGGTCGCCACGACCCGCTGAAGCTGACCTTCTCGTGCATCGCCCCACAAGAAGGTTACCATTGCGGCAAGTGCAATAAATGCGGCGAGCGACAGCAAGCATTTGCGCTTGCGAAGATCGAAGACCCAACCGCTTACGCCGCGAATCTCGCTTCGATGCCGTAGTCATGTCGTCGTCGCACGCGAGCTTTGCCCGGCGCGTCCAAAGCCTTGACGAATCCAACCCGACTCCGCGAAACCTTGCGAGAGAAGGCACGCCGCGAAATCGAACCCACAAGGCCCCTTGATGTTTCAAGTAACCCGAGAAATCGATTTTTGCTATGGCCATCGGCTGCTGAACTACGAAGGCAAGTGCCGGCATCTGCACGGTCACAACGGCAAGGCGGTGATCACCATCGAATCCAGCGGACTCGACGAACGGGGAATGGTGCTGGACTTCAGCGAGATCAAACAGCGCGTGAGCCGCTGGATCGACGACCATCTTGACCATCGGATGATCTTGCACCGGGACGATCCGGTGGCGCCGATGCTCAAGGAGTTCAAGGAGCCAGTCTATCTGCTGGACACGAACCCGACGGCGGAAAACATCGCCCGGCTGATTTTCGAGGTGACGCGCGAGTTTGGGTTTCCGGTCACCGAGGTCCGGTTGTGGGAAACTCCGCGATGCTTCGCCACGTTTACAGGCATGGCGAAGTGAGCCGTGTCGGACATTCACTCAGCGGCGGCAATTGGCGACATAAAGCGGCATCGGCAATTGGCGCGTAAAAAAACGGTCCGGATGACCACTTGAGCCCCGACCATCCATCCGCCGCGCGATCGCGCGAGAAAAACCTTGAGGTCTTCCACGGATCGAACCGGGACGTGTGGTGGATCCTCAAGCGGTCACGACCGGACCGTTTCCCCCCTCCTGGCAAATATGCGTCGCACCGGTCGATCTAGGTGCGTGGACTTGTTCCGCGTTTTCAGTCGCACTGTGTGCCAAAGCCATATCACCACCCGGGACGTTGTTGTACGCAACGATGCGTACTCCACCCCCGTGGCGGCAAGGCAGGCAACCTGCCCCAAAAACTTGGACCGCCAGAATGATCCATCTGCCCATGCCAAGGCTCGGGCACACGAAAACCGGACCTAACTCCACGCTCGACCTGCGTTGCGGATCATAGATCTCGACAAAATGCTGTTGATCCCGTTGTTGCTGCAACTTTGCCTGACAGACCGTCAGCCCCGAGACTTTCGACGCAGCATTGGAAACGGTATCGGTCGCGGGGTCCGGCTGACTTGCGAGTTCTTTCGCGCGAGTTTCGCTAAAGCCATGTCGCCTTCCGCACGGCTGAGTACATGCCGCGGGCTCGGCGGTTAGAATAGTTTCGCATGGTCGGCGGATCGTCAACCGCTCGGCTTGAACCGTCTGCATGCCGCATAAGAAGAAAGGCGTCATCGTGCCGAAAAGCACTAGATTACTTGGGTGGTTGATGGCTTTTGGGATGGGCCTCCCTCTTGTCGCGGCTTTCGGCGCGGTGCCGGACACGTCGCGGGGCGACCGTATGTTGGCCGATTATTTTCGCCAACAAACCGCGAAGCTGGCCGATCGCTGTCTGAGCGATGTGCAAACGCTCAAAGATTGGACATCTCGCCGCGCCGAGTATCGCCGTCAATTGCTGGAAATGCTGGGGCTCGATCCGTTGCCCCGGAGGACCGAACTCAAAGCGGTCGTCACGGGAGCCGTGGACCAAGAAACCTTCAAAGTCGAAAAGGTACAATTTCAATCGCGACCGGGACTTTATGTGACCGGGGATCTCTATCTGCCGAAAAAAATCGACCACCCGTGCCCGACCATTCTCTACGTCTGCGGGCACGGCAGGGTCAAGATTGATGGAGTCAGCTACGGCAACAAGGTTCACTATCAACACCACGGAGCCTGGTTTGCGCGACACGGTTACGTCTGTCTGACGATCGATACGTTGCAGTTGGGTGAGATCGAGGGAGTGCACCACGGAACCTATTCCAAGGGAAGGTGGTGGTGGAACAGCCGTGGCTACACGCCCGCGGGAGTTGAAGCGTGGAACTGCGTTCGCGCGCTGGACTATCTCGAAACTCGCCCGGAGGTCGACGCAAAGCGGTTCGGCGTAACGGGTCGCTCGGGTGGCGGGGCCTATAGTTGGTGGCTTGCCGCAATCGACTCGCGAATCAAGGTCGCCGTCCCGGTGGCGGGAATCACGGATCTCGAGAACCACGTGGTCGACGGCTGTGTCGAGGGGCACTGCGACTGCATGTATATGGTGAACACGTATGGCTGGGATTTTGCCCAAGTCGCGGCTCTCGTGGCACCGCGCCCACTACTGATCGAAAACAGCGACAAAGACTCGATCTTCCCGCTCGACGGCGTGGTTCGTCTGCACGCCAAGGTGCGGCGAATCTATGCCCTTTACGACGCCGAGGATCGGCTCGGGCTGTACATCACCGAAGGTCCGCACCAAGACACGCAACAACTTCGCATCGGCGCGTTTCACTGGTTCGATCGGTTTTTGAAAAACGATGAGTCGCTGATCGACAGGCCCGCGACCAAATTCTTTGAACCGGCCCAACTCAAGGTGTTCGACACCCTGCCGGCGGACGAGCAAAATAGCCGCATCGATGAAACCTTTACGCGGCGGGCCTCCGTGCCGCCGGTTCCTCTAACGGCCGACCATTGGTCTGCCTTGCGTGACGGTTGGATGAAAAACCTCCGCGAGAAGTCGCTACGCGGCTGGCCCGAACGGGGAGAACCGCTGCGATTGCAAAAGGCCCTTTCGTCCGCAAGCGACGGTTTGGCCCTCGACGGCTACGACTTCAACAGCCAAGGCCCTATCCGCCTGCGGCTTTACACGCTCGGCCGCGCGGGACTCAAGCGGCCGAAGCTCGTGGTCCTCAACGTGCTCGACGCCAAAGCGTGGCGCGAGTGGCGCTCGGCGATGGAGGCCGGCTTTGCCGAGACTCTTTCCGGCGATGCTCCGATCTTGGCCGATGATGGCTCCGTGCAAACCGATGCGGACCGGTTCGCGCAATTGGGCCGCATGCTCAGGGCCGAACCTTGGGTGATGGCCTACGTCGCGCCGCGAGGTATCGGGCCAACCGTCTGGACGACCAACGCGAAAAAGCAGGTTCAGATCCGGCGCCGTTTCATGTTGCTCGGACAAACACTCGACGGCATGCGGGCATGGGACATTCGGCGAGCCATCGCGGCGCTTCGCACGGTCGGGCCGCTGGGCGACGTTCCGCTGTGGCTTGAAGCCAATCGTCAGATGGCCGGCGTTACGCTGTATGCGTCACTGTTCGAGCCAAACATCGAGCGGCTCGACCTGTGGCAGCTTCCCGCTTCGCACCGGCAGGGGCCCACGCTGCTCAATGTGTTACGTTATCTGGACATGCCCCAAGCGGTTGCCATGGCCGCTGAGCGAAGCCGCGTGCGGCTGTATGACGTAGCGCCGCAAAGCTGGCAGTTTCCGCTTGAGGTGGCCCAGCAACTCGGTTGGCCCGAGGGTCGCGTTGAAATCGTTTCCTTGCCCACGGCGGACAAGGCCACTGAGTAATCGCGACTGTCCCATCACCCGCCCCATCCACGACCTTTGCGCGGTTGGCGATCCGGACAAAGCCGCCATCCGCGTGATTCTTCACCGCTTCTTACAGTCATCGAGCGGCGGTTTTGTCTTTGCGGCCGGACACGGCCTTCGTTTCCCTTTTCACGATGCGTCACTCGCCGCCTCCCTGGCACTCCTACCCTCGCTGCTTTCCCAGATCGGCGCGCGGGCGTTTTTTCGCCGCGTTGGCGCTGGCTACGTAGCTTGCGCCGTTTAAGGCCTGACCGTGGCGATTTTTACCGATCGCACCGATTTTTCATGGTTCAACTTATCAACCTTGCGGGTTAGGCCGATTCTTCTAGCATCAAAGCGTCGCCGTGCGCCGGCGGTCTGCCAAAGGGGCCGTTTGCCCCAACGACACGAGATCGCGGACAAACACTTACATCCCGTTTCCAACTTTATTCTTCCAGGAAAGAGCAGCGAGGCGGAACCGCTTGCGGCTGTACGTCAAGAAGTTCGTGTCGGCGCCGATGGCAGAACTGCGGCTCCGTCCTGTTCGTTGGCTCTAAAATACCTTGTTTAGAAAGATTTACCGTGTCGCCATCCAAGAGAGTTTCGTCGATGGTTCTTGGGTCTCCGATTCTGTGGGGCGTTGTGGCCACGATCGGTTTTTACGGGCTGATTCATTTCGGCATCGTGACCGATGAACTGCTAGAACGATACGTTGCCAGCCACCCGATGGAGTACATCACCACCACGATGTTCTTTGTGGGCCTGGCTTCACTGGCGCTCAAGGCCCTGGATGTGCTGCGGCAACAGGACGAACTGAAAAAGCCGCTCTTGGAGCTTACGCCCGTTGGCGGTCAGCCCGCCGAACAGGCCGGTGAGTTGCTGGCCCGCTTGGCGGCTTTACCTTTCCGGCAGCAGCACACCTACCTGGTACGTCGGCTTCGCGAAGGGCTCGAGCACGTGCGTCGTAAAGGGGCGACCGACACGCTCGACGAGCAGTTGAAATACCTATCCGACATGGACGCCGAGCGCGCGCACGGCAGCTTCGCGCTGGTGCGTGTCATTATCTGGGCCGTGCCGATTTTGGGTTTTCTGGGAACCGTGATTGGCATCACGTTGGCCATTGCCAACTTGGCGCCCGACGCGCTTGATGAATCGCTTCCTCAAGTGACCGCCGGCCTGGGCATCGCATTTGATACGACGGCCCTGGCGCTGTCGCTGTCGATCGTGCTGATGTTTTCGCAGTACGTGGTCGAGCGGATGATCACTCAGTTGTTGGCCCGGGTCGACGAGCGCGTGGAAGCCGATCTGGTGGCGCGATTCGATGTCGAAGGCGCCGGAACCGATCCGCATCTCGCGGCGATCCGCCGCATTGCCGATGCCGTGCTGCACGCTACGGAGCGGATTGTGCATCGCCAGGGCGAATTGTGGCAGGCCACGATCGACGCCGCGCATGCTCGCTGGGACCAGTTGACCGAAGCCTCCGCGGAACAGTTGCAAGCCGGACTATCCGCGGCCATCGAACGCAGCATGAAGCAGTACGCCCAGCGGATGAACGAGGCTTCGCAGGTTTCGGCCGAAGCGAATCGTCAGCATTGGGGTCGCGTGCAACAGGCGCTTACCGAAAGCGCCGAGGCGCTGCGTGATCAACAAGGCGAGCTTGCCCGGCAGGGGCAGGTGTTGCTGGGCGTGGTCGAGGCGACCGGTCAGGTCACTCGGCTGGAAGAAACGCTGAATCGCAACCTGACCGCGCTGGCCGGCGCGACCAACTTCGAGGAAACCCTCGTCAGCCTCTCGGCGGCCATCCAATTGCTCAGCGCGCGGTTGGGGACGTCGCCGCAAGGCGGTGTTCAGGTTCAACTCCCCAATCGCCACGTTGAAGGCCAGGCCGCATGAGACGCCGACTCTCGGCAAGGACGTCGAACGTCAAAGCGTCGCTATTTCCCTTTTTGGCGGTGCTCATCTGCACGATGGGGGTTCTCATCATGCTGCTGGTGGTCATCGCGCGGCAATCACGAGTCGATGCGGCCCGCGCCACGCAGCCAACGCCCGTCGACGAGCAAGACCTTCAAGGCGAGCGTGAGCTGGTCGAACTGCGTATCGAGCAGCTCAAAGAGCAGCGTGCCCAAACCGAAAAAGGCGTCTCCGCCGCGCGGCTGGAACTTGGGCACCTGGAAGACCACGCTCGCCGACTGGCGCGGCAAATTGAATCGCAAAAACAATCATTCGCGGCGTTGAAAAACACGACCGGCCGTTTCGACCAACAGGCGGCGGCCCGGCAGCTCGAAGCGTTGCAACACCAGATCGCCGTGGCACGCCGGCGGTTGGAGCAGGCCAAAGCCCTACACGCGAACAAGCATTCGTCCTATGCCATCATTCCTTATCGTGGCCCCAATGAAACGTACCGCCGGCCGATCTACATCGAATGCCGCGAAGATGCCGTGATCCTGCAACCCGAGGGAGTCAGGCTGACCGAAGATGACTTCCGTGGGCCTCTCTCGTCGGCCAACCCGCTGGCCGCCGCGCTGCGTAGCGCGCGGGAATACTATGCCCGCCGCACAGAGGCCGATCAGGCCGAAGCGGGTGAACCCTATCCACTGCTGCTTGTTCGCACCGACGGGATCCTCGCTTATTACATCGCCCGCGGCGCACTGAAGTCGTGGGGCAGCGAGTTTGGCTATGAATTGGTGGACAACGACTGGCAGCTCGAGTTTCCACCACCCGACCAGTCGCTAGCCGAGATTGAAAAGAATGCGGTTGCCGAGGCCCGCACGCTTCAGCGGCAGTTGGCCCTCGTCGCGCCGCGCAAGTTTGCCCGCGCCTCGAAACCGGTGTTTCGGGTCGCTCCCGGTGGAGGTGGGCTGGTACGCGTCGATGGGGGTCGCGCGTATGGTGGCGGAGGTTTTTCGGGGAAAGGGCATCGACGCTCCACGAGCCCCCGAACGACCGCTGCCGGAGCACGATTCGCCGGCCGTCCGGTAACCGCGGCAGCAGGCAATCCACGCGGCACCACTACGGCCACGCTCGATGACCTGGCCACGATCTATGGTCGCGCCGGACAAGGGGGAGCCGCCGGGGGACGTGGGGGCTCGGGGACCGGTACGGGAGAACACAGCGGAAGACAAGCAAGTGGGCTAGGCCGAGGGAAACCATCTTCACAGCCGGCCGGTGCCGCGCCGAACTTTGCGGCCGGCGCTGATGGCAGCGGCAAGTCGGCCGCGCCCGAGCCGAACAGTTCGACCTTCGATCCATTTGCCTCCGGGATGGCGGCCGACCGGGGCGAGGCGGGCAGCCGGTCGCAGGCCGGTGCGGACGGAGGCGATCAATCAGCTGGTCAGGCAGGCGGACAGGCCGGCGGCACAGCGAGTTCCGGCACAAGTGGCTCTTCCGCATCGGCTTCCACGGCGGCCGCTAATGCGGCTTCCGGCGGATCACCCAGTGGAAGTCAAAACCCCGATGAATCCTCCACGTCGGTCGGAAGCCGACCGGCGGCGGCAAGACCCGTGGAAAGCTTGGCCAACTTGCGAGGTGCCGATTGGGGGCTTCCCGGTTCGACGCGCGGCGCGGTGCCGCTGACACGCCCCATACGCGTCGAATGCCGTAGCGACCGGCTCGTCTTCTGGTCCGACGACCGGCGACCGCGACCGCTACGCACCGTGAAACTCAACCCGCGGACCGAGGAATCGGTCGATGAGTTGGTCTCGGCCGTCTGGGAGCAGATGGACTCCTGGGGCATCGCGGGGCGTGGCCTGTACTGGCGGCCCATGCTCATCTTCGAGGTACATCCCGAGGCGGCTTGGCGATATCAAGAGATCGCCGCGCTGTTGGCCAACAGCGGCCTGGATCTGCGGCATCGTATCCTGCAAGCGCCAACCGCGATGGCACCTTCAACGCCGACGAGGCGGTAGATGGTTATGCGACGACATCGTAGCTCGAACGACAACAACGCCGGCGGTGACGATTCTTTTTTGGATGTCGTTGCCAATATTGTCGGCATCTTGATTATCTTGGTGCTCGTCGCCGGAGTGCGCGCCGGGCGCAGCGGCGCACCAACGGAAAACATCACGCAAAACACCAAGTCACGGGAAGAGCTGTTGGAACTCCAACGGGTGGCCAACTCGCTCCAGCGCGACGTCCTCGAATTGGCCTCACAGCAACAGCAGGTTGCAATCCAGGCGAAACTGACTCGTAGCGAGCGCGACCAACTAGCTTTTCTCGAAGCGGATATGCATTCCGAACTTGAACAACGCCGGCAATCGCTCAGCGCGCGGCAGCGGGCCGAAATCGAAACGCGGAAGCAAAAGCAGGCCGCCGATGAAGAACTCAAGCGACTGCACGACGACATCGAGCGTCTTTCGAAGGCGCCAAAAAATGTGATCAAGATTGAAACTCTTCCCACCCCCATTAGTCACACGGTCGACGGCAGCGAAGAGCACTTTCAACTTCGCGCGGACCGAATCACGTATGTGCCACTCGACGAGTTGTTGGCGCGGCTCAAAAGCGATGCTCAGCGACAAATTTCCAAGCTGCGTGGAACGCGGGAAGTTACATCCGTCGTGGGGCCGGTTGGCGGTTTCCGCATGCGTTACACGCTAGAGCGGGTTGACATCTCGCCGCGCGAACAGTTAGCCACCGGACGCGGAGGCTCCTTCGCGCGGCTGGTTGAATGGAACTTGGTTCCCGTCTCGAACCGCTTAGAGGAAACCCTTGAAGAGGCACTCGGGCCGAACAGCGACTTTCGCGCCGTGGTCGCTCGCCTTAACCCGCACCGCACCACGATCACGCTTTGGACCTATCCGGACAGCTTTGCCCAATATCGCCGCATCCGTCGCGAGCTGTTCGATCTCGGCTTCCAAACAGCTGGTCGCCCCCTGCCTCACGACGTTCCCATCGGCGGCTCACCCGATGGCACGAAAAGCGCCGGTCAGTAAAGTCTGAAAACCGACCGGCTTAGCTCCACACCAGCCCGAAAGCCGCAAGGCCATCGAGTCTCGCCAAGACAGCCAACCCGCGATTCCTTTTCATGTCGGCGTCATGGGTAAGCCCGCACCGCATCAAGATGCGGGTTCCCGGCAATGATGGTTTCATGGGATAAATCGAGCGCGTCGTCGCCTCGCCAACCGTATAATGCTTGCAACTTTAGGGCCGACTGGGTGCGGTGTTTTCTTCACAAAATCTCGAAACATGCGGGAGTCACACGATGCCACGTTTCCACGCGGTCTGCTACGCGCTTGTCGCGGGAGTGCTTCTCTTCGCAAACACGCCCAGCCGGGCTGAGCCCGCGGGGAACGACAAGTCCGCGAAGGATAGCCCGCATGCCAAGCTCGATCCGAAAGCCAAGGCAGTGATCGACCGCTTCGGTAAATTCTTTGCCGGCCTCAAAGGTTTTCGCACGTTGCTTTTGGTGCAGATCAAATCCGAAGCGGCCGGCCAGAAGATGGATTTCAGCGCGACCCACCACATTGCCGCTGAGCGCCCGAACAAATTTTCTCTTGAAGTCGAGAGCAGCGTGGGAGGCCACGCCGTGGTCAAATCGGATGGTAAAAACCTTTCGATTTACATGGGGCTGTCCAATAAATATCTCGTTAACAAGGCGCCTGAGCGGTGGAGCGGTTTGTCGTCGAACCCTTTCGTGGCGGGCATCGCCGGCATGGGCAACAGCGGCGTGGTCACAACCTCGATAATCCAAGACGATCCGGCCAAGGCGGTGTTGGCAAACGTCGAGTCGCTGGCTTACGTCGGCGTGGATGATGTGGACGGCGTGAAGTGCGATCACCTGACCGGTACGCAACCGGAGATGGACTGGGAAATATGGATCGAGCAAGGCGATCGCCCGCTGGTTCACAAATTTGTCCCCGACCTTGCCAAGACGTTAAAAAAGCTGGCCAACCAGCCGGGCGGTCCCAAGCTCGAAGGATGGAAGATCGAAAACGTCGTGCGTTACACGCAGTGGGAAATTGATCCTAAGTTCGCCCCGGACACGTTTGTCTTCACGCCGCCGCAAGACGCGACGGAAGTAGATTCGCTAATGGCCCTGCTGCGCCCTGAGTCATCCAGCGTCGGTCAAGGGCCGCACCCGCTGTTGGGAAAAGTGGCGCCGGACTTCAAGCTCGATTTGCTTGACGGAAAAACGCTGCACCTAGCTGATCATAAGGGCAAGGACGTTGTCATCCTCGATTTCTGGGCCACTTGGTGCGGACCGTGCCGGCAGGCGATGCCGATCATCGACAAGGTCGCCGAAACCTATCGCGGCAAGGGGGTCGTGCTCTATACCGTAAACCTTCACGAAGAAGCCGACGCGATTCGCGAAGCGCTCGATACCGACAAGCTACAGGTCACCGTGGCCATGGATCGCGACGGCAAAGTCGGGCGGCTCTACAAAGCCGACGCGATTCCGCAAACCGTAATCGTCGGCAAGGACGGCACGGTTCAGGTCGTGCATGTCGGCCTGCTCCCCGATTTGGAAAAACAACTGCGAGACGAGCTGGACGCGCTCGTCGCGGGTAAGACCTTGGCCGAACCGCCGGGCGACGACTCCCAACCGGTTTCCGAGTCACCCGATGCCAAGGAAAAGACGGCTCGCGAAAAATAACGAACCCCAGAAGTCACCGGCACTCTGCGCTCGTGGCAAAGCTAGCTTGCACCACGCATGGGGAGGTAGGCCATGAAATTCTTCTGCCGAGTGGAACACCGATCCGCTGAGTGTTGGTCGGTCGTGCATGTGGGACACGATCCCGACATCGGCCCGATCGAGGTCACCGCGGCAACCCGCGAACGTGCGATGAATAAGATGCGCGGCGAACTTCGCTGCCGAATCGAGCGCTGCCCCTCACCGGGTGAAGCCTATTCACGCCTGACGATCGAGCTCGAAACGGCGAGACCGACAAACCGCTGAATTCAGCCGGCCGCGCGTTTCACCACACTGCCGGGAACCTCGACCAACGCGCCTCCGCGCGGCCCATGCACCCGCGCTTCGCGGCGAGACAATTCTCTTGCACCAATCGCAAAAGGCCCGTCCGCGCGTTGGCGCGGCGGGCCTTTTGGCCGGAGACGGCCGGGATGCCATGAAGCCTCGGCCCGGGAATGCGTTTAGCGCTCCGCCAAGCGCGAGGCTTTCACGCGGTACGAGGCGGTGCGAGCCACGCCGCTCGAAGCGCGTGCATCCGACTCGATGGGGAAACGCGCCTCGAAAGCCATTCGATTGAGAAACGTCCGGGCCGAAGTGTACTGCTGCTACCCCATGGTGCGGATTCGCTGCTTCAACTCACTGGTGGCCGCGCTGGTGAGCTGTACGATTTCGGGATAGCTTGCCGAGTTAACACCGCTGTCCTGCGAGTTCTGCAAGGCGAAGAGCGTCTCAAGTCGCATCCGGTAGGGAGCAAAAACGTCGCCTTGCAGCGCCAGTGGCCAGTTGATCCGCCCCGTTTGGCGGTCCAACTCTTCGGCCGACAAGCGGCCCGGTTGACGGGCCTGACTGATTCTCGCGGCCGTTTCGGTAGTGATTCGCGGACCACGCTCGGCGGCACGATAGCTCTTGTTCAGGCGTCGCTTCTCGAAATAGGTCTCGACGTACTTGACTTGATTGTCCAGGTACTTCGACCGTGCCTCTTCGAGGTTGATCATCGCGGCCGACGTGTTCAAGTTGTACTCGCCAGCAGCGCGGATGACGCGAGACCGTCCGTTCAGATAAGCCTCGGCCGGCGTGGCGGCATGATAGTAATTCCCGTAATAAGAGCGGTAGCCGTAGCCCGAAACCGCGCCGGGAACGATCACCGACGTTTGGGCCATGGCAAAAACAGGCATCAGTGCGGCAGCCATCGTGGCGGTGAAAATTCGAGCGTTCATGACGATTCCCTCGTTTTCCCGGTTAGGCAGTGACCCGTTGGCCGACATCATGGTTTACCAAGAGTGCAACGATCGTACCAAAAAACTATCTCATTCGGACGTGTTGCACAAGACGTTTTGTTACAATGCCTTACATCTTTAATTGATCGTCAACCACAACATCAAGGTCCAAGAAGAATGTTCTCAAAGTGAGAACATTTTCTCAAATCGAGACAAACCGCCTCGCCAGGGTGATCGCTTGAAAAAGTGCCGGGGGACGATCATGGTTAGACATCTTGGCACTACGTCGATCGGACTATACGTGCTGCTATTTCGAGTCGTGACCAGAAAATTACGGCTCCGCTGCCGAAAATGGCGGACTTCATTCACTTCTACTGGAGCTACGACGCGCCGATGCCTCCGACCTCGACTGCCGATCTTCCCTCGCTCTATCAACTGGCTCAGACCTTGCGCAAGGAGGAAGAACATCTTGCCTTGGGCGGCGGCGAAAAGGCCATTGAGCGGCAACATGCCAAGGGTCGCTTGACCGCCCGAGAGCGCATCGCACGGCTGATCGACCCGGGCAGCAAGTTTTTTGAAATCGGCATCTGGGCCGGATGGAGAATGTATGATGAGTGGGGTGGGGCCCCTGGCGCCGGCGTGGTGTCTGGCAGCGGCGTGATCGCCGGACGCCGCCACATGGTGATTGCTAACGATGCCACGGTCAAAGCGGGTGCGTTCTTTCCAGCGACCGTAAAGAAGGTGCTTCGCGCGCAGCGGATTGCGATGGTCAACCGCCTGCCGCTGGTCTATCTGGTCGACTCGGCGGGCGCTTTTCTTCCGTTGCAAGAAGATGTGTTTCCCGACGAGGACGACTTCGGCCGGATCTTTCGCAACAACGCGATTCTCTCCGCCGCCGGCATCGGACAGTTGGCCGCCATCATGGGCAACTGCGTGGCCGGCGGAGGCTACCTGCCCGTGTTATGCGACAAGCTGCTGATGACCGAGGGGTCCGGTCTTTATCTGGCTGGCCCGGCGCTGGTCCGCAGCGCGATCGGGCAACGCGTGAGCCACGAAGCGCTCGGTGGCGCGCAAATGCACGCCGCGCTGAGTGGCACGATCGACTATCGCGACGTGGATGACGAAGCCTGTCTCGCGCGGATTCGGCGCTTGCTGGCCAATCTGCGCCCCGATCCCGAACAGCCGCCGGCACCGTTTAATCGCCTCGAGGCGGCTTCGCCCGCTCGGCCGGGTACGGATGTTTACGATCTGGTTTCCTCCGATCCGCGCCAGGAGTATGAAGTCCGCGATCTTCTTGAGTGCGTGGTCGATGGCGGAAGCTTCGATGAGTTCAAGCCCGAGTACGGCATGTCGGTTGTCTGTGGCACGGCGCGCATCGGAGGCTTTCCGGTGGGCATCGTCGCTAATCAACACCATCAGGTTCAGCCGGCCGAAGGACCAATTCAATTCGGCGGCGTGCTCTATGTCGACAGCGCCGACAAGGCCGCACGGTTCGTCATGATGTGTAACCAGGACTGGCTGCCGCTCGTCTTTCTTCAAGACGTCAACGGATTCATGGTCGGTCGTGATAGCGAACAGCAGGGCATCATCCGCGCCGGCGCGAAACTGGTCAACGCCATCGCCAACAGTCGCGTCCCCAAGCTGACCGTTACCGTCGGTGGTTCGTTCGGCGCCGGCAACTATGCCATGTGTGGCAAGGCATATGACCCGCGGTTTCTGTTTGCCTGGCCAACCGCCCATACGGCGGTGATGGGTGGACAGCAGGCCACCTCGACGCTGCTCGAGATCACGGTCCGCAGCCTCGAGCGCGGTGGACACGAGGTCGACGCCAAAGAAATGGCCGCGCTGCGAGACCGAGTTAAAAGCGATTACGACCGCCAGATGGATGCACGCTATGGGGCCGCGCGCGGCTGGATCGACAAATTGATCGATCCGGCTGAAACCCGGGACGCGCTGACCGAAGCGCTCCGCATCTGCACGCGCCACACGGAAGACGAGCCTTTCAAACTCGGCGTGTTCCAGGTTTGATGCCCGAGGGGATCAAATACGAAACCGCCCGTTTTCTTGAGAGATCACGCCATGCCCGAGCCAATGGTCCAGATCGAAATCCTTGACGCCGCCGCGATCCTTACGATGAATCGGCCCGAGAAGCACAACGCGCTATCGCGAGGGTTGCTGATAGCGCTGACTCAGGCATTGGACGATCTGCACGGTGAGCGGGACGTTCGCGCCGTTGTTCTCACGGCCGGCGGCAGTACCTTTTGTTCCGGCTTGGATCTGGCCGAAATCCACGCTGGTGATCAAGCGGACGATGCGCCACAGGTGCGTCATCGCGACGCCCAAGCGCTAGGCGATCTGTTGGAAAAGATGTTGCGATTTCCCAAGGCGTTGATCGCCGCGGTTGATGGTCCGGCCATGGGCGCCGGCGCCGCTCTGGCGCTCGCCTGCGACATGGTCGTTGCCAGCGAGTCGGCCAGCGTAAGCTTTCCTGAACCGCGGCGTGGGCTGGTCGGCGCCGTGGTGGCGCCGCTGCTCGTCTTTCGCGCCGGAGCAGGACCGGCCGGCTACCTGCTTTTGTCAGGGCGTCTCGTCGACGCAGCGACCGCCGCGCGGTGGGGTCTGTTTCACGAAGTCGTGCCATCGGGCAGACCGCTCGATCGGGCCCAAGCGCTGGCCGCGGACGTCGCCCAAGGCGCACCAGAAGCGATTCAGCTTACCAAGCGCATGCTGAATGAAACTATCGGTGAACACCTTTCCACGCTCTTTTGTGCGGGCGCGGCCGCCAGCGCCACGGCACGAACCACCGAAGCCGCCACCGAAGGCTTGAGTGCATTCCTCGAAAAGCGCAACCCACATTGGCCATAAAGCGATTTTCCCTAAGCTCGAGAAAACGCATCGCAAGCCGGCCATAAATATGCTGCCGTGTTGACGTAAAACCTTGCTGACGCGAGTAACCCGAAGCGGTGTGATTCCAAACGTTGCGCCCAACCAAGAGCCCGCGGCCAACGCATCCACTCAGCGCGGGCCAAGCGAGCGAACGCCCTCGGGCGTGAGGCGCCCGTCATGCAGCGCCGAGGCAACCAACGCGGCGTTGCATCCGGCATCGGCCAAGCTGCCCAAATCTTCGACGCCGCGAACACCGCCTCCGGCAACGATTTCGATCGAGTTGTCCAGCCCACGCAACCGACGGCAAAGCTCGCCGGTGCCGGTGCCCTGCCCCATGCCGACACGGGCCAGATCCAGCACAATGAACCTGCGCACGCCGGCGCGAAAGGCATGCTGCGCGATGTCCCAGGCACCCGAGGCAGGCCAACCGCGACTGGCAAGCGGCGCGCCGCCGAGAAGATCGAGACTGAACACCAGCCGATCTTGACCAACCTCCTCAATCATCGCGGCAAGCGTTTGCGGGTTCCCAACGGTTTCGAGTCCCGCGATTACGCCGTCGGGGCGACGGTCAGCGGCGGCCGAGCGGAATTGCGTGGGCGTGGATCCGACCGGCAGCTCCTGTGATTGCATCTCGAACGCCGCCATCGCGGCGGCTTGTCGTCGATCGCGCAGGCCGGCGTCAACCCACAGGGCGACTCCCTCACCAAGCAGCCGGTCATAAATATCCCACGATGGCGGGCGGCCCTCGATCGCGTCGAGATCGGCAAGATAGAACTCCGCGATGCCGAACCGCTGCCGGATGGCGCGGGCTACCGCTTGCGGCGCGGCACCTTCGACCAGCGGACTATCAATCGGCCGATAGCGATCACGGCGGCCGCCGATGCCACGGACGATCACGCGATCCATCAAGTCCAGCACGGCAATCACACGCACGTTTTCGTTCACCCTCTTTTAACCACGAGTCAGGCCACCATGCGATCGTACGCGCCACTCCCCCCGAGGCCGTTCGAGAAAAACGCGAGCGGCCACGCACCATTTTTAGAACTTGGACTGCGCTGACACTTCGCGATACAAGGGCAGGTAACGATAGTAGACCTCGAGCGTCATGCAACTCATGGCCGTCACATACAGGCGCCCTCCGCTGTCTTCGGCATGGCCTCCGCCGAACCACCAACTTCCTTTTTCGTGGCCTTCGCCGGCCTGGGTTCGGACCAGAAA
>Ga0114931_10001342_pt1 | contig 31459 bp, 26 predicted proteins | sample 2SBtaG_FD_89579 | JGI IMG/M metagenome (GOLD analysis project Ga0114931, IMG submission 89579) | Deep subsurface microbial communities from Kolumbo volcano to uncover new lineages of life (NeLLi) - 2SBTROV14_V59a metaG | ecosystem: Environmental > Aquatic > Marine > Volcanic | place: Kolumbo...
GAGAAAGCAGCTGATAGCGAAGCGGAGCGACGCGCTCGGCGCAGAGTTTGACGTCGCCGGCGACCAGGCCGGTGAGCGTTGCCGTGGTCGCGCCATCGGTCGAGGTTTCGAGCGGCACCACGCCGAAGGTGGCGTGGCCGTGCAAGACCGCATCGAGCACCGCGCGTACCGACTCGGTCGGGCGGAAGCTCGGGGCGTGACCGAAATAGTCGCGCGCGGCTGCGTGCGCGGCGTCTCCTGGTGCGCCGAAGTATGCCACCACGTCGGGCGTGGTCAGCTCGGTGCATGCCGACAAGATCTCGCGGAAGACTGGCTCGATGCTTCTAGCAGGAAACTCTTCAGCAAGCGCCCGCGCGTCCTCGATGACAGTTGCCTTTTTCGGTAGCCGCAGCGGTTCGTCACCGGCCTCCTCGCGGAGCTTGCTGTATTCGTGAATCGCCCTCGCGCGCTCGTTGAGCGCGCTGACGATCTGCCGGTCCGCTGTTTCGAGCGCTGACGTGATCCGGCGAAATCGATCGTCCATGCTAACGATGGTAACAGCCCCCTCCTCGAAGGTATACCGGCCAGCTCGTTTTGTTAGCCCTCGTTGCGCCGTGCTAGGTCGCGAAGCCGCGCGAGTGTGACGAGCGCGTCGACCGGAGTCATGCGATCGATGTCCAGGGCCTGTAACGTAGCTTCCACTTCAGAGCGTGGCGGCACCTTGGATTCGAACAGCGGCATCTGGGGCGCCGGTGTCACCTCGGCCTGTGCCTCGAGCTCGTGCAGCTTTGTCTTGGCGCGTGCCAGGACGACTGGCAGAACGCCCGCAAGCCTCGCAACGGCTATGCCATAACTCCGATTCGACCCACCGGGCATGAGCTGATGCAACAAGATCATGCTGTCATCGTGCTCTTTTGCGGCAACATTGTAGTTCGCAGCCTCGGGCAGGCGATCGGCCAAAGCGCAGAGCTCGTGATAGTGGGTGGCGAAGATCGCCCGACACTGCGTCACGTCGTGCAGGTGCTCGGCCATCGCCCAGGCGATCGCAAGCCCATCGTGGGTGCTCGTGCCGCGTCCAATCTCGTCGAGGATCACGAACGAGCGCTCGGTCGCACCGCGCAGAATCGCCGAGGCCTCCATCATCTCCACCATGAAGGTGCTTTGCCCACGGGCGAGATGGTCACTGGCCCCGATGCGGGTGTAGACCCGATCGACCACGCCGACCCGTGCGCTCTTGGCGGCCACGAACCCCCCTGCCTGGGCCATGATCACCGCCAGCGCTGCCTGCCTCATCGCCGTCGATTTTCCGGACATATTCGGCCCCGTCAGCAGCATGAGCCGCAGGCTTTCGGGATCGAGCGCGATCGTATTGGGGACGAAGCCATCTTTGGCGGCGTAGCATTCGACGGTCGGGTGCCGGCTCTCTTCGAGGAAGAGATCACGGCTTGCATCGACGGCCGGGCGCACATAGCCGCGGCAGTGCGCGACCTCGGCAAGTGTGGCGTTCGTGTCGATGGTGGCCAGGACCCGCGCGAGGCGGTGAAGCCGCGGCGCCTCATTGCCGATGGCCTTGCGGAGGTCGACAAAGGATGCCGATTCGAGCGCGCGGGCGCGTTCTTCGGCGTGAAGGATGCGATCTTGAAGCTCGGCGAGCTCGGCCGTGATGAAGCGCTCCGCGTTCGCGATGGTTTGCTTGCGGACATACTCGTCCGGAACCGCATCGAGCTTGGACTTCGTGATCTCGATGTAATAGCCGAAGACCCTGGTAAACTTTATTTTGAGGGAACCGATGCCCGTGCGCGCCCTCTCACGGCGCTCCAGATCGAGGAGGATGTCTTTGGAGGTCGTCGACAGTTTACGTAGCTCATCGAGCTCGTTCAGGTGGCCATCGCGGAAAATCCCGCCCTGCCGGTCGATTGCTGGCGGCTCGTCGACGAGCGCGGCTCGAAGTAACGCGAGCACATCCGGACACAAGTCGACCCCTTCCAACGAGGCCAGCGTATCGTCGAGGTCGTTTTCCGGACGGCCCGAGAGCTCCTGGTGGAGCGCCTCGGCGCTGGCGAGGCTGTTGCGGACCGCGCCCAGGTCCCGCGGGGTTGCCAAGCCGACCGCCGCGCGCACCGCGAGCCGCTCGAGGTCGCGGATTTCTCCCAGGAGCGCCCTGCACTGGTGGCGGCAACGGGCGTCGATATGGAAGAGCTCGACCGCGTCGTGCCGTCGCCGGATGCGTTCGATGTCGGTTAGGGGTTCGAGCAACTGGGACCGAAGCGCCCGCGCGCCCATGGGAGTCTTGGTCTGGTCTAGAAGGTCGAGAAGTGAGCCGTGCCGCTCGCCGTCGAGAGTGCGGACCAGCTCGAGGTTGCGAACCGCGGCATCGTCCAGAACGAGTCGCTCCCCGGCCGTGTAGAGGGTGGCCTGGTGAACCCGCCACTCAGCCTGATGCGCCCTGGCGTAGTCGAGCACCAAGGATGCAGCCCGGCCTGCAGGCGCCTCGGCCGAGAGCTCGGCGGCCTGTTCCCTCGTGAGCCATTGGTCCAGGTCTCCCGAGCCGCTGCGGAGGTGGACGGTGCGTAGAGCCGCGCGGGGAAGGCTTTGCTCACAGAGCGTTCGCAGGTCCGTCGCTCCCGATTCGATCAGGACCTCCGCGGGGTCCAGGCGCACGAGCTCGCCGACCCACTGGGGCCCGACTTCGACGGCACACGCTCGAAGCGTTGCGGTCGAGAGCTCGAGCGCAGCGATACCCCCGTCACGAGTCGCCCCCACCAGGAAGTTCTCGGATCGCGCGTCGAGCGCGTCTGGCTCGAGACAAAGCCCCGGAGTGACCACACGCACGACCTCGCGCGGGACGACTCCGCGAACGCTCGAGGGCTCCGCCATCTGCTCGCAGATCGCGACTTTCTCTCCGTGGCGGAGCAGCGTTGCCAAGTATCCGGCCGCCGCGTGATGGGGCACACCAGCCATGGGGATCTTGCTGCCGTCCGGTCCGGTCCCGCGGGAGGTAAGTGCGATGTCGAGGAGATCGGCCGCCCGGATCGCATCCTCGTAGAACATCTCGTAGAAGTCCCCAAGGCGAAAAAAGACGATCGCATCCGGATGCTGCCCCTTTGCGCGCAGGAACTGCTGCATGACCGGGGTGTGGTCCTTCTTTCGAGTCGTCCCCCGTATACCCATGAGTCGGGTCTAGCGAAAAGTCTGAACGATGGAAAGCGGAGAAAAGACGATGCGCCGGACTCCCGCCTGGAAGTCTACGAAAAACAACTGGTCCTGTTCGGGGGAAAACAGCATCGATGCCGGGAGGGAGTTCTGCCCGGTGCTGGTGTCGAGGACCTCTACTCCAAACTGATTCAAGATATTGAAACTGAGGAGTGCGACGGTCGCATCCGTGAGCGAGACAGTTGGGTCAAACGGGCCGATTTTGAAACTAACCAGTGGATTGATGAACTGCGTGTCCTGGAATGCGCGCCCTGTGAGGAACGTGTCGACATCGTTGGGGTCGAGCGGGCGATCGGCGTAGTCGAGAAAGCACTCGCCCGTGTCCGGGTTGGGCGCAACTCGATTGATGAAGCCGGAGGTCGTGCCGGTCACTGTGTACGCGTTTTGCGTGTGAACTTGATACTCGGTGAACTGATTGAAGCAGGTCCTGACTTCGTCGAGGGTGTACCGGCTTGGATTCGGCGACGGGCCTATTTCTACCTGATGATTGAACGCTCGAAGGATGGGAAACCAAACCGGGAAGTCTTCGATACTGTCGCGCAGGTTTTCGAACTTCTTGCAGGCGGCGGTATCCCGTGTGTTGGGAGGCAGATCGCCCGTGATCAGCAGGCGGTCTCCATCGTACGAGTCGAGGACATCGATGCGTGGCGCACTGCTCATTTCGGGAGGCTGCTGCGCACCAAGCACGCCGACCTGGCACAACGGAATGTCTTCAGCGAAGAACCAATTGCCTGCTTCCTGGTCGGGAGCTCCAGGAAACTCACTGACAGGCAGCGATTCGTCCGAGAAGAAACCAAGGCCCCCCTCCGAGTCCGGGATCAACCCCTGCCAACGAGCTTCCCAGCGCTGTGTGAAGCTGCTCCAGACTTGTGACGAGGCGCAAATCAAACCGTCGCCCTGGTTGTTTTGGGGCACGCCGTACAGATCGAACATCGAGTCTGGACAGTTGATGAACTCTAGCCCGGGGCCGTCGGAGAGCGCCGCGTCGCCGTTGGTTTCGTCGAGTTGTCCCGCCGACGCATTGAACTGCAGCGAGGGGGTGCCGTCGATGCTGATGAACGTCGCCGGGGTGAATCCAAAGCGTCGTCGATTCCGCCGGATACTCGCGAACTGGTCCGGCCCGGTCTCGGCCGGGGTGCATGCGATCGCGCCTTGCCCACCGCGGCATGGCGCGTTGAGATCATACACGTCGAGATAGAACATAGTGCCGTTCGAAAGGCTTACTGCCAGAAAGACTCCTCGCATGTTGTTCGCGTTTTGCGCCAGAGCGAAAGCGTCGGTGTCGCTCGAGTCGCAAATATCGTCCGCGGGAACCCTGAGCCCCTCCGTGTCGGGATCGCTTTCGAGATCGTAGAATGGTGAGATGACCTCGATCGAACGCGCGTTCGAAAAGGCGGAGCGAACTCGGTTGCGGGATTCCACGTGCTCGTCATTCGCCCGCGTGGAGATGCCGGCAATCACGGGGAGCACGGCGCCAAACGTGTCGGAGTTTGCAGAGTAGTCGACCGCCAAGACAGTGCTGTCCGTTGCGCTCACTGCGTAGAGGTAGCGTTCTGTTGCGGCTACGTCGTCGGGGTTCGACGTCGCCGGGACGAGGGGCGTCACGGAGACATCGAGGGTGGGCGTGCCGGTGACGATGGGTTCCATCGGCGTGGCACCGTTTTGGCCCAGGCTGAAGCGATGAATTACCGGCTGATTGGCGTCTGCGACGAGCAAGACATCGTCCTCGTCTGATCCGCTGGCATTTCCTGAGGTGCCTTGCTCGGCGCCGTGGTCGACCGCGAGTGCCACGGGACTTGGGCCGGGAGTCGCTCCGTCGACGCACGTCGTCGTCGTCTGCACGGTCTTGATGAACCGGCCCTCGCGGTCCGCCAATCCCTCAGGGCAGATGCGATGATAATCCTCAGGAGTCGATGGGGGCGGAGGTGCTGGCGTGATCGTCTCGCAATCGTAAGTGTTCAGTGGTAGCTGGATCACTTCGCCGAAGGTTGACTCGCCCGTCTGCGGGTCGATGTCCACTCGGATCTGGGCCACCGAACCAAGCTGGGGAATCGCCGCGTACAGGTAACGGTAGAAGACCGTGCTCGTGGCGCCCGTGACCCGACCTTCGCTGTCGGTCTCGGCCGTAAACAGCGCGAACTCGTGCAAGGCCAGGTCGGTAGGCCCCGCGTCGAAGCGGACCTGCTGCGTCGGCAGATCGGAGCTGCCCTCAAGCACGGCCGCAGTCGGAATGGCCTGGACGCTCTTTGGGCTGAAGCTACTGACGTATGTATAGCCGGGGGCGAGGGGCGAGATCTGAATGCCGGTCGGTTGCTCCCCGACGCGCAGGCTGGTGACGCCGGGAATCGTGCGGTTGGTATCCAAGATCAGTGAGTTGGTGAAGCTGATCGCAGCAACTTCTCCTGTTTGGACCTGGGTCACCGCGCCCAGGAACTGGGCATTGATCTCAGGCGAAAAGCTCGTTTCGGTGGAGCAGAGCGGGGCTGGCAATATCTGCTGGAGCGCGAAAAGATTCCCTGTGAGTAGCGTGAGGTCTGCGCATAGGAGCTGAAGCTTCGCGGGGCGGTTCAATGATGAAAGAACGACGCCGGTCCCGCCGCTGTTGCACGCCGCGAGCAGGAGCGCGCATGAGGCCATGGTGAGGAAGCGCTTCATCGCGGCAGCCCCGATACAGGCTGAGGTAAGCCGACCAGACCGAGGAGCACCGGCGCGCATTCTTCGGGGCCGTCCTTGCCGCTTTCGAGGCAGGCAACGAGCGGCTGCAGGTCGGCGACACGAAGCACCGAGGCACTGAAGTCTGCGGTGTACATGAGGAGCCGCGGACCATCGATGACGAATTCGAAGGCGCCGCTGATGTTCGTCAAAAGGGTCACGCCTTGGAGCCTGTCGACGTCGATAACCTGCACGTTGCGCGAGAGGAAACAGCTGACGAAAGCTAGGACAACGGTGCCTCCTCGCGCAGGGACCTCGGCGAGCTGCAAACGTGAAGGATCGCGGCAAGTCGAAACTTGCCCGATCATGGTCAGTTCGCCGTTTGTGGCGTCGCGGCTGGCAACGATGAGCGCTTCGGGTGAGCGAGACACGATGTACGCGAGGTTGCGGCCGGGCCGGGGGTCGAAGAGCGCGTCACGGTTGTTGTTCCCGTTGTCGAGCCCCGTTACGATGAGTGGGCCCGCATCGAACAAGTAGCTCTGAGTGGGGTCCCCGTCGATGCCTATGCCAACACGGTCGATCGCCGTGGTGACCGCACTGGGAATCCAGGCAATGTTGGCGCCGGGCTCGAGGGTGATGGTGACCTGCTCGGGCGCCAGTCCATCGAGGGTAGCGGCCAGGCGCGGACGTCGTTGAGGTTCTGGCCCCCCCGGGCGGAGCTGGTCGAAGAACATGCTCACCTCGCCTTCACGGTGCGCCATCAAAATGTAGTCACCGCGAAAGGCGGGATCGTCCGGGCTGCTGGTGGGTGCGAAATCCGCAGCGAGGTCTCCTACGTACACGTCGACCGGGTCGGACGGTAGGCTGAGCTCGACGCTAGGGTTCACCTGCTCGGCGCTTCCCGAACGGTACGCCGGCATGCAGGTCTGTCTCTGGCCGAACTGTCCCCCACAGCTGAGCTGGCCTTCTTCGTCTACGTCGATGAAGGTCAGATTTGCGTCGCTTCGCACTGGCACGTACAAGCGGCGCCCGTCGGTAGCCACCCCTAGGCCGTCCGAGAAAGACCCGATCAGGACCTCACCGCGGAGCAGCCCTTCGACGGGGACGAGCCTCAGCGCCGCTCCCTGGTCCTGGCCTTGGACCTCGAGCTCCGCCGGAATCACGGAGCAGCGGTCTGGGGGGACGACGACGCACGCATCTTTACCGGTCGCGTCGGCGTCGCGCATCGGATCACACGCGCAGCTTGGGTCGTTGATGTCGCCTTCAAACAGCGGGTCCAGGCACGACTCGAGGACGCCCGCACCCAGACACCCGGTCTTGATGGCGTCGATCATCTTCTGTAGATCGTACGACTGGACGTTTCCGGCGTTGTACTGGAGCGCGAAATTCGAGCTCGTCACGTAGACGTACTTGGGCTCGCCGTCGGCATTCCGGTCGACGGAGAGCTCGATTGCGATCGGGAAAGACATCAGCCCGGGTGGTAACGCCTCGCCCTCTTTGTTCACGCAGCCGGTCGAGATAGTCCCGGAGATAAGCAAGCACCCCAGAGCGAAGCGGGTCGCCGCGCTCTGCGGGCCGAATCGCGACCCCATGGAGCGGCACCCTAGCCGTTCGTTCTACATGGGGCAACTGCTGGTGAGGCGCCCTATTTCCAGGGATCGAGGATGGCTGGGTCGCGCAGATGCGATGGTTTGGCGTGCCGCCGACGCTTGTGCTGGATCGGTTTGATCGGAGCCCTGCTCGCTTGGACGCTTGGCGGCGGCTCGTCGCTCGGTTCGAGATTGGCGTTTTCCTCGGCCGGAGGCACGGCTGTCACCTGCGGAACAGGCCGGTCGGCGGGTGCAAACCGCTGGGTGGGGGCTGTGTTGGCGGACCCGATGCTGCGATGGGTATAGGCGCTGCTGAGCAGCGTTCCAAGCAGCGCTAATACGGCCATACCGAGTCCTCCCAGGTAGACTGGCGAGACCCGTGAGCGTTCGGCACGGGGAGGCCTGGTTGGCGTCAGCGTGACGGTGTCTGGCCCGCTCAGATGTTGGCCGCTCTGCACGTGCCGTAGGTCCGCCTCGATTTCGCGCATCGTCTGGTAACGCTGTTCTGGCTTTTTTTCGAGGCAGCGCAGGATCAGCTCTTCGAGCGAGTCGGAGACCTGCGGCACGCGGACCTGCGGCGGAATCGGGTCTTCGTACAGGTGCTTCGTGAGGATACCCATCGTCGTGTCCGCGTCATGGGGAACGTGACCGGTGACCATCTCGTAGAGCAAGACACCGAGCGCGTAAATGTCAGTTCGGTGGTCTACGCCGTTGCCTTCGCATTGCTCGGGCGACATGTAATGTGGCGTGCCGAGGACCTCACCGGCGCGCGTGAGCCGCTTGGGGCCGTTCGCGACCTTGGCGATGCCGAAGTCGAGGATTTTCACGAAGTCCTCGGTCTCGTTGCGCTGGATGAGAAATACATTTTCCGGCTTGAGATCGCGGTGAACGATCCCTGCCTCGTGGGCCGCGCCGAGCGCGCGGCAGATTTGCACGGCGATGTGAATTGCACGCTCCTCGGGCATCCGTTGGGCGACGTCGATCGCGTCGATGAGATCGATGCCCTCGAGGCATTCCATGACAAAGTATGTCGAGCCGTCATCCAGCTCGCCGAAATCGCTGATGTCGACGATGTGCTGGTTGCCGATCGCCGAGGCACTTTCGGCTTCACGCCGAAACCGCGCCAACACTTCCGGGTCGCGGGTGTTCTCCCGACGGAGCACCTTGATCGCGAGCGGTTTGTGGAGTCGGGTATGGGTGACCCTGTACACCAGCCCCATGCCCCCCTCGCCGAGCAGAGCCTCGACGCGGTAGCGCTGATCGATCGTCTGGCCGAGTAGACCCTCGAGCACGGTCGACACTCCGGAATGAGGTCTGCTCAGCTCCGCGTCGTCAAGCCCTCTAACATCATCGGACATACAGTATCGCCACAATCTTCCAGACAATTACATTCCAACACGCTCAGTGCTTCTCAGCAACCGCAAAAAGGCGGCTAGCCTCCTTTTTGTCGCAGGCAGGCTTGGGCGGCGGCTAAGCGCGCGACCGGGAGCTGGGACAGCGGGGTGGAGATGAAATCGAGGCCCAGGCGTTCGCATATTTCAATGGAGGCTGGGCTGCCTCCCTGGTCGCCGCACAGCCCCGCGAGGAGGTCGGGACGAACCGCTTTCCCGCGTTTGAGGGCCATGGCCATCAGCTCGGCGACGCGTTCGTCGAGGTGGGTGAAGGGATCGCGCGCAACCATGCGGAGGTCGCTCAGATAGATGGGCAGGAACCGGCTGGCGTCCGCCCGGCTCATGCCGAGCGTGGTCTGCGTTAGGTCGTTGCCCCCGAACGAGAAGAAGTGCGTATGTCGTGCGAGCGCGCCCGCTATGAGGCACGCGCGTGGAAGCTCGATCATGGCTCCTACGCGGCAGCTGAACAGGCTCGTCGGTTCGGGGAAGACCCGTTCGTGCACTGCGTTCAACACGGCGCACAAGCGTTCAACCTCGGACGCAAAGGCGACCATCGGAATCAACACCTCGAGCTCGACGGGCACACCCCGGTCGGCGCAGTGGCGTGCGGCGAGCAGCATGGCGCGAAGCTGCATGTCGTAAAGGCCGGGAATGGTCAGGCCTGCGCGAACACCCCGGTGACCGAACGCCGGGTTCGACTCGCGATGTCGCTCTGCCGCTTCGGTTACCTCCTCCAGCTCGAGCTCGAGCGCATTGGCGATCGCGCGCAATGATTCTTCATCTTGCGGGAGAAACTCTTCGAGCGCCCTGTCGAGCAAGCGAATCGTGACCGGCCTTCCATCCATCGCTCCAAAGATCTCGATGAAGTCGTCTTGCTGTGCTCGCTCGAGATCCGATAGCCAGTGCGCGCGCTGCTCGTCCTCTGTCGCGATCAATGCGCATCGCATCGCAAACAAGCGATCTTGCGCGAAGAACATGCGTTCTGTCCGGCAAAGGCCCACGCCTTCCGCCCCGTAGCTCAAGGCTGCGCGCGCGGTCTGCGGGGTATCGGCTTCGGCGTAGACACGCATGCGACGAATCTGATCGGCCCATGCCATCAGCTCTCGCAGCTCATCGACGGTCGGAGAGGCAACCACGTCGAGCGCACCCGTGTAAACCTTGCCGCGCGATCCATCGAGAGTGAGCAAGTCGCCTTCATGCAGCGGCTCCGAAGATGGCGAGTCGTCGAGACGCACCGTGCGTGCGCGGGGATCGATGCGGAGTTGTCCGCAACCCACCACGCAGCACTTCCCGAGCCCGCGGGCCACGACCGCGGCGTGTGATGTCATGCCTCCCGTCGCCGTTAGGACGCCCTTGGCAACCTTCATTCCATGGATGTCGTCTGCGCTGGTTTCCTGTCGTACCAGGATCACATCCTGCCCTTCGGCGACCCAGCGGACCGCATCATCCGGGTCGAAGACGATTCTGCCCGATGCGGCGCCCGGGCTCGCGGGCAAGCCGATGGCGAGTGGCTCGATGCCCCGTGTGGTGAGCTCGCTGGCGGCGGGCAGCCGAGCTTGAAGCAGCTGCTCCAGTGAACGGGCGTCGACCCGGAGCAACGCCTGCTTCTTGCTGAGAACTCCTTCACTCACCATGTCGACTGCCACGCGGACCGCCGCGTGTGCCGTACGCTTTGCTGTGCGTGTTTGTAAAAGATAGGGGCGGCCGTCTTCGACCGTGAACTCGATGTCCTGCATGTCGCCGAAGTGGCTTTCGAGAGACGCACAGTACTCGGAGATTGCCTCGAAGGCTTCCGGCATCGACGATTCGAGGCTCGACCCCTCCTTGCCGGGTGCCTCCGCGTCCGCGGTGAGCGCCACGGGGGTTCGAATCCCCGAGACGACGTCTTCGCCCTGTGCGTTGGGCAGGAACTCGCCGTAAAGCGTTTTGTCTCCGCTTGAGGGATTTCGGGTGAACGCCACACCGGAGCCGCTCCGTGGGCCCGTGTTTCCGAAGACCATGGCTTGCACGGTGCACGCGGTACCCATGCCGTCGTCGATCCCTTGCATGCGCCGGTATCGAAGCGCACGTGAATTATCCCACGACGCGAAGACGGCGCCCATCGCATCCCAGAGTTGGGCGTGGACGTCTCGAGGGAAAGGGGCGCCCGATGCTTGATCGATTGTGGTGAGGTATGATGCGACGAGCTCCTCGAGTGCCGTCACGGGGAGCTCGGAGTCGAGCATGCGCGGTTGCCCGAGCTCGCTCTTGAGATTGCTGACCAGATATTGAACCGTTCCGCTCCGATGCCGCGCACAACCGTCCCGTACATTTGGAGCAAGCGGCGATAGGCGTCGAGAGCAAAGCGTTCGTCCCCGTGTTGCGCGGCAAGCCCGGCGAGAGTGCGTTCGCTGAGGCCGACATTCAGCAGTGTATCCATCATCCCGGGCATCGAGACCGGCGCCCCCGATCGAACCGAAAGGAGCAGCGGGCGGTCCGGGTCTCCGAAGCGCGCGCCGAGGCGCTTCTCGAGCACCCGAAGCGCCTGGTCGACCGCCGTCTCGAGGCCATCGGGCCAGGCGCCGCCCTCTCGGTATCGCTTGCCGACCTCGGTCGTGATCGTGAACCCCGGGGGCACGGGAATTCCAAGCGCGGCCATTTCGTGGAGGCCGGCCGCCTTCGTTCCGAGGAGCTTGGGGCGGACGCCCGAGTCCAGCTCTGCGTCAAACGGATACAGAAGGGTCACGGCGTCGCAACTTTGTCCCAAGCTGGTGGAAGTGCGCAATACCGTTGACCGTGTCCGCGATTTCTCCAAGCAAACACAGGCGATTATTCCGAATGGCAGCGTCGTCGACCATGACGAACACCTCATCGAAGAAGCGATCGATGGGCGCGCCGAGCTCCTTGGCAACGAGCCGCAAGGCGTCGGCATAGCGGCGGTCGCCCGTTGCCGCACGGATCTGATCGCGCACGGTTTCGAACCGTTCGGCCAGGGCACGCTCCGCGCCGGCTTCGAGCAGATTGCGGTCGATGGGGCCACGCGCGCTCTCTTTCGTGATGTTGAAAGCCCGCTTGAATGCGACCGCCAGGGCTTCGAACTCGGGCGCCTTACCCAGCTCGGAAACCGCTTCGATGCGAGTCTGCAGGTCGCGCAACGAGGTGCCCGTCCAGGCGCCGAGGCATGCGTCGACGACATCCCCGCCATATCGGTCTCTGAGCATCCCTCGGATGCGCCCGCGGAAGAAGCCGTCGAGCGAGGCGCGGACCTCGTCGGCCGGCGCAAGCTCGGCGTCGCCTGCATATGCGCTGTATGCTTGGTCTACCAGTTGCAGTAGGTCGACGTCGATCGGGCCTTCGAGCGCGATGCGAACGATGCCGATCGCTGCGCGGCGAAGCGCGAAGGGATCGGCTGACCCGCTTGGCACCAGGCCGATGCCAAAGCACCCGACCAGGGTGTCGACGCGGTCGACGACGGCAACGACGGCCCCGACGAGTTGGCTTGGCACCGAGCCGTCCGCGCCCTGTGGCTGGTAATGATCGCGAATCGCATCCGCGACGGCCGGGTCAATGCCCTCGCGCAAGGCATACCAGCGGCCCATCTCGCCCTGGAGCTCGGGAAACTCGAAGACGATGAGGGTCTCGAGGTCAGCCTTGCATAGCCGTGCCGCTTCGGTACAGGCGGCTGCGTCCGCCCCTGTTAGCTCGGCGAGGGCGCGCGCATTCGCCTGCAGACGCCGGACCTTTGCGCCCATCGTGCCGAGCTTGGATTGAAACACCACCGACTCGAGCTTTTCCAGGCGGTCTGCGAGTGGCGCTTTGCGATCTTCGTTTACGAAGAACCTCGCGTCGGCCAGGCGAGCGCGCAGGACCCGATCGTTGCCCTTCGCGATGATTCTCGGAGCCTGAGCAGTGTTGACCACGTTGAGATACGAGGGAAGGAGGGCGCCGCCCTCTGACGCGCGCACGGCGAAATAGCGCTGATGGTCGCGCATGACGGAGACAACCACTGCGTCTGGAAGCGCGAGAAAGGACTCATCGAAGCTTCCTGGGACGGTAAAGGGCTCTTCGATCAGCGACACGCACTCGTCGGCCAGGAACGTGTCCGGCTCGAGGACGCCACCCAGGGAGCTCGCCGCAGCCAACAGCTCCTGCATCATGCGATCCTTGCGGCGCTTCACGTCGACGAGCACGTGCGCGCGCTCCAGCGCCGTTTCGTAGCTGCTCGCGTCGTCGAGGTCGAAGCTGTCCGGGGCCAGAAAGCGATGGCCCCGTGTTGCACGGCCCGCACGCACGCCGGCGAATTCGAACCCGACGACGTCGCGGCCAAGCAAGGACACGATCCAGTGGATGGGCCGGCCAAACGCGACATCTCCGGACCCCCATCGCATGGACTTGGGAAATGTGATTCGCAGACAGAGTTGCGGAAGGATCGCCGCGAGCACCGCGGCCGTGGCCTTGCCGGCTTCATGCACCTCGACGCTGACGTACTCGCCTTTGTCGGTGGTCTGCTTGCGAAGGTCGTCGACGGCGAGGCCGTGCTTTTTTGCAAACCCGATTGCAGCGCGCTTGGCAGAGCCATCCGTCCCAAACGCCGCATTCCACGGCGGTCCCACGATTGTTTCGTCGCGGTCGGGCTGATTCGACGCAAGACCTCGAAGCCGGAGCGCGAGCCGGCGGGGAGTTCCCATCGTGTGCACCTCGAGCGATTCGGTGGCGAGGCGGGCTTGATCCACCAGCTCGGCCGCGCTCGTCCTCATCGAGCGCAGCGCATGGGTTACAAACGACGCCGGCAGCTCCTCCGTCCCGATTTCCAGTAAGAACTCCGATGACATCGAGAGGCGTTGCTACCAGACCGGATCCACAGGCGCAACGGGGCGGGCCGCTCCGTTGCGCTATTGAGCTGCCGCCGTGGCGTCAAGCAGCGGGAAACCGAGGGCCTCGCGTTGTGCGTACCACGACTCTGCAACCGCGCGAGCGAGGAGCCTCACACGCCCGATGTAGCGCTGCCGTTCGGTTACGCTGATCGCGCCCCGCGCATCGAGGACGTTGAAGTAGTGGCTGCACTTGATGACCGCGTCATAGGCAGGGAGTACCAGCCGCTCGAGGGCCTTACGGTCGAATTGGAGGGTGCCGCCCTTCCCCTTTCGGTTGTTGAGACCCAATAGCACCGCAACCTGGCTTTCATACGCATCGAAGAGCTGCTTTTGCAGGTCTACATCGGCCTGCTCGAAGTTGTAAGTGCTCCACTCCCACTCGGCGCGCTTGTAGAGGTCGCCGTACCGGATGCCTTGGGCCCACTGCAGCTCGTACACGTCGTCGACGTCTTGCAAGTACATCGCTATCCGTTCGAGCCCGTAGGTCAGCTCGCCGCTGATCGGCTTGCAGTCGATGCCGCCACACTGCTGGAAGTAGGTGAACTGGCTAATCTCGAGCCCATCGAGCCACACCTGCCACCCCAGGCCCCATGCGCCCAGTGTCGGTGACTCCCAGTCGTCCTCGATGAAGCGGATGTCGTGTTGGCTCGGATCGGTGCCAAGCGCGCGGAGCGACTCGAGGTACAGATCCTGGATGTCGAGCGGTGAAGGTTTGAGGATGACTTGATACTGGTGGAACTGCTGCAACCGGTTCGGGTTTTCGCCATAGCGCCCGTCGGTCGGGCGGCGACTCGGTTCGACGTATGCAACGTTCCACGGCTCCGGACCGATCGATCGCAAGAAGGTGTGCGGATTGAACGTGCCTGCGCCCACCTCCGAGTTGTAAGGCTGAACGATCAGGCAACCGTGGTCGGCCCAGAAGCGTTCCAGGGCTAGAACGAGCTCTTGGAAAGTCATTCCTTGTCTTCGTCCTCGTCTTCGGCGGTGGCTGCGAGAGCTTCGGCCGCTGCAATGGCGGCCTCTTCTTCGGCAAGAAGCTCCTCCTCGGCCTCTTCGAAAGCCTCGGCCGCAGCGAGCTCCGCGGCTGCGATGTCGATCGATTCACCAGTCTCTTGTTCGAACAGCGCCTTGTGTTCGTCGGTGAGGTCACTGAACTCGTGAAGCGTGGGGAGGTCTTTCAAGCTGCTAAGGCCAAAGAATTCCAAGAACCGAGGGGTTGTCCCGTACACCAAGGGCCTGCCCGGCTCGTCCTTGCGCCCGAGGATCTTCACGAGACCGCGGTCCGCCAGCATTTTTAGAGACGAGCCGGAGTCGACGCCGCGTACGTCATCGACTTCCGGCCGGGTGACGGGTTGGCGGTACGCGCAGATCGCAAGCGTCTCCAGCTGTGCGCGCGTCAGGCGCATGGGTTTCGGCGCGATGAGCATCTTGACGAAGTCAGCGCTTTCGCGCGCAGAGCGGAACTGATAGCCGCCGGCCACGTAGTACAGATGCACGCCGCGGTGCTGGTAGTCGGAGACGAGCTCGTCGAGTAAAGGCTGCACCTCGGCGAGGGTGGCCCGCGCGGCCCGGGCGAGCTTCTTTGGCGTCACCGGTACGTCCGAGACGAAGATCAGGCTCTCGAGGACGTTCTTGAGCGTCTCTCGGCTCGGAGTGATCGGTGCGCCAGCGCCGTTGTCGGCGATGCGGCCCTGCGTATGCGCATCGGTTTGAATCATGGTTCCTGCTCGTCATTGTAGGTGTATGTGCCGGAGGTACCCGCTGGCACCACCACGGATTCTCTTCGTTCCTGTGTGATTCGGGCCACATCGTCGAAGCCGACTTCCGCGTCCGCTAGGTCACTTGCCGGCCTTTGCACGTCGGCGGGGACGACTGGCTCGCCCGCTGCGTCGATGAGCATGTACTCGAGGTAGATGGGCTCCTCGTGGTCGGTCTGATAGATGCTTGCTAATCGCATTTTCGCCATTTCGAGCAGGGCCAGAAACGTAATCACGAGATCGTACGATGTGCTGACGCCGTCGAAGAGCTCGTCGAAACGGCAACGGCGGCGCTCCCGAAGCAAATCGACCACCCCGCCAATGCGCTCTTGAATCGACATCCGTTCCGCATCCACTGCGAGCGAAATGCTGGCGTTGACGCGCTCGGCAACCTTCTTCAGCGCATCGAGCAGCTTGAACACGCTCACTTGGCCTAGGGGACGCGGCCCTTCTGCGGTTGGCGGCGCGGAGCCACGCGCAAACACGTCCCGTCCCGCGATCGCGCGAGCGCCCAGGTCTTCGGCAACCGTTTTGTACTTCTGGTACTCGAGCAAACGCCGGATCAGCTCGGCGCGCGGGTCGAGCTCGTCGTCGTCCTCGTCGTCCTGGTCTTCAGGCGGGCGCGGCAAGAGCATCTTGCTCTTGATGTGCGCCAGCGTGGCCGCCATCACGAGGTATTCCGAGGCGACGTCGAGGTTGAGAGCATGCATCAAACCCAGGTATTCCAGGTACTTATCGGTGACGAAGGAGACCGGCAGATCGAGGATGTCGAGCTCGTGCTTCCGGATGAGATGCAAGAGCAGATCGAGCGGGCCTTCGAAGTTCGGCAGCTGGATCCGGAAGTTTGGGTCCAGCGCCTCCGAGGCCTCGGGCGCCGGCATGGGGCTGGGCTCACTCATCGCGATGCAACCATGCGCTGCTAGGCTCCCAAGTGTCAATTGCTACGGGCTTCGTCGAGGGCGCCGACCACCGCCTCGGCGTGCCCCTTCACTTTCACCCTTGGGAAGTGCTTGATGACCTTCCCGTCGGGTCCGATCAGCACCGTCGACCGGATAATCCCCATCGACTTTTTGCCGTACATGTTCTTCTCGCCCCAGGCGCCGTACTTTTCGAGGATCTTGCCGTCGGGGTCGCTCAGCAGCGGAAATTTCAGGTTGTATTTGTCGGCGAACTTACAATGCGATTCGATCGAATCCTTACTGACGCCAATGACGACGGCGTCCCGCGCCTTGATCTTACGCAGGGCCTTGTTGAAGTCGTTGGCTTCGGTCGTACAGCCCGGCGTGTTGTCCCTGGGGTAGAAATAGAGGATGACGTACTTGCCCGCGAGGTCCTTGAGAGCAAGCTTGCCGCCTGAAGAGGAGGGCAGATTGAATGCGGGAGCCTTGCGGCCTTCTTTGATCATGCAGACGCCTGTATCGCCGGTTTGCCTCCGCTGTCAACGCGTCGAGGCCTTCACGAACTTGGCTTCTGCGTTGCGCGCGCCCAAGATCGCGATATGAGCACGCGCACCCTCATCGTGGGAGACGTCCACGGCTGCCGCGAGGAGCTCGAGGACTTGCTGCAGGAGTCGGGCTGGGAAGATGGCGACAAGCTGGTCTCAGTCGGAGATTTGGTGGCCAAGGGCCCGGATTCGCGAGGGGTTATTCGACTCATGAGGAAGCTCCGTGGACGCGCGGTCTGTGGCAATCACGACCAGCACTGCCTGAGATGGTGGCAAGCCGAGCGCGCCGGGAGGCCCCTTCCCAAGCTGAAGCCAGTTCACCAGCGTGTCGTGGACCAGCTCGAAGAGGAGGATTGGCGGTGGCTGGCCGATCTCCCTTTCTGGATCGAGCTGCCCGAGCACGACGCCCTGGTGGTGCATGCTGGGCTGTTGCCGGATGTCCCTGTCGAAGACCAGGACCCCTACGACCTGATGAATATGCGCAGCATCCTCGACGACGGGAGCACATCGAGAAGCTATGAAGAAGGCGTGCCCTGGGCCGAGCGCTGGCCGGGGCCGCGCCTCGTAGTCTTTGGCCACGACGCAGTGCGAGGGCTTCAGACCCGTCCTCATGCGATCGGCCTGGATACGGGGTGTGTGTATGGGGGCTGGTTGACCGGGCTCTGGTTGCCGGAGCGGGATCTCGTCTCGGTGCCGGCGCGAGCGGCCTATGCCGAAGCCGGGAAGGATTGAGGGTGGCGGAGGTCTGGGTTTGCAGGGAGGACGCGCTGCAGGACGGGGTCGTTCGCATGGCGCGACTCGGCTGCGATGAGGACGGTTTGCCCATCATCGCGCTGCTGCTGCGCGATCAGACCGGCGCCATCGTCGCGTATCGCAACTTGTGCCGGCACCTTTCCGTGCCGCTCGACGGAGGGACGGGACAGCTGCTGAGCGAAGATGGGCAGCACCTGGTGTGCGGCACACATGGGGCGGCCTACCGCTTGCAGGATGGCTATTGCGTCGAAGGGCCGTGCCAGGGGCTAGCGCTGCATCGGCTTCATGTTCGGGACGAGTGCGGAGACCTTTACGTGTCGGATGCTCCGGTTGCTCATTCGACCGTCTAGACGGCGAAAAGCTTCGTGGGAGGCCGATTTGACGGTCCGCTGAGGCGATTGCTACGCTTTTCCGCGAATGGGGGAACGATATGCGTAAATGCGTTTGGTTAATGTGTGCGGGTCTGCTCTTCGGTCTCGTCGGCTGTGGCGACGACTCGGGGATCGGCGGCTCGGGTGGTTCCGGCACGGGCGGCTCGGGTGGTTCCGGCACGGGCGGCTCAGGCGGGACCGGCACGATGGTCATGGTCAGCGGCATCGTGGTGGCCGCGTCCATCGACGGCCCTGAGGCGCCGGCTGAAGGCGTGACGGTCCGGGTCGTCGGCACTTCAAACAGCGCGATGACCGACGCGCAGGGGGCGTTTTCCGTGATGGCGCCAAGCGGCAGCGCGACGTTCGTCACGGCGGCCGACGGCAACTGGGGCGAACAATCCACATGGAACGTGCCGCCCGCAGGACGGACCGACCTAGGGCTGGCCGTCATTCCGGACGCCCTCGTCGACGCGGTCGCGGCGTCTCTCGGAAAGACTGCGGACCTCTCGAAGGGCATCGTGTCGGTGAGCTTCGACGAAGACATGGCCGTGGGAGGCGAGACGGCTAGCATCAGTGCCAGTAGCGAGTTTTCGTTTGTGTTCGACGCGACCGATGCGCCGGTGCTTGGTGATACGCTCATCGCGGGTCCCGGCACCGAGGTGAACTTCGTGAATACCGACGTCACCAGCGACGTGAGCGCGACCGCCACGAACGCGGCTGACCAGTCCTGCACGCTGGAGTTTCCAGATGTGACCTATTCGGTCCAAGCCAAGGTGCTCACAGAGATCGACGTAACTTGCCCATGATGGCAGCGGGAACGTGAAAAACGGGCTGGCGGCTGAGTCGTCAGCCCGTTTTCCCTTGCTTTGCGTTCCAGGCCGCAGGCGATGAGAGCGGGCCGACGTCGGCCCATGGCTTGTCTTCGCTGTTGACCAGGACGCGCTTGCGCGTGGTCAGTACTTCGCGGCCGTCACGGGTCACCAAGACGGTGTGCTCGAACTGCGCCGACAGTGACCGGTCCATCGTGAGCACCGTCCACTTGTCGTCCATCACCTCGGTTCGGTAGCCGCCGATGTTGATCATCGGCTCGATCGTGAAGACCATGCCGGCCTTGATCCGCTTGTCCTTGCCACGCCGGCCAAAGTGCGGAATCTGCGGCGCCATGTGGAATTCCCGGCCTACGCCGTGGCCGACATAGTCGCGAACGACCGAGCAGCCCCTACCCTCCGCATATTCCTGAATCGCCGCGCCGATGTCGCCGATCCGCTTGCCGTGCTTCACCTCTGCGATGCCGAGCTCCAGACAGCGGCGTGCGGTCTCCACCACCAGGATCGCTTCTTTGCTTGGCTCGCCTATGTAGAAGGTCTCTGGTGTCACCGTGATAGCCGTGTTCCTTGGGCAGATACGTGGTGACATCGACGTTGACGATGTCTCCGTCTTTGAGCACATAGGGGCCGGGGATCCCGTGGCAGACACACTCGTTGACGCTCGTGCACACGCTCTTAGGAAAGCCCTTGTAGTTGAGGGGGGATGGATAGGCGTCGTGCGAGACGGTGAACTCGTGCACGAATTTGTCGATGTCATTCGTCGTGATGCCGGGGCCAATCATCTCCCCGACCGCACTCAGGCAGTCGGCGGCCAGTTGGCAGGAACGCCGCATGTCCTGGAGCATGCGGGGACTCATGAGCTCGATCGCGGACAAACGTGAACCTCAGGCGCAGGGGGTAGTGCTTGTGGGACAGGGCTGCAAACAGTCAAGTCTGCGCGCGCCCAAACCTGCGCTGGTTTGACCGCTTGCGCCGATGCCACTACATAGCCGGTCTCAGAGAGTTTACAGGGCCTTTTTATGTCAGACACGTACAACAACGTCCCCATGAGCGATGCAATGGCGGCGCGAACCGAAAAAGAAGACAGGTTTTGGAGCGGGCCGAGGCTGATCGTGCTGGGCTTCGCGACCCTGGCGGTGGCGTTCACCCTGCTCTGGTTGATGGCCCAGGGCGTCATCGGTCCAACGCGGCATGACAGCAGCGTGGGCCACGAGGTCCATTTCCTACAGCCTGGCGGCGGCCCAATAGACTGACATGGTTTCGCGCGAGGGTGCGGCTAGAAGTCGAAGTCGAGCTCCTGCGGTTCCTCGTTCTTGAGCGAGTCGTCCTCACCCGGTTCGAAGGTCGCTTCGGAGTACAGATCGTCGAGGGACCAGCCTGCCTTGTGGTGGCGCCGCAACTCCTCGCGCTCGAACTCGGCAAGTGACTGATAGCTTTTTGGTCCTCTAGGGCGCATGTCCCCCCCTTTTTTCCCGATCACCAGTTGGGCATTGGTATGTCGCAAGAGTACTTTGCCCTACACTTCCGCACACCCTACTCACCGCGATCGAGATGGCAAAAAAACCGGCGAGATTGAAACCGCGGACGCGCACTGGTAGACGCAATCCATGAGCCGGGTGGTAGCGATCGCCAATCAGAAGGGCGGCGTCGGGAAGACGACTACGGCTGTCAACCTGGGCGCGAGCCTCGCTGTCGCGGAGCAGCGTGTTTTGCTGGTCGATCTCGACCCGCAGGGCAATGCATCGACCGGGGTCGGGTGCAGTCCCGGTGACGAGGAGCTGGAGGGTTCTTACGAGCTTTTGCTCGGCGAGGTCGGTGCGGGCGACGTGATTTACGAGACCGAGATGCCCTACCTGCACGTCATTGCCGCAACGCAGGACCTGGTCGGCGCAGAGCGGGACTTGCTTCAAGCCGATGATAGCGCCACTCGGTTGCGGGATGCGCTCGAGTCCGTACGCGACGAATACGACTTCATCGTCGTCGACTGTCCGCCTTCTCTCGGCATGTTGACGATCAACGCGTTGACCGCGGCCGATTTGGTCATCGTTCCGCTGCAGTGCGAGTACTATGCGCTCGAGGGGCTGTCTCAGTTGGTAGGGACGATCGAACGCGTGCGCGCTTCGGTCAACGAACACCTGGAGATTCACGGCGTACTGCTCACCATGTTCGATTCGCGTAACAACCTGGCCAATGAAGTCGCCGACGAAGTGCGGCGCCACTTTCGCGTCTACGATACGATCATCCCGCGAAACGTACGCCTCGCGGAGGCTCCGTCCCATGGGAAGCCCGTGATTTTGTACGATGCATCATCGCGGGGCTCCTATACGTATCTGAACCTCGCGCGCGAGTTGCTGGACGATCTGGAGGTAGCGGCATAGTGGCGCGCCGACGCTTGGGGCGCGGGCTGGATGGCTTGTTACCGGCAGCGCCGCCCGCATCGAACCTCTCCGCAAAAAACAATGCAGCGGTCGAGGATCTGCATCCGAGCCACGTGCAGCCCCGTACGCGGCTCGATGCAGAGGCGCTCGTTGAGCTTGCGGCGTCGATTCGGGAGCATGGCGTGCTGGAGCCGATCCTGGTGCGTAAACGACCTTCAGGCGGGTTCGAGATCATTGCGGGCGAGCGCCGTTGGCGTGCGGCACAGCAAGCGGGCCTGAAAGAAGTTCCGATTTTCGTGCATAACCTCGACGATGAAGCGGCCTTCGAAGCGGCACTGGTCGAGAACCTGCAGTGCGAGGATTTGAACCCGCTGGAAACGGCGCGTGCGTTTCAGCGATTGGTCGCCGACTACGGATTCACGCAGGAAGAGATCGCCACGAAGGTCGGCAAGGAGCGTTCGACGGTGGCCAATGCCTTGCGCCTGTTGAAGCTGCCGAAAGACGTAATGGAGCTCGTCGAGAATGGCGAGCTCAGCGAAGGGCACGCGCGCGCCCTACTCTCGGCGCCCAATGTATCGAGCATGAAAAAACTGGCCCGCAGCGCGGTGTCGAAAGGCTGGAGCGTCCGGGAGGCAGAGCGACAAGCGCGCCGTTTGGCACGCGGTGATGGGACAGGCGCGGCGCCGAACAAGGTAGCCAAGAGTACCAATGTCCGCGATCTCGAGAAGCGGCTTTCACGCGCGCTTGGCTCCTCCACGAGGATTCACGAGAGCGGCAAAGAGCGCGGGCAGGTTCGGATCAGCTACTCGAGCTTCGATGAGCTGGATCGTTTGATCGAGATGCTGACGCGGCGGTAGCGTGTTGGTCGCCAGCACCAGTGTGGGGGTCGGGGGGGGTTGAGATAGGCTCTAGAGGATTCGGGCTTTGGCTGCGTCTACCGTGTTGTTCAGCAGCATGGCGATCGTCATCGGGCCGACGCCGCCGGGGACCGGGGTGATGTACGATGCGTGTTCTTTTGCGCCTTCGAAATCGACGTCACCGGTCAGCGTGCCGTCCTCGAGGCGGTTGATGCCGACGTCGATCACCACCGCACCCTCTTTGACCCAGTCGCCCTTCACCAGAGCCGGGCGGCCCACGGCAGCCACGACGATGTCTGACTCGCGCACTCGGTCGGCTAGATCCTGCGTACGCGAGTGAGCGATCGTCACCGTTGCGTGTTTTTCGAGTAGCATCAGCGCGATCGGCTTTCCGACCAACGTGCTGCGGCCTAGGACCAGCGCGCGCTTTCCTTTCGGGTCGCAGCCGATGTGTTTGAGCATCCGCATGCAGCCGCTCGGGGTGCACGGCCGGAGCCCCTTGCGGCCGACCATGAGGAGCCCGGCATTGAACGGGTGCAAACCATCGACGTCCTTTGCCGGGTCGATCGCGTCGATGATCGTTTGATCCTGCAAATGGTTGGGCAAGGGCAACTGGACGAGGATGCCGTCGATGTCCTCGTCCGCATTGAGCTCGAAGATCAGCGAGAGGAGATCGGCTTCGGAGGTTTCTGCCGGCAGCCGATGCACCTCTCCGCCGATTCCTGCCTTGACCGCGGCCCGCTCCTTGTTTCGGACATAGACTTGAGACGCCGGATCATCTCCCACCAGCACCACGTGAAGACCGGGCGCCCGATTGTGCGTTGCCCTGAATGCCTCGGCGCGCGCCTTGACCTCCAGACGCACTTCTTTGGCAAGCGCCTTCCCATCGATCAACTCAGCCATGGGCGGGGGTCTAACAGGAGCGCAGCCGGTTCTCAAACCAGCGGTCCCGGTGGAAATCGCGGCTTGGCGTGGTATGCCGCGGGGCCATGTTCGACCCCGTCTCCCCTCAGGTTTCGTTTCCCGGGCTCGACGCGACCCAGCTCGCCTTCTGGGATGATGCTCGCATCTTCGAGAAGACCCTCGAAAGCGGCGAGGACAGGCCTGCGTTCATCTTCTACGAGGGGCCGCCGACGGCCAATGGCATGCCGCACCCGGGACACGTGCTCACGCGCGTGATGAAAGACGTGTTCCTTCGCTACCGGACGATGTGTGGTTACCAGGTTCCACGTCGCGCCGGATGTGATACGCATGGCCTGCCGGTCGAGGTAGAGGTCGAGAAGGAGCTCGGTATCAGCGGTCGTGACGCCATCCAGGAATACGGGGTCGAGGCGTTCAGCCGCAAGTGCATCGACTCGGTATTCAAGTACATCGGCGAATGGCAGAGGATGTCGCAGCGGATCGGCTTCTGGGTCGACTTCGATTCTGCCTACGTAACTTTTCACAAATCGTACGTGGAAAGCGTGTGGTGGGCGCTTTCAGAGATGTTCAACAAGGGCCTGCTGTATCAGGGCTACAAGGTCGTGTGGTGGTGGCCACAGGGTGGCACCGCGCTGTCTGCGGGCGAGGTCGGCCAGGGATACCAGACGATCGATGATCCGTCGGTGATGATTCGCTTCCCCATAGAAGGGGAGGACCGCACTTCGTTCCTGGCATGGACGACGACACCGTGGACGCTCCCATCCAACATCGCGCTCGCGGTCGATGCTGACACCGACTACGCTACTGCCGAGATCGATGGAGGCGAACGGCTCGTCCTCGCCGCTGCGCTCGTTGGCAATGTGCTAGGCGATGCGGCAAAGGTCGTGGCGACGCGCAAGGGCTCCGAGCTCGTCGGGATGACCTACGAGCCCCCGTTCCGTTATGCTCAGCCCGAAGGAGGTCCTGCCTGGCAAGTCGTCGAAGCGGATTTCGTTTCGCTTGACAGCGGTTCGGGCCTCGTTCACCTCGCGCCGGCCTTTGGGGAGGACGATTTCCGGGTCTGCAAGGAAAAGGGCATGGGCTTCCTGCAGTTGCTCAGGCCTGACGGCACCTTCCCGGACCAAGTGACCGACTTTGCGGGCCGCTTCTGCAAAGAGGCCGACCGAGACATCATCCGCAACCTGCGCGCCCGTAACCTGCTCTTCAAGGAAGAGGTGTACCGTCACGACTATCCGTTTTGCTGGCGCGCGATGCAGGACCCGTTGATCCAATATGCGCGTCGTTCCTGGTTCATCCGCACCACGCAAGAGATTGAGCGCGTCAAAGAGAACAACCAGCGCGTCCACTGGGAGCCGGAGCACATCAAGAACGGGCGCATGGGTCAGTTCCTAGAGGGTAATGTCGACTGGGCTTTGTCGCGTGAGCGCTTCTGGGGCACGCCCCTTCCGATATGGAAGAACGACGAGACCGGCGCGGTGGAGTCGGTCGGCTCGGTTGCCGAAATTCTCGAGCGAAACCCCCATGCATTCGCGCATTTCGAACGAGCAAGGGACGAAGATCCGACGCTGCAAGACCATTTGATGGTTCACAAGCCGTGGATCGACGAGGTCACCTGGACCAAGGCCGGCGAGCCGGGCGTCTACCGGCGTGTGCCAGAGGTCATCGATTGCTGGTTCGACTCGGGCTGCATGCCGTTCGCGCAGTGGGGGTTCCCGCACCAGAATGCTGATGGCTTTGAGCGCAGCTTCCCCGCAGATTTCATCACCGAGGCAGTCGATCAAACACGTGGCTGGTTTTACTCGCTGATGACGATCAGCTCGCTCATGTTCCCCGAACGCCCCCTGCCCCATCCGTTCAAGAACTGCGTGGTGCTCGGCCTGATGACCGACGGGAAAGGCAAGAAGCTCAGCAAGCGCGACAAAAACTACACGGATCCGCTGGTACTCATGGATCGCGTGGGCGCGGATGCCGTGCGTTGGGCGCTCTATGCGGGCACTGTGCCCGGGCAGAACACGCGCTTCTTCGATGACGCTGCCACTGATGCGGTGCGCGAGTTCCTATTGAAAATATGGAACGTCTATAGCTTTTTCGTCACCTACGCGAACATCGACGGCTGGACAGCCGACGCGGATCGTCCAGGGCTTGCGCAAAGGCCCGACATGGATCGTTGGGTGCTAGCCGAGCTCGACGCGACCGTGCGGACGGTGTGCCGAGAGCTCGACGATTACAAGAGCCACATGGCTGTGCGGCACCTCCTCGGCTTCGTCGAGGGGCTTTCAAATTGGTATGTGCGCCGAAGCCGCGCTCGCTTCTGGGCTTCCGGCGATTCTGCCGACAAGCGTGCGGCATTCAGCACGCTCTACGAGGTGTTGGTGGACCTGACGAAGCTGGCAGCACCGTTCATTCCGTTCATGACCGAGACCCTGTTTCAGAATCTAGTTCGCAAGGACGACCCATCGGCACCCGAGTCGGTCCATCTGGCATCGTTTCCCGAGCCGCTCGAAGCGCGGGTCGATGATGAGATCAGGCACACGATGGAGAGGGTCCGCAACGTGGTGACGCTCGGGCAACGCGTCCGAAATGAGAACAAGCTGAAGGTGCGCCAGCCGCTGGCCACGGCGATTGTCGTCGTGGCGGATGACGCCGAACGGCGAGCCATCGATCGTTTCGCGAGCGCGATTCGTGAGGAGCTCAATGTGCGCGAGCTGGGGTTTACGCAGGAACCGCACAAGTACGTGGAGTTCGAGCTCGTTCCCAATTTTCGAGTGCTCGGGCCGAAGCTCGGCAAGCAACTGCCGGCTTGCAAGAAGGCGCTAGCAGAGGCGAATGGCTCGGCGCTCTACGCCGAGATGGAAGAGAAGCACAAGATCGTCATCGCGCTCCCGGAGGGGTCGATCGAGCTCGCGCCGAACGAGGTCGAGGTGCGATTGAGCGCGCGCGAAGACTTTGCGGCGGCGTCTGGAGCAGGCCAAGTAGTGGTGATCGATACGCGCGTGAACGACAGCCTTCGCCGTGAAGGGCTTGCCCGTGAGGTGATCAACCGCATCCAGCGGGCCCGCAAGGCCATGGACTTGGCCTACGAGACGAGAATCCAAGTGAGCTGGAATGCAGAGGGCGACCTCGCCCAAGCCATCGAGGAGCACGCAGAGCGCATCGCTGCTGAAACCCTGGCGAACGACTTCATCCGCGGCGGCGCCGGCACTGGAGGCAAGCACGATACCGAGGTCGATGGCACCGCCCTATACCTCACTATCACCCCGGGCTAGGCAAGAGCGTCCGAGTCCTTTTTCTCGCGGCGCCCGTCGACAAAGCCCTCGATGATAATCAAAGCGACACCGATCGTGATCCATGCGTCGGCGACGTTGAATGTTGGGTAGGCCCATCGATCGTTGATGTGAAAGCGCACGAAATCGACGACGTAGCCTAGGCGCACGCGATCCACGAAGTTCCCGATCGCCCCTGCAATGATTAGGGGCACACTGATGGCGAACAGCGCGCCCCCGCGACCCGTGATGAACATCCACAGCAGAAGCAAGACAGCACCCGCTGCCGCGCAGTAGAAGACCCCTTTGCGAACAGGGGTCGGCATATCGCGCATGAAGCCGAAGGCGGCGCCGCAGTTCTCGGCGTATCGAAGCTCGAGATAGCCATCGACCAAGACGATCGGCGGGCGTTGGGCGCGCTGGGACTGAATGCGGCCCTGCGCGCCAGGCACACAGACCGGCGCCGGCTTTAGCAAGGAGGGCTGCGAAAGCTGGTCGAGCGCCCAGTGCTTGCTGCCGAGGTCTATCGCCGTGAGGACTGCGATCGCGGTCAGGCACAGGATGAGCGCCTGGCGGGAGCGGGGTGTGCGAGTCACGGCCGGCGACTGTAACAGCTGGACTTACTGGGTCAAATCCGTACAGAGGCCCGAGCCGAGCACTTGGGATATGCCGGCCAGATTTAACCCAGGTTGAGTTTAAGATCCATAATTACCAATGGTTATAAGAGTGTGACACATTATCTGTTGCGATTGTATCACAACGTGTTACATGGGGACTATGAGCCAGGAAGACGATAAGGAGAGCCGTCCCAAGACTAAGAAGGAGCGTGTGTTGCACACTCGCGTGCCCGCGGTTCTCGAGCAGGAGCTCAAGCGGGTTGCCAGTGCCTGGCGAATGCCCGTGTCCAACGTTGTCCGAGCCATGCTGGAGGACGCGCTCGATACGCTCGATGTCGTCGGCGCCAAGGCCGAAGGCGAGTTGCGTGAGGTTGCGCAGATGCTTGCATCGGAGCGCGACCGAATTCGGCGCAGGTCAACTGAGCACCTGAGCAAGATTCATGGCGCGGCACAGGAGACACAGACGCCGGAAGTCTCCGAGGTGCCGGAGCCGAGCGCAGATCCACTCGCCGGCGCCATCGGCGCAACGCCCATTACGCTCGTCCATGACGCCGTCTGTGGCGTCAGCGGGCAGAAGCTCCCTGCGGGGTCCGAGGCCTACATGGTCCTCTTCGATGACCCCGGCCGGAAATTGATTACGGGCAGGGATGCCTTGCCCGGACCCTCCACACCCAACGAGGAGAACACCGATGACTGAACAAGAACGGATCCAAACGACTGTAGAAGAGAACGTCAACGCGGCGGTCGATCAGGTTAGTAAGACTGTCGAGAGCGTTGCGACGCTGAGCCGCAAGGTTACCAGCTTGTGGTTTGGTGTGACTCGTACCGCGATCGAAGCTGCTGCGAGCACCCTGAAGACCACATCCGAAATGGTCAAGAGCGTCGCGGAGTCGATGGGTGAGCTCTCTGACCGCGTCCAAGGCCCCGCCAACAAGGCCTAATCCGACGCCGACGAACCGCAGAGCGGGCGAGGATGGGTCGACGGCAGCGCCCTGTCATTGGTCAATTGGACCATGGGGCAGCCGTCGACCTTCTCGCAGATGACGGACCGCGTTGATCCCCCGTCGGGTCAGGAAATATGAAGGAATTGCGAGTATGAGGCCGCATACGAGCCCACCGAGCCACAGCTCTTCGCCCGTGCTGACCAAGAGCCGCCCCGTTTCCGACCAGAACTCGGTCTGGAGCAGTCGCTGGACGCCGCCAATTTGAAGTGCACGGCTGGTACTGCCGAGCCAGGCTTGGATGGATGCGCGCGTGACTTGCTGCGCTGGATTCAGCATGGCAGCGCCGAACGACCAGGTCATGTAGTAGAGCGGCACCGCGGTGAACGGGTTGCTGATGAATAAGATCGGAATGCCCGACACCTTGTTGGCGCCAAGCAAGGTGGCCAGCAGCAAGTACAGAATGATTTGAAACCCGAGCGTCGGCGTGAATGCAACGACCGCACCGAGAAACACGCCCCATGCAATGCGATGCGGTGTGTCATCGAGATGCAGGATGTTGTGGATGACGATCTGTTCAAGACGCCGCCAAAGGTCTTTAGGCCTCATTCCGCGCAACCCCACGCACCGCCCCCCGGCGTTTCGATGCGCAAGACATCACCTGCCGATACCTCTGCGGTCGCCCGGTGGGCGAGTCGGTGGCCGTTGAGTAGATTCATGCCCGGAGCTCCTGGATTGCCGCCGCGCATACCATAGGGCGCAACGATGCGCCGCTCGGAGAGTACCGAAACCCGCATTGGGGCGAGGAATTCGAGCTCGCGAATCAGCCCATCGCCCCCCGCGTTCTTCCCTTGCCCGCCAGAGCCGCGGCGGATTTCGAAGCGACGGACCCGGATGGGAAAGCGGGCTTCGAGGACTTCCGGGTCGGTGCACTTGGAGTTGGTCATGTGGGTGTGTACGCCCGACGCGCCTGGGTGCCGGGCCGTCGCGCCGGCCCCCCCTCCGAGCGTCTCGTAGTACGCGAAACGATCGTCGCCAAAGGTGACGTTGTTCATGGTCCCCTGGCTCGCCGCGGCGAGCTCGAGCGCCCCGAAAAGGACGTCGACGATACGCTGCGAGGTTTCCACGTTGCCCGCGGCGACCGCACGGTCGGGCTCAGGACAAAGAAGCGAGCCTTCCGGGATCCGGACGGTGACCGGTCGCATACAGCCGCTATTGAGTGGAATTGGCTTGCCAACCAGCACTCGGAGCACGTAGAGAACCGCGGCCATCGTGACAGCCCGGGGCGCGTTGAGGTTGTTGTCCAGCGCTCGGTCCGTCCCTTCGAAATCGATCTCCATGGCTTCGCCGTGCACGGTAATCCGAACCGCGATCCGCGCTCCATCGTCGAGCCGATCTTCGAACCTGTGCTCGCCATCCGGTAAATTTTGGATCGCGTGTGCGGTCAGCTCGGCGGCATTGTCCTGAATGTGCTGCATGTACGCCGTGACGACGTGGAGGCCATACCGCGTGAGAAGCTCGTCGAGGAGCTGTACCCCTTTTTCGTTCGCTGCGACCTGTGCTTGGATGTCCGCGAGGTTTTCGTCGGGGTTGCGGGCCGGATACTTCCCACTATTGAGGACGTCGCGCAGCCGCGTTTCTAGAAGGGCGCCGTCCTCGACGATCTTGAGACTCCGGAACACGACTCCTTCCTCATCGAGCGTGGTCGAAGAGGGCGGCATCGAGCCGGGTGTGAGCCCCCCGACATCGGCGTGGTGCCCGCGCGACGCGACGACGAACCGAAGCGATCCGTCGTCGTCGTGCATTGGCGTGACGACGGTGATGTCGGGAAGGTGTGAACCGCCTGCAGCAGGGTCATTGGTGACGAATGCGTCTCCGGGGTTCGTGCTGGGGTGTGCGGCGAGGACGGCTCGCACTGATTCGCCCATGGCGCCGAGATGAACCGGGATGTGCGGCGCGTTGGCCACGAGACCGCCCTCTGCGTCGAACACGGCACAGGAGAAATCGAGGCGGTCGCGAATATTGGTGCTCAAGGCCGTTCGCTGCAGCACGATACCCATCTGTTCGGCGATCGATTTGAACTGGTTGTTGAATACCTCCAGAAGAACAGGATCGACGCGCGTAGAGGCGCTCTCCCGTTCCGCCTCGGGTTGGGTGTCGCGGAGGATCAGGTAGTCGCGTGCGTTCCGAACGGCGGCGAAACCAGCATCAACCACCACCGTGCTGGTGACGCCTAAAATCAGCGCAGGGCCGCTGACCTCGGCACCGACCGGGAAGCTTTCCCGACGATAGACCGGTGCTTCGACCAGCTCTCCGCCCGACCAGAGCATCGCAGTGCGCACGGGTTTGCCCCTTCCTGCTTCGACGCAAGGCAGGTCCGGCTTTGCGCATTTCAGCTCCACGGTGACACGCAATGTCGCCGCTTCGACGAGATGGTCGGCGCGTACGTATCCGAACTCGCGCCGGTGCAGTGTTTCGAACGCTGAGCGCATCGAGCCCGAGTTGGCCCAATCGACGGCGATCTCGGTTTCCGTGCCGCGGTACCGCAGCGCCACCTGACGGCGAACGTGCCATCCGGCGCTCGTCCCAGCGTCTCGTTTGAGGGCGGCGCGGCCAGATGCCTCCAGCTCCGCAAATGCGTTCTCCCACCGCGCCGGCAACGGGTCATCCAAGCTCGCGCGCCCTGCGTCCCGTTCGCCGTGCCACTCGAAATTGGCAACGCCCATTCCGAATGCCGACAACGCGCCAGCGTATGGATGAAACACCAGGCTCCGAATCCCCAGTCGGCGAGCGACGAGGCATGCGTATTGTCCGCCGGCTCCACCAAAGACGACCATGGCATGTCTGCGCACATCGTGGCCGCGGCCGACGGACACTTTTTGAATCGCCGCCGCCATGTTCTCCACGGCGACACGGAGGAAGCCGTGCGCGACGTCCATGGAAGTGCGATCGACGCCTGTCGTCCGGAGCGATGCCGTGATCTCGGCGAGTTTCTGCCACGGCCTGCCCTCGTTTAGCGCCATTGGGAAGCGGTCGGACGCCACACGTCCCAAGCACAGCGAGACATCAGTCAGGGTGAGATCGGCAGCGTCCGGCTTGCCGTAGCAAAGGGGGCCGGGATTCGCACCCGCGCTTTGCGGTCCTACCGTCATGCGGTTTCCTTCGAGCCGGCAAATCGAGCCGCCTCCAGCGGCGACGGTATGGACCTCGATCATCGGCGCGCGGATGCGGATGCCGCTGATCTGGCTTTCGAATACTCTCGACACCTCGCCGGCGTAGCGCGATACATCGGTCGACGTGCCGCCCATATCGAAGCCGATCACTTGTCCAAGAGCGAGATCGTCTGCAATTGCGCCTGTCGCGACGACGCCCGCGGCTGGTCCGGACAGCACGGCATTGCGCCCGATGAAACCGGCTGCGTCGACCAGGCCGCCGTTGCTTTGCATCATGCGCAGGCGGCCGGCGCCGATCTCTTCTTCGAGCTCCGCCATGTAATGGGTAAGCAACGGCGTGAGGTATGCGTTGGCCACGGTGGTATCCGTGCGACTCAGCAGCCCCAACTCGTTCGAAATCTCATGCGACATCGAGATGTGCGTGAATCCGAGATCGTTGGCGATCGCTGCGACGCGCTGCTCGAGTGCACCATCGCGATA
>Ga0114931_10001343_pt1 | contig 31458 bp, 25 predicted proteins | sample 2SBtaG_FD_89579 | JGI IMG/M metagenome (GOLD analysis project Ga0114931, IMG submission 89579) | Deep subsurface microbial communities from Kolumbo volcano to uncover new lineages of life (NeLLi) - 2SBTROV14_V59a metaG | ecosystem: Environmental > Aquatic > Marine > Volcanic | place: Kolumbo...
AGTCCAGGCCCGTTCGATCATGCCTTTTGCGCCGTGGATCCCGATCTCATAGCGAACGCAGCCCATCGCCGCGATTTGCCGGCGCATGGCTTTCAGCGTCCGATCCCGATACCGCCCACGCGCGGCGCTGCGATCTGTAAGAGTCACTGTTGTCTGTCTTCCTCGATGAGTTTGTCTACATCCTTTCCGATCGCGTCCGCGTCGCGTTTCCGGTCGATCCGGTTCGCCGGATCCTGCCACCCTCGGGCCTTCTCGGCGTCGCCCGACGGAAGCGTCCCCGCCGGAGCCGCCATCCGGTCGGCGCGGCGAGCGCTATCCGTATCGCCAACGTCGGCGCTCGGCCCGATCGACACCACCACTCAAGGGAGCGCCCCGGCCGCGGTGCGCGTGTCGTTGATCGAGGAAAGGAGGGATGCTCCCGCTCCCCCCTTTCTTGCCGCGTTTAACGTAAAGATGTTTTGTGATCGTCAAAGTTCCGTTATCTTCTTATAAAGATCGCGGAGCCACTCATGCCGAATGGCGTGACGGCCGCTTGTGGCCGGAAGCACCGGTTCCGTTGCAACATCGTCGTGCCGCGGACATCGTTGTGCCGCGCAGCGAGCCAGCGTCGAAGGTCCGAGCCCGACCCTGAGCCGACGTACGACGATTGAACAACCCAGTGATTGTTCTAACCGATCAGTCAAACCCCGCCTTATGCAGTCCCGTTTCGCAATGTGCAGCGTCGGTTGGTCGCTGATAGGGATCCATCTCCAGGAGCCAGTCGACACAGCTCTTTCCGGAAGGATAGGCACCCCGTCGGACCGGATTGTGGAAGTGGCGATAGACGGTGCTCTTGTAATGAATGCCTCTCTCCGACGGGCGTGACCTCCGTTTGATATTCTCTCAAAAAACTGATCAAATTAAGCGGAATACCGCTGGGCCATGCGCGCCGAGGAACTCCTCCACGCTTATGTCACCTGGGCGAAAAGCCCTTCATCATGCGCGACAACAAACGCGCACCATTCAGTGGCCGCGACTACGCCACGGCCCGCGGTCTGGCCCTGTGCCGCCGGCGTTGAACGGCGCCAGCGGTTGTGGCGAAAATGCTACAATGCGGAAACTGACCCCATCTGCTCCAGTTTCCGGTAACGCCGCAACAGTTTCAGCACCGGCCGCGGACCTGCCCGCGCGCCGCCGCCCAGCAGCCGCCCAGCAGCCTCGGCGACCGGGATCCGCGGATACCGGCCGGCGCTCAAATGATTGGCGAACTTCACCATGCACAGGGGATTGAGCCAGCGGTACAGGCGTTTTTCGAAGGCCCGGACACTGGCCGTTTCGCGGCGCACTTCGGCCAGCCGCGCGGTCAGCCCGCGGGCCTGGAAATAAGCCTCGACACCCGGCTCAAGGTTGACCGCAGCCTGTTGCGCCCAGGCCGACACCGCCTGGACCAGCGCCGCGATGGCGTCGAAAACTTCCGGCGCGCAAACCAGCAGCGACGTTTCGCGCAAACGTCTGGCCACCGCCTGGCCGGTACCGAAAGGCACCCGCTGGGACGGCCGCGCCCCCGGGTACACGCGGGTGGTATTCAGATCACTGAAACCGCCGAGCAGCATCAGCTTGCTCAGAAAATGAAAGTCCTCGGCCCCCTGGCGCCGGTTCATGCCGCCACTGGCCCGGTAGGCGCTGGCGCGCACCGCCATGCACGAGCCCAGAGTGTGGTGGGCGAAGGGGTAACCGGCACGGGCCAGGCCGAGACGAAAATACCGCAGATACAACTCGTACTCACCAATCGCTCGGTACACCGGCGGCGCCAGATCGCCGTCCAGGGGATGTTCGAAATAGATACTGCAGGCCTTGATCCGCGGCTGTTGCCGGAAATGATCGACAATCGCCACAAGATAATTGTCCGCCACCCGGCAATCGGCATCGAGGCCGATGATCGGCGCATCCGCGCGCCCCACCCGGCCCAGACGCGCCAGCGCCTCGTCCATGCCCAGCCGCCGGGCCAGTCCAACCCCCGCCTCCCGGGGCGCCAGATCAGGGTATTCCAGCACCTGGATCCGCAGCCCCGGCGGGCATCGCGCCGAAGCCGCGAAGTCCCGGGCCAGGGCGGCACTTCGGGCATTGCGTGCCCGTTCTCCCAGGTCCGCATCGGCGGCACCATTGACTACCAGCAACACCTCGACGCCGACTCCCGGCGGGCGGCAGGCGCTGAGGCTGGCCAGGGTCCGCGTGACCTGCGGTTCATCGCGGCTGGGGATCACCACCACCGCGCCGAGTTGGGGGTCCGGCGCGGCCCGGATCTGCAACGGCGCGAGTTGGTGTTTACGCAGGTATGCATTGATTTGCGACGCCTGTGGCATCATTTTTACAGCCATCGTTTCTCGATTTCACCGTGACTGGCCACGGGCCGTCAATTCGTCGGGCCGAAGCGTGCCACCGATCCCGACCGGGTGCGGCCGTGCTGAAGGACTTCGACAGCTTTCTCGCCGATCACCTCAACGAGGATCGCAAAGCCGCGACCCCCGGCCCAGTGTTACCTTCGTTGTCCCGTTTTCATCGTGACTACTCCGGCAGTCGGGCGCTACGCAACCCGTCCAGAATCCTATTGAGAGTGTCCGGACTACGGACCGGCCACAGTACGCGCAGACGAGATCCCGTCATCGTCGGTGACAACTCCAGGAGCTTTGCGACTGCGGATCGAGCCTCGTCCATCCGGCCCGATTGAATAAATATAATTGAATATGCGCGGCGGGTAATATCCGGTAGGTCGTATACCGTTCAGCGTACATTCGGGCTGATCGTGTCGCCAGGTCGTAGGCTTCGGCTGGCCGGCCGCATAAGCTGAGATCCGGGGCCTAGTTCTCGCCTTGTAGCTCACCGCCCGTTCGCCAGCAAGTCGAGTCAGAGTAGACTCTGCTGCAAAAGGTTACTCTGACTCCAGTTTTCCCTGCGAGCTTTCGTATTGTCACGAATTCGTGACAGGTGTCACGCTTTATAGACAATCCCGAGCCGGTTCATACGCACGTAAAGATTTTGCCGCGCGATGCCGCTGATCCGTGCGGCCTCGGATACGTTGCCCTTCGCCGCCTTGAGTAAGCGCTGTAGATATTCGCGCTCGAACCGTTCGCGTTCCTCTCGGTAACTGGGCAAGACTCCATCCGCGGAATCGGTCGAATCGCGCGAATCGGTGCCATCGGCGAGTCGTGCGATGCGACTGAGGTCAAGGGCGCTGACCGGGCCGCCCGGGTGGAGTGCCACGACCCGTTCCATGCTGTGCTGAACCTGGCGCACGTTACCCGGCCAGGGGGACCGCTCCAGGATCTTGATTGCCTCCGGAGTGAGCGGCCCGACCCGTTTGTCGAACTTGTCGCTGAAGTACTCGAGAAAATGCACCGCCAGCAAGACGATGTCCTCGCGCCGCTCGCGCAGTGACGGGAGGCGCAGCGCGACGACGTTGATGCGGTAGTAGAGATCATCGCGAAAACGTCCTTCCCGAACCTCCTCCGCGAGATGCCGGTTGGTAGCGCAGACCAGGCGGAAATCGCTGCTGCGGGTGGTGGCGCTGCCGAGCCGCGCGAAACTCTGTGACTGCAACACGCGCAACAGGCTGCTTTGCAGCTTGGGGCTCATGTCGGCGATCTCGTCGAGGAACAACGTCCCGCCGTCGGCGCGCTCGAAGTAGCCGGGTGTGGTCTTGGCCGCGCCGGTAAAGGAGCCGCGGTCATAGCCGAACAAGGTACTTTCGAGCAGGCTTTCGGGCAGCGCGCCGCAGTTGAGCTCGAGAAACGGCGCCCCCGCACGCGGACTCGCGGCGTGGACGATCTTCGCCACCAGATCCTTGCCGGTGCCGCTCTCACCTTCCAGGAGTACCGTCACGTCCAGCGGCGCGACCTGCTTGACCTGTTCGAGCAGGCGTTCGGTCTGCGGCGCGATGCCGATGAACGCGCGTGCCGCATCGTCGTCCGACAGGGTCGCGCGGAGGCGGTCAATCTCGCGGTAGGCACGGTCGAGTTCGAGCGCCTTGGCAATCATCGCCTCGAGTTCCTCGAGGTTCTCGAAGGGCTTGGTCAGGTAGTCGAACAGCCCTTCGCGCACCGCCCGCACCGCGTCGTGCACGTCCGCGTAACCGGTCATCAGGATCGCCACCTGACGCGGACGGTCGACGCGCAGCTCGGCAAGCAAATCGAGACCGTTGCCATCGGGTAGCCGCTGATCCATCAGGATCAAGTTGAAGTCGCCGTCGCGGGCGATACGTCGCGCCGCGGCAGCGTTCTCGGCGTACTCGGCGTGGTAGGGCCCGCCCCGCAACAGGCCTTCGAAAAGCTTGCGTGTATAGCGATCGTCGTCGACCACGAGAATTTTCGGCTTCATGCCCGAGCCCCCGGCCACGCCCCATGCGGTGCACCCCGCGGCACGTCGGCTGTATTCGTCCGGAAACGGCCATCACGGCAATTTCCACGGCCGAAACTCGAATATGCCAATATTCGGGTCATTTCCCGGCTCCTCTCATTCTCATCGACTCACGGTCGTCGAAGATGGCGGGGCATCCCTGCGCGGGCGCCCGTCGTTCCTAATCGACACCACGCCGCCGTCGACAAAAGCAGAATACTCCGGTGCCAATCGTCCAAACTCCAAGAGCGCCGCTCTACCGGTCGCTCCAACGGTATGGCGGCGCTTTCCCATCGCTATCCGAGAGCCGCACACCGGGCGCCCGTTCAGCGCCCTCCGTTAACCACATTGCAAAACACGCGCCACCTGCGGTGCGGTCCCCGGCACGGACGTCGCCGCCGCGTAGCCACGCGATCCGCCGGCTTACCTCCAAGCCCAATCCGCTGCTCTTCGGGCGCGCCCCGAAGAACGGCCTGAACAGCTTGGCCAGCACCTCACGCGAAAGACCGCTGCCGTGATCGCTTAGCCGCACGCATCTGCCTGGCGGGTCGTCATCGGTCCCCACTCGGCACCGGGGCTGGCGTCAATGGTGCCACCTTCGGGGCACGCCTGAATAGCGTTGACTATCAGGCAGCGCCGCAAGCTGACTCCGAGCGTACAGGGAAGTATTCACCGCGTGTCCTGTAACGCACTACCCTGTTTGGACGCCCGGACTTTTTTGAGCAGCTACGCTCTGAGTGCCCGGATTGAGGGCGCCCCGAATGAGTTCTCCCCGGTCCGTAGTGGTGCGCTCCGAGCGCGAGGCGCGCGTGAATTCCAGCATCTGGCGGGCGAACTCATGAGCGATCCTGTCGCCCGCCAGGGTCGCACCACGCGCCGCGCGACCGCTCGCCGCCCCGCGCCGTCGCAAGCGTGCCATTCGCCCCGTCGCGTGATTCGCCGGGCGGGTGACGGCATCGCTTGACACTGCACGCATTCATCTCAGCCCGTTACGGTCTAGCTTCAATCTCATAGCAACCGATTGATATGAAAGCGATTGGTTTCAATTGCTGCGGTCACCTACCGGGTGGACCCCGCTACGGGGTGAAGGGCACGCTTGCTACGGCGCAGGGCGGCGTTACAACGCTTTGGAATAGAACAACTATTCCGCATCGTTGTGCCTTGCTCTGCACCCCCGCAAACGCACCCGTCACCCCGTCCAACTGAGGATGTCTAGGTTGAAGGCACAGGTTGCACGGTCCCGGTCGCCTGGTCCATGTGTCGGTGGGCGCGAGACTCAACGGCTGCCGAGCCGTTTCAGCGCGCGGCGCAGCAGGCGGCGCAACTCGGGATTGTCGGGTGCGAGTCCGAGTGCTCGCTTGAGATAGCGTTCGGCGGCGCGAAAATCGTGGTTCTTTGCCGCATCCTTGCCGCGGGCGATTACCTGCTCGAGTTCGATCCGACGGCGGAGGCGTTTCATCCCGGGCGTATCGGGAGCTATCTCCCTGGCCCGCTGAAGAAATTCGACGGCCTTCGCGAACTTGCCCGCGCCGAGCGCCTGCTCGGCGAGTCGCGCGTAGCGCTTGACGATCCCGCGTAGCGCCGCTTCGGCGTCGGCGTTGCCCGGGTCGAGGCGCAACACCTCGCGCAGCTTTTCGATCGCGTTGTCGCCCGCCGGGGTCGAGAGGCGCAGCGCGGCGATGTCCTCGGTCGCGGCCCTGAGCAGGCGTTTGATCCGTTGCTCGGCGGTCTGGGGTTGTGCGGCGGGTATAGCGGGAGTGTGAACTGGTGCGCTAGAGGGTGCGGCGGCCGGCGCGCGAGCGGCGGCGCTCGCCTTCGCCCGCTCGTGCTTTTCACCTGCTCCGCCGGCCAGTGCCAGCAGGGCGAGGACGAATACCGCGAGCGCGGTGGCGGCGCGCGACGTACCGCCGCGTTTGGCGAGCCACGCCCGGCGATCGCCTGATAACGCACGCGATTTGGCGATGCAGCGTTTGGCGCGGCGATAGTAGATCGCGTGTCCCAGGCATCCGGGCCATGACAAGGCAATCAGCGCCAGCACCGGGATCTGCACTCGAGCAGGTACGTCGCCGCCATCGAAGAAGATCACCGACGTGAGCGCCACCACGACGAAAGTGAGCGCTACGGTGACCAGCGGATAAAGCACGATCGCCCACAGATACAGGCGTCGATAGGCCATCCAGGGGATGGTGAACAGGGCCGCCGGCCAGTGCCAAGCGAGCGGCCAGGCCTTGCCGCGGGCGTCGAAGCGCTCGAATCGGGACAGGTAGGGATCCGCCCGTTCTGGTCCCAGGAAGGCGCGATAGAGGGTCGTGGCGTCGGCGGGGGCCTGGTCAGGCGCGCCGCTCGCGGTCGTCGTATCGGGTTGGGTGTCGGGCGTCGATGTAGTCGGTGCGGCGCCGTCAGCCCCGGGTTCCGGATCGCGTTCGGTCGGCGCTTCGTCGGGCGTGGCGGCGGGCGGCATCGCCGCCGGTCCCGGTTGCGCGATCTCGGTCGGCGCGTCGGGCAGCGCGAATTCCGCGGTCCATTGCGCCAGGCTTTGCGGTCGGTCCTCCTCGCGAAACGCGAGCGCGTGGTCGATGGCGGCGAGAAAGCGTTGCGAGTAGCGCCCGGCGGCGATCTCGACGGCCGACTGGTAGGGGTCGTGGTTCTTCTTTTTCAACAGACCTTCGCTGCGATCGAGCGCGTCCATCGGCGCGACGCCGACCGCGGCGCGGTAGAGGGTCGCGCCGATTCCGTAGACGTCGGTCCACGGGCCCTGGCGGTCGCTCTTCGAGTAGTACTGCTCGTAGGGCGCATAGACGGGTGACACCAGGGTCGTCAGGGTCTTGGTCTCGCGTCCGAGCGATTGGCGCGCCGAGCCGAAGTCGAGCAGCACCGGACTGCCGTCTTCACGCACGAAGATGTTGGCGGGCTTGATGTCACGGTGAATGAAACCGGCCACGTGGACCTTGGCGAGGCCGCCGAGGATCGGGAACAGGATGGCGAGCAACGGCGCCTCTTCGATGGTCCCGTGCCGCGGCAACATTTCCTGCAGGCTTTTACCCCGTTCGTAACGCATCACCATGTAGGCGGTGTTGTTATGCTCGAACACCGACAGCACCCGTACGATGTTCGGATGATCGAAGCGCGCCAGGGTGCGCGCCTCGCTGATGAATCGCTCAAGCCCCCACCGAAAGGTCTCGTGGTGCTGCTCGGAGACTGGATGCACGGAGCTGTCGCGTTCGCGTACCGCGAGTTCGATCGGCAGGTATTCCTTGATCGCCACCTGCTGATCGAGATTGGCGTCGTGGGCGAGGTAGGTAAGACCGAACCCCCCTTGGCCCAGAATTCCCTCGATTCGATACCAGTGGATCTGATGTCCGGGCTGGAGTGCGTTGCGATGGGTCGTCGGGGGCATGGAGTCCGCCGTGAGGTACGCCTTCGTGTCGGGGAGGGAGGCTACGGAGCGACGATCGGAAAGGCAACTTTCCGGCGCGGTCACTTCCATTGCGCTACATCCTCCACCACACTTAGCCGATGTTGGCCATACCAGTGATATCGGCGCCCACGTGGCAACACTGAAGATCGAGCTTCGCGCCCATGTGCGCAAGGTACGCGCCTGTGCCGCGTGCGCGGAAATGCAGCGTCCGGTGATCACCGGCGACCCGGTGGTCTCACCGGTGATGCTGATCGGGCAGGCGCCGGGGCGTTACGAAGGCGAACTCGGGCGGCCTTTTGCGTGGACCGCGGGGCGCACCATGTTCGGGTGGTTCAAGGGCATCGGTCTCGACGAGGAAGCGTTTCGCGCACGCGTCTACATGGTCGCGGTGTGCCGCTGTTTCCCGGGCGTCAACCCCAAGGGCGGGGACCGGGTGCCGTCGCGCGCCGAGGTCGCCAACTGCGCGCCGTGGCTCGCGGCGGAACTGCGCCTGTTGCGCCCGGCGCTGGTTTTGCCGATCGGCAAACTCGCGATCAGCCGCTTGATGCCGGTGCACAAACTCACCGAGGTGATCGGCCGCCGCCACCGGCTCGAAATCGATGGTCTTGGCACCGATGTCATTCCGCTGCCGCACCCCTCGGGCGCTTCGCCGTGGCACCGCATCGAACCGGGAAAAACGCTATTGGCCGGCGCGCTGCGCCGGATCCGCAGGCATCCGGCGTGGCGGGCCGCGTGCGGCGAATGAGGCTGCGGCGGGGTTTACGGTCGACCATCCACGGTTGCGGATCCCGGTGGATTCGCGCGCCGGATTCGGTGCCCGTGTTGCTCGCCGAGCGCAAGCTGCGCTCAGCCGCCATCCCATAGGTCGCCCAGCGCACGCAGGATGTCGTGGCGGCTGATCTGGCCGATCATGCGGCCGTGTTCGATCACCGGGAAACGGCGGTATCTGGAGTTCAGGAAGCGGTCGGCGGCGGCGATCACGTCGGTCCCGGACTCGATGGTGTCGGGATTCGTGCTCATGTAGTCCTGTACCTGCCCGCCCCAATCGCGGTAATAGCTGGCGCTGTAGATCACCCTGAAACAGTCTTTTTTCGACAGCACGCCAACCAGCTCGCCCTGCCCGTCGACCACCGGTGCGCCGGAGATGCGTTGATCGAGCAGCACGTTCACCGCGGTGTGGATGTCGTCCTCGGGGCGGAAGGTAAACAGATCCCGCGCCATGTAAAAATCTACGACCGGTGCTGGTTTGTTCATGGGCTGTCCTTCCTGCATAGGCACCGCAAGCAACCGCCGCAACTGCCTTGGATCGGGCTCCGGCCGAGGGCGACCCCCAGCGCAAGTCCGCCCACCGCGAGCAAGAACAGTGGCACTGCAAGAAACATCGTGATCATTTGAATGGATCTCCTCCGGTACGTACGCTCACGCGCCACCGTCCACCCGCAAGCGCTGAAAGGCCGCGGTCGCGGAGGTCACGAGGCGATCGCCGTCCGGCACCAGAAAATAGGCCGCCATCGCCCGCCGCGCTGCGTAGCGCAAGCCCGCGCGCGGTCCCATGACCATCAGCGCGGTCGCCCAGGCATCCGCCTCCATGGCGGTGTCGGCGACCACGCTCACCAGGCTCAGGCCATTGTCGATCGGGCGCCCGCTGCGGGGATCGAGAATGTGACAGTAGCGTTTGCCGGCCTCGATGAAATAATCCACATAGTCGCCCGACGTCGCCACCGCCTGCCGGTCGAGGCCGAGTACGCAGGACACCCCGCCGCGCGGGGCATCGATGCCGACCCGCCAGGTACCCTCCGGACCTTGGCCGTGGACCCGGATCTCGCCGCCGATCTCGATCAGATAATCGCTGATCCGGGCACCCTCGAGCACTTCGGCGACCCCGTCGACGGCGTCGCCTTTGGCGATTGCGTTCAGGGTCAATGCGGCCTGTTTGTGGCGCTTGCGCAGGCGACCCCGGTCGAGTTCGATCCCGGCCTCCATGGTCCGCCGCAGCAATTCGGGCGGTACCGGCGTGGCGGCGCGGTGGTGTTCCGGCAGCGCGCCGAATCCCCAGTAGTCGAGCAGCGGCGCCGCCGCGGCATCGAATGCACCGCCACTTTCACGGTGGACCCGCAGAGCCGCCTTGATCACACGCGCGGTGGGGGCGGACAAGGGCTGCCAGCAGGTCTCCGGAGAGGCGTTGAAGCGCGACAGTTCGCTATCCGGCCGGTAGGTGGACATCAGTCGCTCGGTGGTTTCCAGCACCCCGGCGATGGCGCGCTTGAGCTTGGGTAGATAGATCCCCGCGGGCGCGCGCTCGATGCGCACCCGATATCGCGTGCCCATGGTGGCGCCGGTCAAATCCGGCAGCGCGGCACGCGCGGCGCGCGGCAGCAGTGGCACCAGGGCCAGCGCGGTGGCCGACTGCAGCACCTTGCGTCGGGTCCAGATTGCGTTCATTTGCCTCAGCCTCCGAAATCGTCGAAACGGATGTTGCCGGGATCCACGCCCAGGTCGTCGAGCATCGCGCGCACCGCCTTGATCATCAGCGGTGGACCGCACAGGTAGTACTCGCAGTCCTCCGGCGCGGGGTGCGCGGCGAGATAGTGGTCGAGGATCACCGCGTGGATGAATCCGGTCAGGCCCTGCCAGTCGTCTCCGGGTTCGGGCTCGGAGAGCGCCACGTGCCAGTTGAAATTCTCGTGCGTTGCCTGAAGGCGCTCGAAGACCTCGGTATAGAACAACTCGCGCCGGGAGCGGCCGCCGTACCAGAAGGAGATCTTGCGCTTGCAGGCGCGGGTCTCCAGCAGATCGAGGATTTGGGCGCGCAGCGGCGCCATGCCGGCGCCGCCGCCGATGAACACCGCTTCCTTGTCGCTGTCTTCGACGAAGAAGTGACCGAAGGGGCCCATGACCTCGACCTCGTCGCCCGGTCGCAGCGAGAACAGCCAACTCGACACCACTCCCGGAGGAATGTTCACGGTTCCAGGCGGCGGCAGCGCGACGCGTATGTTCAACAGGATCAAGCCCTTCTCGGCCGGGTGATTGGCCATCGAGTAAGCCCGCGTGACCGGCTCGCGGCTGCCGGCTTCCAGCGACCACAACCGGTCGCGATCCCACACGTCGCGGTACTCGCTCTGGATCTCGAAGTCCGAATACTTGACGTGAAACGGCGGGCAAGTGACCTGGACGAATCCCCCTGCCCGGAAATCCATCGGCTCGCCCTGCGGCAGCTCGAGCACGATCTCTCTGATCAAGGTCGCGACGTTGTGTGCGCTCTTGACGCGGCAGCGCCAGGTCCGGACGCCGAAGCAGCTTTCCTCGACCTCGACCGTCATGGCCCTCAGCACCCGCACCTGGCAGGCGAGGCGCGTGCTCCGGCGCGCCTCGGCCCGGGTCATGTGCGCCAGTTCCTGGGGACCGGCCGTGCCGCCGCCGGTCAGCACGCGCGCCTTGCACAGACCACAGGTCCCGGCACCGCCGCAGGCGCTGGGTAGCCGGATCCCGGCGCCCGCCAGCACCTCCAGCAACCGTTGCCCGATCGTCGCCGTGATCGATTGGCGGCCGTTGACGTCGATCGCGCACTCGCCGGAGAGAAACAGCAAGCGCTTCGCGGCGAGCACGAACAGCGCCAGCAGCAGGACGATGGCGGTAAACGAGACGACGCCGACAACGATTTCAGTCATGTTTCACCCGCTGCCCCCTCACCCGATCCCCCCTCACCCGATCCCCGAGAAGCCCATGAACCCGAGCGACATCAACCCGGCCACGATGAAGGTGATACCCAGTCCCTCCAGGCCGCGCGGGATCTCCGCGTACTTGAGGCGCTCACGGATCGCTGCCAGCATCACGATCGCGAGTGCCCACCCGACGCCGGTGCCGAATCCATAGGTGACGCTCTGAGCGAAGGTGTAGGAACGCTCGACCATGAACAGGGTGCCGCCCAGAATCGCACAGTTCACGGTGATCAGCGGCAGGAAAATGCCGAGTGCGCGGTACAGGCCAGGGAGGTGGAATTCCAGCACGATTTCCAGCACCTGCACCATCGCGGCGATCACGCCGATGAAGACGATCAAGCTCAGAAACGACAGATCCACCTGTTGCAGCCCGGCCCACGACAGCGCGCCCGGCGCCAGCACGTAGCTTTGAATCAGGTTGTTGGCCGGCACCGTCACCGTCTGTACCACGATCATCGCGACGCCCAGGCCCGCCGCCGTCTCCACCCGCTTGGAGATCGCCAGGAATGTGCACATGCCGAGAAAGTAGGACAGCGCGAGGTTGTCGACGAATACCGACCGCAGAAACAGATCGAGCAACCCGTTCAACCTAGAATCCTCGGTTGGACGGGGTGAAGGGTGCGTTTGCGGGGGTGCAGGGCAAGGCGCAACGATGCGGAATAGTCGTGCTATTCCAAAGAGTTGTAACGCCGCCCTGCGCCGTCGCAAGCGTGCCATTCACCCCGTAGCGGGGTCCGCCCGGAAGGTGACCGCAGCAATTGAAACCGATCGCTTTCATATCAATTGGTTGCTATGAAATTGAAGCGGTCAACTGAGGAATCTAGGTTCATGGTTGTTCAGCCTCGGTCGCGACGCGCAGGCGGTGTTCCGGCGCTTCCACCTGTTCCGGGTGGCGACGGCGGATCACCCAGATCAGCAGCGCGATGATGAAAAACGCGCTCGGCGGCAGCAGCATCAGGTGCAGTGGCTCGAAGGCGCCGCCCTGCGCCGGGGTGATGAATATCTGCACGCCCAGCAGGCTGCCTTTTCCGAACAGTTCCCGAATCGTGCCGACCAGTACCAGGATCAGCCCGTAGCCGAGGCCGTTGCCGATCCCGTCGAGGGTGCTCGCCAGTACCCCGTTGCGCAGCGCGAAGCCCTCGGCGCGGCCGAGCACGATGCAGTTGGTGATGATCAGTCCGACGAACACCGAGAGGCGTTTGCTGATCCCGAAGGCGAATGCCTTGAGCACGTAGTCGACGATGATCACCAGCGAGGCGATGATCGTGATCTGGACGATGATCCGGATCGAGTGCGGCATGTGCTTGCGCAGCGCGCTCACCGAGGCGCCGGATACGGCGAGCACACTGGTCACCGCGGCGCTCATCACCAGTGCCGTGTCCAGTGAATTGGTCACCGCGAGCGCGGAGCAGATCCCGAGGATCAGCCGGGTGATCGGGTTTTCGTCCACCAGCGGAGCGGACAGGGTTTGCAGGTATCTGTTCGCCATCGCTCAACCCTCCCCTCGGCGTACTCGGCTCAGATAGGGTCCGAAGCCGAAATCGCCGAGCCAGAATCGAATCAATCGGTGCACGCCGAGACTGGTGCGCGTGGCGCCGGAGATCCCGTCGACCAGAAAGGCGGCGTCCGGCCCCGCACTCCCACCGCGACCGTGGGTCACCCCGATCCGCACCGTGCCGCCGGCGTCGCGGATCGGCCGGCCGCGCCATAGGGCCTCCCACTTCGGATCCTGGACCCGCCCGCCGAGGCCGGGCGTGTCGCCCTGTTCGTAGAACTTGAGCGCCAGCACCGTGTCGGTATCGCCGGAAAGCGCCAGGAAGCCGTACAGCGCCGACTGGTAGCCGCTGCCCCACACCGGCAGGATTACCACCCGCGGGGCACCGCTCGCCGGGTCGCGGACGATGAACACCACCGCGTACTTGGCGCGTTGCTTGATCCCGGCGAGGTCCTGGTCGGCGGGAATGGTCACGCTGGCGGAGGGGTCGTTGCGCGCCCTGCGCTGGTCATAGGTCAGCGGGTCGACGGTGTCGGCGTAGCGGCCGCTGGAAAGGTCCACCGCGCGTGCCTCCACGTCTTCGGGGCCTATCTTGCCGGTCACGTCGGACAGTGCGCTCAGAACCGACGCCAATTGCGCCGCCCGTTCGGCCTCCAGATTGGCCAGGTAGTAGGGGCGCAGTTCGACCGCCGCGAGCGACACCAGCAACGCGCACACGATCGCCACCGCGAGCACGATTCGCAGTGCCCGGATCGGGCTGTCGTCGGAAAGCCTTTCAGCCATGGCGCAGCCTCCGGCGGCGCACGTTGAGCCAGATGACGACGTGGTCGATCAGCGGTGCGAGCAGGGAGGCGAGCAGCAGCGCCGGGATCACGCCGTCCGGGTGCGACGGGTTGACCACCCGCACCATGACCGCCAGCGCGCCGATCAGAAGGCCTTGCAGCCATCGCCCGCTATCGGTGGCGGCGGCACTGCTCGGATCGGTGGCGACGAAAACCACGCCGAATGCGAAACCGCCCAAAACCAGGTGCCAGTACCAAGGGAGCGCCAGAATGCCTCCGCCCAGCCGGTTGCAGAGGAGGGCCGCCAGCACCAGCCCCGACATGGCGCCGGCCACCAGGCGCCACGACGCGATCCGGGCGTACACCAGCAGCGCCCCGCCGAGCAGCACGGCGAGCACCGAGGTGGTGCCGATCATGTCCTGGGTGGTACCGAGAAAGGCGTGCCACCAGTCGATTCCCATCCACGCCAGTCCGCCGATGCCCTGCTGGTGGTAGACGCCGAAGGCCTTGGTGCCGCCGTAGCCCGCGATGGTGGTCCACAACGGGTCGGCGGTGAGCGTGACGGGGAAGGAGATCTGCATCACCGCGGCACCGAGCAGCGCGGGATTGAGGAAGGATTTCCCTTCGCCGCCGAACACCGCGCTGCCGAAGATGACCGCGAACGACATGCCGAAAGCGACCTGTGCCAGCGATGCCGCCGGCGGCATCAGCAGGGTAAACACCAGCGCCGTCAATACCACGCCGAGAAGATCGAAGCGCCGCCGACGCCAGTCGCAGAACACCCGTTCCCACAGCCCGCCGGCGAGCACCGCCGCGAGCAGCACCGGCAACACGTGGATCAAACCGACCACCACGACGCCGAGAACGCCGGGCGCCCGGTAGTCAATCCCCAATGCACCGACCGCGTCGTCGTGCCAGCCCCCCGGCAACTTTCCGCCCGCGACATCCACCGCCAGCAGATACTGGTAGCCGGTGTTGACCACCGCCGCGAGCAGCACCGGGGCCAGGGCCAGCGCGCGCAACCGGTTGATCCGCGCGAGGCTGTTGGCCGCGCGGATGTGCGGTGCCACCGCGGTGAGTCTGCGAGTGTCTATGATTCCTCCTCGCGTAGCTGATCGAGCATGTCACGCAGCAACGGCCCGTAATCGGTCTTCGAAGGACAGACGTAGCTGAGCAGCGCCAGGTCTTCCTCCACCAGTTCCAGGGCGCCGAGATCGCGGGCGCGCTCCACGTCACCCACCAGCAGCGCGCGCAGCAACGGCACCGCCAGGATCCCCGGAGGGGCGACGCGATCGAGATCGCCGACCGCGATCAGTGGGCCGGGGGTGCCGCGCAATCCGGTATCGAACACCCGGTGACCGCGGCGAGGATGCTCGGATGGGATTGCCTCGGGCAGTGCGGTGAGCTGGTTGTGGCGTTGGCCCAGATAGGCTTGGGTACCGGCGGCAACCTGCCCGGATAGCGCCGAACCGGAGATCAGGCGCACCGGCCGGTCCTCCAACTCACCCGCCACCAGTTCCTTGATCGACGCCCCGAGCGGGGTGCTGAGCATCCGCGGACGGCTCACCGCCGGACCCGCGAGCGAGATCTCGCGATACAGCCAGGGCGTGCCGGTCGTCAACAGGTGTCCGAAGGAGATCACGTCCTGATAACCGATGTGCCACGCTTCCCCCGCGTCGAAACCGATCGGGCAAAGCGCGTGAATATGGGTGCCCGGCAGACCGGCCGGATGCGGCCCGGTGAATTCGGCCACCTTGATCCGCGCCGGAGCGCGCACCGGAATAGCGGCGCGGGACGCCTGGCACAGATACACCGGTGATTCGCATATTTCGGTGAGTGCCGTGACGCCGGCGGAGAACGCTTCCGCGTGGCGGACGATGGTCGCGACCGGGTCCGGCGCCAGCGGTTCGCTGTCGGTGGCGGTGATCAGCAGCGCGCGCGGTTCGGCCTGCGGGTCCGGGATGATTCCGAACGGCCGTTTTCGCAGCGCGGTCCAGGTCCCCGAGGCGAGCATCAACGCGCGCAGCGCCTCCCGGTCCGGTCGCGCAGGGATCTCGAACGCCGCCGCGCACTGCTCATCCTCGCGGTCGATTTCCAACGAGACGAGCGCGCGGCGCGCCCCCAGATTGACCGCGGCGACGGTTCCGCCCGCCGGGGAAACCACGACGACTTCCGGCCGCCGGCGATCCCGCAGCAGCGGTTCGCCCGCGCGGACCCGTGCGCCTTCATGGGCGAGCAGATCGAAGCGAAGTCCGGGGAAATCCCGCCCCAGCAGCGCCACGCGCATCGCGCTTTTCGGCTCCGGAGTGCCGACGGCCGGCGGCGGGGCGAGCTTCAGATCCAATCCTTTTCTGACTACGAAACGCATGTGAGGCGCTTCCGTTGTCCTTCCCCGTACCGCGTTCAGGCGGGCTGAAGGGGCAGGAAATCCAACCAGCCTAATCTGATTACATTATTAATATAGCTCGCGCATCGCGATCAGCAAGCAATACATTGTAAATTAGTCTATCGTTTCCTAAAATTCCGGGACTCACTTGACGAGGATCAACGCCGGTGGTCGCGTCGGTCACCCGCTTTCAGCCTCTCGGACGATGATCCCGATCGCCCGCCTCCACTGGCGCATCGCGGCAACGCGGTCGATACAGCGCCACCATGATCTGATACGCTTTTACGCGGCGAACGACACGCGATTCATGGGGAAGTGATCAGGGAGATAGAGATGAGAGACACGGCGAATTTTTTTCTTGCGGGCGTGATTGCGCTGATGACGATGGTGCCGGTCCAGGCGCAGACGCGGGTGACCTACAAGTCGGCGAAATCCACGTCCTCGTACTACCAGATGGCGGTTCAGATCGCCGAAGCGATGAAGGCCGGCTCCAATGGCGGCATCATCGTCACGGTGGAAGAAAGCCAGGGTTCGGTGCAAAACGTGATGGAGGTCAAGGCCCGCGGCGGCGACTACGTATTCACCACCCCGCCGGTTTTGGTGCGCCTGGCCCAGAAGGGCAAGGCGATGTTCAAGGGCAAGAGCGACCCGAAATTCGCGCAGATCCGAGCGCTGTTTCCGATCCCTTCGCTGACCATGCACTTCGTGATGTCGAACAAGAGCGGGGTCAAGGACTTTGCCGGTCTCGCGGGCAAGACGATCCTGCTGGGCAAGGGTTCGTTCGGTGCGCGCGAGGGTGCGAAGTACCTCAAGCTCTTCGGCCTCTCGGGCAAGGTCAAGATTGCCGACGTGGAACTGTCGAACGCGGTTCCGGCGCTCAAGAACGGTCAGATCGACGGTTTCGTGACGGCCGGATCCTACCCCGCCCCGAATGTCATCGAGGCCGCCGCCGGAACCGGCGTCCATGTGCTGTCACTCAGCGATAAACAGATCGCCGCCACCAAGCGCACCCGCCTGGTGATTCCCGCCGGCACCTACGCGGGCCAGGATCAGGATATCGTGACCACTTCGCTGCCGGTGGTGGCCTACACCACCACGGCGATGGATGCCGAGACCGCCTACCAACTCACCAAGACCTATTGGCAACAGAAGGCCAAAATGGGCAAATCCGCGCCGTGGTGGAACGGGGTCAACCGGGGACTGATGGCCAACATCACCGGCAAGATCCATCGCGGCGCTATCCGCTATTACAAAGAGGCCGGCGTGGCGCTGACCGACGCGCAAATGTAGTGGCCGCGGCGGGTTGAGGTCACCGGATCCGGGCTCGCGCCCAGGGCGCAAACGGGCACGCCGCCGGGGTCGCCGGTGGAAGGCGGCCTGAAGTCGCCCGCGACCCGGGTATTCTGGGCCGGCCTCGGTGCGGCGACGATCGGGTTTCATCTTTGGCTGATCTTTTCCGGCCTGGTGCCGAATCTGGTCAGCCGGCCGCTGCACATGGCGCTGGCGCTGCCCTGGGTGCTGGTATACGCGGCCAAGGGGCGGCGCGGCAGGCGGTCCGGGGTGGCGCTGGCGCTCGTGGGTCTCGCCGCCTGTTTGTGGATCGCGGTCGGCCATGAGCGGTTGAGCGACCAGTACGGGTTTCTGGAAGGCGGTGCGCAGATCGCCATTGCCATCACCTTGTTGGGCGTAGTGTTGGAGATGGCGCGCCGGTCGATCGGCTGGCCGTTGCCGCTGGTGGCGCTGCTCGCCCTGGCCTACGGGCTCTGGGGCCAGCATATCCCCGGCGAATTCGGTCATTCCGGTACGCCGCTGGCCAGCTTTCTCGGCACCCTGACGATCGCCGAGGGGGGGATCTGGGGCAAACTGACCGGGGTCTCCGTCAATATCGTCGCGGTCTTCGTGATCTTCGGAGCGGTGCTGAACGCGGGCGAGGCGGGGCAGGGATTCATGAACGTGGCCGCGGCGGCGGCCGGGCGGCTGCGCGGCGGAGCGGCTAAGGTCTCGGTGATCGCTTCCGCCCTGTTCGGGTCGATCTCCGGCTCGGCGTCCGCCAATGTCGCCTCGACCGGCGCGATCACCCTGCCGGCCATGACCAAGCTCGGCTATCCGCGGGCGCTCGCGGGTGCGGTCGAGGCGGTGGCCTCTTCGGGCGGGCAGATCATGCCGCCGCTGATGGGCGCGGGGGCCTTTGTGATGGTGGAACTCACGGGCACGCCCTATACCGGCGTCATGGCCGCGGCCCTGTTGCCCGCGATCCTCTATTTCTGGGCGGTGTGGATCGGGATTGACGCCTTTTCCCTGCGCTATGCGCTGCGAGGTCTGCCCGAGAGCGAGCGTCCGCGGCCGCGCGACGTGCTGGTAACGTCGGCTTTTTTCCTGGTGCCGTTCGTGGTCCTGCTGTGGGGCATGTTTGGCGCGGGCGTCACACCGCAGTATGCTGCCGGCATGGCGATCGCCACCGGGGCATTGCTGTTGCTGGTCGACGGGAGGCTGACCTTCAGTCGCGCCCGCACCCTGCGGCGGCTGGAAGAGACCTGCCTTACCGCGGGCCGCCAGGTGTCGATGATCGCCTCGATCATCCTGTGCGCTTCGATCATCATCGGGGTGCTGTCGATCACCGGGTTGGGGGTCAAGATCACCTCGCTGATCCTCCAGGGATCGGGAGGAATGCTGTGGCCCGCGGTGCTGCTGACGGGGTTGGCGTGCCTGATCCTCGGTATGGAGGTGCCGACCACCGCGGCGTACATCATCTGTGTCTCGGTGGCGGGACCGGCACTGATCGAGCTGGGGCTGGCGCCGCTTCAGGCCCACCTCTTCGTGTTCTGGTTTGCGCTGCTGTCCACCATCACCCCGCCGGTGTGCGGCGCGGTCTTCATCGCCGCCGGAATGGTCGGTGAGAATTGGCTCAAGGTCGCTCTGTCGGCGATGGCGCTGGGGGTCGGTCTCTATCTCATTCCGCTCGGCATGATTGCCAACCCCGGGATAATCGGGCTTGCCGAGGCGCCGCTGGCGGCGCTGATCGCGACCCTCAAGGTTGGCGCGGCGCTGGCCGCGGTGTCTTTCGGACTGATCGCACCGCTACGCGGATGGGCGCGAATCGCGCTGCTGGCGGCCGGCTTGTTTTTGTTGCTGGCGCCTCTGACATGAGGGCACTTCGCCGCGAATCAGGGCTCGGTTCAAGATTAACTCACCAACTCAAGCGCCGACCCATCCCGCCTGGCTGCGTTGCTCGTCAGTTGAATAGAGTGACTATTCGCCTTCCTCGCGCCTTGCCAGGCGGGCGTCTCGCCACCCGAGTTGGCAACTCAATTTCCGCCTGAGCCCTTGGTGCCCATCCGGAAGCACCGGAATTCGTCACTCCCGTGCAAACGGGAGTCCAGTAAGTAATTGACGTATATGGATTCCCGCTTTCGCGGGAACGACGGTATCCCACCACAATCGTTGTTTCCAGACGGGCAGTAAGTAATTGACTCATATGGATTCCCGCTTTCGCGGGAATGACGGTATCCCACCACAATCGGTGTTTCCAGACGGGTACTAGGTAATCAACCATGGCTGGAGCGGGTTCGGGTTCACCATTTCGTCGATACCGGATAACGATGAATCAGGCGATCGGGGCTCAACAGGGTGAATCCGCCGCGCAGCGCTTGGCAAACCAGCATTCGGTCGAAAGGATCCTTATGGTAAGGAGGGAGCTTGGGAAGAAACAGTACGGCCTCTTCGTCAACTTCCAGGGACCTCAAGCCCATTCTTTCACGCAGGCTCGGTAGGTAACGATCGGGCGGTTCAGGCAACGGGAAGCGTCCCAGACCGTGTTTGACGATAATCTCCCAAAGCGAGACGACGCTCAGGAAGACGTCGTTCGCGCGGTCCTCGAACGCGCGTCGAGCGCCGGGTGACAAGGCCGGGTCGTCGCCAGCCAGCCATAGGAAGGTGCAGGTGTCGAGAAGAATCCTCACTCGTGACCGTCGAAGGCGTCTTGAAGATCCACCGGCAACGGCTCGAAGAATGACTCGGGTACCGTGAATTCCCCTTTTGCGACCCCGACTGAGTGTTTGCGATCGGGTGTCGCGGGAAGGGGCCGAATTTCAGCGATTGGCACATTCCTTTTGCACACGACGATTACGTCATCGGCTTCGAGTTCGGCCAGATATCGGGACAGATGGGTCTTTGCTTCATGTATGTTGAGATGAATCATGGTTGTATAGTAAGTCCATTAGTAAACTAACTCAAGCAGCCGCTTCTTGGCGTATTCGGGGAGTGCTTCATTTTTTAAAACGCTTCCACCAGACTGTACCGCGGTGCTGTGGCGCCTTCGAGAGGACCATTCCATGTCCAGAACTTCGATCGAGTATCACGGTAAGCGGCTCGAGTTGCCGGTCTACCTTGACTATCAGGCGACCACACGGCTCGATCCGTGGGTACTGGAGGCGATGCTGCCCTATTTCGGGGAACGTTTCGGCAATCCGCACTCTTCGAGCCACGTCTACGGCTGGGACGCGGAGCGCGCTGTGGAGCAGGCGCGCGGCGAGATCGCGGCCTTGATCGGTGCCGCGCCCGCCGAGATCGTGTTCACTTCAGGCGCCACCGAATCCAACAATCTCGCCATCCTAGGCGCGGCGCGCGCGGCGGCCGAGCGCGGCCGGCGGCATGTGATGACCTGCGTGACCGAACACCCGTGCGTACTCGGCAGCGTGGACGCGTTACAGCGTGATGGATTCGAGGTCACCCGGCTGCCGGTCGGCGCCGACGGTCTGATCGATCTGGATCGCATCGAGGCCGAGATCCGCGACGACACGGCGCTGGTCTCGGTGATGGCGGTCAACAACGAGATTGGCGTGCTTCAGCCACTCGCCGAGATCGGCGCGCTGTGCGCGGCACGCGGCGTGCTTTTCCATAGTGACGCGGCACAGGGTGCGGGCAAGATCCCGATCGACGTCCATTCGATGCACATCGATCTGTTGAGCCTGACCGGGCACAAGTTCTACGGGCCGATGGGGATCGGCGCGCTCTACGTTCGCGCGAACCCGCCCCTCGCCATGCGCCCGCTGTTCGCGGGCGGTGGCCAGGAGCGCGGCCTGCGCCCGGGCACCGTGCCGCTGGCGTTGAGCGTCGGCCTCGGCAAGGCCTGTGCGCTCGCGAACGACGAGATGAGGGTAGAGTCCGAGCGTCTCGTGACGCTGCGCGAAGGCCTTCGTCGCGCACTCACCGAGCGACTCGCCGGGGTCACCCTGAACGGTAGTGCGACGCGACGCATTCCCGGCAATCTGAACGTAAGTATCGAAGGCATCGACGCGCCGGCGCTAATCGAGGAACTCGACGAACTAGCGTTCTCAACCGGGTCGGCGTGCGCTTCCGGCTCCGGTGAGCCGAGCCACGTGCTACACGCACTGGGCCTCTCGGACGAGGCCGCGCACGCATCGATCCGGATCGGTCTGGGACGATTCACAACCCCGCTGGAGGTCGATTTCGCGGCTGAGCGGATCGCCGCCGCGGTCGGTCGGTTGCGCTAGGAGCCTATCGGGCTTAGGGGGTGGGTAGCGAGAAGCATCGGGTTCGAGGCGAATTGGCCGGTCGTTCGAGGAGAATAGCCGTAGCTATTTGACGACCAATCCGCTGGGAGCGGATTTGGACCGCCGCAGGCGGCCCGCAGGGAGAAATACCAGGATGTATTTCTACAGGAGGACCGGCCGATCGGACCGAAATCCGGTGATTCGCAGTAGCACATCCCTAAGTCCGACAGGCTCCTAGCAGCCGGTCAGGCGCGCTCGGGCGGACCGATACGCGCGATCATCTGACTCAGACCCGGCTTGTGGATCGCGATCTCCTCGCGGCTGAGGCCGTCGAGTTCGTGCGGGAATACCAGCCAGCGGTCGGTTTCGTGCACGTAGTAGTCGGGCGCGCGGTCGGTCTTGTTGTTGGCGGGCTTGTAATACGCGGTGGCGACGCGCACGTCCTCGGGCGTGTTACGACGCGATTCACGACGCAGGTGATCGAGTACCGCCTGGATGCTCAGGCCGGTGTCGTAGACATCGTCGACAATCAACAGCGAGTTTTCGGCGTTGACATTCTTGACGATAGGCGAGTCCGTGGACCCGAATACCGGGGTCCCTTTGGCCGATGCCGCGATAGGAGGAAGTGCGGATCGAGATGTGATCCGACTTGACCCCGCTGTAATCGAGCAACTCCTGGACGGCGACCCCGACCGGGGTCCCACCGCGCCAGATCCCGACGATGAAATCCGGGCGAAAGTCGCTCTCCAGTATACGGATCCCGAGTTCGAAAGAGTCCTCCAGCAATTGCTGGGCGCTGATGTACTGTTTGTCGGGCACGCCTGATTCTCGACCGTTGTGAAACACGCGGCATTCTCGCGCGGTTTGGCGGGCAATGCGATAGCGGGAGTGAGCGGCGCGGTGAAATTCCGGCGGCCAACGACCCGTCCATCTAGGCTATGGCGAGGCGCCGATCGCAGAGTTAGGCAAGCATTGATCGGCGTGCTCGATCCCGAAATGCTGTCATGCGGTGTAATTCAAAATCGATTGTCGCCGATTTTTTACACTGGAAAAACCGATGCTGATTTAGCTGGAACTATATGAAAACAAAGAAGGTTCCATATCGAAAATAGGGATATCGAAGCAAAAATTCGGACTGAAAACCTTGCAACACCTGAGAAACTGTCAGGATTTTTTACAGCCTCATTCAGGCAACAGAAGCCACAGTTATCTTATTGATATAATGAGAGTTATCTCAGCAATCACTCGGCAATGCCGCTCGTTTTGCAGTGCATTGGATAGGAAAAGGCTGAATTTCTGTCAGTATTTTTTACACTTTGGTATCGGTGAAATTAGTCTCAATTCACTTAATTTCTATAACAGTATGATAATCAAGTTTATTCCTAGAAAGGCATGGTAAATGCGTGCCTTCCATACAAGTCGGCGAATTCGCTATGCATGCGCCACACACCAGGCCGAGCGAAGCGGGACGTAGACGACGGACGACAGCAAATCTCGATATCAAAAGGAGTCTGGTAAAGTGAAAAAGCGACTTGCGATCTTTAGCGCAACGGCGATGTTGCTCTCACTGAGTTTATCAGTGTCGGCGACCACCATTCGTATCAATATCGGGCCGGCGCAGGTGCCGGATGAGACTCAGCCACGGGTAAACGTGGGCGATGCCCCGGCAGGTTGGGGGTCGAATTCCTGGCAAGGGCCGGTATCAGGACCGGGTAACAAGACCAACTGGCACGCCCGGTACCTGGCGGACGGCGACGCGCTGTCGACCCTGTTTCCGGGGGAAGCGGCAACCCTGAGGGTCAAGGATCTGGCCGGACTCAGCTACTACACCAAGCGGCCGGCTAGTCTGGGTACGGGACAGGATTGGTGGATCCAGATTTATACGCGGCCGACCGGTTCGGGTGATAAAGCCGGTTGGTATCACGATCGGTTCATCAACAACTACAATGAACACACCGACACCGGCGCCTGGGTGCAGTATTCCACCGGTGGTGCCGATCCTATGACGTTCCGGTCGAACGGGCTCGGCGGTGTCGGTCCCGGGCTAACGCTCACCCAACTTGGGAACACCAACGACGCCGGCGGTCTCCTCATCGGCGAGCAGTTGGTCGAGATGATCAGCGTCCAGACCAACAGCGGTTGGAACGGATTCGATGGCTACATGGATGGCCTGCAAATTACCCTGCAGAGTGGCAGTGTCGGAGAGGTGAACTTCGGGGTCCCCGAACCGGCGACGCTCGCCCTGCTGGGTCTCGGTTTGGCCGGCATGGGATTTAGCCGGCGCAAGCAACTGCGGCCTGCCTGACATTACACCTATCGTTTCAACTCATGATGTGGCTGCCACCCGGTTTCGGGCGGCAGCTTTTTTTGCCCCGATGCCGTGCGCATCGGGGCCAGTGCTTGCGTGGGGCCGCAAGGGCTGATCCCCGCTTCTGCATCGGACGGCGGAAGCCGGGGTCAACGCTTGCCGAGTAGCTGCACGCCGTGACCCCGTTGAAGGCACGCGGGGGCAACCCGTCGCCCGGTTTTTCGAGGCCGTGTGCCAGGGGGGACGAGCCGAAACTTTTCCTGGAATCATGGATTCTCCACGCCAAACCGCCTATAGTTTCTTAATATAACCTTTATAACGTACAGCTTTCCCGCCGGGTATCGTCCCGAAGCCGGGCGAGGTAGTGCGTCGGAGAGGTGGCCGTTGGGCGCCATGCGTTCGGAGACTGATTCGGTCGCGCCGACCGTCCGCAAGGTGTCGGTGCTGCCGGCCATCCAGGCTTTCAATAGCGTGTCGCCGCGGCCCGAAACCTCGCGCATCCGGCTGCGGATCCTGTTGCCGTTTACGCTCCTGCTGGCTTTCGTGATGAGCGTCTTTCTGATCACGACCTATATCGGCGCGCAGCGCGACCGCGAGGCGGACCTCGGCGACCGCGCCAAGGCCGCCGAGCGTCTTTTCCAGCACGAGCTCGCGGCCGATACCCAAATGATGCACGGGGTGCTGGATGCCGTGACCGCGGACCCGTCCATCAAGGAGGTCTTTTTGAGTGGCGACCGCGAGGCATTGAGTCGCCGCGTAAAACCCCTGTTCGAGTCGTTGCGCCGCGACCACGGTATCACCCATTTCTACTTCAGCGGCCCTGATCGCGTGACGATGCTGCGCATGCATCGGCCGGACTTTTTCGGCGACGTGATCGACCGGGTCACCACGCTGCGTGCCGCCCGCACCCGGCGTATTACCCACGGTCTAGAACTCGGTCCGCTCGGCACCCTAACCTTGCGTACCGTGATGCCCTGGCAGGTCGACGGTCGACTGATTGGATTTGTCGAACTGGGCCACGAGATCGGCCATTTCGTCAGCGAGATCCACGACATCCTGGCACTCGATGTGGTCGTCCTGGTCTACAAGAAGTATTTGCGCTACACCCAGCGCAAGTCAGCGCCGGGTAAACTCAAGTCGGCATGGCCGTGGGATCGGTTCAAGACCATGGTGGCTCTGGCGGCCACGCTGCCCGAGGTTCCCGCGCCACTCGCGCGGTTGTTCGAGGCGGGCAAGCACGCCTACGACACCGTGGTGCCGATCGACGAGGGCGGAGGAAAACGGGTTCATGTCGCTTTTCTATCGCTCGACGACGCGGCAGGCCGCGAAATCGGCGACTTGGTGGTGATCCGCGACGTAACCGATGAGGAACGCGCTTTTCGGAACTCGATGCTGGCGACGACCGGTATCAGCCTGTTGGCCGGCGCCGCCGTATTGGTGCTGTTCCTCATCACCCTGCGCCGGGTCGAGCACGATTACCGCCGCAAACGCGAGGTCGAGGGCCAGTTCACGCGACTCAGCAACGAGCACGAACGCATCGTGCAGGTCGAGAAGCTGTCGGCGGTCGGCACCATGGTGGGCGAGGTCGCGCACCAAGTGAACAACCCCCTGGTCGGGGTCATCAACATGGCTCAGCTCGCGAAGCGCGAACTCGACGACCCTGAACGTGCCCGGCACCTGCTCGATGACATCATCGCCGCGGGCAGGCACTGCCACGATTTCGTCAACCGGATGGTCGAGTTCGTGCGCGCCTCAAGTTCCGAAGTCACCCCTACCGAGATCGGCCCACTGGTGCGCGAAACCATCGAGCTGTTTCGCCAGAGTGCCCGCCAGCACCCGAAGGTGGGTTGCGAATTGCCGGCGCGATCGGTGACGCTGGACGTCGATCCGATCATGATCCGTCACGCGCTGTTCAATCTGCTCAACAATGCGGCCCAGGCGCAAGCGCGCGGCGGCCGGCCCGGGGCGCGGATCACGATCCGTGTGGTCGCGCGCCGGAATGCCAGGGACGGCGCCCCCGGGTGGGCATTCATAGTCGAGGATCAAGGTCCGGGGCTGGCGCAAGAGGTGCGCGTGCAGATGCTCACGCCTTTTTTCACCACCCGTCCCGACGGCACCGGCCTGGGCCTCCCCGTGGTGCAATATGTGGCGCACCTGCACGGGGGAGAGATCAGCGGCGAGAATCGCGACCCGGTGGGGGCACGGTTCACGTTGTGGTTGCCTGATCGGCACGCACCCGACGAGGACCGAGGCGCGCGTCCGGATCCTCGCTAGCCCGTGCCCGTCCGGAAAAACGGGCACCGGCGGGATTCGATCCGCGACCGCCCGATCCCGCCGTTCCCGCCTTGCGCGATGACGCCATCGTGGCGAGGCGCCGGTCTTCGGCCGGGCCGCGAATCGTCCTGCCGGGTTCCACCTGTCTTCATCGCGTGACACCTGTCTCGTTTTCCTGACGGATCCAAGGGATTTTGCCATCCATGGCGGTACGTTCCGAGGCCTGTTTCGATCGGACGCCGGATCATGACGGGTTCCCGAGCGTCGTATCCATCATCGTAACAAATCGTTAATTTAACGGGTGAATCTCCCCGGTCACGCACCTGAAACCTACGCCGTGCGCCCCCTTCGCCGCGCGCTCGTGCCCCTTGTTGGCACGTCCGATGCAGTGCTTAAGGTGAAAGCGGAACCGATCCGCGCGATACCGGGGAGAGCAGCGGTGAAGGTCGGGAAATGGTCAACGAAACGCCTTCTGATTGTCGGCGCGGCCGTGGTCGGTGTTGCGGTGGTGGCATTTGCGCTGGCCTTCGAGCCGGTGACTCGTAATTTCGTCGCACGCGATAAACTGTGCTTCTACTGTCATCTGGAGTTCGAGTACACGCCGACACGTCTGGTGTCGACCGGGACACCACACCCGCGCACGCGCGGTGGTCCCCCGGCGCGTTGTGTCGACTGCCACCTGCCTCGGGGCTTTATGGGCGCGGTCGACGCCTGGACTCACTTCGCCAGCATCACCGATCTCTACGGACATTTCCGCGACCGTGCAAGCGAGCGCGCGGGCGACTGGATCCCGCCCCAGGCCGCGATGGCCTATCGGGTCCGCGATCGGCTGTTCGAGAACGATAGCCCGACCTGTCGGGGCTGCCACGTACTCAGCAAAATCAAGCCGCGCAGCGCCCGCGGGCGCACCGCGCACCGCCGGGCGGAGGTGCAACACCGTACCTGCATCGAGTGCCATTTCAATCTCGCGCACCACCAGGTAGCGCTGCGCCCCGACGCTTTCGGCGGACCGCGGGCGCGCTTCGCGCAACGCGGCGCCGCCGGCAAGGCCCTACCGCCCGAGGTCCGCGAGATCCTCGAATCCACCCCCAACCAGGGAAGTCACCGAGATGCGAGCAAAAGCTGAACAACCCGCCGCCCGGCGGCGTTTCTTGAAAACCATGGCGGTCGCCGCGACCGGTGGCGCGGTCACCGCGCTGCCCGGCCTGTCCAAGGGCGCCCGCAAGCGGCGACCGAAGATCCAGTACGGGATGCTTATCGATATGCGCAAGTGTATCGGTTGCCAGGCTTGCGCGGTCGCTTGCAAGGCGGAGTTCGACGTACCCCTCGGGGTCAATCGCTCGTGGGTGGAGTACGTCGAGAAAGGGTTGTACCCCGCTGGCGGTCGCAGTTTTCTGCCGCGCCTATGCAATCACTGCTCGGATCCCCCGTGCGTACGTGTGTGTCCTACCGGGGCCACCTACAAGCGTGAGCAGGATGGCGTGGTGGTCGTCGACAGCGGGGTTTGTATCGGCTGCAAGTATTGCGTACTGGCCTGCCCCTACGGTTCGCGTTTTCTCAACCCGGTGACCCGTTTTGCCGACAAGTGCGATTTTTGCATCCACCGGGTCGAGCATGGCCTGGTGCCGGCCTGTGTCAACACCTGTGTCGGCGGCGCGCGACTGTTCGGCAACCTCGCAGATCCCGAAAGCGAGATCTCGCAAGCCATCGCGCGCAACCGGGTCTCGGTGCTGCATCCCGAGATGGGCACCCAGCCCAACGTCTATTACATCGCCGCCGACCACACCAGCGAAACCGACGCCCAACGGCCGGAGTCGCGCGGCGTGCGGCGGATCGAGAATCGTAAGACTCCCGTGTCGGAGCGCGGGATCCAGCGGAGGACATGAACATGACCGAGGAGCTAGCGTGGGGACTACCGGTGATCGGCTACCTGTTCCTGGCCGGAGTCAGCGCCGGTGCGGTGGTCGTGAGTGCCGCACTGACCCTCGGGGCCGGCAACTTCGGCGCCGCGCGTTTCACCATCGCGCGCTACGGGGCGTTCATCGCGCCGGCGCCGGTGATGATCGGTACCGGGCTGATCATCTTCGAGTTGGGGCGGCCGTTCCGGGCACTCAACCTGTTCAAGTTGATCAACCTTTCTCCGATGTCGATCGGTTCCTGGTTGCTCGGCGCGTTCATCATGCTGGCGCTGGTCTACGCGCTCACCTTCGTGCCGCCCGCGGCGCATTTCGGTGACCGCTTGGACCGCATTCGTCGTGCGCTTGCGTGGGTGTGCCTGCCGTTCGGATTCAGCGTGGCGGTGTATACGGCGGTGCTGATCGGGGCGATGCCCTCCCGGCCGTTCTGGAATTCACCGGTGTTCGCACTGTTGTTCCTGCTCTCGGCGATGTCGGGCGGCGTGGCAGCCATCATCCTGGCGCTAGCGGTGTTCCGTCGGCGTTCGCCGCAGCCCGCGATAGAGCAAGACTTCGAGCATGGCGCCTTCGTGCTCAGCGCCGCGGACGCGGTGCTGCTCGCCGCGGAACTGGTCGCGATCCTGTTGTTCGTCCTGTACGCGGAACTCAGCGTGATCCACCTGCGCGCCGCGCTGTCGGTGATCCTCGCCGGCGGTGAGTTGGCGATGCTGTTCTGGGGGCTGGTGGTGCTGTTCGGGATCTTGCTGCCGGGCGCGATCGAGTTGGCCGCCATGGCACCGCGGTTGTTGCGCGGTATCCCGTACCGATCGCACCGCTCGGTCGAAATCATCGCACCGCTGGTGGTCCTGGTCGGCGGCTTCTCGCTGCGTTACGTGGTCGTGGTCGCCGGGCAGATCACCGGGCCGGTCGGCATCTGAGTTTGGAGAAGGGACTGTCATGTTGAATCGACGCAAGCTGCTCAAGGTCGGGGCCACGACGCTCTCCGGCGTGGCGCTCACCGGCGTGCCGGAGGCGCGTGCCGAAGCGCGGCCGGTGACCCTTCACGGCGGCGAAGACTACGCACCCAAGAGCGGCGCCAAACGACGCTCGGTACCGACCCTGTGCGGACAATGCAGCGCGCGTTGTCCCGCGATCGGCTACAGCGAACAGGGCAGGGTGGTGAAGATCGAGGGGCATCCCGAATCGGTCCGCACCCTCGGCCGGTTTTGCGCGCGCGGCCAAGCCGGGGTCAACGAGGCCAACGACCCCGATCGGCTGCGGTATCCGCTGCAACGTGTCGGCGCGCGGGGCGCGGGGCACTGGAAACGGATTTCATGGGACCAGGCGCTCACGGAGCTTGCCTCCCGCATGCAGGCGCTGCGCGACGCCGGCCACCCGGAACAGGTGCTGCTCCAGCACGGCTGGATCCCCGAAAGTGCCGAGCGACTGGTGGTTGACGGGTTCCTGGCGGCATACGGTAGCGCTTCCGTGGTCGGTCCCGGCGCCGGCGGTCGGTCGGCGCGTTGGCTCGCCGAGAGTCTGACCGTTGGCCGACTTTGTGGCACCTGGGATGTGGCGAACGCCCGTTACATCCTGAATTTCGGCGCCAATCCGCTGGAGGCGGGAACCGATCAAGTGGCGGTCGCGGCCCACCTCGCCGAGGCGTTGGGCGCCGGCGGCGTGCGGATGGTGACAGTCGACGTACGGTTGTCGAATACCGCGGCCCGCTCACACCGCTGGATCCCGATACGGCCGGGCACCGATCTCGCGTTGATCCTGGCGATGAGCCGGGTGGTGGTCGAGGAAAAACTCTATCGTGGTCGTGGCGAGGCCCTGCTGCGTTTTTGCAGGGTCACGTCCGATCCCGCGGCTGGCGTAGCGGACAAGGTCGCCGCGCTGCGCGCGCATCTCGCGCCGTACACGGTCGATTGGGCGGCCGCGATCACCGGCGTGCCGGAAAAGACCATCCACGCGACGGCCGTCGAGTTGGCTCGCCGCGGGCCGGCCAGCCTGATCTGCGGTCGCGGGGTGGCCGCCCACCGCAACGGCGTCGAGACCGAGCGCGCGCTGCTGATGTTGGCCGCGCTTACCGGCAACCTCGCCGCGCCCGGCACCCGCGGTCCCGGCGTCCGCGCGAAGTGGACCTCGCCGGCGCTCGGCGGAGCCCACCCGGCGCCTCGTCGCCTCGCGTTTCTCGACCACCCCGCGCCTCTCTCGCCGGTGTCACGCGACGGCCAGCGGCTGATGCGCTTGATCCGTGAGGCGGGGTCGGAGCGGCCGCGGATGTTGATCTGGTATGGCTGCAATCCGCTCTACGCGACCGGCGACAGCGGCGCCACGCGGGCGGTGTTGAGCGACCAGGCCCTGGTGCCCTACAGCGTCAGCGTGAGCCCTTTCTACGATGAATCGGCGCGGTTCGCTGATCTCGTTCTCCCCGACGTAACCTACCTGGAGCGCTGGGACTGGAACAGCGCGCCCGCGCCCGGCGGCGTCGTGGAGTACACGATCCAGCAGCCGGTCACGGCGCCGCCGAAAGCGGTTCGCGATTTCAAGGACGTGTGTTGTCAGCTCGCGAAGCGGCTGAAGATCCCGCTTGGTGTCGAATCCGGGCGCGAATTCGTCGCGGCGGCCTGCGAACTCACCGATGCGGTCCGCTAGCAAGGCGGTTTCGCCACCATGGTGACCCGCGGTCTGGTTCACGCCCGCACCGCCGTGCCTCCGGATCGTGCCTATGACGAGCCGCTCGACCCGCAGGCGCTGGCGCGGCCCGGCATCCTCTACGATGCCGCGACCGGTGTTTACTGGGACTGGAAGAAGAGCAAGGCGCGCGACGAGTCCGCCGCGCGCAACGCGGGTTATACCGCGACCCCCGACGCGTGGCGCGGCTATCTGGGCCAGCGGATCGGCGCAGCCGTCTACCGCGGCTTCGCACCGATCGGTTTGGCCAAGTCCGGGTTGTTCGAGATCCGCTCCGAGTACGCGGCAGGCTTGGGGCTGGGGGCCCTGCCCGGCTACCAGGCGCTACGCGATGCGGCGCCCGCCGACGATCAATTGATTCTGACGACCTTCAAGGTCAACGTCCAATCGACCTCACGCAGCCAGAACTGCAAATGGCTCGACGAGATCCACCATGCGAATCCCGGCTGGCTGAATTCGCGCACCGCGGCGGCCCGAGGGATCGGCGATGGAGACCGAATGATCATCCGTTCGGCGATCGGTGAGGTCGAAACCGTCGCACGGGTCACCGATCTGGTGGTACCCGGGGTGGTGGCGATTGCGGCGCACGGCGGGCATACG
>Ga0114931_10001344_pt1 | contig 31450 bp, 31 predicted proteins | sample 2SBtaG_FD_89579 | JGI IMG/M metagenome (GOLD analysis project Ga0114931, IMG submission 89579) | Deep subsurface microbial communities from Kolumbo volcano to uncover new lineages of life (NeLLi) - 2SBTROV14_V59a metaG | ecosystem: Environmental > Aquatic > Marine > Volcanic | place: Kolumbo...
AAGAACCAGAAGCCGGATGAACCGGATGACGATTTCAGTGTGCTGTAAGTCGCCTTCAGGCGAAATGACCGGCTTTCAGCCGTAACATGAAGCCACCGGCTTTTAGCCGGTGGTCGTTCACACTGGTTATGCGGTTTATGGATGGGGTGCTGCAGAAATGATCCGTTGCGTCATGAGCGGGCAATAGTGTCTGTGTGATGACTAAGCCGATTCCAGCGACAATATAAACTGCCACTCATGTGTTGCTACCGGCATGACGGAAAGACGATTGCCGCGTTTTACCAGCGGCATCTCCTCTAATTCGCGATATTGTTTCAATTCCTGCAGGCTGATGGTGCGTTTCAGCTTGCGCTGGAAGTGGACATCAACCATATACCAGCGAGGATTGTCTGGCTGACTTTTAGGGTCAAAATGGACGTCGTCAGGATCAAAAGCGGTAAAGTCCGGATAGGGGGTGCTGACAATCTTGACGATGCCGACGATGCCCGGACAGCTGCAGTTGGAGTGATAGAAAAAGCATAGCTCACCGATTTTCATCCGGTCACGGATGAAATTTCTGGCTTGATAATTGCGGACACCGTCCCAGTGATCACGCTGTTCGGGGTATTGTCGCAGATGATCAATACTGTAGGTGCCGGGCTCTGATTTTAACAGCCAATAGTTCATGAGTTAGCGCAGGTAGAGGTTTTTGTCAGTGATGATGCCTTGCATCGGAATATCCCATGGTTGTGTATCCACGGCGTCAATCTTCTGGAATTCATAGGCGGCGCCGAAGAATGTCGGTCGCCACCAGTGATGGCGATGATTCAGAAAGAACAGGGTGCGGTCATAATAGCCACCGCCCATGCCCAGGCGGTTGCCCCGGGTGTCGAAGGCGACCAGGGGGGCAATGAGCAGGTCAAGATGTGTCGCCGGCCGTAATTTACGGCGTGCCGTCAGCGGTTCAGGAATGCCAAAGCGGTTAATGGACAAGGGATCGCCTTCACGGTAGGGTGCAAACCATAGGCGGTTGGTGGCTAAGCTGTCCAGCACCGGCAGATAGCAGGTTTTTCCCATTGTCCATGCCCGGTGCATGATCGGAAACAGATCCAGCTCGCCCTGGCAGGAGAAGTAACAGGCAATATGCTAGCTGCAGATGAATGATCTTGCCGTACCGAGCTGGCAAGCCGCATCGAAGGCGGCTTGCCGGCGATCTATGGTGCTCAACTGCTTGCGCCGGGTGCGCATGCGGCGGCGGATCTCAGTGCGCGTCGTCATGCGCCGCAGTGCCGTAGTCGGGTATAAGGTGGGCACGCTCCGTAGACGTCGTCGTGAACTTTCGCCCTTGAACCAGTGGTTCAGGTGGGCACATCGGTGACATCGAAGGCTTTCCGCAGCTTGCGGACATGCGCAAAAACATCAGCACTCTGTCCCCTAGGCAAAAAATTAGGCTCAAGAGTATCTTCCGGTTCACTAACGGGCGCCACAGGGCATGCCCATATCTGAAAATCTTACAATTCCAGTTGTCTGCTGTTGTCTAGTATGACTTCGATCTTGTCTTGCAGAGAGAGCAGCTGCGGCTCGACTTCATCTTCGAATTCCCTGGTCCGCTGCTGGCAGCTTAACAGCTCGTGAGCGATATTCAAGGCTGTCATGATGGCAATGCGGTCCATGCCAATGACCTTGCCGGCATCGCGCACTTCCCGCATCCTGGTATTCAGATAGTGTGCAGATTCGAGCAGGGCCTCGTGTTCATCTTCAGGGCAGGAGACACGGTATTCCTTGTCCAGAATATTGATCACGACAGGCGTATTTTCCTGGCTCACAGTTCTACTTCCAGGGCTTTGAGGCGGCTGACCATGCCATTGATTCGTGATTCTGACAGGTAATTCTTTTCCTTCAGGCGGTTTCTTTCCGCGGACAGCTGTTCATTTTTCAGGTGCAGACGGCGGTTCTCCTCCTGAAGCTGGTTGCATAGCAGGAGCAGATCTTCAAGCTTTGCCGTGAAACTGCTGATGTCCAGGGGTCGGGTTTTCATTGCCTCTTCCTTTTCCATATTGACAACTATAGGATGCTGTCTTTTGCGGGTCAATGCTTGCTGATATCTTGTGGATGTTTGGCATGTCCGGTGCGACCCCGCCTGTTCGTCGTGGCGGGCATTATCAGGCATGAGGGTAGTGGCCTGGTCGAGTATCTTGAATATTCATTCTATTCAATGACACTACACATAGTATACTGACAGAATATCCCATGGGAAGCGAGACGTCCGTGGCATCTAGATGATGTCTCGCAGTGCAAATGGGGATCGTGGGAAATGGCGGCAGCGATGGATTTTATCGAAAATAATATGGCCTTCAGGCAGCTTGGCATTATACAGGATGCAGCGGAATGCCATGGTCTGTTATGTGGTTTGTTGTGCGCCAGGGGCGCTGTGAGCCTGGATGAGTGGCTGACGATGCTGTGTGACGAAGACATCGTTGTCGAAGCTATGGAACAGGGCGGTGATCATGCGGCGGCATGGTCTGTGGTGCAGAATCTGTACCAGCAAACGCTAGCCCAGTTGCAGAACACGGCATTTTCCTTCCAGTTGCTGCTGCCGGATGACGAACAGTCGCTTTCCTCACGGATAACCGCGCTGGCCGACTGGTGCATGGGTTTTCTTTTCGGGCTGGGGGTCGAGGGTGGCGACCGCCACCGGAGAATGCCCGCTGATGCGCAGGAAATTATCAAGGATTCGTCGAAATTACCCGTGCTTACCATGACGAGGAAGAGGAAAATGAGGTGAGCGAGAGCTCTTACATGGAAGTGGTGGAATATGTCCGCGTCGGGGTCATGCTGATTTATGAGGAGTTGCTGGATGTGGGAGAGCCGGTACTACAGCAGGATGATGAGCGGGTGCTGCATTGAGCTGCGGCGGGAAGTGCCGATGACCGGTCTATGCGGTATCAGGACGGTGTGCGGCTCATGAAGGAGTTTGCCAGGCGCCGTAAACGGTTGATGCAAATGATGGGCCGGGAAAGTATCGCCATCCTGCCCACGGCACCGGTGGCTGTGCGTAACCGTGATATTGAATTTCCCTTTCGACCTGACAGCGATTTTTATTATCTGAGTGGGTTCCCGGAACCGCATGCTGTCATGGTGCTTGTCCCCGGTCGGACTCATGGTGAATTCATTCTGTTTGGGCAGGAACGTGATCCCGATATGGAAATCTGGACTGGACGTCGCGCGGGGCAGGAAGGTGCCTGTCGCCTGTTCGGTGCCGACGATGCTTTTCCCATTGGTGACATCGACGAGATATTGCCTGGGCTCCTGGAGAATCGGGAAAAGGTTTTTTATACCATGGGCTGTAGTACCGAATATGACCTGAAGATTCCGGAGTGGCTGCGGCAGCTCAGACAGAAATCCCGTGCGGGGGTCCATGTGCCGGGAGAGATTGTTGCCCTGGAGCACCTCTTGCACGAGATGCGTCTCTTCAAGAGCCGCCGGGAAATCACGGCGATGCGTCAGGCGGCCAGGATTTCCGCACTGGCCCACCGGCGCGCCATGCAGCGCTGCCGGCCGGGTCTGCAGGAATATCAGATTGAGGCGGAATTACTGGCTACTTTTATGGAACATGGTTGCCGCAGTGCTGCTTATCCCTCCATCGTGGGGGGGGGCGAGAATGCTTGTATCCTGCACTACACCGACAATAATGCCGAGCTGAATGACGGTGATCTGCTCTTGATCGATGCCGGTGCAGAGTACCAGAACTATGCGGCGGATATTACCCGCACCATCCCCGTTAACGGGCGCTTCTCAGCGGCACAACGGGCCATTTATGAGCTGGTGTTAGCCGCTCAGCTGGCGGCGATCGAGAAGGTCCGTCCCGGTAATCACTGGTTGGATCCTCATCAGGCTGCAGTGCGGGTGTTAACCCGGGGCTTGCGTGATCTGGGCTTGCTGCGGGGTGATCTTCGCAGTCTGATCAAAAAAGAGGCCTGCAAGCGATTTTTCATGCATCGTACCGGGCACTGGTTGGGGCTGGATGTACATGATGTGGGTGATTACAAGGTGGGTGGTGTCTGGCGCATGCTGGAGCCGGGGATGGTGCTGACGGTAGAGCCTGGCCTGTATATCCCGGCCGGCACCAAAGGGGTGGCGAAAAAATGGTGGAATATCGGTGTACGTATCGAGGACGATGTGCTGCTTACCCGTCAGGGTTGTGAGATCCTCAGCAAGGATATCCCCAAGACGGTTGCCGAGATAGAGGCAGTTATGGCGCCATGACAGGTGAGGCCGGGCAGATGGATTATGACCTGATCATTGTCGGTGGTGGCATGGTGGGCGCGAGTCTGGCCTGCGCACTGGCTAATACCCCTTTACGTATTGCCGTAATCGAAGCGGTGCCTCTGCAGGCCGCGACCCAACCCAGCTATGACGATCGCAGCATTGCCCTGGCCTATGGTAGCCAGCGTATTTTTACGGGCATGGGTCTGTGGCCGGTGCTGCAGACAGGTGTGACGGCTATCAAGAGGATTCATGTTTCCGACCGCGGCCATTTTGGCATGGTGCGTATGGATGCAGCCGACAGTGCCGTTGAAGCCCTGGGCTATGTGGTTGAGAGTCGTGTTCTGGGGCGGGTATTCGCTACCCGGCTGGCGGCTCTGGATAATGTCGACTTGCTGTGTCCGGCAGAATTGGTGGCGCTGGAGACCAGCCCCAATGCCGTATGTATATCGCTGGCGGGGCCGGATGGCAGGCGCATGCTAAGCGCACGGCTGTTGGTGGGTGCCGATGGGGGGCATTCTCTGGTACGCCGTCTGGCCGGGGTCGGGCTCACGCGCCGGGATTATGAGCAGTCTGCCGTGATCGCCAATGTCACGCCAAGCCAGCCCCATCACAATATCGCCTACGAACGTTTTACCAGGACGGGACCTGTGGCGCTGTTACCTTTGTCAGAGCAACGCTGTTCCCTCGTGTGGACGGTGTCCCGGGGAGAGGAAGATACGTTGTTGGCTCTGGGCGAGGATGCTTTTCTGGAGCGGTTGCAGGCGCATTTCGGCTATCGTCTGGGCTTGTTGCAGAAAGTAGGACGGCGCAGCAGTTATCCCCTGAGCTTGATGATGGCTCGATCGCAAGGCTCATGTCGGCTGGCGTTGATCGGTAATGCCGCCCATAGTCTGCACCCCATTGACGGGCAGGGTTTTAACCTGGGTATCCGGGATGTTGCCGTTCTGGCCGAGGTGCTGGAGAAGGCCAGGGCGCAAGGGCAGGATATTGGCGCGGCCGAGGTGCTGGAGAAATATCACGCCTGGCGCCAGCGCGACCAGCGACGCGTGGCTGCGATGACCGATACCCTGGTGCATCTGTTCTCCAATAATCTGCCACCTCTGGCCCTGGCCCGCAACCTGGGACTGACCGCCCTTGATTTGCTGCCACCGGTGCGGCGGGCCTTGATGAGGCAGACCATGGGACTGAATGGTCGCCTGCCGCGGCTGGCGCGAGGGCTGCCGCTGTCGGGATGATGTCATGCTGAAGCACGATTATGATGTGGTGATTGTCGGCGCCGGTATGGTGGGCGCCGCCCTGGCCTGTATGCTCGACGGTAGCGGATTACGGGTCGCTGTCATCGAGGCGCGCCCGCCCCGGAGCTGTTGGCCGGCGGGTTCGGTGGATCTCCGGGTTTCAGCGATCACTGCGGCATCCCGCCACATCTTCATGGCCCTGGATGCCTGGGAGCGGATGCTTGCCCTGGGTGTCAGTCCGTTCCAGGAAATGCAGGTCTGGGATGCGGCGTGTGGTGGTGCAGTTCATTTTGACGCCGCGGATATCGGTGTGCCTTACCTGGGCTACATTATCGAGAACCGGGTGATTCAGTCCGCGCTGCTGGCGGGTATCGAGGATAGCAGCACGGTCACATTGATCTGTCCCGCTGCCATTAGTGGAATGCAGCGGGATGTTCAGGGCATGCGCTTGTTGCTGGCGGATGGCCGGAGTCTGACCACGGCGCTGGTAGTAGGGGCCGATGGCGGCAATTCCCGCTTGCGGCAGCTGGCGGCTATCAGTACTCAGGGTTGGTCCTATGATCAGCAGGCGGTGGTGGCGGCTGTCGATACTCGTCTCAGGCATGGAGAAACCGCCTGGCAGCGTTTTCTGCCGGAGGGTCCCCTTGCCTTTTTACCCTTGCGCGATGGCCGCAGTGCCATCGTCTGGTCGGTCAGCCCGGCGCGTGCCCGGGAACTGCTGGCTATGGAAGCGACCGCTTTCTGTCAGACCCTGGGGGAGGCCTTTGATCATCGCCTAGGTGAGGTGCTGGAAACGAGCCCCCGCGCCGCTTTCCCTTTGCGCCTGCAGCATGCCGACCGTTATATCAGCCAGCGCCTGGCGCTGGTGGGAGATGCTGCCCACACGATCCACCCGCTGGCCGGACAGGGGGTGAATCTGGGATTGCTGGATGCAGCGGCGTTGGCTGAGGTGATACGGGATGCCCTGGACAGGGGCAGGGATTTCGCCACACTGCCAGTGCTGCGACGCTACGAACGTTGGCGTAAAGGCGACAATCTGCTCACCATGCTGGCCATGGATGGCTTCAAGCGTTGTTTCGGTGCCGAGTTTCCACCGCTGCGATTACTGCGCAACACCGGTCTCCGCCTGGTGGATGCGGTGCCGCCGGTGAAACACCGGCTGATGCGCCATGCCATGGGGTTCAAGGGTGATCTGCCCAGACTGGCCCGTGGTTAGGATGTGTGAAGCGCGTTTGATATGAGCTTGTTCGAGGTCATTGCTGTACTGATTTCTCTTGCGGCCCTGTTCAGCTATATCAACGAACGCCTGGTCAAGTTGCCCACGGCGATCAGCCTGATGCTGATTGCCCTGCTGATGTCTTTTGGTTTGATGCTGCTGGATCATTGGGGCTGGGCGATTGCCGATCAGGCCCGGGTCTTGCTCGACCAGATCGATTTCAATAAGACCCTGTTGCACGGGATGCTGGGTTTTCTGTTGTTCGCCGGTGCCCTGCACGTCAATTTAAATGACCTAGCCTCCCAGAAATGGGTGATCACCTTGCTGGCAACCATCGGTGTGCTGATCTCGACGGCATTGATCGGTTTCATCAGCTGGTGGCTGCTGGGTCAGCTCAGTATCAACCTGCCGCTGGTCTATTGTCTGCTGTTCGGTGCGCTGATATCGCCAACGGATCCCATCGCCGTATTGGGGATTTTGAAGACTACGGGCGTGTCCCGGAGTCTGGAAACTAAAATTGCCGGTGAGTCTCTGTTCAATGATGGTGTCGGGGTGGTGGTGTTCCTGTTGCTGTATGGTATTGCAGTGGAAGGAGAGACCGCCAGTGTGGCGGGCGTGACACTGCTGGTGTTGCAGGAAGCCGGCGGGGGGTTGCTGTTCGGCCTGCTGCTGGGTGGCCTGGCCTATCTCATGCTGAAGAGTGTGGATAATTATAATGTGGAGATCCTGGTCACCCTGGCACTGGTGACCGGGGGTTACGCCCTGGCGGAGCTGATCCATGTGTCGGCACCCATTGCCATCGTCGTTGCCGGGCTGCTGACCGGCAATCAGGGCAGGATGCTGGCCATGTCTGAACGGACCCGCGAGCATCTCGACACTTTATGGGAACTGGTGGATGAAGTGCTTAATGCCGTGTTATTTGTCCTGATCGGGCTGGAAGTCCTGCTACTGAGTTTTTCCATGCAATACCTCTTGGCGGCCATTTTTCTCATCCCGATTGTCCTGCTGGCCCGCTATGTCAGTGTCAGTATCCCCGTTAACCTGCTGCGCTTTCACCGTGAATTCAGTCCCAATGTCGTCAAGATTATGACCTGGGGTGGGCTGCGGGGTGGCATTTCTGTGGCCCTGGCCCTGTCGATCCCGGCTGGTAGTGAGCGGGATATGATTCTGATGGCCACCTATGTGGTGGTGATTTTTTCCATCATGGTGCAAGGCTTGAGCATGGCGCGTCTGGTGAGGAAACTCCAATAACTCAAAGGTGCTAACAGACCATCTGCCATTCATTGTCCACGAATATTGTACCGTTGCTGATCACCTGGTTCCGCCCTGCGGCCTTGGCGGCATAGAGGGCCTTGTCGGCCTGAGCCACCAGATATTCACCTGCGAGGCAATGTGACTGGGGGTCCTGGACAGGCTCGAAGGTGGCGATGCCAATGGAAATGGTGACCTGGAAATTCTGATCTGCAGTCCCTGCGAATACCCGCTCGGCAATGCTGCAGCGGATCCGCTCAGCCACCTCGCCGGCCTCTTCCTGGTCAGTTTGTGACAGCAGTGCAGAGAATTCCTCGCCGCCGTAGCGTGCCAGGACATCATTGCCTCTCATCTGCGCCCTGATCAGGGCTGCCACTTCCATCAGTACCCGGTCACCTGTCTGATGGCCGTAAACGTCGTTGACCTGCTTGAAGTGATCGATGTCCAGCAGCAGGCAGGACAGGGCGTGCTGGTCCCGCTTGGCCGCCGCGACTTCTTCATTGAGGCGCTGATCGAAGAAGCGGCGGTTGTTGATGGCGGTCAGGGTATCGGTCAGCCCCTGCCGTTTGAGACGTTCGTGATTGACGGCATTTTCCAGGCAAATCGCTACCACTGCACTCAGATGTTCAAAAAAATCTGTTTGCATGCCTTTGATGAAACGATTCTCCGAGTGGCTGCCGATATTGAGGCTGCCGATCAGTCTGCCATAGCGCACCAGGGGGAGCAGGGCAACGCTGGCAGGCGGCCGTTTCAGGCCGTGAAACAGGGTATGGTGGTGTTTCTTGCGGTAGGGGCTGAGCATGGGAAACAGAGAATTGGGATAGAGGGGATGCAATTCTTTGTCGGCGGTGGCGAATATCAGGCTGGGATGCTGCGTCAGGTCGATGCAGGCGTCTCCCAGGATCCGCTGGATTTCATATTCGGGATCGAGCAGCATCAGGCTGACCATGTCCCATTTGAAAGTCGGGTAATCCGGATAGAGGATGGCCTTGAGAAGATCGTACAGGGAGTGCAGGCTGATCAGCTGCAGTTCAAAGGACTGAAAACGGCGCAATTTGCGCTCATTTTGGCGCGCCTGCACCACAAAGTCTTCCAGCTTGTGACGCAACAACTGGTTTTCACTGGGGTGCTGCTTGGCAGTCATGCTTTATCCCTCGAGGGTTTTTCAGGCAGGGGCAGGCGTTCCATGAGATAGCAGAGACAGTCCTGGCGAATGACCTGGCTGTCCAGTGTCAGCATGGAGGGCATCACGGCGGTACGTGTGCGAATCATAGCATGATCATAGGAAAAATATCGTCGGTTGACTTCGTGGCCCTGTTCGTCGCGCACATCCAGGCGAACCGCTTTGTCCGGGTTGCTGTGTCCCAGCACCGTGCCCGCCAGCAATTCAGAAAAATTCAGCCGATCCAGGTCTTCGATAAACTGGATATCTGTGGCCGTCGCGCCGAAACCAAAACTGATATCGCGGGGGATCTTGACCACTGCCACCGTATGGAACAGATCGATGTCGCAATGAGCGACTGGGTGCTCCGGTAGGGTGGTCAATTTGAGCACTGCTTCGATATATCGCTCGCTGTGCGCCACGCCGTGGACCTCCCCGGGCTGTCCGCACTCCAGCGTGACGGCGGGACAGAAGGTCGCAAAGGCAGCGGACTGGACACCCTCTGGCCGGATGAAATAGACCACCGTGCGCCCGAATAGCGAGGCCAGATGGAAAAAAGGCTGTGCCAGCCGGTTGATGCAGGCATAGCGGGGATTCTGGCCGGTATTATTGTGGACATCCACACTGGCAAAGCAATGCCGCTGGCGCATTTCAAGCGCGACCTGTTTCATGGTGGCGTGTTCGGGGGTCTCGCCCGCCTGCCAGACGCGATTATAATCGGGCTGGTGATCCAGGCGCCGCAGGCCATAGCGTGCCGCGGCCACGTTACCGACAAACAGTGAGAGGGCACGGGGTAGCTCACGGTCCCGATAGCGCCGCAGCAGGGCCTGCACTGTCAGCAGGCCGGTGGTCTCATTGCCATGCAGCAGGATGGAAACGAACAATGGTTCCTGTCGCCTGCCGGGCAGATGCATCAGGGTAGGCCCGGGTAGCAGCTGATACAGTTGTCGGGCATCGACCTCCAGAAAACCGGGGGGGCAGTCATCCCGGACTGTCAGTTCACATTGCACTTAGGGCTGCCTTCAAAATTACAGCTGTTTTGTTCGTCAGTTAAGAAATAGTACACCATTTGCCTTTCTCACGCCTCGCTGGCCGGGTGCGCACCAGTCTTTAGAGTGTCCATTGATGTACCGGCAGACCGGCATCCTGGCGCTCCCGATAGGCAGCGGTGAGTGCCCGCATATCGCAGTGGTATTTCTCGATGTAGCGGCGTTGCAAGTCAGCACCGTTCTGGCCGCTGCGCAGACGTTGTTCGATGATGTCCAGATAATAGTCGCGCTGTAGCGGATCGATACCCAGCACCTGTAGTCCCTGGTGAGCCAGGGGCAGCAGCTTCTCCAGCATTAATTGTTGAATAGGTACCCGCTTACCGTGCAGCCAACGGATTCTGGCGCGCAGGCCATTTTTGGCGGCAGCGTAGAAGTTCCTGCGGGCATCGCTGAAATTGAGCAGGGTCTTGGGAGGTACAGGCTGAAGGGCCAGGGCATAGACCAGGCCATAGAAGAAGCTGGCGTTGGCAAGGCAGTCAGTGATCGTCGGACCGGCAGGTACCACGCGGTGTTCGATGCGCAGGTGGGGCCGGTTTTGCGCGTCAAAACCGACCAGAGGGCGGTTCCAGCGCCAGATGGTACCGTTATGCAACCTCAGGTGGGCGAGTTCTTCGAGGGGGCAGTCCTCACAGGCGGGCAGTAGTATCGGAAAGCAGCTCAGGTTTTTCCGGTAGCATTCCAGCAGACTCTCCTGGACATAGCCGGTACCAAAGCTGACGCGCTGTTCGGCACCGCACTCGGGTGAATCATAACCGCCGACGCCAATCGCCTGTTCAAACAGGGGGATGCGTGTTTCGTCCCAGAGATCCTTGCCGAACAGGTAGGGCGTGTTGGCACTGACGGCGACCAAGGGTGCGGAGATGATATGGGCGGCATTGTAGACCCGCTTTGCCATGCCGGCACTGATCTGCAGGTGGATCTGAAAGGACGTGGCGGCGGCTTCCAGCATAACATCGTAATGCGCGGTGCGCAGATGCTGGCGGCCCTGGATATCCAGGCCGATGGGGCTGCCCTTGCGTAGTCGCAGCACTTGCTCGTTGAGGGCGCGGAAACGTGTCATGTTCGACATATTTTTCAGCGAGAGATCCTTGTCACGGACTGTGGGCAGGGCGCCGATCATCAGTAAGGTGCTATTGAGTGTGGTTGCCACAGCGCCACAGCGGCGCCAGGTTTGTTGCAATTCGTCCGCCATCTGGCCAAGGGCATTGCCCGCGAGGGTGAGCGGTTTGCCGTTGATCTCGACATTGAATTTCGCGAGTTCGGGTACGACCAGGAGGTCGCCACTCAGGTCAAGAAACTGTTCGTTGAAGGGGGCAGGCAGGCAGTTCTGGTCAATCAGCCAGGCCTCGAGTTCAAAGCCGCCCTTGGGGTGTTCTTCCTTAAAAACATCATTGCTGAACCATTTCTCCAGCAAGGCGGTTTCCATAGCGAGGCGTTCTTCATAGGCCCGGAAGTCCTGTTTGTTAAACCGGCTGGAGCTGACCTCAGTACCCATGGATGACTCTTGTTTGCATGCCTTGATGCGGGAATTATGCGGCATTTACCGCCGATAGCAAAATCACTCCCTGGCCAGGGGCCTTTTTTTCAGCAGGCGTCTGAGTGCGGTCAGGCGCCGGGGGGTGCCGATATCCATCCATTGACCTCGGTAGATTTCGCCGCTGACTTGATTTTTTTCCACTGCACGGCGCAGCAGGGGCGCCAGTGGAAAGGCCTCCGGGCGACAGTCGGAGAACAGCTCAGGATGGTAACGGGCGATACCGCTGAAGGTATAGCATGGAGTGCCGTTATTGTTTACGCTTTCCCCGTCGAGGGCGAAATCACCCTGGAGGTGGTGGGGGGGGTTGGCTACCAGGATCAGGTGCGCGAGCCTGTCATTGACCTTGTTGCGCAAACGCGCATAGGGGAAATCTGTCCAGATATCGGCATTGATCAGGACAAAGGGGGTCTTGCCCAATAGCGGCAGTGCCCGCAGTATGCCGCCGCCGGTCTCCAGGGGGGTGTTGCCTTCGGATGAATAGCGGATGCAGGCCCCATAGCGGCGACCGTCACCCAGATAGTCTTCGATCTGCCCGCCCCGGTAGGCATGATTGATCACGATCTCGCGGAAGCCGGCGGCGACCAGTGCCATGAGATGATATTCGATCAGGGTGTGGCTGCCGGCCGTCAGCAGTGGTTTCGGTGTCCGGTCAGTCAGGGGGCGCATGCGCTCACCGCGACCTGCCGCCAGGATCATTGCCTTCATGGACGTGATTCAGCTTTCCGGCAGGCTATCAATCATGGCCTGGTGGGGGGGATCATGCCTCAACGGAATGCCTCGCTTTTCTGTTCCCGCAGCAGCAGGGCATCGACAGCGGCCTTCGGTGGCAGGTTTTCGTGTAACACCCTGTAGACCTGCTGGGTAATGGGCATGTCAACGGCCCAATGTTGTGCCTGATTAACGAGCTCGCGTGCGGACTGCACCCCTTCTACTACCTGGCCGATGTCGGCCAGCGCGCGGGAGAGGGATTTGCCTGCAGCCAGCGCCAGCCCCAAACGGCGATTGCGGGACTGGTTGTCAGTGCAGGTCAGTACCAGATCGCCCAGGCCCGCGAGCCCCATGAAGGTGTCGCGCTGTCCTCCCAGTGCCACCCCCAGGCGCATCATTTCTGTCAGCCCGCGGGTGATCAGGACCGCCCGGGTGTTGGCGCCGAAGCCCAGACCATCGGCGATACCGGCGCCGATGGCGAGGACATTCTTGACGGCACCGCCAACCTCTACGCCAATGATATCGCTGGAGGTGTAGACCCGGAAACGCTCATTATGAAGTTGTGCGCCCAGGTCGTGGGCGAAAACCGCATCATTGCTTGCCAGGGTGATTGCCGTGGGTAGTTGGGCGGCGACTTCCTGTGCAAAGGTTGGCCCGGAGATGACCGCCAGAGGACTGTCGGGAAGGACTTCTCCGGCCACCTGATGCAGCAGTTTTCCCGTTGGTGATTCCAGTCCTTTGCTCGCCCAGGCCAGGCGCAACGGGCGCCGGGTCTGGCGGGCCAGCAGCTGCAGCGTGGTGCGGAAGCCCGCACTGGGGACAGCGATCAGCACATCGCTGATACCTTCCAGGGCCTGCTCGATGTGGCTGCAGGCTTGCAGATGGGTCGGAAAGGAAAAATTCGCCAGAAAGCGTGTATTGTGGCCTGCGGTGATCATTTCCGCCATTGCCACACTGTCCCGTCCCCACAGGCGGACAGAAACGCCATTGTGTGCCAGCAGGATGGCCAGCGCGGTTCCCCAGGAACCTGCACCCAGTACCGCCAGCGAATCCTTTGTCTGTGAAGACTTCATCCGTTCTGCTTTCGTGGGTACCCTGTTAAGCAGATACCACGCTAGGAGCCTGCCGGACTTAGGGGGTCGTAGCGAGGCGAATAGCGGTAACTATTCAGCGACAATGATCGATACACTGGGCCCATTTTACATCGCCGTAGTAGATTCATCCTAAGTCCGACAGGCTCCTAGTGCTGGGTGTCACCCTGCATCTTCTGTTGGCGCTGTTGCATCTGTTCTTCATAGATGGCGTCGAAGTCAACGGGTGTCAGCAGGAAGGACGGGAAGCCACCCTTATTCAGCAGGTCATCTATGGTCTGGCGTAGATAGGGAAACAGCATATGAGGGCAATAAGTGCCCAAGAATCTTGGCAGCATTGCTTCTGCCATGCCCTGGATTTCAAATAACACCGCCTGCTGTACCTCGATGAGGTAGGCGGTCTTGTCCTTGATCTTGGTGGTGATCGTGATGCTTAGTACGACCTCGTAGAGTTGCTCGGCAATCGAGGCTGCTGTATTTTGCAGATGGACGCTGACTTTCGGCTGAAATTCTTCCGTGAAGATCTGCGGCGTATTGGGTGTCTCGAAGGACGTGTCCTTGAGATAGATTTTCTTGATGGTTGCAGAGCGTTGCTGTTCCGCCGCCGGGCCGGTGTTTATTTCTGACATAAGGGATTTACCTCAGCTTTCCTGGAGATCATTCATTAAAGACCGCTATTTTTGCAGTGCCCGATCTGAAAGTCGAGCAAAAGACCACAGACCGAGCAATTTCCGGCATAAAAATCTAGCGGTGCCAACGCTGTTGAGCCGGGGGTAGCAGTATGCTCTATTGTGGCTTTAAGCGGTATTTCTCATCAATTCAATTCCCTGGCTACGCAGATAGTCTTCATAATTGCCATTGAAATCCGTAATACCCTGGGGCGTCATATCAATAATACGGGTTGCCAGAGAAGATACGAATTCACGATCATGGCTGACAAAAAGCAGTGTGCCGGGGTAATTTTCCAGGGCCGTATTGAGCGATTCGATGGATTCCATATCAAGGTGATTGGTCGGCTCATCCATGACGAGGACATTGGGTTTCTGCAACATCAGCTTACCAAACAGCATGCGTCCCTGCTCTCCTCCGGAGATGACCCGGACGGATTTATTGATCTCATCCTGGGAAAACAACAAGCGCCCAAGAATCCCGCGGATCAATTGCTCATCGTCACCCGGATTTTTCCATTGACTCATCCAGTCGAGCAGTGTCATCTCTTTATCATAATCACTGGTATGGTCCTGGGCACAGTAACCGATGTGGGCATTCTCCGCCCATTTGAGCCGGCCCTTGTCCTTATCCAGCTCACCTGTCAAGGTGCGCAGCAAGGTGGTCTTGCCAATCCCGTTGGGCCCGATGATAGCGATACGTTCACCGGCTTCCACCATGAGGTCGAAGTCTGTTAATACCGGGTGCTCGTCAAAGGACTTGCGCAAGCCTTCAACGTTGAGCGCCAGGCGGAAGAGCTTTTTTCCCTGCTCAAAACGGAGGTAGGGGTTGATCCTGCTGGACGGCTTGATATCTTCCAGTTTGATCTTCTCAATCTGGCGGGCACGCGAGGTGGCCTGTTTGGCCTTGGAGGCATTGTCGGAAAAACGACTGACGAAAGACTGCAGTTCAGAGATCTGGGCCTTTTTCTTCGCATTTTCGTTCAGCCGGCGTTCTCGAACCTGGCTGGCTGCGCTCATATACTCATCATAATTACCCGGATAAATACGTAGCTCGCCATAGTCCAGATCAGCCATGTGGGTGCAGACACTGTTGAGGAAGTGGCGGTCATGGGAAACAATGATCATAGTGCTGTTGCGCTCGTTGATGATCTCTTCCAGCCAGCGGATGGTATTTATATCCAGGTTGTTGGTGGGTTCGTCCAGGAGCAGGATATCCGGATCGGCAAACAGCGCCTGGGCCAGCAGTACACGCAATTTCCATCTCGGTGCCACGGCACTCATCGGCCCCTCGTGCTGTGCCAGGGGAATATCGAGGGCCAGCAATAATTCGCCGGCACGGGATTCGGCGGTATAACCATCCAGTTCGGCGAATTCTGTTTCCAGTTCCGCCACTTTCATGCCGTCCTCTTCAGTCATCTCACTCAGGGCATAGATGCGGTCACGTTCTGCCTTGACTTCCCACAGTCTGCTGTGTCCCATGATGACGGTGTCCAGTACTTTCACGTCTTCAAAGGCAAATTGATCCTGGCGCAATTTTCCAAGACGTTCATTGGGGGCGATGGAAACCGAGCCTGCAGTCGGCTCCAGATCGCCGCTCAGGATTTTCATCAGTGTCGACTTGCCGCTGCCGTTGGCGCCGATCAGCCCATAACGGTTGCCGCCGCCAAATTTGACAGAGATGTTTTCAAACAGGGGTCTGGCCCCGAACTGCATGGTGATATTTGCTGTTGTGATCAAAATCTTTATACCCGGGATTGTTAATAATCAGCCGCCAGTGAAGTGCACGGAGTTTGTATTGATGACGAAAGACCGCATAGTTTAGCAGCAATCCGAGACTCAGAGGGCCTGAAAGGGTATTTTATTTGCGCTAACAGGCATATGTCTGCCGCGATCAGCTGCTCGATCTGTTCTATGGCAGATGGGCGCTGCGCCATTCCTGCAGGCCTCCGCGCAGTTTGCAGACGTCAGGGAAGCCCTGTTTGGCCAGCAGGGCGGCCGCATGCGCAGATTGCTGGCCATTGTGGCAGTACACGATGATCTTGCGGTCCCGGTTGGTCTGCAGTTCACTGATATGCCCGCTCAACTGCTCATAGGGGATGTTGATCGCTGTACCGATGTGCCCATGGCTGAAATCATCCGCCTGGCGTACATCAAGTAGCAGAGGCTCGTCGTGATTCATCAGCAGCACGGCATCGGCGGGGTTGATTTCCTCGAAGCCCAACAAGCTGCTTCGCGCTGCATTCATCAATAGCAGACTGACAATAATCAGCAGGCTCAGAAACAATAGCCAGTGACTGAGAATAAAGAGGCCGATTGTGTGCATGGCAGGCTCCTAGTTCGCGGCAGCAAGCTTAGGCCAATCCCGTTGGAAAAACCACTTCCTCACTTCCGCTGTCAGTGGGTTTGGGGCTGCTGGCCCGGAATGCCCGGCCGTTTTTTACCCGGTGCTTTCCCGAGTCGGGTATAATCCCGTTTCGGTAGCTGGAAGTGTATGTTTGAAGCAAGACATAACGGTCTTGCCGGTGTTGAGCGTTTTGAAGAATATAATTATAGATCAATAGATTGTACCTTATTATGCCTCATAGTGGAGGCATATTCGTTAACGAGCCGAGCGCACGGCGCAAGCTTGCGCGGCAGCTAAATATGATTTCTGGTAGCAGATGAACAACAGCAACAACAAAAAATCCCAGCGGCCGATGATCCTGATTATCCTCGATGGCTGGGGGTACAGTTAGGATTGCCACTGTAATGCGATTTATGAAGCCCGCAAGCCGACCTGGGACGAACTCTGGGCACACTATCCCCATACCCTGATTCAGGGGTCTGGACAGCAGGTGGGTCTGCCTGTCGATCAAATGGGCAATTCCGAGGTGGGCCATCTGAATCTGGGTGCAGGCAGGGTGGTTTACCAGGAATATACCCGCATCGACAAGGAAATCAGTGATCACGAGTTCAGTGGCAATGCGGTATTGCTGGCGGCGGTGGAGAAGGCCATCACCGCGGGGCGGGCGGTTCACATCATGGGTTTGCTGTCACCCGGCGGGGTGCACAGCCATGAACGGCAGATACAGGCCATGGTGCGCCTGGCGGTGGAACGGGGCGCCAGGCAGCTGTACCTGCACGCCTTCCTCGATGGCCGGGATACCCCGCCGAAAAGCGCTGCGGCCTCTTTGCAGGCGATGGATGAGCTGTTTGCCGACCTGGGCCGGGGGCGTACTGCCTCAATCATCGGTCGCTACTATGCCATGGATCGGGACCAGCGCTGGGAGCGCATCCAGGCAGCCTATGAGCTTCTGAGTGAAGGCCGTGGTGTCTGCCAGGCGGAAAATACCGCCACCGGGCTTGCCATGGCCTATGAACGGGGGGAGACCGATGAGTTTGTCAAGGCTACGGCCATTGTGCCTGCCGGTGGCGAGGCCGTGCGTATGCAGCCTGGTGATGTGGTGATCTTCATGAACTTTCGTGCCGACCGTGCCCGCCAGCTGACCCAGGCCTTCATCGAGGATGATTTCCATGGTTTCCAGCGTGGGCCGCGCCTGCCGCTGGGCGAATTTGTCAGTCTGACCGAATATCGTAAGGATTTCAGGATTCCGGTCGCCTTTCCACCCGCCAGATTGCACAACGTATTGGGTGAATATCTGGCGAATCAGGGGCTGCGGCAACTGCGGATTGCGGAAACGGAGAAATATGCCCATGTTACCTTCTTTTTTAACGGGGGGGAGGAGCAGCCCTTTCCCGGGGAGGAACGCATCCTGGTGCCTTCCCCCAAGGTTGCCACCTATGATCTCCAGCCCGAAATGAGCGCAGTAGAGGTGACCGACCGTTTTGTGGCGGCCATCAAAGACGGCGGTTTCGATGTGATTGTCTGCAACTTCGCCAATACCGATATGGTGGGGCATACCGGCAATATAGTTGCCACCGTCAAGGCGGTGGAAACAGTCGATCACTGTCTGGGGCGGATCTACCGGGCGGCGCAGGCGGTGGGCGGCGAGATCCTGATTACTGCGGATCATGGCAATGCCGAACAGATGTGCGATCAGCGGAGCGGTCAGGCCCATACAGCGCATACCGCCAATCCGGTACCCTTGATCTATGTCGGTAGACCGGCAGAGATTAGCCCGGCAGGTGCGCTTTCCGATATCGCACCCACCATGCTGTATCTGATGGGATTGCCGCAACCGGTGGAAATGACCGGCCGGTCGCTGGTGAGACTGAAGCCTTAGCAGGCACCAGTGCCGTTGATGTGCTGCATCCCGTCTTTCAGGACGCTGGCCTGCAGACCATATTGCCTGAGCACAAAGGCAGCTGCCGAGCTGCGGCGGCCGGTCTGGCAGTAGCAGATATAGGTTCCTGATTTGTCCAGTTCCTGCGCCAGCTTGTGCAGGCTGCGCATCGGCAGATTCAGGGCGCCAGGCAGATGCTCCTGGGTATATTCTGTTGGCAGGCGCACATCAATCCAGCGGGCGCCACGGTTGACTGCCTGCTGTGCCTGCTCGAAGTTATACCACTGCAGGGTCGGTTCTTTCAGCAGTTCGATAAAATCCTCTTTGGCCAGCCGCAGCAGGATGCCATCGGACATCATGGAGACCGTGGCGTTACGGGGGTTGTTCGAGATCAGCGCCGCCTCCCCGAAGGTGTCGCCCTTGTTGAGCTCCGCCATGACAATGGAGTCCTCGTCATTGTCGGGATTGCTCATGACCATGGCAATGCCTTCATCGATCATATAAAAATAGTCCCCCGGGTCTCCCTGGCGGATGATGACATCGCCGGCCTGGACCATGACGGGTTCCAGTCGGTTGAGCAGGGCCTCCACATTGGCCGGAGGCAGGTTGCGGAAGGTGGGCGATTTGATCATGGTCTTCAGCCACTCGCCCTTGTTGATGGTGATAATGCCTTCTGCACACATGACGACTTCTTCCTCCGGGGCGGAGATCTGGGCCCAGGTCAGCAGGGTATCCAGCAGTTCCTTGTCGATACGGATGATGATGGCGGGCGTCTTGCAGACTGCGGTATAACGGCGGGGCTTGTCGTCGGCCAGCGGGTGGCGCGCCTCCTCGCTGCCCGCGGTTATCCGGCGCTTCTGTTCGCTGCCACTGGATGATAGTTCGAGCTGGCCGTGTAGCAGATAGATACTTTGCAGATTGGCTTCTCCTTCCTGAAAGACACACGTCCCGGTTTCCAGCTGTTCCCAGGTCGATTGCGTCGCCAGCTCAGTGAGCTGCTCGGGTGCCAGAGAGCTCAGCGGCTCATAGGATGCCAGGGTATCGATATAAATGTCCTGCTGTAGTGCTGCCATAGTGCCCCAGTTTGGTTGAAACCCGCCCTGCACGGGATCTAAATTCCCGCATATCCTGTGTGCTGTGCCTGTCGGTAATGCATGCTAAACTTTCCCCTTACTTCTCTGTCCTTGTCATCGGCATTTTTTTTTAATTCTTCACAACGATTGCACATAAACAAAACTGTGACGGCGCGTATCCGCGAAATCCCCTATAACTACACCTCGTTTTCCGATCGGGAGATTGTGATCCGTTTTCTGGGTGAGGAACATTGGGATATCCTCGACCGGCTGCGGCAGTCACGGCGCACCGGTCGCTCTGCACGTATGCTGTTCGAAGTGCTGGGGGATATGTGGGTGGTGACCCGTAACCCCTATTTACAGGATGACCTGCAGGAAAACCCCCGCCGCTGGCGTTCCCTGACCCAGGCACTGTCTCATCGTCTCGATCAGATTGTCAGCCGGGCGGATGATAATGAGCTGGCGCTGCAGCTGGTTAATGCGGCGCGGGAGGCCGTCAGGAGATTCAGCCAGTGGCTGCCGCAGCAGCGGACGCTACGCCAGCGGGCGCTGGCCCGCCTGTCCCGGGTGACCCGCCGGGACAACATCGATTTCGGTGGTCTGGCGCGGGTTTCCCATGTGACAGATGCCACCGACTGGCGGGTGGAATATCCTTTCGTGGTGGTGACCCCGGATACCGAGGCAGAGGTGCAGCCGCTGGTCGAGGCCTGTATTGAGCTGGAGTTGACCATTATTCCCCGGGGCGGTGGTACCGGGTATACCGGTAGCGCTGTGCCCCTGTATGCGGATACGGTCGTGATCAATACAGAAAAACTTGAAAACCTGAGCCCGGTGGACTATCGCGAGCTGGACGGTGTCGCAGAGCCAGTGCCCACGGTGCGTGCCGGTGCCGGGGTGGTGACCCGCCGGGTGGCCGAACGCGCTGAGGCCAGTGGCCTGGTATTTGCCGTAGATCCTACTTCCCAGGATGCCTCCACCATCGGGGGTAACGTGGCCATGAATGCCGGTGGCAAGAAAGCCGTGTTGTGGGGGACCACCGTGGATAACCTGCTTTCCTGGCGGATGGTAACGCCGGATGCCTGCTGGCTGGAGGTGGAGCGTCTGCACCATAACCTGGGCAGGATTCATGAGCAGCAGACTGTTGAATTTCGCATCACCCGCTATGCTGCGGATGGCAAGACCGCGCTGGGCGAACCCCGGCTGCTGCGCCTCCCGGGGCGAATATTCCGGCGCCAGGGCCTGGGCAAGGATGTGACTGACAAGTTTCTCGGCGGGCTGCCCGGGGTGCAGAAGGAGGGCTGCGATGGTTTTATCACCTCTGCGGAATTTATTCTGCACCGTCAGCCACGTTTTACCCGTACGGTCTGTCTGGAGTTCTTTGGCCCCGATATCCGCCAGGCCTTGGACACCATCGTGGCGATCATCCAGCACTGCGACGGTATTACTGAGGTGCTGCTGGCGGGCCTTGAGCATCTGGACGAACGTTATCTGCGAGCGGTCAATTATTCCACCAAGGCGCCCCGGCCTGAACTGCCCAAGATGGTGCTGTTGCTGGATGTAGCCGGTGATGATGAGCGCCTGCTGGGCGCGGCAGTGGCCGATATCGTCCGCATCGCCAATGCCCGCCAGGCCGAAGGTTTTGTTGCGGTCAGTCCCGAGGCCCGGCGCCGCTTCTGGCTGGACCGGGCGCGGACGGCGGCCATCGCCGCCCATACCAATGCCTTCAAGATCAATGAGGACGTGGTGATCCCGCTGGAGCGTCTGGTGGAATACAGTGAAAATATCGAACGGATCAATATCGAGCAATCCACGGACAACAAGATCCGCATTACCCAGGCGCTGGCGGAGTTTTTGCAGCAGGACCTGGCGGCCATGCAACTCATGCCCGAGATGGAGCGCAGTCGGGAAGACGAGGCCATCATGGCCACTAAGGTACAGGCCGCTCTGGCGCTATTGCTGGCCGTCAGGGAGCGCTGGTCCGTTTTGCTGTCACACGCCGATGAGGCTTCGGAGTCACACCGGGCCTTGTTCGGGCCAGGTGCGCAGCAGCAAATCAGGGTTGGTGATCGGCTCATCGATTTGCTGCTGCGCCGTGACGAACGGATCTCCTACCATCAGGAAGTGGCGCAGCCGCTCAAGGAAATTTTCGGCGGGCGGGAGTTCGAGGCGATTCATCAGCGCTTCGACGAGATTCACCGCGACCTCCGTTCCAGTCGCCTGTTCGTTGCCCTGCACATGCATGCCGGCGATGGCAACGTACACACCAATATCCCCGTCAATTCCAACGATTACCGGATGATGCAGGAGGCGGAGCGTATCGTCGACCGCGTGATGGCTCTGGCTACTAAACTGGGCGGGGTGATTTCCGGTGAGCATGGTATTGGTCTTACCAAGATCCGCTATATGGCGCGGCAGGACCTGGCGTGCTTCGTTGACTATAAGCAGTCTATTGATCCGCAGGGAGTCTTTAATCGCGGTAAATTGCTGCCGGGTTCAGGTCTGCACAATGCCTACACCCCCTCGCTGCGGCTGGTGCAGCAGGAGGCGCTGATTCTCGAGGAGAGCGCCCTCGGCGCCCTGAACGATGATATCCGCCATTGTCTGCGTTGTGGCAAGTGCAAGCCGGTGTGCAACACCCATGTGCCGCGGGCCAATCTGCTCTATTCACCGCGCAACAAGATACTGGCCACCGGCCTGATTCTGGAGGCCTTCCTCTATGAGGAGCAGACCCGGCGTGGTATCTCTATTCGCCACTTCGACGAGATGAACGATGTGGCGGATCATTGCACCATCTGCCACAAGTGCGAGCCCGCCTGTCCCGTCGACATTGATTTCGGTGATGTCAGCATCAATATGCGCAAGATCCTCCGCACCCGGGCGGCGCGGCGCCTGAGCCCGGGCACCTGGCTGGCCATGGCCTTTCTCAACGCCACCGATCCGGCGCGGATCAAGCTGCTGCGTGCCACGGTGATCATCTGGGGCAGCCGCCTGCAGCGGCTGGCTTACCAGGTTGCCCGGCGTTTCACCGCCGCCTCGCAAGGTGTTCGCCCGGCCACTACCACCGGCAAGCCGACGATTACCGCCCAGGTGATTCATTTCGTCAAAAAACCGCTGCCCGGAAATCTGCCGGCCCGGACGACCCGCGCCATGCTGGGTCTGGAAGACAACAAACTGGTGCCGATTCTGCGTGATCCGGAAAAATCCCGGGAGGACTCCGACGCCGTGTTTTACTTCCCCGGCTGTGGGTCCGAGCGGTTGTTCAGCGTGATCGGCCTGGCCACGCTGGCCATGTTGTTTGATCTGGGTACCCAGACTGTGTTGCCGCCGGGTTATCTGTGCTGTGGTTATCCGCAGCGCTCCAATGGCGATGAACAGCGTGGCCGGGCGATTACCACCGAGAACCGGGTGTTGTTTCACCGTATCGCCAACACCCTGAATTATATGGATATCAAAACGGTGATTGTCTCCTGCGGTACCTGCATGGATCAGCTCTTGCTGTATGAATTTGAGCGCATCTTCCCCGGCTGCCGCCTGCTGGATATTCATGAATACATCCACGAGAAGGGCATGCACCTGGAGGGGCTCAGCGGGGTGAATTATCTCTATCATGATCCTTGCCATACCCCGATGAAGACCCATGACCCCATTCAGGTGGCCTCCTCTCTGTTGGGCCAGACGGTGCATTTGTCTGAACGCTGCTGTGGTGAGGCGGGCACTTTTGCTGTGTCCCGGCCGGATATTGCCACTCAGGTGCGCTTCCGCAAGCAGGAAGAGCTGCAACAGGGGATTGCCCAGTTCACCGGCAAGGCGCAGGTCAGTCAGGGAGAGGTCAAATTGCTGACCGCCTGCCCGGCCTGTCAGCAGGGACTGTCACGTTATCGCGACGATACCGGCCTGGAGACTGATTATATCGTTGTGGAAATGGCCCGGCGCCTGCTGGGCGAAGGCTGGCAAAGGGCCTTTATCGACCGCGCCAGGACAGGGGGGATTGAACGGGTGCTGTTGTGAGGGTCTCGGGATTCATTTATGCAGCAGCCAGAAAATCAGGCTGAGCAGGATGCCGACGATGATGCTGCTGGTCAATGGAAAATAGAAGCTGAAATTGTCCCGTCGGATGATGAAATCGCCTGGCAGATGTCCGAGACCGAGCTTCTGTAGCCAGGGCCACAGCAGACCGCAAATGACCAGGATGATGCCGATGACGAGCAGTGCCTTCTGCATGGTCGTTACTTCCATCGCTCAGGGTTCAATTCCCCGTAGCTTGCTGCGGAGTAGTTTATTTCAGAGTCTTGACCCCTTGTTCGCTGCCCAGCAGCAGGATATCGGCGGGGCGCCGGGCGAACAGGCCGTTGGTGACGATGCCGACGATCTGATTAAGCTCCGTTTCCAGTTTTTCCGGTTCCATGATTTGCAGATTGCGGATGTCCAGGATGATATTGCCATTGTCGGTAGTGAAATTCTCCCGCAGCACCGGTTGGCCCCCCAGCTTGATGATTTCCCGGGCGACGTAACTGCGCGCCATGGGGATGACCTCCACCGGCAGGGGAAAGGCACCAAGCATTTCCACCAGCTTGGAGTCATCGGCGATGTAGACGAAGCGCCGGCTGGCGGCGGCAACGATTTTTTCCCGGGTGAGCGCGCCACCGCCGCCCTTGATCAGATGGAGATAGCGATTGCTTTCATCGGCGCCGTCCACATACAGGGACAGCTCATCCACCGCATTGAGATCCAGCACCGGGATGCCATGATCCCGCAGGCGTGTGGCGCTGGCCTCGGAGCTGGCGACCGTCCCATCGATTTTATGCTTGATGCCGGCCAGCGCATCGATGAAGTGGTTGGCGGTGGAGCCAGTGCCGATGCCGACGATCGCGCCGGCTTCTACATATTCCAGGGCAGCCTCGGCGGCCATCTTTTTCATGTCATCCCGTGTCATCGCAGTTCTCCCCGTGAGTCGATGTCCCCATGATAACCAGTGGGGGCGGACTTGTCATGAAACAGGTGTTGTCAGGGGACAGCCAGTGGTCAAGATCCATAAATTGATAGGCAGAGTGTCTCCAAACTGCTAAGTTATGATTATGAAAAACCAATATTTAAGCAGAATACTGAAGGCCAGGGTTTACGATGTGGCGCGGGAGACGCCCCTGGATTCCATGCGGGCGCTGTCCGCGCGTCTCGACAATGAAGTGTTGCTGAAACGCGAAGATCTGCAGCCGGTGTTTTCCTTCAAGCTGCGTGGGGCCTATAACAAGATTGTCCATTTGCGGCCGGCACAGCGTGAGCGCGGAGTGATTGCCGCCTCGGCGGGGAATCATGCCCAGGGTGTTGCCCTGGCAGCCCAGCGTCTGGATATCAAGGCGCTGATCATCATGCCCAGGACGACGCCGCCCATTAAAGTAAATGCCGTGCGCGCCTTCGGTGCTCGGGTTGTGCTGCATGGCGATATCTATGACGAGGCCTGCGCACATGCCCGGGTACTGGCGGCCGAGAATGGCATGACTTTCATTCATCCCTATGATGATCCCGATGTGATCGCCGGTCAGGGCACGATTGCCGCGGAAATTCTGCACCGTGATGCCGAGGGGCTGCATGCCCTGTTCGTGCCGGTGGGCGGTGGCGGACTGATCGCCGGCATTGCCGCCTATGTCAAGGCCCTGTATCCAAAAATCCGGGTGATCGGGGTGGAGCCGGATGACGCCCCCTGCATGCATGCCGCCCTCAAGCACAATCGACGGGTGACGCTGGAGCAGGTCGGTATCTTTTCCGACGGCGTGGCGGTGCGCCAGGTGGGCAAGGAGCCGTTTCGCATCGCGCGGGAATGTATCGATGAGGTCATCCTGGTCAGCGCCGATGAAATCTGCGCCGCCATCAAGGATATCTTTGATGATACCCGCTCCATCGCGGAGCCGGCCGGGGCGCTGGCTGTGGCTGGACTGAAAAAGTATGTGCAGCGCAAGTCCCTGCGCCATCGGCGCCTGGTGGCCATCGATAGTGGCGCCAATATCAACTTTGACCGCTTGCGCCATGTGTCCGAACGCGCTGAGCTGGGCGAGCGGCGCGAGGCCCTGCTGGCGGTCACGATTCCCGAACAGCCCGGCAGTTTTCTGAAATTCTGCCGTCTGCTCGGCAAGCGGGGTATTACGGAATTCAACTACCGTTTCGCGGATCCCAAGCGCGCCCATGTCTTCGCCGGCATTCAACTGAATGAGGGAGAGGAAGAGAAAAATGAACTGATCCGGCAGCTGCGTGACCGGAAATATCCAGTGATCGATATGAGCGATAATGAAATGGCCAAGCTGCACCTCCGTCATATGGTGGGTGGTCATGGCTACAATGTGGCGGACGAGACCGTCTATCGTTTCGAGTTTCCGGAACGGCCGGGGGCCCTGCTGCGCTTTCTGAGCTGCATCGGGCAGCGCTGGAATATCAGCCTGTTTCACTACCGCAATCACGGTGCAGCCTATGGCCGGGTACTGGTGGGGGTGCAGGCGCCACAGGGAGACAAGCCGGCATTACAATCTTTTCTCGACAACCTGGGTTACGATTACTGGGACGAATCCAGCAATCCCGTGTACGCCCTGTTTCTCCGGGGGGTGTGATGGCAGGTCGGCTCTCCTTGCTGTTTGCCGCCGGTTGCCTCGGGGGGCTGCTCAACAGTCTGGCGGTCTGGGGTAGCGCTGAGGCAGGTCTCAGCAGTGCGCTGGGGGTAGCGATTGCGCCCCATCTGACGCCACTCTGGTTGTATCCGCGCATTGTCTGGGGGGGGATCTGGGGCTTGTTGTTCCTGCTGCCCTGGCGTCGCCGGGCCTGGTTGCTGCGGGGGCTGGTCTTCAGCCTCGGGCCGAGCCTGGTGCAACTGTTCTATGTTTTTCCCTACCAGGCGGGCAAGGGCTTCGGCGGCCTGGAACTGGGTATGCTGACCCCGCTGCTGGTGTTATCGTTCAATGCTGTCTGGGGGGTGAGTGCCGCTGCCTGGCTCAGGTTGAGCCGGATGCGCTGAGCATGATGTTGGCCCTGTTCCTAGTGGCGGCCGTTCTGCTTGCCTATGGGGGGGTGTTGTGGTGGGTCTATCGTAGCCAGGCCGAGCGGGTCTATCTGCCCTCACGGGAAATCCTCACCACACCGGGTCAGCACGGCATTTCCTATGAGGAGATTTTTTTCCGGGCAGCAGATGGAGTTCGCTTGCATGGCTGGTATGTGCCCTGTGAGGAGAGCCGACGGGTGTTGTTGTTCTTTCACGGCAATCGCGGCAATATCTCCGACCGCATGGAAACCATCGCGATGTGCCGCCAGCTGGGCCTGGCGATTCTGCTGTTCGATTACCGTGGCTATGGCCGTAGCGAGGGGACGCCCAGTGAGTCGGGTACCTATCAGGATGCGCTGGCTGCCTGGACCTGGCTGGTGGCACAGCGGGGTGTCGCCGCCGGACGTATCGTTTTGCTGGGGCGCTCCCTGGGTGCAGCCATTGCCACCTGGCTGGCCGCGCAGTGCAGTCCGGGGGCGCTGATTGTCGAATCCACTTTCACCTCCCTGCCTGATCTGGCGGCCGCGATCCATCCTCTGCTGCCGGTACGCCTGTTGTCGCGTTATCAGTATCCGGTGCTGGAAAACCTTGGCCAGGTCCATTGTCCTGTCCTGGTGGTGCATAGCCGCGAGGATGAGGTGATTCCCTTTGCACATGGCAAAAGGCTTTTCGAGGCCGCCAATCCACCCAAGGAATTTCTTGTCATCGAGGGTAACCACTATGCCGGTTATTTGGCTGCCGGCAGACGCTATATCGAAGGAATTTCCGGATTTCTGGAAAAATATCCGGGGCTTGCAGAGAATCCTGTATAATTGCGCTTGAACCCAAATCAATGGGGTCAAACTGAATTCTTGATGAATCAGACCTTATGTGATTTGTTTGCAGAAACTGCAAACCAGGCATAGGGCAAATCATTAGATGCTGGCTTCTGCTTTATTTGCATCTATTTCTGTTCCATCGAGACTTATAGCATTACTATCGCTTGGGTATCCGATAGATAAGCAAACAAATACAAAAGGAGTGTATTTATGTCTGGAACGATTTCTTCAAATTCGCTGGTATTACTCCTGGGCTGCGGCGCCGTTCTTCCCCTGGCTGCATGTTTTGCGGCCTTACCTGATAAAGAAGGCAATCGGACGATCTGGAATGCGATTAGCCTTGCCATAGGCGTGATTGCGATCTCCATCGTAGCCGTTGTGGTGTCTCAGTATAGCTGATGGCACTCGGAGCAAACAGCCAATCGATGCAGCCGGAAACCAACGCCAGTCTTGACAGACGATGGGGGGCAGAATTGTTGCTGATCGTGATTCAGGAAAAATTTACCCCACAATTTGTGGGCCACCGAGTCCGGGGCGCGTCATTCTATTTTCACTTATATCCTATCAATTAAGCTAAGCGGCGCTTGAGGGCACTGCGAGGCTTGACGTAGATAAACGCGCGGGTAGACATCGTGAACCACTATCTCGGCCCGGCGAGTGATATGCCGAATATATGCCTGTTATGATAATATTCGCTAATGATCATCCAGTGAGGAACAACTAAATGGCAATTAAGAAAAAGAAAACAGTAAAGAAAAAAGTGATCACCAGCGAACGTGCCTTAAAAACCATTGATGCTGCCATCACAGATTTAACAGAGATGGTTTCATTGACAGCCCAGGCTGTGATTGAGAAAAGCACAGAGAAGAAACGCCTCCTGACATCGGCCAAACGCCTTGCCAAAAAGCGCGCAACACTGGCCCGGAAAATAAAAACCGCGGCAGGAAAATTTAAAAAAGAAGCAACTGCTGCAAACAAAAAGATAGTTGCTTTGTTGAAAAAAGAGCATGCCTCTCTCAAAAAAGAGTTACTGAAGCTAACCGCCCGGAAATCCCAAAGCGCCAAAGAATTAGCTGCGCTTAAGCTCTCATCCAAGCGTGCTTCGGCTTACAAAAAAGCGATCAGTGCTTCTGATAAAGTCCTGAACAAGCCCAAAAAGAAACGGCGGGTAGCTAAAAAGAAAGTTGCAGGGTCAAAGACCTCTTCCAGATAAGCGATAAGAAGACAAAGATCAACGCGGCTTTTTGCTGTTTTGATCCTCCTCGAATGACCTCAGGTGCATGGGCTTTGAGCTAACTGATCGGTTTGATGCGGCAGGATAGTTTCATGGCCAGGTTCCTGAATTAATATTCAATATGGCTAAATATAGTCCATATAATGGTCATTTGTCAGAATGTGGCACGCAGGGCGAATTGCAAATTAAGCAGGAGCAGGGATATGGGAAAATCCACTGCAGAGAGTGTTCTGGGTTAAAGAATCCTGCTGATTCACCGATGCAGTGAAAGACGGCCGTCAAAGGCGGTGATCACTGTAGGGGAAAAACAGCATGAATACGGGAATAGCGGGCCAGTTTGGTTTTCAGGTGCAGCCTTTTTTTCAGCGTGCTCTGCCGGCGGGCGGGAAGAATTTTGATTTTCGGGGTCCTGCGGTGACGGCAGGCAGCCGCTCGGCCAGCCCTGCGACGCCGGTGACAAATGCTGCCAGCAGCGGCTCGCTGGCGCAGCAAGTGAATCGTGGGGGGCTGGGTGTTGGCCTTTCTCAACTGCTTAACCGGTCGGCGGGGGTTAGCACCAGTCAGGCCCTGCAGGTCTCGGAGAACAGCGCCCGGAGGCTGGAGATTGCGCTGACCACCCGGGATGGTGATCGCGTGATCCTGTCTTTATCACAAATCTCGGCCACTCAGGAGACCTTCCAGAGCAGCCATGGTCGAGGCTTTTCCCTGACTGCCAACGACAGTGCGGTGCTTTTCAGCGGCCGTTTTTCGCTGACTGTGCAAGGCCAGCTGGATCAGGGGGAAATAAAGGCGATACAGCATTTGCTGCATAAAGCTGAAAAGCTGGCGGCGCAATTTTTCTCCGGAAATTTGCAGCAGGCGGTTGCCAAGGTGCAGGACATCAAGCTGGATCACAGTGAGCTGGATGCCTTTTCCCTGGATTTGAGCGCCACGCGCAGCAGACAGATCAGCAGCTACCAATCAGTGGCTGCATCCACTGCGGGTGGTGCGGTGCCACTATTCACCGCTGTATCGCAGCAGCCAGCTAATCCTCCGTCGGCTAATGCCGCTGCCACAGTGGGAGCACCGTCGGCTGTCCGGCCAGCGACATTGCAGGATGTCATTCCGGAGGCCAAAAATATTTTCCAGCAATTGTTGCAGGGTGTTCTGGCACTCAGTTCCGCACCGTCAACATCCTCAAATGCCCCCAATCTACCGTCAGCGGCGCTTCCAGCTGTGAGCCGGGCGGATCAATTGATCACTCCACCGGAGCAGGCGCACGCACATGAAGATGAGTGAGAAGTCAGGGAAACCCGGCAGGAGGAGAATGAGTCCTGATGACTTCCAGAAGCCTGTCGGATTGAGGCTATCGTAGCGAGCATGGTGGGAAAGCGCGCACAAATCTTTGGAATTTTGAGACGCATAGTGGCGCTACCTAAGGAAAAATTGCAGAGATTTGGGCCGCTTTCCCATCAGCGCAGTAGATTGTTCCCAAGTCCGACAGACTCCTGGTGGTCGTCATTGCGGAGTCCAGCACCTGCGCGTGGTTTGTGCAAACGTGAGGACAAAGCTGATCCTCAGTGCTACGGCGTAGTCCGGTGTTGTTTGTGTAGTGCGACGTAGTGTTGTGCTGAAAATACCAGATACTCGAGTTCCTCGGGCCGCAGTTTGCGTGCCTGTCTGATTGGGCTGCCCAGATAGAGATAACCGCTGAGCAATTCCTTGCCGGGCGGAACCAGAGACCCGGCGCCGATCATGACCTGGGGGTGAATCATGGCGCCGTCGAGGATCGTGGCGCCCATGCCAACCAGCACCCGGTCGGCGATGGTGCAGGCGTGCAGGATCGCACCATGGCCTACCGTGACATCCGCGCCGATGGTGAGGGGAAAGCCGCCCGGACTGAATTGATTGTCACCCGTGACATGCAGGATGGCGCCATCCTGGATGTTGCTGCGCGCGCCAATGCAGATGTGCTGGACATCTCCCCGCGCCACCACCATGGGCCACAGGGAGGCCTCGTCTTCAATGGTGACATTGCCGATGACCACAGCGGCCTCATCGATATAAGCGGAGGGGGCGATGTGCGGTTGCTTGTCGTGATAGCTTCTAATGTTCATGTCTATCTCAGGGTCACCATTTCTTCGGCACTGGTGGGATGAATCGCCACCGTATCGTCCAGGTCCCGCTTGCAGGCGCCCATTCGTATCGCTACCGCAAAGCCCTGTAGCATCTCATCCGCCCCCTGGCCGATTACATGGCAACCGACGATTTTTTCATCACTGCCCACGGTGACCAGCTTCATGGCTGCGTGGGTTTTGTGCCGGGTCAGTCCATAATACAATGGAATGAAGCGGGTCTGATAGACCCTGGTAGCACTACCGTGCAGCGTTCGCGCGGCATCTTCCGTCAGGCCGATGCTGCCCGCCGGTGGGTGACTGAAAATCACCGTGGGAATGTTTTCATAATCCAGCCGGCTGTTTTGTAGTTTCCCGAACAGACGGTCGGCCAGGCGCCGTCCTGCGGCAATTGCCACCGGCGTGAGCGCCGCGCGGCCAGTGACGTCACCGATGGCGTAGATGCCGGGTACGCTGGTGTTCTGGAAGGTGTCGGTTTCGATAAAGTCCCGCCCGTTTAGCGTGATCCCGGCGGCCCCCGGATTGATTTCGCTGGTGGCAGGATTGCGGCCGATGGCCCAGATCAGGCAGTCGAAGCCCGTCAGGCGGTGATCGTGAGAGGTCGTCAGGGTCAGCACGCCCTCCGGGTCCCGTTCGACGCCTTCGATTTGTACACTGCACAGCACGTTGATGCCGTTCTCCTGCATGGCCGCCATCAGCTGATCCTGAATCAGGGTGTCGAAGCCATTGAGAAAGTGCTGGCGGCGGATCAACAGGGTCACCTCACTGCCGAGGGCATTGAGCATGCCGGCGAATTCGA
>Ga0114931_10001345_pt1 | contig 31435 bp, 24 predicted proteins | sample 2SBtaG_FD_89579 | JGI IMG/M metagenome (GOLD analysis project Ga0114931, IMG submission 89579) | Deep subsurface microbial communities from Kolumbo volcano to uncover new lineages of life (NeLLi) - 2SBTROV14_V59a metaG | ecosystem: Environmental > Aquatic > Marine > Volcanic | place: Kolumbo...
AACGTTCGCGTCCACCCATAACGGCCCTCCCAAGAAAAAGAAGAACCGCCACGCTAGCAAACACACAAAAACAAATCACGCACGCCTGCCGGAAGGACACGATGCTTCAAATCGCTCATGAGCCGTTCCTCAGGCCCGCAAGCTTCTTGAACCCCCGGGATGCCGCATTTGTAGATAGTAATGACACAGCGCGATCGCCAATGCGTCGGCCACATCGGGCGGGTCGGGGGGATGTTCCAAATCAAACTCCGTCTGGATTGCTAACTGCATTTGATGTTTGGGGGCGCGGCCGTTTCCGGTTAGCACCTTCTTGACCTGCGTCGCGCTGTAGTGAATCACCGGGATACCCGCCTGCGCGGCCGCCAAACAAATTACGCCCCGGGCATGCCCCATCAGGATCGCGGTCCGCGGCCGCTTGTAATGCCCGTAAAGCTGCTCCAGGGCCATTTCTGTGGGTTGAAGCGACGCGATGGCTTCGCGAATGCCTTCGTGAATCTCCGCGATACGAGCGGTCAAAGACCCTCGGGTCCGTCCGCGAACGACGCCCGCTTCGCGAAGGATGGGGCCCGAAGGTCCGGGCTCTAGCACACCGTACCCGGTGATATTTAGTCCGGGGTCGACCCCCAACACGCGGCGCACTGCCGAAGTAGAACTCATGAAACCGTATATCGCGAGAGACACGGAGGAATTCGTAACGCGGAGATTTCGCTACGCATGGCAATCCTTCGCCGACGTTTCAAGATTCGATTCGCCAAATCGTGCCGTCGGGTCGATCCTCAAGCACGATGTTTAACTGGGTAAGCGCATCGCGAATTTTGTCCGCTAGCGCGAAGTTCTTACAATCTCGGGAGTCTTTACGCACTTCGATGAGCAGTTCGACCAGGGGGGCAATCATGGAGTCGTCCACCTTGTCTTCCACGATGGCATTGCGAAACAGCCCCAAAGTCGCGGCCAACTCACGCAGCGCGCTCGCCCCCTGCTTGAAGGTATCGAGGGATTGTTTATCGCCCCCCGAACGCTCCAGTTTTTCAGTGTCGACAAACTTATTGAGCAAGCGCACTAGCTCAAACAGATCGCCGACCGCCGCGCCGCTATTAAAGTCATCGTCCATCGCGGCAAGGTATCGCACGCGCGCGGCATGGATTTGATGCCGCGGATCGTTGTTGTCGTCGATCGCGGCAAAACTTTCGATCCGCCGGTTACCCTCTTCGCGCGTGGTGGCGTAGGGCAACTCATGGAAACTCTCGCCCGTGACGCGCTGAAAACGATCGAAGAATCGATAGAACGTATCGAGCCCCGTCGCGATGTTCCGCAATTGTTGTTCGCTGAAGTAAATCGGGCGACGGTAATGTGTCGACAACAGGAGCATCCGGATCGTCTCCGGTTGATGCGATTCGAGCAACTCGCGGAATGCAACCGCGCCAGTCGACTTGCTGATCTTCGTCGCGGTCTGCGCGTCGGCGTCTCCTTCGTCGTTGGCCCGGGTTTGACGCCCGCCGACCTTGCCAATCTCGTCGGCAGCCTGCATCAGCCCGTTGTGCATCCAGTATTTGGCTTGCGGCTTACCATGACAGCATTCACTTTGGGCGATTTCGTTTTCGTGATGTGGAAACACCAGATCCAGCCCACCGCCGTGGATATCGAACGAAGGGCCCAACAACTTGCGGCTCATTGCCGAGCATTCAATGTGCCAACCCGGTCGCCCAGGGCCCCAAGGGCTGTCCCACGCTGGCTCACCCTTTTTGGCGCTTTTCCACAACGCAAAGTCCGCCGCCGCGCGTTTGCGGTCGGCCATCTCACCGCCGGCACCTTGCAAGGCGTCCAACGATCGATGACTGAGCTTGCCATACTCAGGGTCTTGACCGACGTCGAAATACACGTCCCCATCGGCCACATAGGCAACCCCCTTGTCGACCAACTCCTGCGTGAACTTGATAATCTCTCCCATGTTGTCGGTGGCGCGCGGAAAGTGGTCGACGGTGTCGACTCCCATCGCTTCGAGATTCCGCATGTAGTCGTCGGTCATTTCCTTGGCCAATTCGGCCATGGTCATCCCCCGCGCCTTCGACTCGGCAATCAACTTGTCGTCCACGTCCGTGACATTGATTACAAACGTAACGTCGTATCCGCTGTAAGTCAGGTAACGTTTCACGGCATCGAATATCACTGGCCCAACCATGTGTCCAATGTGGCTCGGCTTGTAGACCGTGGGACCGCAGAGATAGATGCCTACCTTACCGGGAACCAAAGGAACAAACGGCTCCTTGGATTTGCTCAGCGTGTTGTAAATCTGGATGTTTGCCGGTGTGTTGGTCATGGCGACCGTGTCCTTCGTCGTCATCGTTGTGGGCATTGGATTATTCTTCCGTGAGTTGCTTCGACAAGAGAACGGTACATTCGGCCGCGATTGCCTCTTCTCGACCGATCGGACCGACACCCTCGCCGGTCTTTGCCTTGACGCCGACTCGGCTCGGATCGATCTCGAGCAAATCGGCAATCCGCTGGCAAATCGCGGCTTTGTATTGCGACAGCTTCGGTCGCTGGGCAAACACGATGCTATCAAGGTTCACGACTTGATATCCCAGTTCCTGGACGCGGCGATATGCTTCTCGGAGCATCTCCCCTGAGTCGCGTCCGCGATTGGCCTCGTCCGTATCGGGATACAACTCGCCGATGTCGCCCAAGGCAGCCGCCCCCAACAGGGCATCAATCACCGCGTGCAACAGCACGTCCGCGTCGCTGTGCCCAACCGCCGTGTTGTCGTGGGGAATGGCCACGCCGCCAATCACAAGCGTCTTGCCCCGCTTCAGACGGTGCGTGTCGTGCCCGATACCTATCCGCGTGTCCAGCGTGGTTCAATCTCCCCGGTCCTAGGCCTTCGTCCTGTCGATGTCAGCTCGTTCCTTGTTGCCGGGTGATTTTAGTTCATGTTGCAAAATCCGACAACGCGACCTCAACGGCCACAAATGCGTTGTGGAACCACGGTTTTTCACGAAAAATCGTCTACGCGGCAGCGGGGCGACTCGCGCGACGCCTTTCCAAGGTCCACCATGGCGAACGCCAACACCCCGCCGGTGGCCGCTTCTCCAGACGTGGAGGGCTCCCTATAATCCAGCACCATGCCGATGATTGAAATCCAAGGGCTCACCAAGAGCTACCGTGTTTACCAGAAGCCCGAAGGGCTGTGGCACTCCGTGCGGGGCTTGTTTCGACGCCAATACCGCGACGTGCATGCGGTGCGATCGATCGATCTCACGGTCGACGAAGGTGAGTTTGTCGCGTTCTTGGGCCCCAACGGCGCTGGCAAGACAACCACGCTGAAACTTCTCTCGGGTGTCATCACGCCAACCGAAGGTACCGCCCGGGTGTTGGGGTTTACGCCCTGGAAGCGTGAGAATGACTATCGTCGCCGATTCGCCTTGGTGATGGGCCAGAAGAACCAATTGTGGTGGGATCTTCCGGCACAAGAGTCCTTCCGGCTCCACCAGCAGATTTATGCGATCGAGTCGAGTCAATTCGATCGAACGCTAGCCGAATTGGTCGATTTGCTCGATGTGGCCGAATTGCTTGGTCGCCCGGTGCGTGAGCTATCGTTGGGCGAGCGGATGAAAATGGAATTGATCGCGGCGCTGTTGCATTCCCCCGATGTTCTGTTTCTAGACGAACCGACGATCGGACTGGACGTCGTCGCGCAACATAACATCCAGAGCTTCCTGCGATATTACCAAGAAAAGCGGCGGACCACGATTCTGCTCACCAGCCATTACATGAAAGATGTGGCCGCTCTGTGCAAACGCGTGGTGATCATCACCGGCGGAGAAATCATGTACGATGGATCGCTTGCCGGGATCATCGACGGCTTCGGCGGACAGAAGATCGTCACACTACTATTCGTCGACGACAACGTGCCAAGCGATTTATCGCGATTCGGCGAGGTGTTTGATGTCCAGCCTCCCAAAATGCGGATTCGTGTCCAACGGTCGCGCGTGGCGGAGGTGATGGCGGCTATTCTCGCCACCTATGCGCTGGAAGATGTCAGTGTTGAAGACCCACCGCTGGAAGATGTGATCGCCGATGTCTTCAATCGGGCCTCGCATGACAACGGCTCGGGCGATTCTACGCAACCCAATCAATCGAGCTTTACGGCCCGCACTCGCTGACCAAACGTGAAGGTCCTCACGACATGATGGCGCGCGTGACAACTTGGTGGACGATCCTGCGAATCTGCATTGAAGAACGGCTCGTGTATCGGGCCGACTTCGCCTTGGGCACGCTGATGCGGTTCCTGCCAATCGTCACGCAAGTCTTTCTGTGGGGCGCGATCTTCGCGGCTAACGGCGATACCCGGATCGCAGGGAAGTACGACTTTTCAGACATGATCGCCTACTACCTGCTGACGATGGTCGGTCGGGCTTTTTCCAGCATGCCGGGACTGGCATCGGGGATCTCGTTGGACATTCGCGAGGGAACGATCAAGAAGTATCTCACCCAGCCGATCGACATGGTGGGCTTTCTGTTGCTGAACCGCATGGCGCACAAACTGGTGTACTACAGCGTGGCGATTGGACCCTTTGCCCTGGTGTTCTGGTTGTGCCGTGGATACTTTGCCGATGGATGGCCGGAGCCGTTGGTTATGCTTGCCTTCATCGCGACGCTGATCATGGGCTTTCTGCTAGGGTTCTTTCTCGAAGCGGCCATCGGGATGATCGGATTCTGGTTCCTCGAAGTCAGTTCGCTGCTGTTCGTCTACATGCTGTTCAATTTCTTCTGCTCGGGACACATGTTTCCCATCGATATCTTGCCGGAGTTCGCACGTCGGATCATCGAACTGTTGCTGCTTCCCTATCTGGCGTACTATCCGGCGGCCATCTTCTTGGGAAAGGTGCCCCTGGAAGAAATCCCGTTCCGGCTCTCCGTCCAAGCCGGGTGGCTGCTGTTTTTTATCGTGTTCTGCTACTACATGTTCCACCGGGGCGTGAAACGCTATAGCGGATTCGGAGGGTAAGCGATCATGAACGGAACACGGCCTTCCTACCTTCGGGTAATGCTCATGTTCGCCCGGAACAGCCTCGTTCGCGATATGATGTTCCGCACGAATTTTATCATTCAGAGCATCTCGTCGATCGGCTGGGTGCTGATGAACCTGGGTTTCTACCTGCTGATCTTTCAGTACACCCCGATGATTGGCGCCGACACCGGCTGGGGAAAGTTCGAGTTTTTCGTCTTTCTCGCCACCACGTTGTTGGTCAACAGCACGGTGCAGGCCTTCTTCATGCCCAACGCCAACGAATTCGGCGAACTGATCCGCATGGGCGGGCTCGATTTCGCCCTGCTCAAGCCGATCGACACCCAGTTCTTGGTCTCCTTGAGAAAGATCGAATGGGCTTCGTTGGCCAATTTTCTGTTCGGCATCGGGCTGCTGTTGTTTTCGCTGGCACAACTGGACAGCCGCCCGACGTTTGTCGGGTGCCTGCTCTATCCGGTGTACGTCGCGTGCGGCATTGCGATTCTGTATAGCCTGATGATTACACTAGCCAGTATGAGCGTGTGGATGGGGCGCAATCAAACGCTGTACGACTTCTGGTTCTACATCACCACGTTCTCCCGCTATCCGATGGAGATCTACGAAGGTCGCTTCGGCACGCCCCTGCGCTACACCTTCACGTTTTTCATCCCCGTGCTGGTGGTGATCAACGTTCCCGCCGCGTTGATGGCCAAACCGCTCGACGCCCAAAACTGGCCATTGGTATTCTTCGCCCTGTGGGCAACTGCCGCCAGCCTAGCGGGATCGCGTTGGGTGTTTACCCGCTCGCTATTGAGCTATCGCAGCGCCAGTAGTTGACACATAATATGGAGCAGGAATCGCCGAGTGGTGACGACATCCGCTTGCTTCTATAAGTCCATTTCGAACCTCCTTCAGGGTCATTATCTCGACCCCGCCGCTGTCCGAACGTGGTGGGCTATTACTGCTTCGGGGATCGCTCACGGTGCCTGTTCGTCAGCCTCAACAGCGTCAAAATAGCCGAACATCATTTCATCAAAAGTCTGTAGACCGAATTTCACCGTAGCGGAAGGATCGGGATTGATCGGGTTCTCGGCGGAATTGTCAAACCTAGCCGTGCAATTCAAGTAGGTGCCACGCGGCATGAAACGTGGCGTGTCAAGATCGTACCACAACTGCCAATAGAAATCGTATCGGGGTACATCAAGCAGGGTTTCTCGCGTGCCGTCGGGATAGAGCACATCGTATCGAAAAGCCTTTCCTCGCAAGTGCATGTGTGGCATGAAACTCAGTAATCGCATATCACGCGTGAATCGGTATCGCGCCGTTACTTTGTAGTTATCCGCTCCCGGGGGAATGATGAACTTCTCATTCCCAGCCCAGCCACCTCGAATGGCATGCTTGATCGTGGCTGGATCAGCGTACTTGAAAGCAACGCTACTGCGGTCAGTTCGTGGTGTTCCAATCGGGGTGTAATGAACTTCAAACAACAACTTCGCGTCCTTGTCGAGTTTGATCGCGGTGCCAGGAGGATACACACGCGGCTGCACACCAGGAACATAACCAATCTCCAGAGCCAGATCCTCTCGTGACACGCCGGGCGGCCAAATGAAAGCGGTGATGTGATGAACGACCGTGCGATTCCCTGGTCGAGCCTCACCGGCCTGAATCCAGCGATCTTCCTTGTGGCCTGGATCCACCACGAAGTATTGGTAATCCACCACGCCCTCGGCGGGTACGTTAAACGGTTTTTCGGACATGAAGAAGACCTCATCCGGTTCGCCAATTCGCCACCCTGTGTCCACGGCGACCGCCTGTGGCAGTTGTTCCCGATCTCCTTCGGGCGCGCCATTTTCGACCCACTGATCAATGAGACGAAGTTCCTCGGACGTCAAACTGGGGTTGTTGCTGAATTTCCCGAATTTTGGGTTCGCCAGCCACGGCGGCATGCGTCGCTGATGCACAACTTCGCGGATCATCTCGGCCCAGCCGACGACTTCGTCATACGACTGTAGGGCGAAAGGAGCCACCTCTCCAGAACGGTGACACTCCGTGCAGCGACGCTGTAAAATCCGCGAGATTTGGTTGCAGTAAGTCACCTCACCGTGGGGTTCGACCCGCGACACGCGACCGATGATGCAACCTGGCGCAAGCGTCACCTCCCGCCGTACTTCGCGTTTGGCCAAGAGATCGGTAAGCGCTTCGTCCAGGTTGTTCCGCGTGGCCTGCGTGCGTTGAAAACCAACGCCGAACTGGTTGTCGATACGTCCCCAATAGCGGACCCTTCGATGGTCGTCCAGCACAAACACTTCGGGCGTGCGGATAGCCTTGAATTGGTCAGCCACCACGTTGGCCGGGTCTTTGAGTAACGGAAAGCCCAGATCGAACTGGCGCGCATAGTTGGCCAAATCGCGGATCGAATCCTGGAGATTTGAATTGATGCCAACGAAGGCAACTCCCTGGGAAGCGTACGTCTCAGCCATCGCGTTCAGTCGCGGCGCGTAGAGTCGAGCCAACGGACATTCGACACCCAGGAAAACCACGACGACGAGCCGATCGTCGGCAAACGACTCCAGCGAGAACTCGTTTCCGTGGAAGTCTTTGAGGATAAAATTATCGATTGCTTGTCCAAGCACGCTCGATCGAAGCAACTCGGCAGGCGCCGACTCTTCCGTGGGTTCCGGGCTTTCGGCAACTTCAACCTCTACATCGGAGTGTCGCGAACAACTGCACGCGGATCCGAGGACTGCCACCACGCCCAGGGTGAGCATCATCAAGCGGCGTACTGAGTTCCGTCGAAGCTTGTTCATGCGACCTGCGGCGACCGTGGGTTTCTCGTGAAGCTCGTCGGACGACACAATTGCATGGATCGCCGAAGCCAGTAACCGTCTCTTGTTTCGCTAGATCGAATCGTTATGAAAAATCTCACGACGAAGCCTCAACACATCCTTTACCGTTGCCACGATGTTCGGTAGCGAGATAACCGCCGAATCGCCATGCTTGCGTGGGTACGTACTAATTCCAACTTCGCCAATCCGATAGCCACGGACCGCGGCACGCAGCACAATCTCGCCGCCCACGAACGGGCTGCCACAGGTTACTCGAATGTCGTCCAACACCTCGCGACGGGCTAGTTTCAAACCACAAGTCAGGTCCCTAAAGCGATAGCCGAACAACCGCCGCACGCCCCAATTCATCGTGGCCGACATGGCGATGCGAAGGGGGCCGTAGATCTTCCGCAGCCGGAAACCAATGATAAGATCATACCGGTCGAGAAGCCGGGTCATGTGTAGAAGTTCGCCGACGTCGTACTGATTGTCACCGTCGGTAAAGCACACCCACGGATAACGGGTTGCCTCTTTCAGTCCAGTCTGAATGGCGGCACCGTAACCGCGATTGCGTTGGTGATGCACGACGCGGACGGCAGCGAATTCCCTGGCCAACGCGTCGGCGATTGCCCCGGAATCATCGCTGCTGCCATCGTTGACGATCACGATTTCATAGTCCGACGCGATATCGTCGAGCATATCCAAGGCCCGTAGCGTCATCGGTCGAATCGTATGGACATCGTTGTAGACAGGAAAAAACAGCGAGATCGCCGGTTTACATGTCTCGGCAAGTTCCCGCTCAACGACGGGCCGAACTTGTGTCTTCATGGTTCACCGATACCTTGAAAATAACGGAGGCCACCGATCCGAGTCGATCCAAGATCCGGCCAGCCGATTCCCGGAGGGGTACATTCTACTCTGGCGTTTGTCCTGTTGCACGTCACTTGTTAGCACGTTGGATGGTACCGTCCCATGTGGCAGTCCACCGACCACAATTGAAGATCCAGAGGGCTAATCAAGAACACGGCACACGTAAATCATGAGAAAACAACGCTTAAGCACACTGTCTTGAGTCAGTCCAAGCGTGTCTCGGCACCGATCCGCGCGGCATTCGCCATGGCAAGCAGACCGATGGTCGTGCCCGGCAGGGACGGAAAGATGCTGCTGTCGACGACGTGAGTGCGCCGCCAACCCCGCGGATTGCCCAGCAGGTTCGTGTCCGTTTCTTCCTGCGGGTTTTTCCTCATGGGCAGTGTCCCGCCCAAGTGAAAACCGCCGCTTCGGAGAGAGTTCTGTAACAGGGGCATCATCGAGTAACAGCCGATTCGCCGGGCAATCGCCAACATCGTCCGCGCGGTCTTCCGCACGGCAGGAACTGCGACGCCTCCGTCTTCCCGTCGCGACACGAGCCTGCCGTACCGATCGCCGCGGTTCTGTTCGATCTTAAGGAAATAGCCGTTGGCGTGATCCGAGTGAAGGTTGCATTGTGCGACGATCAAGTGCTCGGCAATGCGTTTCTTGAGCCGGCCCACGATACCGCCCGCTTTCCACTTTACACCGAGTTTCTCCAGAACAAGCTCATTCGGGGTGCCAATCTGTGTATGAACCCAGTGATCCGACAAGTCTTTTACCTTGAACTCCAGGAACAGGCCCGGCAGTGTGTTTACCTCCGGCCATTGGAGTTTCGCGCGATTCAGTCGAAACAAGGGGGCAACGAAACCAGCCGTGGATAAGAGCCGGATTTCGCGACCATGGATTCTCTTCGATTGAAGCACGATGCGCGTGCTGCCCACCGCGCCGGCGGCCAGAAACACACGGTCGAAGGACACGACTTCCCGCGCGGCGCCCGCGCGCGAAAGGACGACGTCCACCTTGCCGTCGACTTCCGAGGTTTCGTAAACAAGCACGCCGGGCTCATAGTCGATTTGGCCCGCGGCAAGCATCGCCTCGAGATCCTGGTCCGACTTATGGATGCAGCCGTAGACACACCCACTCATGCAGAGGCCACAATACCGGCATCCGGGATGGGTGCCATCGTCTTCGGCCCGAACGAGAAGTCGCGCACGACCGAATGCAACAAATTCGTTCCCGAATTCCGGAACGGAGTTCATCCGTTGGAGAAGGTCGTCGCAGCCCCCGGTCGACCGAAGCAGCTTGCCATGGCTCGCGTAGACGGGGAAGTGGCGGGAGAGGCCATCGTCGCGGGCTGAGTAGGGCAGTTGGGCGAGAACACGCCGGAAGTAGGTTTCAAGATCGCTCCGTTGCAGAGGCCAGTCCCGCAGATCGCAGTCATCTGGTGGAAGGACCGAGGAGCCCCAACCAACGCTGAAGCCCCCCTTGGCATAGCTGTGAGGCAAAGGAACGCCGTCCGTCTCCGTTTCCGCCTGATCAAGAGAATCCGCATAGAAGTAGTCCGAACCAAAGGCGAGCTTCCTGGGAAGCGTACCCCTGCCGTGAACGGTCGCGTTGTCCGAAACGAACTTCCGGTCCTCAAGGCTCCATTGATTGGGCCTCGTGGAAGACATCCGTTCCACGACAGCCTGCCGCTTCGCTTGCAGAGTCGTCCCGTAATCAAGGACCGTCGGCTTGACGCCGCGGGCGACGAGCGTACGCGCCAGCGCCAGCGCACTCAATCCGGAACCAACGATCGCAATTCTGGACATGCTCGAACCTCAACGTTGGGCGTAGCCGTTAAGCGCGGAACGAACTCTCTCCAGATCCTTGGGACTCAACCGCGGGTATGACGGGATGAGCAGTCCGTTGGTGTAAAACCGATCGGCGTTGGGGGTGTCGCCCTGATAAGGGTACTTCGGCAGCGTCGAGATCTTCTCCAGACTCGTCGTTGATGTATCAATGCCCCGGGAACCCAGGAACGTCCGCGCACCATGTGGGTCTTCGAAGTAGGCGACTAGTTGCCAGAAGACGTTCCTGCCACCGGGCACTCCGCTAGGGAACCACGTCGTGTCCGCGGAAGCCCTAAGGGTTTCGGCGTTGCGGATCCGCTTTTCATCCGTGCCCTCGACTTCGCCTATCAACTTCAGGCCGACTCCAGCTTGAAACGACGTATAGGCCTCGAACCACTCCTCCGGCAGAGAGTGCAAGCGATCTTGATTCCTGCTGCCTGTGTGTTTGAACGTACTACCGGGCTTAAGGGTTGCCATCAGTCGAATGATCGGAAAGGTGAACACATGAAAAATAAAACGCCGCGTGGCGAGGTTCACGACGAGACCTCTGATGATTTTCTGAATGAGTCGTACGCGAGAGGGCTTGGAAAGCCGCGTCTGAAACTCGCGCAGGCCTTGATGGAGTTCGGAATCGTCGCACACCAGTAGCCCGCCACCGTAGGTATCGAGTGTCTTGATCCACGATGCACTGTAAACGCCTACGTCGCCGAAGCTACCAATCTTCTTACCCTCGAACTGGCCGTTGAGGCACTGCGAGAAGTCCTCGATCGTGAAGAGCTGCCGATTCTGGCAGATCGACATCAGTTCATCGAGACGCGGAACCATCCCATAGAGGTAGGTAACAAGAACGGCGGACGTCTTTTCCGTGATCGCGTTGCGTAGTTTTTCGAGGTCGAAGCAAAGGGTATCGGGATCAAGATCCACGAAGACCGGTACGAGCCCCAAGTCCAACACAACATCGAGAATCGTCTTGATCGTGATCGGGGGCATGATGATCTCGGAGCCCGCGGAGATTCCCTTGGCGCGAAGTGCGTTGTGGATCGCCACCCTAGCGTAGGGAAAGGCCACGCAATGCTTCCGCCCCACGTACGCGGCGAAACATTCCTCGAATTCACGGACTTTCGACGCGTCCCCGAGACGGGCAAACAGCGCTGCCGCGAGGGAACCTAGATCTTGGCCCAAGCTGTGGTAGATGATTCCGCGGGGGATCGAAAATGGCATGGTATGTTTTTCTGCTCCGCGGTTTCCCTGGCGCAGGGAAAAGACACTGTTCCACGCAGACTCCCGTTCGCCATGCGACTCTGGCAGGGGGGGATTCGCGCGTGGTCCAATCCTTGGACATTTTCCGGCCAACGGCTTCATCGAAGGCAAGTCGCGTTCTCCAGCCAACGAGGGAAACCAACCGCGCAACGCCCTGAATGGAAAGTCGGTGTCCCCGCGATTCTCTCCGCCAGCGTCGAGCGTGACAACCACCCCATGCGGACCCCACTCGATCTTGGTGACATAGTCTCTCTCCTGGGACAACTTTCTCTTGTACAAGGAGAGCGAGCATGTCAAGGGCCATCTAGGAAGCCTCCACGATAGCGAGCCGTCGGGAAAGCGACGAGGCAAACCGGTTGGCCGGATCGAGACGCCGTTTGATCCGCCGGAACTCTTCGAGACGCGGGTACATTACGGCAAACTGTTCCGGTCGCAGCGATGAATCCTTCGCTAGGTAAACGCGGCCGCCCAAATCCGTGGTGATCTGGTTGAGCTGTTCTAGCGTGTCCGTCAAGCATGGTCGATTTAGCAGGTCGATAGCAATCGTGTGACCGGGGCGCATGAACGACAGCAGTCCGTCGCTGGCCGCGCCTGCTGTTTTAATGCCGGCGACGAAAGAAGCCAACCGCGATCGGGAAACACACTCCAAGATGGCAAGCAACCCACGTCGCGATGATTCCTCTGGCAGGACAGCCTGAAATTGAGCGAATCCCCATCGTCCATAGAGCCGATTCCAGTGATCCGCGAAATCAAGGGGATGGAAAAACTTATCGAAGCTCATCACGGTCTGCCGCGACGCACCGCGGTGATAGTACAAACTATTGAGCAAGCGGATCGAGTGCCGGTTCAACAGCCTCTTGGGCACGACGCCGCGTGGAACTGAAAACCGACGCCGATTTGGAAGCCGTAGCGGGTCGGCTTGCAAGTGCGGAGGAAGATCGGACACGCGGGCACCGTGCCCAGTGATTAACACTCCTCGCCCCGTGTGCTTGCCGCGCGCGTGACAATCAACCCAGGCGATGGAGTACCGCTGGCGACGATCACGGGACTCAAGACAATCGAGCATCTTGTCAAGGTCGCCGACGCGGGTCATCTCCGCGCAAACATAGGCCGTTTCGACCGGTGTGAGTTCGAGTTGCGCGTCGACGATGACCCCGGTCAGCCCCATGCCTCCGGCGGTTGCCCAGAAGACGTCGGCGTTCTGCTCACGACTGCATCCGAGCCGATCCCCGCTAGCGGTTAGCAGAGTGAACGCGCGGACGAAATTGATAAAGCTCCCATCGCAGTGATGGTTTTTTCCGTGTACATCGGCCGCAATCGCGCCACCTATGGAGACTTGGCACGTACCCGGCGTAACCGGCAAGTAATAGCCTTGCGGCAGAACACGCTCGATAACCGCCGCCAGCGAGGTGCCACCCCGCGCGGTAAGAAGTTTGCTTAAAGCGTCGAAATGACAGATGCCCTCAAGACGATCGGGCAAGATCACGCCGGACCCCGAATTGATGGCCGCGTCACCATAGCTTCGGCCAAGTCCCCGCGCGAGCCACGAGGGTTGCGAATCCATCGCAAGAGCCTCGCACAGCTCCGCTTCGCTGATTGGGGAAACCGCGTGACACATGCCGTGGCACAGGTTCCCCCACCCGAAAAGTTCCTTCGCGGTAACCTGCATGAGATGAAGCGTTTCCGGTCGTTTCCAAGGTTCGAGACGACATCCACCATCGCCTATCTTACTCGGCCCGTCGTATCCGGCCCATCTGTCGCAACGACCACGGAGACAGCCCTCACCTTGATGGACATCGAACGAAGACATTCGATGTTACCCACCCACGTATAGCTCCAACGCACCGAACATGGTTGGACAATGTACCGGTGGTGTTCAGCGCGAGGTTCGATGTTGCCGGACGACAGCGGACGTCTGTTGCACGATCGTCTGTTCTTGCCCAACGAAGAAGTAGCCGTAGACCAAGAAAACCACGCTTAGATAAAAAAGCACCTCCGGCGTTCCAAGACTGGCCGGCGGTAAAATAAACGTGAGGGCCACCATGATCGATCCGCCCACCACTCCACCGAGCAAGCTCCGGGCGTTGAGCTTCGCAAGCGATATAAAGAGCATGCCGCTGGTCACAAGAATCAACTTTGCGATGGAGCACGTGGTCGCCTGATAGCACAGCGCCCTCAGCACGAAGGAACCCAGCACGACGCTCGACAAAAACCGCGAAGTTCGGCCCGTGCAAAGGCAATAGATCCCTAACACTAGCCCAAAGAGCACATACCCGGGAATGCTTAAGTAGCCAACCTCATCCAACTCGACGTCGGACATATGATTTGTCATTCTCTTGTGTGCGGGAGGAAGCGGGAGGAATAAGTTACTCTCTATGGATCCGTGACTCGTCGCTCTTGCGTGGCCATCGTAATCCAATCGAACCTAGTCCTGCCGCGAACGGCTGTCAACGCGACGCCTGTGGCACTGAGAATTCTCTAACTCGTGTCAGGCGAACATGCTACCGGTGAGTCGCTCGTGGGCCTCGATATACTTATCACGGGTTTGTTCCACGATTTTCGTGGGCAGCGGTGGCGGTGGACTGTTCTTGTCCCACGTCGTGCTGTCTAGCCAGTCGCGGACGAATTGCTTGTCGAACGAAACCTGAGGTCGCCCCGGCTGATAGTTGTCGGCTGGCCAGAATCGCGAACTATCTGGAGTGAGCACCTCGTCGACCAACACGATTTCGCCGTCGACGTACCCCCATTCAAACTTCGTATCGGCCAGAATGATCCCGCACTTTTCGGCGTGCTTAACACCCTGTTCATAAACTTCGAGCGTTCGCCGCCGTAATTCTTCGGCCAAGGAGAGCCCGACGGATCGGGCCATTTCCTCGAACGATATATTCTCGTCGTGGCCCGATTCGGCTTTCGTCGCGGGTGTAAAAATGGGCTCAGCCAAGCGATCGCTCTCGACGAGCCCCTCGGGCAGCCGCAATCCACAGACCGTGCCATGTTGCCGATACTCGCGCCAGCCCGAACCTGCCAAGTAGCCCCGGGCGACACATTCAATCGGCACGACGTTGGCCTTGCGAACCAACATCGACCGACCGGTAAGTTGCCTGCGGTCGATGTTGGCGGGAAGTTTCATGCCTTCGACATTGGTCGAGATAATGTGATTTGGCACACCAAGTAGATTGAACCAGAACCGGCTCAAATCGGTCAACACGCGACCTTTGTCGGGAATTCCAGTGGGTAAGATCCAATCGAAAGCGCTCACGCGGTCGGTTGCCACGATTAGCAGTCGGTCGCCTAAATCGTATACATCGCGCACCTTACCGCGGCGACAAGGGATGTCCGGTAAATTGGTCTCGACCACTGCGGTGTGGGGCATGGGGTGATTCCCAAGAAAAGAGCGATCTGTCCGATGACCTTGGACGAAAACGTGGACTCACTCGCCGGAGATCGCGACATCCACGAGCGTTGGTCGGATTGTATCAATGTGGGTTGGGGCTCTCCAGCCTCTTCCAGGAGTTGTCTCAATCATGTTGGCACAGAGGGCGATGGCTTGATACTGCCCAAGCGGCGGGCTAAACTCGAAGTTTAACTTCATACCTCGACACGCCTTGGGTCGGTTGGTCGCTCTAATCCTCTTGTCGGGGGGAGCCGCGCGGCGTGGGTGAAATGGTACTCCGATGGGCCGTATGCGCTTTCTGGTCCACCCCCTGAACCGGCTTAATGCGGATTCCGCCAAACGGGCCTATATCTGTGGGTACGACTTCACGCCATGGCCCTGTCGCAGCCGGTTAGAAAACGATCAACTCGTCATTGATCGAGAGACCGACGATTCGGGCAACCTCATGGTTCCCTGGGCTATCGACGGTGAAGCCGAGATCATGTTGTCGACCGCGACGCTGATCGAAAAAGAGCAGCCGTATGTTTTGGCCGTCGAGTTGGCTCGAGGAAAAATCAACCAGGTACGCAATCAGTTGGACGACTGGCAGTCGATCGGTCTTTCGGTGACACAAGCCCTGAACGACACGGTTCGCCGCGCGCAGGAGTGCTTCGCCCGGGCGGTCACGCGGCAAGACAATCCGCAAGAAGCCAGTCAACTGGCCGACCAAGGTCTGGCCATCGCGCTGGAGGCATCTCGCCAACTGATCGCGTGCTATACCCAACAAGCGCTCGGTGCCCGGCATCGTCAGACAAAGAAGCTACCCACCTGGTTGTCATCGAATCTGGGACATGGGCTGCTGGATGAAGCGACCGCGCGGCGCTATCTTTCGGCCTTCAATGCGGCGGTTGTTCCGCTGTCTTGGCGGGCCGTCGAAGTCAACGAAGGTGAGTATCAGTGGAATGTTTACGATCGGCAGATCGCGTGGTGCCAGTCGCACAATGTGGCCACCATCGGCGGCCCTTTGTTGCACTTTGCCGGGCAAGACGTGCCTGACTGGCTTTATTTGTGGGAAGGTGATTTCGACAACGTCCTCGCATTTGTTAGCGACTACGTGGAGACCGTGGTGACCCGATTCCGCGGGCAAGTCGACCTGTGGCTGTGTGCTTCGGGAATGAATCTGGGTGAAGTGCTGGGCTTGGATGAGGAAGCCCTTTTGAAGCTGGTGGTGCGCACCGTTGAAATTGCCCGACGCATCGACCCGAACACCCCGGCGGCGATTCGCTTTAGCCAGCCGTGGGCCGAATACATGCAGCATCTTGACTTGGATCTTTCTCCGCTCCACTTTGCCGACGCCTTGGTGCGAACGGGTCTGGAATTAGGCGGCTTGGAATTGGAAATTAGCGCTGGCTACGACGGTTCGGGAACTCCCGCCCGTGAACCGCTGGATATTAGTCGACTGGTCGACCTGTGGAGTTGCCTAAATGTTCCGCTGTATATCACGTTGACTTATCCGAGTGACGACCGACCCGACCCAAAGGCGATTGGCGATGCGAAGCCGTTGCCCGGTACGCGGTGGAGTATCGAGTTGCAACAACAATGGGTCGAAACGGTCACCCTGCTGTTGCTTTCCAAGCCTGCCGTCCATGGCATAACATGGAACCAGTTGAGCGACGCGGTCGAGCATGAATACCCCTGGGGCGGACTGTTTGATGAACAGGGCAAGCCCAAACCATCGCTGGCTTCGCTGTCGGTATTACGCAAAATCCACTTGAAGTAGGAACCTCCAGAATGACTCGCATGTTCACGAAACCAACGTTCCGGTGGCCATGTCTCGTGGGGATGATTCTCCGTGTTGCCATGGTCATGAATGCCGCGGAGGCAGCCAAACCGATCAAGGGCATTGGACCGAAAGGTCCAGTGCGCGAGGTCTACTCCGATTGCCTGTTCACCGAGGGACCGGTTTCCCTCGATGGCGGTTCTCTGTTGTTCACCGACATTCCAAGTGCCCGAATTATGAAAGTCGATTCTCGGGGCAAGGTCACGACCTTTCGCAAGAACTCACATTTCGCCAACGGCCTCATGCTCAATACGAAAGGTGAGCTATGCGCCTGCGAAATGGATGGCCAGGTCGTGGCGATCTCGCTCGACACCGGTAAGCGACGCGTGATCGCCGCGACATACCAGGGAAAGCGTTTCAACGCACCCAACGATCTGGTCGTCGATCGCGCCGGGGGCATCTATTTCACCGACCCGAACTTTCGAGCGCCCAAGCCGCTGCCGCAAGGTGTTCTGGGTGTGTATTACATTTCGTCGGAAGGCCATGCCACTCGACTAATCGATGATCTTCCGAATCCCAACGGAGTGATCCTTTCGCCAGACGAGAAAACGTTGTATGTCATTCCCACAGGACAAGCCGAAATGATGGCCTATCCGGTTTCACGGCCAGGTACACTCGGCAAAGGGCGCGTTTTTTGTCGTCTGAAGCAGCCCCCGGGACAAAGCGGACGCGGCGGCGATGGCCTGACCATCGACTCCAAAGGCAACTTGTATATCGCCTCCGCGTTAGGATTGCAGGTTTTCTCGCCATCCGGCGGGCTGTTGGGCATCATCGCGTTTCCCAAGCAGCCGGCGAATGCAACCTTCGGAGGCCCCCGACATCAAACACTGTTTGTAACGGCACGGTCCACGGTTTATTCCGTCGAGATGGAAGCCAGGGGGTTGAAGACCCATTGATTTCAAGAGAGTTAACGTTGCGTTTACTCCCATCCCTCGTATTGATCGAGAAACCCGACTTGCTCCGCAAAACGGCTGAAATTAACCAACGAGACAACGCAACGAATCAATGAGCAGTACATCAACGAATCAACCGGAGCCGTCCGAACCGTCGATCGCCACATCCTCGCATCGTGTGCTGTTTCGCGTTCTGTCGATCGTATTGGGCCTGTTGGTGGCCATAGCATTGCTCGAAATCTCGTTGTGGGTTTTCGGTATCAAACCGACCGTCGAGTTGACGAAACGCAATCTGCAATACGTGGGCGATGACAATACGGTATTGGGGTATCATTGTTATCCCTCGAATCCCAACGGTGAGTTTGGGCCGCTTCCCGATATGACTCATGGTACGTGGAAGCTGTACAGCTACACCGATCCACCAGAACAACTGCCGCTGGAATCCATCGCGGAAACTCCGTGGTGCGTCGCCTATCAACGTAACAGCATGGGGTTTCGTGATCGCGAATTCTCGCGACTGCCGCCAGAGGGCGTCGTGCGCATCGCGGTCGTGGGCGATTCGTTCGCCTTCGGCGAGGGCGTTCAGGTCGACGGTTCGCTTCCCGTGCAAATTGACCAACGCTTGGGCCCACGCTACGAGTTGCTCAATCTCGGCCAAGTGGGGCTCTCGACCGAGCAAGAGATGGTGCAGGTGTATGGGGCGGTCGAGAATCTAGACGCACACCGCGTTCTGCTGGTGTATTTGATCAATGATATCGGCCAAACGCGGACCTTGTCCGCGCAGCAAGACTACATCAACGACCTCATCATCTTTCGCGATGCACATCTCGCCAGACGGGAAGCCGGTGCATGGTATAAGGGACACCTGAGGCTGCTCGATTTCATCGGTTCTCGACTTCAAATGCGCAAGGTCGAACAAGAAACCATCGCGTGGTACCGCGACTGCTACGATCCGTCGAAAAACAGCAACCATCTCTTGCAAACTGAAGGCTATTTTTACGAATTGTCGGTGCTTCCCCGATGTCAAGTTGCCGTGGTGATCTATCCGCTTCTAGAGGGCTTCGAGAGTGAATACCCCTTCGCCGCGATTCATCAACGGATCCGTGACATGGCCACCAAGGCGGGCCTACCCGTGCTCGATCTGGCACCAGCTTTCAAGGGTCTTAAAACCTCTGGCTTATGGGTCCACGCGGCCGATCATCATCCGAATCGGCGTGCTCATGGAATCGCCTCCAAGGCGATCGTTTCCTGGCTGCGACGCGATCTGGCAGACTTTCTGGAATTGAAAACAACAAGCAATCCCCCTTCGGAGGACACGGGGCCCCACCCCACGAACACTCCCGACAAAGTGGAAAAAGATCTCAAGCAAGGTGCCGCGCTGGTGCAACAGGGCAGGCTATTCGACGCGCGACTGCACTTCGTCCGCGCGCTGAAGACCAACCCTAACAACGCGATCGCGCGACTGTACTTGGGCATCGTTGCCGACAACGAGGGCAAACTCACCGAGGCGATCGTCCACTATCGCGAGGCCCTGCGGTTGCGGCCCGGTTGGGCCGACGCGGAGAATAATCTGGCATCCACGTTGGTTGTCATGCCGAAGCACTTGCTCCGGGATGTGAATGAGCCGATCCGACTCGCCGAGGCTGCATGTCAGGCGACGGACTACACGTCGGTTCGTCATCTCGATACGTTGATCGCGGCATACGGTCAGGCGGGAAGATACACCGAAGCCGTCGAGACAGCCCTGTGGACGCTCGATCTCGAAAGCTCGAAACAAGATCCGGCCATGGCCGAACAAATACGTCAAAAGCTGCAACGATATCGACAGCTTCTCGCCGAAAATCCGCCACGGGAAGACGAAGGGACGGAGCTCTCCGACGACGCAAATAGCAACGTCGATGCGAACAAAGACGCTGGCAATGAAACCTCTCCCACACCAAGCGAGAGCCCGGCGGAGACCAATCCCGAGAATCCCACGCCTGAAGATGGCGACGGTCCAACAGAGACTAACCTGGATGATTCATGACGCGGCGTGAAGAAGAGAACGTGGTGGTCGCGAGTCGCTTTCATTTGCCACGTCCGAACATTACCAGACACATGTCGTCGGATTGCGATTGGTCGCCCACGAAACGTTTCACATCGCCCAAAACGTTCTTGCCAAGTTCAAAAACATCGGCAGCCGACGCTGCTACCCGAGATCGCAACTGTTTCAGTCCATAGATTTCGCTGTCCGCGTTCATCGCTTCGCTGATGCCGTCGGTGAACAGTGTCAGCGATTCACCTGGCGCGAGCGGGAAGGTGGTCTGTTCGTAGCGATAGTCGTCTGATACGCCAAGCGGCACGCCGGTGATCACGTCGCCGACCTCTTCAACGTTATTGGTCGAATGCCGCAACAGGGGCGGCATATGCCCCGCGTTGACCAAGGTTACTTCATGTTTGCCGGGGTCCAGAATGGCAGCGACCGACGTCACGAATCGGTCTTCCCAGTCGCCACGGGAAAAACTGCGATTGACCACGTTCAAAGCAGCCGCTGGAGTCGTCTCGCTGATCAAGCCATACCGCATCTCCGCGGAGAGCTTCGCCATGAGCATCGCCGCCGGAACCTCTTTGCCCGACACATCGGCCAGAATGACGGCCAGTCGATTGCCCGGCAACGGGATGTAATCGTAGTAGTCGCCTCCGACGTGCTTCGCCGGTTCGTAAAAGTCAAAGAAATCATAGCCATCGATACGGGGTGGGGCATCTGGCAAGAATCCTCGTTGCACGCGTCTGGCAAGCTGAAGCTCTGAGTCAACCGCCTGCTGACGCAAGGTGTCTTCGTGCAACTGGGCGTTCTCAACGACAATCGCGGCTTGCAGTGCCACGGTCGCCAACACAACCAGATCGTCTTCGCGAAAGCGGCTCCGTTGATCGAGCGTGTCAACTTGTATCACGCCCAAGGCGTTACCATCGCTGTCCACCAGCGGGGCACACATCATCGAACGGATACGAAAATTGGCGATGCTCTGGCTCATGTCGAACCGCGAATCCGAAGCCGCGTCGGCCGAAAGGACCGCCTCGCGAGATTCCATCACCTGATTGATAATGGTCCGGCTAATTCGGGTTTTCTCCTCGTCCGACTCGCGACGGTGTTTAACCGCCTTAATCACGATCGGGGCATCGACACTCTCTCGCAAGATGATGAATCCGCGGTCGGCTTGCATGAAGATTCGGAACAGTGCATCAAGGGTTTTTGCCATCACCTCGTCAAGGTCCAACGATCCCCGCACGGCCTGCATGATGTCGTAGAGCGCCCGCATCTTGACTTCGGGCTTGACCTCCATGCCCAAGCCCGTCTCGGTCGACGAGACCGACACCTTTGCCATGATTGTCGATGGCTTTTCGTGCGTATCGTCGACGAGCAACTGGCCACTGTCCTGCTGAACGGTCGACGTCTTGGCCACGTCGGCAACGCCACCTTGATGGAAGGTGAACAACAAATCACAGATCTTGAGGCGATCCTTGTCCTCCAAACGATGCCGTCCGTGGGTGAGTTGACCGTTGACGAAGGTGCCGTTACGACTGTCGAGATCCTCGACTAGGTGTTCGTCGCCAACGTGCAAGATTTGGGCATGCTGACGACTCACCGCGCCGGCATCCAGCACGATATCGCAGTCGGGATGACGCCCCAGGACCGACCGCTCACGATCCAGAGGAAAAAGCTGGCCTGGATTCTTACCCTTGAGAACTTGCAGTACGGCCATCTTGGTGCTCAAAAACGACGAACGGCCCAACGAGGCTCCACGTGACCTCGAACAACGCGCCAATTCCGCGATCCACGGCTCGAAACGATTGATTCTAAAGGCGTGTTACAACCGTCGTCAACCAACGGAGTTCAAGGGCGATGTCCGTCTCCCAGACCGTCTGGGAAACGCGAATTACCGCGGCTCTTTTCAACGATCTTGACGCTCTTCTTGGGGCGTCGTAGGCTTGGCCGTTGGGTCAAGCGCCCGTGCGGGGACCGTACGTCTTTTCGCTCGGTTCTGACGGCAAACACGATTCGGGGATGGTGTAATGGTAGCACGAATGGCTCTGAACCATTTAGTCTAGGTTCGAATCCTAGTCCCCGAACTTTCGCTAAAACCGGCTCTCCCTCTGAACCAACCGTTGCGGTGCGGTGATTGAGCGACGGATTTGCTGAAGAACGTCGTCTGGCCTTTCCGTGAGCCGAATCTTGGCTGCCTTGCCACGCATGGATCTCCCTCCTGTTGAAGACCGGAGCATAACGCACCGCGGTTATCAAAAGGAGCAGGGTCTTTGGCGTCGATGGAATCAAGGCAGCCTGCGCGACTTGGGAAGCAAAAAGCTGCGAAAAACTAGACAAAGCAGCCCCTTCATGTACCCTCAATTGTGGGTTGCGGCACTAGGGGGGTATTTTTTTCTGGCAAGGGCTTACGTTGATTGTTTTACCATGAGTTTGCTTGGTCCAACGCGATGGCTGCCTGAGCAGTGTTTTCCGGTCTTATCCGATCAAGGGGACACTGGAAAACGCTTTCCACCATGTCCTCGTTCAATGCTTCGTGTGCTGCTAGGCTTCTTGTTGGCCATGAGAATCGTCTCGCTTTCGTGGGAGGCGATCGCTGCTGAACCGGCGACTCCGCCACTTCCCGTTGACCAACTGGCTAAACGGCTGCCGCTGAACGATGTGCCACTGGGACTGCCGAAAAAACCGCCACTACCGCCAGACAACCGCCTCTCGAGAGATCGCGCGAAACTGGGAAGGCGGTTGTTCTTCGACCCGGTACTCTCCGTCGATTGCACGGTAAGTTGCGCTAGCTGTCACGATCCACGACATGGTTTCGCCGGTCCGTTGCCCTTGGCAATTGGCATTGGCGGTGCCCGCGGTCGGCGTTATCCACCCTCGCTGCTGAATCGAGTATATGGGACGACGTTTTTTTGGGATGGTCGGGCCACCACACTCGAAGAACAGGCTCTACAGCCGATCAGCAACCCGAAGGAGATGGGTAGTAATATCGACGAACTTCTCCGTCGACTAGGCGAAGATGCGAACTATCGTGAGGCGTTTGCCGCCGCGTACGAAGGTGGGATCACCGCTGGCAATCTTGCCAAGGCGCTGGCCAGCTTTCAGCGATTACTACTCTCGGGCAATAGTCCCGTCGATCGCTTCGTCGCGGGCGACGTCTCCGCTCTTACGACACGGCAGCGTCAGGGATTGTGGCTCTTCGAGAGTCGCGCGGGCTGTTGGCAATGTCACTCTGGAAAAAACTACACCGACGAGTCGTTCCACAATACAGGCGTTAGCCTGCACAAACAGCCAGTCGATCGCGGACGGTTCGAAGTGACCGCTCGCGAGACAGACCTGGGACGATTCAAGACGCCGTCGCTTCGAAGTGTGGCCCTAACCGCACCGTACATGCACGACGGAAGCCTGCCAACGTTGCGCGCCGTAGTGGAATTCTACAATCGCGGTGGCACGAAGGGACCGAACCTCGACCCGGGGATAAAACCTTTGAACCTTTCCTCGGAACAGATCGAATCGATCGTCTCCCTACTGGAGGCGTTGTCGGGCACTCTGCTAGGAACGAACGACAGCGTGAACGATCCAGAGCGCCGGGCGAGCGAGTAATCACGACGTTGGCAGAACCCTCTCGACCAAAGGTACGATACGCCTTGTTGGCGAATACCGTCGGACGATTCTTGCCACGGGCGTTCCAGGCGACCTAGTTGGCTAGTTGGTGTCGTCCTCGTTGGAAGCCTCGGATTCGAGTTCCGCCAATAAGGTAGTCACGGCATCCTCCATTCCTTTGCCACGCACGCCCTTGTAGCGGATCGTCCCCTTGTGGTCGAGGATACAAATCGTGGGCCATCCGCTGATGTTCCACTGTGTGGCGATGGGACCATTGGTACTGCCGCCGTCCCACCAACTGCGCCAGGTAATCTCTTCCTCTTCCATCACCGTCTTGAGGGCTTCGCGATCTCGATCGCTATTGATGCCCAAAATTGTAAAGGGTTTACCGGCAAGTTCTTTGACGAGCGACCGCTCGTGCGGGTACATGGCCCGACAGGGGCCTCACCAATTGCCCCAGAAGTCGAGCGCGACAACCTTTCCGCGGTAATCACTCAGCTTGAAATGCACGCCGTCGACGTCTTCGCCCTCGATTTCTGGAGCAATTTGGCCGATCGCCAGATGCTGAATTTCAAACAGATCGCGCCCGGCGACGTCGCCCAGGGTTGCTCCACGCCCCGACGCGACATCACCAAATTCGTCAACCACGCGCTGAAACAATATCTCGACTTCCTCCTTGATCGCGTCCTCATCGCTGCTGGCCAGTCGCTTGGCGAATTCCTTGCCGAACTGCCTTTCGACGTACTGCGCGAGTTCAGGGCGGTCGGCTATCTGGCGAAGAATCTGAGCGCTGCTGTTAAGGTATTTCGTCAATGCGTAGCAAGCCTTCCCGCGGACATCCTCGTGTGGACTCTCCTCAAGCAGCTTTCTCAAGAAGCCTTCCGTGCCTGCCGCTTGCGTGTAAATCAACGTCAAAGCCACTTGACCGAGCCGCTTGTCGTCGAGATGATGCTCTGCCAAGATCGCGGTTGCCTGAGCGATCGTCGGGCCGGAACGAACGTTGGAGAGAATCCAGACCAGGGCGTCGACCGCGACAGGATCTTCTGGATGATCGCTGGCCAGTTTTAGAAAACGGTCGGCGAACTTCTCCGGACGTGGATACAGCTCTTGTAAGACTTTCTGCCGTTGTTTGTCTGTCGTTGCCTGGCGATACTCCAGAGTGAACTTCTCCCTGGCAGCAGAGAATTCGTCGACCAGTGCTTCGTACTGCTCCTTGAGACTTGTCTCGGCTGCCTGCTGAGCTTGAGATTTCGCCGGTTCCGTTTCGGTCTCTTGTGCGAACGCCGGCGGCATCCACAAAGCCAGCACCAAGAATAGCACGCTCGAGCGGTACATGAGTTCTGCCTCCAATTCTCAGAATAGGAAGTCGCGAAGTTCCCGGACAAGGCAAGTCGAAGCGAACGACGCACAGCGGTGGTGGTGCCCTTTGCAGCGTCGACACAACCTGTAATGTATCAGTAGCGGGTTCCCAAAGACAAAACTTTTTTGTATCTCGCCACAAGGCTCCTGAAACACTCGTGGCGAGGGCTTTTTCGTGAGCCAGTTCACCATTGGCGACAAGGGGTTCGAACGGGGCTGGAGAACGGCGTTTACTCGCCAGCCGGCGGCTCGAACTCGAAATCTTTCCATTTCATCGGTCGCCGCAGGGCCTCGATGCGAAGAATGACTTCTCCATTGCGAAAAATTCGCACGGTTCCGCTCGATTCGCTGACGGCCACGGCGATGGCTTTTGTCTCGCGGCTGATGGCGGCGGCGGCCCAATGTCGGGCGCCCAGGCCTTTGGTAAGGGTGATGTTCGTCGCGGCGGCGTCCAGATATTGACATGCGGCATCGACGGTACCGTCGGTCGAAACGACAAACGCCCCGTCAAGTTGCGCGACTTCCTTGATTCCCTCTCGCACGCGCGCGCTGCGAAGGTTACGATCCTTGCGATTGTAGCCTTTGACCGGGTCGAACCCCGCGGCGCGGCAATAGGAAATCACCCGACGCGTATCTCCGACGACGAACAACGTGCCGACCGGTTTGCCCTCGCGCCCTTCGTGCCCAATTTCAAGGGCCAAATTGACGACCGTTTGCAATGTCTCCAGCGGAACGCTGGTTTCAAGTTGCCGCAAGTCGCGAACGGTCAACTGCCCCAGTCGATCGTCCAGGTCGATCACGCTCATCGAGTCGATTTCGCCGGGCTCGAACCCGCTGTACAGCGCAATCACCCGGGCGCTCGATTCCAGAAGCTCATCGGCGACGCTCTCCAACAAGGCCTGCTCCAAGCGATCGTAGACGGAACGCCCGGGCAGGTCGATCATCACCCCGGCAAGCTCCGCCTCGACGGCGCTGTCAAGATGTTCTTGGCTGGTGGCTGCCACCAGAAAGCGGGTGCCATCGCTGAGCCATTCATTGCTCAGCTTTCGAAGCCGTGCCCAATCGGCTGCACCGTCGAGCAACATCAATAGTCCATCGGCCTCGCATGAAATTGCAAGTTGTGCGGCCGACGTGAAGATCGTCGTGAAGGCGTCTGTAAATTTGAGCGGAACCATCCGCGTATGTTTCAGGCAAGCGTTGAACGTTCGTAAGCATCAGATTGGCGACCATAATCGCGTCGTGCCACCGCTCATCCTACGGGTTTTGCCGCCGATCGACAATATCTCGCACTCAACTCGCCACAATGCCGCGCAAGCAAAGGTACCCTTGGCGATGCGGTGCCGCCGACAGGAAGTGCTCATGTCGATTATAGCACCGACGGATTGGCTCGGTTCTCACCACGGGCGTTACTTACCACCGATTCGTTGCACCCGTGCTGGCGATTCCGGAATCGCCAGCAGCCGACACACCAACGCCACATCGCCACGGCGCTCGACATCGACCACCAACGTCACGACGTGCCGTCCGCGCTGCAATTCTAGCACGACACGCTCCGCGACGGCGACCGGTTCGCCATCGACCCAGAGGGAAAGCCCATCAGGCATATTGAAACCCAACGCGAATTTACCAGGTGTCGAGACGACCAGCTTGAATTGGACCGCTACGATAACCGGCACGTCGCCACGGGATTTGATTCTCGGCAGATCGTCAATCGGCAACTCCCCGGAAACAAGACTGTAAGCCGGACGCCACGAAAGGGAGGCACTTGCCGTGGCGGTCATCTGAAAACTTCCATGACGCAACGCATGTTCATTTTCTTTGCTGGCCATCAAGACTCGCCACGTGCGGACCATCGGCTGGTTGGCGACCGCGAAGTCACCCGGCTTTCCCAGAACGGACAAGAAGCGAATCAGGTCGACCAATTCGGCGTGCGTTAACGATTCGACCAAACCGACCGGCATCATCGATCCTCCCATCGATTCTTCCTCGATCGAGTCGGTCGGAATCGTGGTCTCGTGATCTTCCGCGTCACGCAACACCAGTTCTTGATCGTCGCGACGAACGGGGATGCCCGTCACGATCCGACCCTCGTCGGTTTCGACAATCATCGAATGATAGCCTTCTTTCACGGCTTTCCCCGGCACCAGGAGCGACTCAACGAGATAGTCAATCTGAGCGCTGGCGCCGATGCTCGATAGATCGGGGCCCACGCGCCCTCCCGATCCGGCGATGGCGTGGCACTTCAAACACGCCAGATCATCGCGACGAAACACTTGCTGCCCACGCGACGGATCACCCCGTGCGAGCACATCGCTGACCAGTTGTTTGACTTCTTCGGCGGTGGGAGGAGTGGCTGGAGAGCCAAGACCGCCGGAGCGAGCAAGGGCTTCTTCCAACGCGCGATGATCACGGGCGGTCGAACGGACAGCGCGCAGCGCAAGTTTGACGATATCAGCCGGCAATGTCTTCTCGGAAAGGGCCTCGACGAGCGCTTCCGGGCCACCCTTGCGTTGCAAGAACGCCGTGACGACATTGGTGGGATTCGCGGTTTTCGCGTCGGCTAACCAGTCGACGGCTTGTCGTGCGGCCACCTCGATGTCGAGTGTGGTCAAATGCTCCACCGCCAGCTTGCGTATGTCGAGGTCTTGATCGTTCTGGCACAATTGAACCAGCGTGTCACGAGCGTCACTTCCGCCAAGCCACGTCAAGCCATCGATCGCGGCGCGGCGAAGTGACAAGTCAAGCGAACCATCCAACGCCATCCGGCTCAATGCATCTCGCGAGTCTTCCAATTTCCATGCCCCGATGGCGCGCGCCGCCGCTGCCGTAAGCGACGGTTCGTCGGAGGAGAGCAATTCGACCACCATGTGTCGATCGCCCGAGGGCTGTACGCCGCGTGTTCTAGCCGCTTTGACCAGCGCATTGAGTAATCGCGCTCGCTGTTGCACATCGCTCGGAGCGTCTTTGTCCAGAACAAGCGCGAGCACCGAAGCCAACTGTTCCGCATTCCCCAACGAAGCGACAAGCGACAGGACCGCCTCTTGTCTCTCGGGGGGAATGCGTCCCTCGGCCACAAGTTTTAACAGCGGATCGACCACCGCTGGCGAATCGACCGCTCGCAGAGCGAACTCCAGGTGTTCGGGATTCAAAGCGAGATTGAATTGCCCCTTCTCCAGCGCCGGCAGCCAACTTCGTTTCAGCTCTCGCGCGGTCAACCAGAGAGCGTAGTCCAGGAATTGATCGACGGGCCGGTCGAGCGCTTCCAGGGCGATCTCCATACTTTGTGGCTCTTGAATCACCGCCAGCGTTCGCACGGCTTCCAGCCGCACCCGGGGGTGATCGTCATCAACCGCACGCGCCAAGAGTTCCAATGGGTTATCGAGCCGTGGGTGCCAGTATTTCACCACACGAACCGCCGCGGCGCGTACGCGTGGATCGCCCGCGACGAGGAGCGATTCGAGCAAAGCCGGTTCAACAATGTCTAGCGATTGATAGGTCCACAACGCTTCGAGGCGATGATGCTCGTAGCCACTCTCCGCGGGGTCCAACGCGAGGGTCCAACGCGTCAACGCGGGAAGAATCTCGTCGCCCCGTTCGCGCAGCACCCGTTTGGCTTGCTGCCGCGTCCAACTCTCGGGCGACTTCAACCGATCGAGCAACTCCGATGTCGACACCGACACCAGTTTCGGGCGCTCAACCAACGGGTGGTCCGTGCGTGTGATGCGCCAGATCCTTCCGTGAACGTGATCCCGTCTTGGATCGCGGAAGTCGACCTCGCCATGTTGGATAATCGGGTTGTACCAGTCGGCGATATAAATAGCCCCATCGGGACCCTGTTTGATATCAACCGGGCGAAAGGCAACATTGGAGGAACCGACCAGGTCGGGCATTTGCTGTGCGGCGAAACCTGCTCCGTCGTCGGAGAGAACGAAACGACAGACTCGGTTCGCGCGAAAATCAGCCGTGAGAATGTTGCCTTGCCAGTCGTCCGGGAGCTGTCGACCATCGACGATCTCCGCGCCGCAATATTTCGGACTTCCGGGATTGAGCCCCGAGAGGAACCGCGTTGCCCCAACCGCCGTGACATAGCTTGCCCCGGGCAGTAGATAATTGATCCCCTGACCGCCGGCGCCGTCGGTTTCAAAGGATTGGCCCCACCGATCAAAGGCATGGCCCCAGGGGTTCACGAATCCACGAACGAAGACGTTCAGTTCGAGCGATTCAGGCCGAAATTGCCACACACCGCCGCCGTTGAGCCGGCGGACTCCCCAAGGGGTCTCGAGATGGCTGTGAATGTAGATCGATTGATTGAAGTACAGCATTCCGTCGGGACCCCACCGCAACGTATGCAGAATGTGGTGGGTGTCTTCGGTTCCAAAACCCGAGAGCACGACCCGGCGGCGATCGGCAACACCATCGTCATCGGTATCGGACAAGAAAATCAGTTCGGTGCTGTTGGCCACATAAACTCCGCCGTCGCCGGGAGCAATGCCGGTGGGAATGAGAAGACCTCGCGAGAAGACGGTCGAGCGCTCGGCAACTCCGTCCCCATCGCGATCTTCCAACAGCAACACCTTGTCGTCGGCCTTATGGCCGGGAGTTATATGCGGATAGGTGCTCGAACTGGCAATCCACAGTCGCCCTTGCGGGTCGAAGTTCATCTGAATTGGCGAAGCGATTGCCGGGTCGGACGCATACAGGCTGATCTCGAACCCATCGGCGAGTTGCAATTCGCTAAGCTCCCGCTTGGGATCGGGCTTGGGGATGTCTTTCAAATCACGCTGCGCAAACGTTGGTGCCACGTGAAAAACAATCAGCACCGCAAGCGACACGGCTGAAATACGCCTTGATCCACGCAGAACGGATTCCGTCGCCGCATGACGAAATCCACTCGGCGAAGTGCGGGCGAAGCGGGTTCGGAAGCGAGAGGAGGCAGGAGAATTCATCGGCTCACCTCGCTTTGCTTCGATAATTCGTAGCGATGTTCCACCGGACGCCGCAATCCGACGATCTCCTTCTCGCTCTGGGCGATCAGCGGATCGAACTGCACGACTTCAGCGGCATTGTTGCCTTGTTCATGTTTACGAAAACCGAATAAGTAAGTCGTGTTCTGTGGCCGCCAACGGTAGAAAAAGAGCTTATTCTTTTGAAGGATCGCCTGTCGCAGTTGTTCCGTCGCCGCGAACTCCGGGCCAGCGGTGATTGCCACGCCCTTGTTCCATTGGTTTGCCGTGGCGGTGCAACAAACTTGGTCGTCGATTTTCAACCGGTAGTTGCCGGGATTCAGCCCCGTTACCTTCAACTCTCGTTGGGGCGGGCCCGATCGGTAGGAGAGCAAGGCTGCGTGTGGATTGGGAAGAGACGGCAGCGTTTTGTCCAGGGCGATCCATTTCAGCATCTCACCGGCATGCGACGCATCGCGAATTTGGGTGCCGCTCGTCTCCACGACGCGACCGTCGGCTGCCAGCGTGACACGCCAGTTGGGTAGCGCGGTCGGATCGCTTCGGGCGATGACTTCCGCGGCACGCCAGTAGCCATACGCATTGAGGTGCATCCCATTTTCGGTAAGCGGCACCGACGGTTGGGCAATCGCCCGAACCGAAAGAACGGGGTCCAATTCGATCCATCCGCAGGCCCGCTGTTTGGCGATGTTACGCATTGTGTTTGCATAGATTCGCAGGTTGCGATTGTGTGGCACGGGATCGGGAAGCGGCCGTCCAAGGTCTTCGTGCCGAATGGGGGAGAGCAGCACGACCCGTGCTCCGGTCGCGCTGAGCACGTCCAACAGACGTTGAATCCCGACGACGAACCTTGGCAGTCCCGCTCTACCGGCAAAGGCTTCGTTGCCCCCATACCCGACAAAGATCAGCGTCGGTCGCGCCGCGTTGACGGACTCCTTGAGTCGTGCGAAACCCTCGGTCGGCGTGTCGAAACCTGCCCGCGATTCCGCCCAAACGGTGTCTCCGCTGTAGCCAAGATTGCGAAAAGTAATCTTGGCATCGGGATGCGTGAGCGTGAGCAGAGTTTCGATCAGGCCGTATTGCGCGGCGCGTTCGATGAGTGTATTGCCTACAAAGACGACACGATCACCGTCTTTAAGCTGAAACACACTCGACCCGGCCGGCTCAGGGTCCGCGGCAATGCCAAGAAGCAGCGAGACCGTGATTCCAGCTAGTTGCAACATGCGTGACAATCCTCTTGTTGGGTGATGGTCCTTGGTGGGATAGGAGGGGTGAAGATCAAGAAACTCTATTCTACACTCGAGCGCGACCCGCTACGGCTGATGACTGAAGCAGCTTGGCGGAGTATCGACGCGCATCGTAAACAACCAAGCATCGGATTGTTATTCAATAGGCCCTTGGACGCCGCCGCTCATCAGTTGGGCTTCTTCATCACGGCTGATGAGAATCTCTGGCCGATAGCCACCGCGCGAACGATCGTAGAGCACGATGCCACTAAACAACACGATCAAGATACAGGGCAACACGCTGACCCAACGAAAGGCCATCTTGAACCCCGTTGCCTCGGCAGCCGTGACTTGATCGCGTTCGGCAAGCGAGTTGTTCAATG
>Ga0114931_10001346_pt1 | contig 31427 bp, 26 predicted proteins | sample 2SBtaG_FD_89579 | JGI IMG/M metagenome (GOLD analysis project Ga0114931, IMG submission 89579) | Deep subsurface microbial communities from Kolumbo volcano to uncover new lineages of life (NeLLi) - 2SBTROV14_V59a metaG | ecosystem: Environmental > Aquatic > Marine > Volcanic | place: Kolumbo...
GAGGCTCGGCGAAGCCGAGGGGGCGCTGCTGCGCCCCCAACAAACGCTGCTAGTCCCGCGTTGCGCGGCGCAGCCGCGCGTGCGAAGCACCCATCGCTTCGATGGAAACGCGGGACTAGCCCGCGCGCAGCTTGCCGCCGTAGTCGACGTACGTCTGTCTCGCGGGCACGCTGGACAGCGCCTCGGCGCGCTCGGCGACGGGGGGCAGCTTTTCGCCCTCGCCGAGAACGAGCGCGGTGAGGCGGCCACCGTACACGCAGCCGGTGTCGAGGCCGGTCGCGTGCGGGTGCAACTGCGGCGCGAGGCGCGCGTTGTGACCGAACACGACGTGCGGCCCTCCGACGTAGCGCGCCCCCCAGGGCGCGCCGCCGAAGCGGTGCGACGGGATGCCCTCGGCGTCGATCGTGCGGATGTGCGTGAGCAGCCAGGGGTCCTGCTCGTCGAAGGGAACGCCGGGCACGACGCCCGCGTGCACCACCCGCAGATCATGTTCCGGCAGATCGATCGAGAGCGGCAGCGACTCGAGCAGAGCCCAGTCCGCCCCGTCGAGCTCGTCGAACACGCGCCGGTGCGCGGGCCCGAGCCGCGGCCCGGGCTCGCCGCGCGAGCGCGCGTCGCGTGCCGCGAGCAGGCGCTCTTCGTGGTTGCCCACCACCGAGCGGGCGCCGAGCTCGCGCAGACACCGCAGCACTCGCCGCGAGTCCGGCCCGCGCGCCACGAGATCCCCCACGAAAACCAGCTGGTCGCCGTCGCCCACAGCAAGCTGCTCGAGCAGCGCGTCGAGCTCGGCCGCACAGCCGTGGACATCACCGACGATCAGGGCGCGACCCATGTAAAGAACCTAATTGTATGAAAATACTTGTCAAATCAACCCGGCACTGGCGCTGGTGCAGAAAGCCATGAAAATCCCTGATCATGGTATCCCACGCGGGGCTATCCTCGCTCGCCCGGGCACCGCAAGGGTCCGGAGCGCTTGCGGTTTTGGCCGCGTGCGTGATAGCCGTCGACCAGTTCGACAACGTGTCAGGGAGAAAATGAGCATGCCCGTCCGCGTCCGCTCTGTGGCCACCTCGGCCGTCGTCGCTGTCCTTGCCCTTGGGCTCACCGGCTGTGACCGGAACGAGATCAAGTACAAGCCCAAGCCCGCCGCGAGCGGCGCCAAGGCCAACATGCCGGCAGTGCCGAACGTGCCGCAGAAGCCCATCAAGAAGGGCGATGCGTACACCGTGTGGGGAGCGAGCTACTACCTGCGCAGCCGCGTGCACCACAAGGAAGTGGCCGACAAGAAGCTCAGCATCAGCGGGTGGATCGTCAAGACGAACCTGCCCCAGGCGCCCAAGTGCGCGGTGCACAAGACGGGCAAGGCCGACCCGGACAACTGCAACCCGCCCATTCCGGCGTTCTGGATCGGTGACACCAAGGACGCCAAGCTCGAAAACTGCATCAAGGTCGAGGGCTGGGCGTCCAACTTCGCGCAGATCTACGACGCCATCGAGAAGTACAAGAAGGTGAAGGACGAGGACAAGGGTCCCGACGAGCCGGTGCAGGACGAGCTGTGGGCCGTGCCCCTGCCCTACCCGCTTCCGGTCAAGGGAGCCGAGGTCACCGTCACCGGACAGTACTCCACGACCTTCACGCGTTCGTCGACCGGTACCGAGGCGGACCCGATCATGGGCCTCATGACGTACCAGAAGGTAGACTACAAGACGAAGCCGGCCGACAAGGCGACGCTCCCCGGCATGAAGGACGACTGACGCGGCCGCAGGGCGGCGCGTACGTGGTAGCGCCGCCCACGTGTCGGACCTACCCTGCTCTCGCGTGCAGGGAGACCAACGAGTCCACCGACGGGCGGCGTTTGTGCTGCTCGCGGCGCTGCTGGCGCTCGCCGGCTGCGTGAAGAAGCCGTATCCGACGCATCGGCCCGTCGTGGCAAACGTCGATCTCCAGAACGCGGGCTCGGTAGACAACGACGACGTGCTCGAAGGGCTCGCGACCGCGAAGTCGCCGCGCTTCCTCGGCATCTGGGACGGCGTGGTCTTCGACTACGCGGTCTACGACAAGACGCTGCTCGCCAAGGACCTGCAGCGCGTCGAGCGCTACTACCAGCGCCGCGGCTGGTACGAGGCCAAGGTCACCGCCACGCGCGTCTGGTACCCGGGCCCGGGCGACCGGCACCACGTCAAGGTGCAGATTCGCGTCGTACCCGGACCGCGCGTGGTGATCGGAAGCGTCGGGATCCACGGTCTCGAGCGCCTGCCGATCAAGATCGCCACCAAGGCCTATGCCGCCGGCACGGACCTCCTGGACGTGAGGTCGCCGTTCGAGGAGGACGCGTTCAACGCGGCCAAGAAGGCCGTCGGGGACACGCTGGCGGACAACGGCTACGCGTTCGTGAAGGTCGATGCGCACGCGAAGATCGATCTGGAAAAGCTCCAGGCCGACATCGAAATCGACGTGAAGCCCGGACCGGCGGCAAGCTACGGCAAGGTGAACATCATCGGCCTGAGGGAGATCCCGGAAGGCCCGGTCCGCGCCAACCTGAACCTCGAAGAGGGCGAGCCGTACTCGCACGCCGACCTGCGCGAAGCCCAGGACGCGCTCATCAACCTGGGCGTGTTCGCCAGCGTGGACGTGCGCCAGGACACGACCAAGCCCGAGACGCAGAAGGTGCCGATCACCGTCGTGGTGCGCGAGAGCACGCTGCGCACGCTGCAGCTCGGCGGCGGCATCCAGGCGGACGTGCTGCGCCTGTCCGGGCATCTGCGCATCGGCTGGGAAGACCGGAACTTCCTGGGGGGGATGCGCGATTTCTCCATCGACACGCGCCCCGGCGTCACGCTCTTCCCGGCCAGCCTCTACCAGCTCGACAACCTGGGCAAGGGCATCAAGCCGGTGCCCGAGAACTACCTGCGCGCCGAGCTGAGACAGCCGTCGTTCATCGAAGGGCGCACCACGGGCTTCATCGCCAGCGAGTTCAACGTCTACCCTCTCCTGTACCCGGACATGAGCGTCGATGACCGCATCATCGGCTACCTCGAGATCAAGGCCTCGGCCGGCGTGGAGCGCGGCTTCTTCGGCTACCACCTGTACGTCACGCCTTCGTACAACTGGCAGTCCGATCGCCCGTTCATCTACCCGAACAGCATCGCGCAGGACAAGCCGGACGGCCTCGATCCGGTGCAGGTATCGTTTCCGGAGCTAGTCACGCATCTGGACTTCCGCGATGACCGCATCCAGCCTACCGCGGGCTTCTACCTGACCAACTCGCTGCAGGTGGCGGGGTACATCTTCGGAGGCACCGTCAGCGACGTGCGCATCCGCCCCGAGGCGCGCATCTACCTGCCGATGACCCGCTCGCACAGCGTGGTGCTCGCGGTGCGCGCGGCCGTCGGGCTCTTGTTCCCCCACGACTACGGCAGCTCGCTGAATGATCCGTCGCTCGACCCGTACGACCCGTCGGTCGTGCGCGATCAGCACAAGCTCCTGTTCCGCGCGTTCTATTCTGGCGGTCCCAATTCGAACCGGGGCTATGCGTACCGGGAGGTCGGTCCGCAGGGCCCGCTCGACTTCCTGGTTCCAACGGGAGTGAACTGCTCGCTGTCGCGCACCGGCCCCAGCGGTGCCATCACGACACTCAGCTACGACCAGCTACCGGCGCAGTGCATCCGACCGTTGGGCGGGCTGACGCTGTGGGAAGCGTCGCTCGAAGTCCGCTTCCCCATTGCCGGTCCGGTCCGCGGCGCGACTTTTCTCGATTCCAGCGACGTCACACGTAGAGTGGCCGATATCGCCTTCAACGCGCCGCACCTGTCGACAGGCCTCGGGCTGCGCTACACCACACCTGTGGGGCCGTTGCGTTTCGACGTAGGCTGGCGGCTGCCAGGGCTCCAGGTCATCAGCGGCACGCGCAACGAGGGGACACCGGGCACGACGTTCGGGCTGCCGATTGCCCTCGATATCGCGCTGGGAGAGGCCTTCTGATGCCGCGGCGCCCCGCTACGCGCCGACTGCTCCGGGTGGTCGGCCGGGTGCTCGCCGCGCTGGGGCTGCTGGTCACGTTCCTGTCGGCGACGCTGGCCGGGCTCCTGCTGCATCTGGATCTGCCGGCCGGGCGGCGACTCGCAGCACGCGCCCTGTCACAGCTGCTCGGCGATCTGTTCGAGGGCCGGGTCACCATCGGGCGCTTCGATGACATCGATCCGTACTCCGTCACCGCAAGCGACGTGGAAGTCCGCGACCCACAGGGAAACCTCGTACTCGAGGTGTCGGAGCTGCGCGCGAAGGCGGACCTGCCCGCCATCGCGGAGAAGGTGCTCTGGGGCGGGCAGAAGCTCGACATCGTGATCCCACACGTGCGGCTCGAGAAGGCCGAGGGCAACATCCTTCCCGATCCGGTGACGGGCATCCCCAGCATCGCCGCCGCCTTCACCCCCGTGGTCCGGCCAAGCAAGCCCGGCGCCAAGCCGTCCGGTCCGCCACGGCAAATCCGCGTCTGGCTGCCGCACATCGAGATCGGACGCGCGTACGCGCGCGGCACGGTGGGCGGACTACCGACGCTCGAGACCGAGCTTGCGCAGGTAACGGGCTCGGTGCTCGTGACCCCGAAACGCGTCGCGGTCGACGTGTCGCGCTTCGGCACCGTCGTGCGCGGGCTCGCTGGCACCGATGCGCGCGGCACGGGCACGCTGCACATCCGCGAGCCGGGAGCCGTCTGGACCTCCTTCGACGGCTACTTCGGCAACGTCGAGTTCGGCGCCTTCACGCGCGTCGACGGCAATCGCATCACCGCAACCCTCGATCTGCCGCGCGCCAGGCCCGCAGCCATGCGTGCGCTGTGGCCCGACTGGCCGCTGAAGGAGGACGCGACGGCGCATCTGGAAGCGCGCGGCAAGTTGCCGGATCTCCAGACGAGCGCGACCTTCAACGTGGAAGGATCGCACATCACTGCCAAAGGTCCGCTGCGGCTGGCCGGCACCGTCGGCGCGAAGCTCGACGTGCGGGCGCGCCACGCGAACATCCAGGCGCTTTGGCCGAGGGCACCCGCCACGGACATCTCCGCCGACACGTCCCTCGACATCTGGAACAACAACGGACAGGTCGTCGTCGACGTGAACGGCACCACGCAGCCCACGCGGATCGCCGACCAGCCCGTGCCGGCCGTAGACGTGACGGGCACGTTCAACGAGAAGGGCTTCGGCGGCAAGGCGACCCTGCACGAGCACGGCCTGCCGATGAAAGTCGCTTTCTCGCTGCACCCCGACGGAGCGATCGATCTCGACGCCCAGTCGTCCGGCTTCAGCATCCAGGGCACGCCACGCCTGAGGCAGTACACCGACGCGCGAGGACGGGCACAGATGCGGGTCAAGGCGCGCATCGAGCACGATCACCTGGACGCCTATCTGACGGCGGATGTGAACGACTTCGCGCTAGGCGACGTCAAGCTCGGGCACGGACAGCTGAACGGCCACGCCTCGGGTCCGCTCGCGAAACCGGACAAGCTCGACATCAACGCCCATCTGTCGGGCCGCGACATGAAGGCGGGAATGTTCGGGTTCGACCATGTCGACGCAAGCGCGCGCGGTCCGGTCGTAGCGCCCCACGTGGAAGCCTCGCTCAAGGACCGATTCGGCCCTACCGTCGACGCCTCCGCCACGGTGCCGACCCGCGGACCGACCCGGGTGCGGCAGCTTTCACTGGAAGTGAAGCGGGGCAGCGCGAAGCTGCATGGCAAGGTCGCCCGGCTGGACCTTTCCAAGGGTAACATCGAGGTCAAGGATCTCCGCCTGTCGGGGGCCGGAGGCGAGCTTCACGGCTCGGCACGCATCCGGCCCAGCTCGCTCGAGATCCACGCCGACGGCAGCGGCCTGGATCTCGACGAAGTCACGCAGGCGCTTGGACTGCCGCGCGGCACCGTCGGCGGCAGACTCGGCATCCATGCCAACGTGGTGTCCAGCAAGAAGACCTCGAGCGGCGAGGTGCGCATCGCACTCGGCCATGCCTCGATCATGAACTTCGGCGGCATTTCGGGACTGATCAACGCCAAGCTCGACGACGGGGCTCTCGACGGCGACGCATCGGTGCTGGTCAAGGACATCGGCGCGCTCGGCGCACAGTGGGAGACGACGCTCGCCGGCCCCATCCAGAAGGTGTCGTCGTGGCGCGACATGATCGGCCAGACCGAGCTGCAGTTCAGCGACGTGAACCTCGCGGGGCTCGAGCACGTACTGCCGAAGAGCCTCCACGTCGACAAGGTCACCGGACGCGCTTTCGGCCAGCTGCGCGTCGACCGCAACGTTGCTGCGGCGCTGCCCAGCTTGTTCGCGGTCGCCGGGACCAAGAGCCTCGACGTCGTGCGCAGCGTGCCCGGCGACAAGCCGGAGCACATCCAGGGCGTCGACGTGCAGCTCGGCGGACAGATCAACGGCGGGACAGGCGACACCACCGGCACCGTCCGGCTCATCTACGAAAACACGGTCCTCGCTGCGGCCAGCGGCACACTCTCGGCCGATCTCCAGCGCGCGGTCCGTGCACCCGGCGAGCTCGCCGAGCAGCTGATGCACACGCCCATCACAGGGGTGCTCAGTGTGCCGGATCGCGGGCTCGACGCCCTGCCGGCTCCGCTCAGGCCACGGGGCGTCAGCGCAGTCGTCGGCGGGCGCGTCAGTGTCGAGGGCACGCTCCGGAGCCCCACGTTCAGCGCGCATGCCACGGCCCGGCGCATCTCGTTCACGAGCAGCCGCTACGCGATGCCTTTCGACCTCGACATGACCGCCCAGTACATCCAGAAGACCGGACGTTTCGGCGGGACCAGCCAGGTGCTCGCCGGCAACCACCGCCTGGCACTCCTCACCGCGCAGGGTACCGCCCGCTGGGAGGATCTGTTCGGAGACGTGCCGGAGAACAAGCCACGCTGGACGGGCGGCGTGCAGCTCCTGCTCGATGGCCTGCCGCTGCGCGTGCTGCCGCCGCTCGCCGACAGCCACGTGGCGGGGGAGCTGTTCGGCTCGGCGGCACTGCAGCGCCAGAGCGTGTTGCCGCAAGTCGCTGCCAACGTGGACGTGAAGAACGCCAACATCGACATGATCCCCGTCGGCGATGGACGCGCGACCGTGCGGTCGAACGGCGAGGCGCTGAACGCGACGCTGCACTTCGACAACAACGAGGGCAGCCTGGACGCCCAGGCGCACGCCGCGCTCGGCTGGGAGGGCGTGGTGCCGAGCATCGACGACAAACGGCCGGTGCGCGTCGACGTGGGCGCGCAACACTTCAACGCGGTCGTGCTCTCCCCGTTGCTCGGCGATGTGCTCAGCGAGCTCAGCGGCGACATCGATGCCCGGCTATCGGCCGTGCTGTCCCAGGAACCTGACCCGGAGCACCCCAAGAAGAAGCGCTGGACAGGGCAGGTCAGCGGCAAGGCCGACATGCAGCACGGCGTGGTGCAGATCGCCGCGCTCGGCATGCGTCTGTCCGACGTCGCGTTCACCGCGTCCGCTACTGGTCGCGGGCGGCGCACCGTGATCGTGATCCCCCGCGCCACGGCCAAGTCCCGCTCCGACCAGCGCAACATCGCGGCGAGCGCGAAGCTCTACATGGATGGTCTGAGGCTGGACCGCGGCGCCGCAGCGGTGAACCTGGGAACCGCGCAGAAGGGCGTGCCACTGATGACCCAAGGCGTGCAGCTGGCGTCGGTGACGTCGAAGGCGCCGGTCACGGTGACCCTGCACCGGGTTCCCCAACGAATGCTGGTGAACGTCGAGGTGCCGGACGCCGTGGCGAAGCTACCGCGCGCCACCTCGCGGGACGTGATCGCGCTCGACGGCAACCCCGACATCGAGCTCCTGCAGCCACTCGGCGAACCGGTAGAGCACCGCAGCGGCCAGGCGCTCCCCTGGAACATCGTCTTCAATCTCGGCAAGGTGCGCGTCATCCGCAACGACATCGAGGTGCCGATCACTGGCCAGCCTGTCGTCGACATCGGCGAGAAGGCGGAGGTCAAGGGCTACGTCGCGCTGGAGCCGGGCGGGCGCGTGCCGGCGCTCGGCAAGGTGTTCATCGTCGATGGAGGACGGGTGACGTTCGACACGGGCGATTCGTCGAACCCGCATGTGGACGCGACGGCGAGCTGGCGATCGCCGGAAGGCACGACCGTGTATGCGAAGTTGCAGGGGACAGTCAAGGACGCCAAGCTCCGGCTGAGCAGCGATCCAGCGATGCCCGAACCAGAGATCATGGCGCTGTTGCTCGGTGGTCCAGCGAGCCAGGGCGGGATGGAAGCGGGCTCGAGCGGGCAGCAAGCCCAGGCGATCGGCGTCGGCGCCGCGGCGCTCGGTTTCAACGAGTTGTTCTCGGAGACGCCACTCGGAGCGGTCCAGTTCCGCACCAGCACGCGCGAGAACCGCTACACGTCCACCTCGAACCCCGCCTACACCGCTGCGGTGCGCATCAGCGACGAGGTGTGGCTCGAAGGTACTTACGAGCAGGGCGGCGCCACCGGTGCCGGCGCGGGCGAGCCCAACGCTTCCGGGGCCAGCAAGGCCGCCTTCAGCGCCGCCCTCGACTGGCGCTTCCACCGCAACTGGTCGCTGCGCACCGAAGCCGGCACCGCAAGCACGGCCATCGACCTGCTCTGGCACTATCGCTACTGAGCGGGCTCGAGGCGGGGGCGCCCGCTACAACTTCCGCGCGCTCGCGCAGCCCACGTTGAGCGCGACCTCGAACTTGCCTTCCGACCAGTACTTGTCGACGGCGTCGCGGACGTAGTCGAGGGGCTTGGACAGATCCTCCACCTCGAGGGACGCCTGGAGCTCCGGAATGACGAGCAGCCGCGAAACGGGGTCCTCCATGAACGCGCGGCCGCTGTCGAACGTGAGCTCGGTCGCGCGGATCTCGACGTCGACGTCGTCGAGACCGGCGTCCTCCAGCTCCTCGGACAGGGTCTCGATGGTCGGGCGGGTGGACATGGCGTCCTCCACGGCCTTGCCGACCTCGCCCTCGTCGTACTTCAGCGCATACTCGCGCAAGAGGTCGCCGATCTCCTGGAAGGAGCCTCGCAGGGGCAGCGCGATCAGCGCCTGGCCACCGGCGTACAGCACGCGCTCCATCTCGCGGAAGAGCGCGAGCCGCTGCTCGCCGCTGCCGACGGGGTGCAGGTTCAAGGCGTGAGAGAAGCTGGCAGCTTCGAGCGACGTCGGCAGCTCTTCAGCCTCCAGATACTCGATGGGAGGATCGCCGAGCAGCGCGGCCTTGTTGCGGGCCAGCTCCAGCGCCGATTCGGAAGCGTCCACGCCGACGATGCTGGAGCCCTCGACCTTCTCGTACAACTGGCGGTCGGGATAGCCGATGCGACAGCCAATGTGGGCGATGCGCGCCGCCTGGCCCGACAGCAGGAGCTCGATGGCCAGCTCGCCGAACAGAGACAGGTAGCGCGGGACCACGAACGTCTCCATGACCGCGGCATCCGCGGGCGCGAGCCTGTCCACCGGAATCTTCACCACGAACGGAGCTATCAACCTACAGGGCCGGAATCAATCCATTCCTTCCCGGCAGCCGGAACGGCAGCTCTGGAGCCGGAATCGACGCCGTTCCGGGCGAGCCGGAATCGACCGGGGCCGCCGGCGCGTTACACTCGCACTGGTGCAGCCCATCGTCCGAGCCGCCGTGGTCGCCGCCGCGCTGTCAGCGCTGGTACGGGTCGCCGCGGGCTCCGCGGCCCCCGCCCAGGCGCGGCATACGGCCGGGCAAGGCGCCCCGGCCGGCGGCGACTCGCTGCCCAGCCTCTGCCCCCCCGGAACGCTGCCCGACAACGGCGTCTGCATCCCCGTCCCGAACGGCCAGCCCGGCGGCGCGGCGCTCCAGGCCGAGCAGAACGGCCACCACGAGCGCAGCGGCCACTGGCGCGTGTACGACCAGATCCCGCGGCGGCCGGACCGCCCCGCCAACTACCGGCGCTACCGCTACCCGGTACCCCCCGAGCCCGGACAGTCGCTGGTCATGAGCGGCTACGACCTGGACCGCCCCGACTACGAGCAGCGCCGGGGCCCCGGGCTCAAGGCCGTCGGCCACGGCGGCATCGATCTAGCCGAGCCGCGCGGTACGCGAGTGCGGCTCGTCGATCTCGCCCACCAGGTCGGCAACGCCGAGGTGCTCTACGTCGGGCCGCTGTTCGGCAACACGCTGGTCACGCGCCACACGCTGCGCGAAGGCGGGCACCTGCGCGAGTACCTGGTGCTGTACGGCCACCTGCAGGGTCCCGCGCCAGGCCTGACGAAAGGCATGACGGTGAAGCAGGGCGCGCTGCTCGGCTTCGTCGGCGACTCCGGGTCCGCCGGCGTCGTGCACCTGCACCTGGAGGTGCGCCGCGTCCGCCAGGGAGAAAACCCCGCCGACTTCAAGCCCCGCGAAATCGTCGAAAACTCCCGCACCGTCGTCTGCGACCCGCGCAACGTACTTCCGCTGCACAAGTAGCGTGTGGCGCGCCGGATTCAAGCGATCGCAGTCGCGTATGCCGGAAACTCCTGCCACTCGACGTGCCCGCTCAGTGCCAGTGCGGTCGATCGCCTCGAGAGCCGAACAGCGAGACGAACAACGCATGACAATGACCTCCTGCCCGCCGTAGCGAGCTCGTCCCAAGCCGCGCCGAGCTGCACTCGCGCCGCGCACCGCCGTGCATGTCCCCTCCGGCCGCGCGCGGCGCGCGGAGCGCGGCGCGTCAGGCCTTGGAGGGGACCGCAGGCGCGCAGGCCCGCAGGGCCGAGCACCTGCGAGGGGAGGCAACCTACGGCACCAACTTGTACCCGAAGCCGTACACCGTAAGAATGTGCTGCGGCTTGTCCGACCGCCGCTCGAGCTTCTTCCTCAGCTTGACGATGAAGTTGTCGATGGTGCGATTGGTCGGATTGGCGTCGACGCCCCAGATCTTGTTGAGGATCTCCTCGCGGCCGACGGGCTGGCCCTGGCGCTCGTACAGGAGACGCAACAGCTCCACCTCGTAGAAGGAAAGGTTCTCGGGCTGCTTGCCGGCGCGCTGCACAGTGTGGGTGGTCACGTTCACGCTGGCGCCCCCCACCTGGAAGATGAGGACTTCCGACGGGCGGTTGGCACGGCGGAACAGCGCCCGGATGCGCGCGATGAGCTCGCCCACGCTGAAGGGCTTGGTGACGTAGTCGTCTGCGCCGACGTCGAGCCCGCGGATCTTGTCCGCTTCCTGGCTGCGCGCAGTCAGCATGATGATGGGCATGAAGGCGTCGTAGCGGCGCAGATCCTTGCACACCTGGTAGCCGTTCACGTCGGGCAGCATCAGGTCGAGCAGCACCGCGTGCGGCCGCTCCTGCCGCGCCATGTGCACGCCCTCCTTGCCGGTGCCAGCCGTCACCACCCGGAAGCCTTCAAATTCCAGCGCGTCCTTGAGCCCGAGCGCGATATGCGGCTCGTCCTCGACGACCAGGATGGTCTTGCGGGGCTCCACCACGCGCCATCGTAGATCAACGCCGGGATATCAGGAATCCCCCGCTGGATGATGCCCGACGTCAACGCGTGACCCACAAAGCACGCGGGGCGGCGCGCTGGATGTCCAGCGGCCGCCCCTTCGCGGTGGGTGCCGGCTCAGCCTCCGGTCTGGAACGTCGCGCCGGCGCAGGCGATGAACACGTTGGCGCCGTCGGTCGGCGTCTTCGTGTCGGCCCCGACGAAGCGCAGCAGGCGCTTCTCCGTTTCCGGGCACTGGCTGATGAACTTGCCGTTGCAGGTCTTCGCGTCGACGCAGGTCTGGTCGATGTAGCAGTACCCGTTCACGCCCGCCTTGACGGGATCGTCGTTCAGGCAACTGTTCAGCCCCGTCTGCTTGTCGAGCTGCGTGATGGCGCACATCTGGAACTGATCGCACGCCGGCTGGCCCGCGCCGTCGCACTGGCCGTCCTGCTTCAGGCGGGCGCGCACGGCAGCTTCGAGCTTGGTGCCGTTGTCGCCGGTGAGCGGTCCACGGCCCGGCTTCTTCGTGCAGTCGTAGGCGTTCGGCGAGCCAGCGGGCAGCGCCTCGACCACCTCGCACGGCACCAGGCCCGTCGTCGAGTCGGGCGCGAGCTTACGAGGCAGGCACTTGCCGCCCAGCACTTCCTTCAGCCGCTCGATGATGGCGCTGACCGCCGGGTTGTAGCCGAAGCTCGGATCGGTATCCGACCCCGTGGTCACCTTCGGACAGATGGAGGCCACGATCGAGTTGCTGCCGTAGTCCTTCAACACCTGCAGCTGGCGCAGACCCGGGTAGGCCTTGGCGAAGTACTGCGTGGTGCCGTAGCTGTTGTCCGCCGGGTTCTGGCACAAGGGCTTGTTGGGCGACACGTCCGGCTGGCCGAAGTTGCCGCAGTCCTGCCCGTTCTGCCGGGGCGTGGCCAGCGGGAAGGTGCAGGCGTACTGCAGGTCGTCCCGGCCCGGGATGTCGTACTCGTGACCGTTGATGGGGTTCGCGTTCGCGTTCGCGCCAGGCGGCGCCAGCGCATCGCCCGTGATCGGGTTCGAGCCCGTCCGCGGATCGACCGACTCCTGCATCAGCGGGTCGTTGGGCTTGGTGTAGGCGTTCACGTCGCCCAGGATGTCAGCCCAGACGCCGTCCGCGGCGAGCTCGTCGGCCGTCTTGTACTCGAGGGCGTTGGGATTCTTGAGCGTGGCGTCCGTGGCGATGTCCTGCCAGGGCACACCTGTGATGCCGGCCAGGAAGACCAGCGAGGGGTCACGCACCGAGGTCCCCTTCCCGGTCGGATCGGTATAGAGCGGGTTCGCCTCGGGCGAGTCGTTCTTGCCGCAGGACAGATCCGCGCGACCCGGGCAGATCTGCAGCTGCGTCAGCGCGTTCACGTAGCGCTGGGTGGGATAGAGCAGATCCAGACCGAAGCGCTTCTTCTGCTGGAAGCAGCGCAGGTTCAGCGCGTCCTGCTTGTCGGTGAAGCCGCCCTGGGTGCAGGCAGGATCCACATTGATCGCCGTGCAGCCGGAAGGCGGCGAGCTCTCCTGCAACGCGCAGGAACGGCAGCACTTGTCATTCGGGTTCTGCGCGCAGGCGGCCGTCGCGCGCGGCATGTGCTCCTGCCGCGCTACCAGCCAACCGAGGCCCTTGTCCGAAATCGAGCAGTCGTCCTCGTCGGTCAGCATGATGACGGCGAGCAGCGAGTTCGAGCGCAGGAAGTTCGTGCGCTCGGTCAGCACTTTCTGATCGGTACCGGTCGGAGACGAGACGTTCTTCGCGACCGTGACACTCTGCGGCGGCTTGGGGTCGACCAGGAAGCGGTACCAGGCCTCGAGCGACGACTCGAAGCCGCAGCCCTGCTCGCCGGCAGCCCCCACGTGGTTGGTGAAGGCGGTCTTCAACGTCGCACCGTTGGTGCCGTCGAAGTTGAGGAAGCCCATGCTCTGGTAGCTCGACAGCCCGGTGCGGACCTTGGGCAGCAGATGGGCGTGGTCGTTGTTGTTGGGGTTCTTGTTGTCCGGCCCCTGCGCATTGCAGAAGTTGGTCGCGGCGCCATGGCCACCCAGGCTGGACGTGATGACACCGATGTGGATGTCGTTGACCGGCTTGAACTCCTGCGTGGGGCCGGTGGTGCCGGAGGGGCACGGCTGGCCGTTGGCCGGCGTGGTGGCGCCCGCGTCGTCGGTACACACCTGGATCGGGTTGATCAGGCGGTCGACCAGCTGCGGGACCGCGCTGGCGAGGATCTGCTGCTTGTCCGCCATCGAGATCGAGTTATCGATCATGAACAAGAGGTCGATCTTGTCGACGGCGGTCTCCTTGACCGTGTCGACGAAGAGGTTCTTGGTCGTGGGGGTCGACGGCGCGACTGGCCGGTCGAGGCAGCCCGTCGCGAGCGCGGCCACGGTGGCCACCGCGACCAGGCCGGCCAATCCCGTGCGCACGACGCGCGCCGGAAGGCTCGTTCCAGAGGTTTTCGCAGACTTCAGCTTCATCGAACAAGCTCCTTGGATGACCGGGGCCCGCACTCCGTCGCGTCCGGCGACGGGCTGGGCGGATGGACGAGTGGCCCCATCTGGGCCGACACCCACTGGCCGGCACGACAACCGGCCGCCCGAGCGTAAGTGCCCGGGACGATTGTTGTCAATCGCGCCCGGGGCACGCCGGGAGGGGATGCGAGCCGCAGCATAGGACACCTTCATCGCAAGCAACGTGCCGCCAGGATCCTGCGGGATTTCCCGGCCCGGGAGCCTCGGGGCGCCAACCGGGTTGGCGCCCGGCCCACCACGGTTGGCTCGCGGGGGTCGTCGAGGGGCTCAGTGCTGGCCTGCTTGGTCACCTTGTCGGGTGTCAGCTGGCGAGGCAGGCACTGGACGCCGAGGACCTGCTCGAGCCGCTCCACAATGGCGCCGACCGCCGGGTCCTTCAGGACCTGCAGCTGGCGTAGACCGGGATACCCTCGCCGGAAAACGGCTCACGCCCCGACTCATTTTCCGCGGGGGAGAGCTCTCGGCAGGCCCGACGGCCCTGCGTCAGCCCTGTTGACCGGGAGCCGGTTCGCTCCGTGCGGAAGCGCCCGGTCCGCTCGACGTCTGCCCGGATTGCGGCGCTTCGCCGGGACCGCCCAGCCGCTCGCGCAGCACGGCGAGCTGGCGGCGGCCAACGCCTTTCACCGCCAGGATGGCCTCGTCGCTCGCCTCGCGGATCGCGCTCACCGAGCCCAGGGCCGAGAGCAGGGCCGTTCGCGTGCGCGGGCCGATGCCGGGAATGGCGTCGAGCTCGGAGGCCAGGCGCCGCTTCTTGCCGACCTTCTTCCTGCCGCGGTTCGAGAAGCGGTGCGCCTCGTCACGCGCGCGGGCCAGCAGGAACAGCTCGGGCGTGTTGGGGCGGAGCGGTATCGGATTCTTCTGCCCGGGCAGATACACCCGGTCGACCCTCTTCTCGCCGAGCGCGGTCTCGCGCTCCTTCGCTAGACCCACCACGCTCAGATCGTGCAGCCCCAGATCCTGCGCGGCAGTCAGCGCGACGGCGAGTTGGCCGCGCCCGCCGTCCACCACGAACAAGTCAGGCAGCTCGTCGGGCAGAGGTGCGGCGTCGTCCGCCGGCGCTTCGCCCGCCTCGCCCGGGTTGTCCGACACCGACGCTGCGGCCCTCGCCTCGGCTGCGGCGCGACCGCGACGGAAACGCCGGCCGAGCACCTCGTACATCGCCGCGTAGTCGTTGCCTTCGCCGACGCCGCGCACACGGTAGGTGCGGTAGCGCTTTTTGTCCGGCATGCCATTCGCCAGCGCGACGACGGCGCCGACCGTGTCCTGCCCGCCCAGGTGCGAGATGTCCACGCATTCGATGCGGCGCGGCAGGGTGGGCAGCCTCAGCCGCTCCTGCACGCGCGCCAGCCGCTCGTCGATATCCTCGGCCGCCCGCCGCTTTTCCTCGAACGCATGGCGCGCGTTCTCCATGGAGAGATCGAGCAGCCTGCGCCGTGGCCCGCGCGCCGGCACGAGCAGCTGGCAGCGCCGGGCGGTCACGCCCTTCAGCCGGGCGATCTCCTCGCGCCGCTCGCTGAGCCACTCCGCGACGCCGTCGGCTCCGTCGGGGCGCACCGGCACCAGCACGTCGTCGGGGATCAGCGCTGCGCCCGGGCCGCCCTCGCTGTAGTGCTCGCGCAGGAACGCCGCCACCACCTCGTCGTCCTCCACCTCCACCTTGGCGCTGGAGAAGCTCGCCGAGTCGACCACCCTGCCCGAGCGCACGTACAGGACGTTGAGCTCGACCAGCTCGCCCTCGCGGTACATCCCGAGCACGTCCTGGTCGCGATCGGAGACCGCCACCACTCGCTGCTTCTCGCGGACGCTCTTCACCGCCTGGAGCTGATCGCGATAGATGGCCGCGATCTCGTACTCCATCGAGGTGCTGGCATCGCTCATGCGCCGCTCGAGTTCCTCGGTCAGCTCGTCGTGGCGCCCATCGAGGAACAGCGAGACGGCGCGCACCTGCTGCGCGTACAGGTCCCGGTCCACGTCGTAGACGCACGGCGCCGGGCAGCGCTTGATCTGGTACTGCAGGCACGGCCGCTTGCGGCTGGCGAGATCGCGGTCGGAGCACGTCCGGAGCTGGAAGTGCTTTTCCACCAGATGCAGCGTGCGGCGCGCCGCCGTCGCCGAGTGGTAGGGGCCGAAATAGCGCGCGCCGTCGCTCACGCCGCGGCGCACCAACTCGAGACGCGGCCAGTCGTGCTGCGTGGACAGCCGCAACGTGAGGTATTCCTTGTCGTCGCGAAGCTTGACGTTGAAGCGCGGCTTGCCTTCCTTGATCAGGCTGTTCTCGAGGATCGCCGCTTCCTTGCCGGAAGCGGTGACGATCGTGTCGAGGTCGACGATGCTCTTCTTCAGGTACGGGATGAACGCGCGCGTATCGCCCGTGCTGTCCTGGAAGTAGCTGCGCACGCGGGAGCGCAGGCTCTTGGCCTTGCCGACGTAGAGCAGCTTGCCGCGCTTGTCGCGGAACAGGTAGCAGCCGGGGCTCGCGGGCAGCGATTCCAGCTTCTTTTCGACCTCTTCGGGGATCAACGCGACTCAAGGTAGATCGCGGCCGCAGTGACGACCAGCGGTGCGGACACCGAGCTCCGGCCCGGAGGCCGCCCACGCCGTTCCTTGACGGAGCCCTGTGCGGTTTCCAGGATCCGCCACGCTCATGAAGGTCAGAGGAGTCGAGCTGTCGGGCGCGGCCGCGCGCGGAGCGCTGATCATCGCCGTCGCGGTGGTGGCGGGGCTCGGCATCGGCTTCGTGATGGTGCCGCGCGCGCCCACCTCCGGCGACGCGAAGCCGAAGGCGCCCGAGGTGCGACTCCTCGGGCAGCCACTAAAGCTCGACGACCACGCCGTCACCCGGGCGCTCGAGCGGGTGCGGAGCTACGCGGCGCGCAGCGTCGGGCTGCGCATGCCGAACGGCAAGGTGCGCGAGTACCTGCCGGGGCGGCTCGGCGCCGGCATCGACAAGCTGAGGCTGACGCAGCTGGTGCGCGACGCGCGCGACGCGACCAGCCCCATGCGACGGGCCTGGCAGAACAGCGGCAAGAAAGGGCCACTGGATCTGCCGGTACCGATCGTCGTCGACGTGGACCAGGCGCTGCCGGAGATCCTGGTGCTGAAGGACGAGCTCGATCGGCTGCCGAAGGACGCGCACCTCGACCTGGAGAAGAAGAAGCTCGTGCACGAGGTGCCGGGCAGGTTGCTGGACGTCGACGCCACGCTGGGCGCCCTGGCCGACGCCTTCCACAGCGGCAAGCACAGCGCGCCGCTCGTGTTCGAGCACAGAAAGCCGCGGCGCGTCGCCGCCGAGCTCGGCAACGTGGAGTTCGACCACGTGCTCGGCTACTTCGAGACGGACTACAACCGCGCGCGCAGGGCCGCGGCGCGCACGTTCAACCTCAGGCTCGCGGCCTCCAAGCTCGACGGCTACGTCATGCTGCCGGGCGAAGTGTTCGACTTCAACGACGTGGTGGGCGCCCGCGACGAGGCGAACGGCTACAAGGTGGCCCCCGTGATCGCCGAGGGCGAGGTGGTCGACGGGATCGGGGGCGGGACGTGCCAGATCTCCGGCACGCTGCACGGCGCGGCGTTCTTCTCGGGGCTCGACATCGTCGAACGCTACCCGCACACGCGGCCGAGCTCGTACATCAAGATGGGGCTCGACGCGACGGTCGTGTACCCGACCATCGACTTCCGCATCAAGAACCCGTTCAAGTTCCCCGTCGTGCTGCACGAGACGGTGAAGAACGGCAAGGTGCGCGCCGAGATCCTCGGGCCGAAGCGCACGCGTACCGTCACCCTCATCCGCCACATCGCCTCGGCCATCCCGTTCGAGCAGGTGGAACGCGAGGACAAGCACCTGCCGTCCGGGGTGCGCGTGCTCTCCCAGCGCGGCGTGCCGGGCTTCAAGCTGCACCGCTACCGCATCGTGCGCGACGGTCCGTATGCGGTGCGCGAGCGCTGGAACGACGTGTATCCGCCGACCACGCAGATCATCAAGGTTGGCACGGGCGACATGCCGCGGGACAGCGTCAACGTGCGCGGCGACCAGCACCCGGAATACGCGGCGGACGAGCTCCTGACGGTGACGCAGGGGCTGGACGTGGACGAGAAGGACACGCGACCAGGCGGCGCGACGCAAGAGTGGCGCGAGCATGGCAAGTACGGCGAGGCGGGCTGGCAGGAAAAGGCGGGCATGCCGGTGTGGCACTCGAGCGACGACGACTCGCACCGGCGCCACAAGAGCGCCCAGCACACGCGCGGGCGGCGCGGGCGGTCGCGCTAGCTCGGTCGCGACGCGACCGCGACCGCGACCGGACGTGGGGACCCCCGGGCGCGCGGAGCGCGGCCTTGGGGGACCGCCGCCGCGCGGAGCGCAGCGAGCACGGCGGCTCGCGCCTCGTCGTCCCGCGCTGGGGAGCATCCCCTTCGACGCTTGCCCAAACCGGGACCCTCATCTAGCCTCCCGGGCATGCAGACGTGGACTTTCGCGGGGCTGGTGTCCGCGGGCGCGCTGGCGCTCGCACTCGGGGCTTGCGGCGGCAGTGAGGTGGCTAGCGTGCCGCCCGTGGCTCCGGTGGTGCAGCCGGCGCCCGAGCCGGACATGTTCGCCAGTGTTCCCGACTCCGACAGCGACTCGGATCAGGGGAACAGCGGCGACGAAGGCAAGGCCGACGAAGGCAAGGCCGACGAAGGCAAGGCCGACGAAGGCAAGGCCGACAAGGCCAAGAAGGAAGACGCCAAGCCCGCCAAGGGCAAGACGCCCACGAAGCCGAAGGGCAAGACGCCCGCGAAGCCTGCCCCCAAGAAGAAGAAGTAGCGCGTCTTTCCGCGACGGCAGGGCGGAACCATGCACGCGGTAGTGCTCGACAGGACGGGGGGACCGGACGAGCTCCACTACCGGGAGGTCGACGCCCCCGAGCCCGGCGAAGGCGAGGTGCTGGTGCGCGTCCACGCCGTGGGCGTGTGCGGGCGCGACCTGATCGATCGGCAGGGCGGCTTTCCGATGATGAAGTTGCCGACCGTCCTCGGGCACGAGTTCGCCGGCGAGGTCATCGCGGTCGGCACGGGGGTGACCGGCATCTCGACGGGCGATCGCGTCGCGAACCTGCACCGTCCCTTCTGCGGATCCTGCGCCAGTTGCCTGGTGGGCGAGAAGGTGGACTGCGAGCGCGCCTGGCAGAGCTTCGGGCACACCATCGACGGCGCGTACGCCCAGGAGGTCGTGGCGCACGAGCGCGCGCTGGTGAAGATCCCGCCGGAAATCCCCTTCGCGCAGGCCGCGCCGGTCGGATGTACTGCGGGCGTCGCGCTCCGGGCGCTGCGTCACGACGCGCACCTGGCGCTGGGAGAGACGATTCTGATCACGGGCGCCAGCGGCGGCGTCGGGACCCCGGCCATCCAGATCGCCCGGCACATGGGCGCACGCGTGATCGCGGTGACCGGCAGCGAAAAGAAGGCGGAGAGCCTCCGCGCGCGCGGCGCGCACGACGTCGTGGTCAGCCCGGACGGGCGCTTCCACCAGGAAGTGCGGCGCCTGAGCGGCGGCGGCGTGGACGTGGCGCTCGAGCTGACCGGTAGCGCCACCTTCGGCTCGTCGCTGCGCAGCCTGCGCCCGCGGGGCCGGCTGTCGCTGATCGGCAATATCCAGATGGATCGGATCAGCGTGAACCCGGGCGCGATGATCCTGTACGGCTACCGCATCGTGGGCGGCCACGGCTACACGCCGGGCGACCTCGCCGACTGCTTCGAGCTGATGAGGCGGGGCGAGCTCGAGATCGCCATCGACCGGACCCTGCCGCTCGAGCAGGCTGCCGACGCCCACCGCCTGCTGGCGGAGCGGGCGGTGGTGGGTCGCATCGTGCTCCTTCCGCCCTAGGAGCCATGGGCGCGGGTTTGTGTCAGGATCGGCAACGGTTTGTGGAAGATCGAATCCCGCTTGTATCTCGGTGACTACCGCTCCGGCGAGGCAGCCCTGGCCGGAGCGGAGCAGGTTCTCGAGCCCGAGGGGAAGCTCGCGCCGTTCGCAGGTGTTGTGTCCCTGTGCCCCATGCCGCTGACCTTCGATCGGCCGCCCGAGGGGCCTCGGCACAGGACTACGGAATGGCTGCGGATCCCGATTGCGGACGGTGGCGCGGGCGAAGAAGAGTTCGAGCGGGTGCTGGGCGTGGTGCTGCCGTTCGTGGAGCGGCGGATGAAGCACGGGAACGTGCTGGTGCACTGCGCGGCCGGCATGAGCCGCAGCGTGAGCGTCGTAGCGGCCTGGTTGTGCAGCTCCGGGCTTTCGCTCGACAACGCCCTGGAGCACATCGCCAGCGCCAAGACGGAGGCGATGGGCCCACCGTCGAGCCCCGGTTGGTTGGTGATTTCGCCCGCCGAGGAATTCCTGGCGTGCCTCCAGCGTATGTTCGGCGGGCCCTCGATCCGGCCACCGATTGCCCGCTGAATTCCGCTGCGTGCCGCACGAACTACCCATTCTTTCGCGTCTCGCCCCTTGACTTGTGGGTGGAGGTGCGCAAGAAGGCCGGACGACCGGAGGGCGGACCCCGGGCCCGCTTGACATGGCCCAGACCAACGCTCAGATCTAGCGAAACCAGACCGGCTAGCCGGCCCCACAAGCGATCATGATGAACACTGCAGAAACTGCTCCGTCAACCGACACCGAATCCAACGACAACTCTGCCGCCCCGCGCGCGGTGGACTGGGACAACCCACGCGTCTCCGCCATCCTCTCGGCAGCGGCCAAGTGCTTCGCTCGCAAAGGTTTCAGTGCCACCACCCTCGCGGAGATCGGCAAGGAGCTCGGCCTCCGCAAGAGCATCGTGCACTACTACTTCGCGAGCAAAGCAGCCCTCATCCATGAGGTGCAGAGCTACTCGTATCATAAGTACCTCGACAAGGTGAAAGACGCCATCCGCGTCTCGGGCGACGGCTCGACGACCCGCATGATGAACGCTCTCGGGTCCCTGTGGGAGGTCGTGCAAACCAACAAGACGGGCACCGGCCTCAACATCGAGGTGTGGAGCGCGTCGCGCCGCGATCCGGAGCTCAAGCGCCGCGCGGCCAACCTGCAGCGTGATGCGCGCAAGCTCATCAGGGAGGGCGTCTCGGACGTGCTCGGCTCGCAGGCGCAGAGCTTCCCCAACGTGGACGCGCTGTCCACGTTGATCCTCGCCACGGTCAACGGCCTGGCCGTCAGCGACTACCTCGAGGGCGAGGAAGTCAACGCGAAAGAGGCCTACGACCTGTTCCTGTACCTGCTGAAGCTCGGCCTGCAGCAGTACGAGCATCAGGGCCCGCAGGCCTGAAGCGTCCCCGCGCACAGCATCACGTCGCCGCGATTGAAATACTCGCGGCGACGATGCATGTTCGTCCCTGGTGACACGCGATAGAGCCAGGCGCCTGCCCCCGCGCCCGCTTCGGCGCTGGGCCGCACTGCCGGCTCTCGGGCTCTCGGCTCTGCTGTTCGCGCACAGCACGCGGGCTACCGCGGTGCCGGCGGGCTCGAGATTGCATCCGGCGCCGCGCGCAACGGAGCGGATGCCGCTTCCCGAGCCGCTTGCGCTCGACGCACTGCTCCCCCTGTCGCCCACGGCGTGGCTGCTCGGTGGCATCGAGCACGACCGACGCTACGAGCTCGACGAGCGGCCGCGGCTCGGGCTGCTGGAGCGGTATCTGTCTCCGGGCACGGAACGGGTCCCGGCGTGGCGTCGCTACTTCCAGGGTCGCTTCGGAGTCCGGAGCTGGGCGCCCTGGCCGCGGCTCGCATGGAATCCGACCTCCTGCGAGGTGACGCGGGCCTCGCCGACCCAGGCCTTCGCGCCGCGTGGACCGGCGCTCTCGCTGAGCAGCCCCGGAGCCGCCATCCCCCTACCCGCCGCGCTGATGGAACTGCTCTCGGCTACCCCGGCAGACCTCGTGACCGCGCCCGAGCCGGAGCTGCTTGGTGTCACGCGAGCGCGGCGCTGCCCACCGTGGAAGCGCGCGCGACCGGTGACCTTCGCCCGCTACGACGGCGAATCCGATCGCTTCAAGCTGCTGCGGTGCGACGGCTCGATCGCACCCGGAGCGCTGGATCGGCTGAGCGTGATCGCCCGCCCACCGGGTGTGCCGCGGCCGGCACTGCCGCTGCCGCTCGAGCCCGCTCCCTCGAGCCGCACTGCAGGCGAGTGGGTACCGGGGGTCAAGATGTTGCATCCGCGGCTGTTGTGGGTGCTCCAGCGCATCGCAGCGGCGTTTCCCTGGAGGACCATCTACGTCGTGAGCGGGTACCGGCGCGAAGCCGCGACCAGCTATCACGACAAGGGGCACGCTATCGATCTGTTCGTGCGGGGCGTACCGAACAAGTCGCTGTTCCGCTTCTGCCACGACAAGCTCCACGACGTGGGCTGCGGGTACTATCCGAACCACCGCTTCGTGCACGTGGACGTGCGGCCCTTCGGCACCGGACATCCAATGTGGGTCGACGTGTCGAATCCGGGCGCGCCCTCTCACTACGTCGACAGCTGGCCCGGACTGGTCGAGTCCGGCGCGCTGGTCCAGGGCGGTGAGCAGTAATGGCGTTCAGCGACATCAAGGCCCAGGACACGGCCGTCCAGACGCTGGTGCGCGCGCTCGAGTCGCGGCATGTGCACCACGCCTACCGCTTCCAGGGTCCACCTGGAGTCGGCAAGGAGATGGCGGCCTTCGCGCTCGCCCAGGCGCTCGTGTGCGAGCGCGGCGAGCCGCTCGCCTGCGGCGCTTGCAGCGCCTGCCGCCGCGCGATCACCTTTTCCGGGGAAGAGCCCCGGGTGCCGCTGCACCCCGACGTGGTGCTGGTGCAGCGCGGCCTGTACCCGAGCTCCGTCATCAGCGCTTCCGAAGCGACCGGCATCAGCGTGGAGCAGGTGCGGCGCATGGTGCTGGGGCGCGCCGGCTACCCGCCGCACGAGGGCCGCGCGCTGGTGTTCATCGTGCGCGACGCCGAGGAGCTCACGCCCCAGGCGGCCAACGCGCTGCTCAAGACACTCGAAGAGCCGGGAGACCGCACCCACTTCGTGCTCTTGACCAGCCGTCCCAGCCGGCTGCTCGACACGGTGCTGTCGCGCACGCTCGCCGTGCGCTTCGGGCCTCTGCCGGACGCGCTCATCGCGCAGATACTGACCGCGCACGGCGCGGACCCCGCGGTAGCGCCGGTGGCGCAGGGCAGCGCGTCGCTGGCGCTCGAGCTGTCCGAAGAGGACGCCATGCGCGCCCGCACGGAGTTCGTCGACAGCGCGTTCGAGGCCATCGACGCACCCGATCTGGCGTCGGCCATCGGCCTCGCCGACGCGCGCCCGCAGGGGCGCGACGCGCTGAAGGAGCAGCTGGCCTTTCTCGCGCATGCGTTCGCCACGCGGGGTCGACGGAGCGTGGTCGAGGATCCCGCGGCCGCCGAGCGCGCCGCACGCTGCTACAAAGTCGTGCTCGGGACCCTCGCTGAAGTGGAGCGGAACGTGCAGCCGGCGCTCGCGCTCGAGGCCATGGTGTCCCGGCTTCGTCGCGCCTGAAAGGCGCTACTGACCGAGCGTCGACGAACCGCCGCCCCAGTTCTCGAGATCGCTGTCGTCGACGCGACGGCCGCTCCAGCAGAGTACCTGCGTGCCGCGCGCGAGCATCCAGAGCACGACGCCACCGAGCGCGCGATACTCGGCCAGGAGCGCGCTGTCCCAGGGCGGGTCCGCAGCCCTGCCGAGCGTCCGCACCGCGACGGGAATGCGGCGGGCGCGTTCAAAGTGTTCCCCGTCCACGTCCAGGCTGGGCGGAGGCTCGTCGGCGATCGACGGCGGGGTGGCCACCGACAGCCAGTACAGGACCGAACGCGGCGACGGCAGTGCGAGCACGACCACGTCGCCCGCGAACAGCACCGCGGCGACGGCGTTGCCGGCTTCTTCGAGCAGCCAGCCTTGCTCGAGCCAGGCTTCCTCACCGGCGACCGAGATCACGTCGCCCAGCGCCACCGGAAACCCGAAGAGCTCCCGGGCGGCGAGTGCCGGCACCTCTTCCGGCTCCTTCACCGGGCGGCGACTGCGGGTCCAGAGCGCGCCCACTGCAAGCGCCCCACCACCGACCAGAAGCGCTACGACGACGAGGCTCATGCGACGAGCGATTCTATCAGGGCCAGACAGCGCGCGCCGACCTCGTCGAGATCGGAAGAAGCCGGCAAGAGCGCACCGATCACGGCGGCCAGCGCGCCCAGGCTACCGACCTGACCGACCGTGTCCGCATCGATGCCGCCGATCGCGACCAGCGCGATGCCAGCGCGACGCGCGGACTCCGCCGCGCGCGAGAGCCCTTCCAGACCCACCACCGGATCGGACGCCGCCTTGGACTGCGTCGCGAACACCGGACCGAACGCCACGTAGTCGGGTCGCGCCGCCAGCGCCAGCGCGAGTTGCTCCGCGTCGTGGGTCGACACGCCGACAGCGAGCCCGGGCGCCACGCGCCGCACGTCCTCGACACCCAGATCGGTCTGCCCGACGTGCACTCCGTCACACTCCGCGAGCAGCGCGAGGTCCGGACGATCGTTTTCGAACAGCGCCACGCCTGCCGCACGCGTCGGCCCGCGCAGCGCGCGAAGCAGCGCCAGGGTCTCGCGCGCGCTGGTGTGCTTCGCGCGCAGTTGCAGCAGCGGCGGACGCTGCGCGATGACGCGCTGGGCAAAGTCGAGGATGTCGATCCCGCGGCGCTCGAGCGCCCCCACGTCGACGATCGGATAGAGCCCCGTCCGGAGCGCCGGACCCGGCCCTGGAACCGCTGGATGCCGCATGGACTGCACAGTAGCCGGGAAGTGTCCGCGTTCCAGCCGGAGAACGCGCGCGGTGTGGCTCGCGGCGGCGCCCGGGGATGTGCTACGGATCAACGGATGAGAGCCGTGTTGGTGCGTGCGGTGCTGGTCGGCGCAGCAGCGGCGCTACCGGTCCCGGCACTGGCCGGGCCGGGATCTGGTGCGGCCGGCACGGCGAAACCGGGGACCAGCGCCGACAAGCCCGCGCCCGACGAGGCCGACCGCGGGCTACAGCTCGATGTCTCGGAAGAGGGCCCCGGGCTGCCGTGGCGCATGTCCATCGTGAACCGGGGACACGACCGCTCGCTGCTGGTGGCCGATCCCGCGCTGCTGTGGTTCGACGTGCGCGTACCGGGCAAACGACGGACCCAGACGTGTCGCCTGCCGCACAGACTTTTCCCGTCCCGGCCCGCGAACAGCGCGAAGATCGTGCTCCGCCCCGGCGAGGGTGTCGTGCACGCCTTCGACCCCCGCCTGTACTGTTTCGCTTCCGGGGGTCAGTGGCGGCTGGTGCCCGGCGCATTCGTGACGCCGCACTTCGGCTGGCCCGAGAAGAAGAAGAAGCTCTGGCGCCACGGCCATCTGATCAAAGAGTCCGCCAAGAAGCAGTCCGCGCCGTTCGTCGCCCGTCCCCCACCCCAGCGTCATCACGCACACGACAAGGACGACGCCGCACACAGCGTGAAGGAGCTCGAGGCCGAACCCTTCGCCCTGCGCTCCACCTACGCCGAGTGGTCGTCCACGCGCATCGGCCAGGACACCGAGGACGCTCCGACCGGACCGCTCGAGCTGACGATCTCGCGTGGTTCCGACGCTTCGCGGGAGCGGACGGCCACCATCGCGGTGCGTCTCGAGAACCATTCCAAGCACGGCGTGCATTTCTTCCTGCGGCGCGAGCTGGTGAGCTTCGAGGTCATGGGGCCCGATGGACTGGAGACGTGCGATCCGCAGCCCGACGCGCGGGCGCCGGATCGCCAGGCGTTCCTCTACCTGAGGGCAGGCCACTCGATGACGATCTACAGCCGCCTCGTCGAGCTGTGCCCGCGCGGGACCTTCGCACAGCCGGGCCTGTACCTGGTCCACGCGCGCTACGACGCAACACGTTCCGGTGCGCGCTTCGGCCTGCACGCTTTCGTGGGACGCGTCGTATCACGACAGCCGGGATCGATCCGGATCCGCCACGGAGCACATGCGTTCATGATGAAGCGCCGCATGCGGGCAGTGCGCTTCGTCACGTCGCAACAGGACTCGCCGAAGGAAGGGCAAAAGAAGTGAAGAGACTAGGCACCTTGTTTGTCGCCGCTCTGCTCGCGGCGGCCTGCGGCAGCTCGAGCAAGAGCGACGGCAACACTGGAGGCAGCTCTGGCAATGGCGGCTCCAGCGCCAGCGGCGGCTCCAGCGCCAGCGGCGGCTCCAGCGCCAGCGGCGGCTCCAGCGCCAGCGGCGGCTCCAGCGCTAGTGGCGGCTCCAGCGGCAATGGCGGCTCCAGCGCCAGCGGCGGCAGCTCGGGCAACGGGGGTTCGAGCGCCAGCGGCGGCAGCTCGGGCAACGGAGGTTCGAGCGGCGGCGGCGGCAGCTCGGGTGGGGGTGGCTCCGGCGGCACCGCAGCGGTCGCCCAGTGCACCCAGGCCAGCGACTGCACGCTGCACTCGGACTGCTGCAACTGCGTGGCACTCGGTCCGGGCGAGAAAGCTCCGGCGTGCAATATCCAGAACTGCAAGACGAGCGCCTGCACGGTGCTCGGCATCACGCAGAGCGACCTCGGCTGCGCCGCCGGCTCCTGCAACGCCGGCATCGATTGCGATCCCTCGCCGGTGACGTGCAAGCAACCGACGCCCAGTTGCCCGGTGGGCCAGGTGCCGAGCGTCCGGGGCACGTGCTGGGGCCCATGCGTCCTGTCCACGGAGTGCAGCACCGTCCCCGACTGTTCGGTGTGTAACAGCACCAACAGCGTCTGCGTCGTCAACGACAGCAAGCCCCCGACCACACACTGCGCCCCCGTTCCGCCAGTCTGCGCCTCCCAGCACACGTGCGGCTGCCTGGCGAACGCCATCTGTCTGAGTCCGTACAACCTGTGCGCGCACGTCGGTGGCAGCATCGAGATCGATTGCACCTGCACGACGTGCTAGCCGCCCCATGCGCGCAATACCGTGGGTCATCACAGGCCTGTGCGTCGCCGCGAACCTGGCCGCTCTGGCGCTGATCATCCAGTCGGGTGGCGTTCGGCAACGAGCGCGTCTGGAACGGCTGGCGGCTCTTGCCGCGCGCATCTTCTGGGCAACCGTCGCCGTGTGTGTTCTCGGCGTCGCGGTGACGGCCGCGCATGGCCCCGCGCCGGCGCCCGGTTCCGCGGGGCGCGGCGGGACGGTGGCGTCTGCGACGTTCGGCACGCTGGCCATGGCGGTCGTCTTCTCGCTGTACCCGGCAATTGCTGCGGTCTGGCTGCGCCGCAAGGCGCGACAGGAAGCCTCCTGACCCTCGCTAGGCGGAGCAGCGACTGGCGCGGCGATTGCTTGAATGATCGGGCCTGCCGGCGGAGCGCCGTGGGGGACGGAGCCCCCGTCGGCAGGTTCCAGAGGGAGGACCGATCATGAGAATCCGCGATCTGATGAGCACCCACGTGCAAACCTGTTCGCCTGACGACACGTTGAGCCAAGCCGCACAGGTGATGTGGGAGCACGACCGCGGCTGTCTGCCCGTGGTGGACGCCGAGGTCCGCGTGGTCGGCATGATCACCGACCGCGACATCTGCATGGCCGCCTTCACGCGTGGCAAGGCGTTGCAGGAGTGCCACGTCGATGAAGCGATGTCGCGCACCGTCTATTCGTGCTCGGAAGCCGATCGCCTCGCGGACGTCGAGGACCTGATGCAGGACCGGCAGCTCCGGCGCCTCCCGGTGCTGGGCGAGTGGGGACAGCTCGTCGGCATGCTCACCCTGGCGGATGTCGCGCGCTACGCGCAGTCGAAAACACGGCGACTCGCTCTCGGCGCTCCTGGCGTGGTCAAGACGCTGGCGTTCGTCACCGAACCGCGCCCGCTCGAAACCAGCCAGGCCGCCGAATAGTCTCTGCTCGGGCGGGCGGGCCGCCCGCTCGCTTGAAGCGGAACTCGCGCGAGGTGACTTGGCGCAGGACGAACAATAGCAAGGCTTGTTCCAGGGATCCCGGGCGTAGCATCGTGCCCCGACGCGCACGCACTGCGGGACTTTTTGCCCCAGGCGCGACGGATGCGCTGTCTCACCGGATCACGACGCAGTTGCGCCCCTGTGCCTTGGCCTCGTACATGGCCTCGTCCGCAGTCGACAGTAGCGCCGCTGCATCCGGACGCGAGTGCCCCGGCGCAATGATGGCGACGCCGACGCTGACGCTCATCGGCAGGTCGTCGGCCAGTGCCAGCTCCAGCTCCTCCACGTGGCCCCGGATCCGCTCGGCAAGGATCTCCGCGTTCCTGGGCGTGATGCTCCGGGCGAGCACGACGAATTCCTCCCCGCCGTAGCGGGCCAACACGTCCTCCGGGCGGATGATGCGCTGGATCGAGACAGCGATCACGCGCAGTGTTGCGTCCCCGACGTTGTGCCCAAGCAGATCGTTGACCCGCTTGAAGTGGTCGACGTCGATGAGCAGGAGGGCCAGCGTCGTACCGTGGCGACAGGCAAACGACACTTCAGTGGACAGGCGCCCCTCGAGATAGCGACGATTGAAAACGCCGGTCAGCGCGTCGTGCACCATCGAGCGATAGAGCCGGAGCGCCGCAGATTCCTCCAGTTCGTCAACGACGCTGAACTTGAGGGTGGTATGCCCGCCCAGCTGGATGCGGTCGCCGTCCGACAACCGCACGGGCGTGTCGATGCGCTTCCCGCCGACGAACGTGCCGTTGGTGCTCGCTAGATCCTCGAGATAGAAGCCACCCTGGAGCCGGCGCAATCGTGCGTGTATCCACGACAACCCCGGGTCGACAAGACGTACATGGACCTGGTCTCCGCGACCGAGCAGCAGCTCATTGCCGTCGAGTTGGATCACCTGGCCGAGCTCATCACCGACCAGCACCGTGAGCAGGTGGCGGTCACGCGCGAGCGGTCCGGACCGCGTGCTCGACTCCTCTTCATCCAGCGTGCCCTGTGGCGGCCGTGGAACGGCAAGCATCCGCGTAGTCCGCACGTACTGTGGACGGCTCGGCGGAGACGTCGCTGGCGTACCTTCTTCCACGGTTTCCCTCCCCTGACGTTGCATCGACATGCTGATGCATCCAGCAAGACCCGTGCCCCGCGCGAGCGCAGAAAAGTGTGGCGCCATGCCACGATCCACAGAGCTTGTGCGCTTCAACGAGCACGACCCAATGCCACGCTACCGAGCGGCATGTGGACAAGTCGAGCGCTCCCTTCTCGCTCGACAAGGGCAGCGCGGCAGATACAATGACTCGTATGATAGAGGGGGAAAACAGGATTCTGATCGTCGAGAGGGATGCCCAGGTCGCGAACGAGCTCGCGCGGATCGTCGAAGGCTTCGGCTATTGGCCGGAGACAGTCGACGACACCGAGCACGCGCTCGAGCAGGTGCATGAGCTCAGCTACCACTGTCTGCTGACCAGCCTGCGCCCCCCGTACGTCGACGGCATAGATGTGGTCAGCGAGCTGCGGCGCTCGGGCGTGGATCTGCCGGCCGTCGTGATCGGTGCAGAGGTCGACGACGATGGCGTGCGCCGCGCGCAGGACCTGGACGCGGAGCTCGTGCTGTCGGGGCCGCACCGGGTCAACTGGATCTGGCTGCTCGCCGACATCCTCGCGCGCAGCGGCCAGCGTCATAGCGGTCGGCTGCGCAAGGCTGGCGTGGCGCCGGCTCTAGCGGCGGGCGGCAACGGCTCGCAGTAGCCCAGCTACCGAGCTCAAGACGCCACGGCCGTGGCCTCGCGCATCCCGGGTTCTGCCTCGACGCGGTCCTGGTATGCCCGGCGGACCACATCGCGGATCACGCGAGCCCTGGCCGTCCTGAGCAGCAGGGGCAGGAGCACGGACCACCACGGCACCTTCGGCCAGGAGCCGACGCCGGCCATGGTTCCAACCACCGCGCGCATCGTGCGCGCCGAGCGGCGGCCCTGCAGCACGAGCACGACGAGCCCGGCCCAGGACAGCAGCGTGATGGAGACACCGATCCACCCGGGCAGCGCGGTGAGCGCTCCGAGCCACGCGAAAAGCAGAACGGCGCTGGCCTGCCACACCAGATGGTGACCCGCGAGCTCCATCGTCAACCAGGACGCAAGGAAGCTCGGAACAAACAGAAATCCCCTGCCCCGCGTGGGGATGAACGCGTTCAGCGTGAAGGCAGCGCCGAGCAGGCTCACCAGCAGAAACAGCCAGGGGATCATGACTCTGGAATCACGACGCTTGCATACCCCGTGCTGGAGGCATGCGGCGCACGAGAATTTCAGTCGAGGCGGTGATGATAGCGGCGCATCAGCTGTTCACGCGGAACGCGCGCCGCAAGCTCCGCAATGGCTGCGCGACCACCGTCGTCCGCCGGCTTCTTCTCGTCCGCTTCCAGCATCAGCTCAAGCGCGCGCCGGTAGCGGGCAGCCGCCAGCTTCGGGCGGCCCGCGGCCTCGTGGAGCTCCCCCTCGATGCGGCTCAGCTCGGCCACGGAGCGGAGGTTCTCCACCGGCCCGATCAGACCGGCCAGCGTGTGCGAGTCGACGACGTCGAAAGTGCGTCGGTCGATCCTGAGGAGCTCGTCGTACGCCGAATTGATCTCGGCGAGCGCTTCCTCGAGCTCACCCTCCTTCTTGTGGCCAAGTGCCTTGGCGACCGCCTCCGCGGTGCGCTCGAGGGCGCGCTTGATGAGATCCTGCTTGAACACGCTGGTAACTCTAGCAGGAGGTGCGGGCTGTGCTCACGGTTTGCGGTTCGCAAGAGCGTTGGGAGCCAGCGACGACGCGAAGTCCGCCTGGAGGTAGTACGTGACGGGCACCGTGGCGTGGTACCCGTCCGTGAAACTTCCGTTGTACAGCCCAGCGTAGGCCGCTTCGGCGTTCGCCTGCTCGTTCATCATCAACGTGGCAATGCCGAGCTTGGCGGGCTTGCTGCCGAGAGCCGCGAGCGGGATCTTGAACTCGATGAAGTTGCCAGCCTTGGCGTGCGTGATCCCGCTCCCGCTAACGTCCGTCCACGTGGAGCCGGAGAAGCTCTTGTACTGCTCGTAGCTGCCGTCGGTCTTCCAGGCGTAGTAGAACTCCGCGCCGAAGCCGCTCGGGAACCCGGGCGCCTCGGTGTTGTAGGTCTCGCCCGTTGTAGCGCCGGTGGCCGAACCGGGGTCGGTGTCGAGGTAGATGAACAACCACTTGGTGGCCGACGGACTGGTGCCGATGTCCGAGCCTTCGTAGCCGATGTAGAGCGCGGAAGCGTCCCAGCTGATGTACGCGTTGTAGCTGGACGTGGTGGTCGTGAACTTGTCCAACGTGGCGGAGAAGTCATCCGTCCCGTCGATCGTGATCGTGTGCGTGTAGGCCGCGCCGGCGTCGGAACCGCAGCTGCCTGCCGTACCGCCGCTGCCCGCCGTGCCGCCCGCACCGGAGCTGCCCGCCGCACCACCCGTGCCGGCCGCACCGCCTCCGGCGTCGGTACCTGCCGTGCCGCCGGTCGAAC